>Ga0179593_1280519_pt1 | contig 12612 bp, 20 predicted proteins | sample CZODoug2_1_08_16_FD_185931 | JGI IMG/M metagenome (GOLD analysis project Ga0179593, IMG submission 185931) | Vadose zone soil fungal communities from Angelo Coast Range Reserve, California, USA - CZODoug2_1_08_16fungal (PacBio error correction) | ecosystem: Environmental > Terrestrial > Soil >... | reverse complement strand
CCAGCTCTTTCCCGAGCAGGTTGGTCGCTCCTTTCTGCTTTGTTAAACGGTCCCCTCTCATGATAGCTCCCGGTTCCATAGAAGACCGATGCCTCCCCCCCCCCCCCCCATGATATTCCCTCCCTATCTCTTTTCTCGTTGTGAGTAGCGTCTATGCTTTCCCTCGGTCTGGATAGTAGCCGCTGTTTTTTTTCCATTTCCGTTTTTCTCTGACTTCTTCTCACAGAACCAATCCCTGAGCCTCCCCCTCATTGACCTGCTCGATTCCATTCTAGAGACAGACAATCCGAGACCTCCCCCCTGCCCCCTTTCCAACCTGGCTATTCCCCCTTCTTTCAGACTCCGGGCTCTTGGACATTTCCGTGCGGTTTTTCACACAATTCCCTCTCCGATCCTTTGTTTTTGGACCAAGCGGCTCTTGCTTCCCCCGTTTTTTCTTTTTCGTTCGCCCCCACGCCCCTTTTCCCTGTTCCCCGCCCCCTCGGTTCCACTGGCGGTTTCTTCATTTGGCCGAGCCTACCCCACCTTAATAATATTTTCCCCTTTTTTTTTTCGTTTTCAATGGCTTGATTGTGGCCCGGGTTTCCTCGTTTTCCGCCTTTCTTGGACGACCGTCTATCGACGCCAGGGCACACTCCCCCCTTCACTTCCTTTCGTTTTCCCTCCCGGGGGCATCCTTGTCTTTCGGCTCTACCCCTGTGTCCTTCATAGTGCCTCCTGCCGCCTGAAGCTTTTCTCGTCTGAAGAGTAACCGAGAGCGCGCGCGTCCTACGGACCTTTTTCTCCTGTCATGGTGCCCCCGCTCCCCGACGACCGGTTTTGAGACGGTTTTTTTCCCTCGTTCTACGTTTTGATTCCCCCCCCCCTCCGACCGCCTCCCCGTGGAAGTTTAGCCGGGATCCGAGCACTTCGCCTAGTTCAGGAACCTCCTCGTTCAGGTATTTCTAGTTTTTATCCCCCCCAATTTCTGTTTCGTTGAGTTGACGAGCTCCCACTAGCCTAAAGACGACGAGTTTTACCAAGATGCACATTTCCTTTTTCTTGACAAGTATCTCCCTCCCCCCCCTTAGCGTCTTTTCCTCCCCCCCCCTTTGCATTATCGCTTCTCCCCTGTTTCTTCTTTTCTCGTCTCTATTAGCGCGGTAGAATTTCTTTTGTTTTCCCCCCCTCTCCCCGTAACCCTCCAGCCGGCACTTGTCAGTCTTCGTTTTTTGGTTCCTCCCCTTTTTGCCCGGACCCCTCGAAAGAATTAGTTTTTTTTTTGAGGCTCGTTCGTCGACTGACATGCGTTCCCTTGTGATTCGGTCGGCTTTTCAGGAGTATTTTTTGCCTTTCCCTGTCCTTTTTTGTTCCTTAAATGCGTTCCCTCTGGCCACTTGCATGGTCTGACCAGCGTCGGTCTTGCCCCGCCGCGAATTTAGAGACGAGCCTGTCTTCCTTCCTTTCAAATTCTTCTCGTCCCCCCTCTTTGAACCACTGTTGTGACTCCAGTCCGACACCTTTTCGCGGGTCGTTAATCAGCGCCGTCATGAAGACCCTTCGGTTTTTTTTTCAAGAATTGCTTCTTCTTTTCCCTCTGACCGCTGAGGGATTTTCTTCCAGCCTGTTTTTCTCTCCTTGCGGGACCCCGTTTTAGACTCCCTCCCCTCTCGGGATGCCGCAAGTTCATAGTCCTCGCCTCTGGTTGAACACCCGCTCAATGACCCCCTTCCCCTTTTTGCGTTAAGTGGAACGCCGACCTTTTTTTGAGGCTCCTACCATCGCCTCGTCCTTTGCAGGAGGGATCATTTTTATCTTTTCCATGTCCCCTTTTGTTCCGCAATTTCCTTTCCCCTCGAGAAGAGGGAGGCGAAACCGTCCCCCCTTTTGTCTGTACTATTCTCTTCGCTTTCGCCCCCCCTTCCTCGGCCGATGGCTTTCGCCTGTATAATTTTCCCTCCCTGAGCCCTTGTCGGCACAGTGGTTCGAGGGATGCTCTTTCCATCAGTTTCCCTGAACCCGTAAAGCCGGTCCCAACTGTTCACCCCATTGTTCTTAAGTCCCTTGGAATACAGACTTTTTTTTCAAGTCCTTTCTCGTCCCGCCCAAATCCCGACGATTCTCCGATCAGTCTGGTCCCTATGGACGTTCCCCTGGCAGCGCCCCGTTATTCTGCAGGTAGTGGCGCCGATTATATATATTTTACCTTCCCTTTTTCCTTCCCTTTTTGTTGTTGGACCTTTAGATATTACGGTGCCTGGACCCGGTGCCCCCCCTTTGACTTGTCGGCCAACTTCCTACCACTATCTGCTTTTTCCTTCTCCCCCCCCATTTCCCTGGGATGTTTTTTCGATCACGAAACGTCCGAGGGTTATGGATGTGCTTCCCGTTTTCCCTTTTGACGCGGTTCTTTCTCCTACAGCGGTAGAGCTTTGAATCATTTTCCTCCTAGCCTCGCTGCTGAAGCCTCCCGTGTTCCTTGGACATTTGGTTCGGAACGCATCTCAGGAGGACATCTGTCGAATGAAGGATCCTCTCCTTTTTACTCGCTCCTGCTATCCCTACCCCTTCTTTGCTTTGGGTTCTCCACTTTTCAGAGAAAAGGGTTTTAGCTTAAGGAATTTTCCTTTCCCCCATCGCTGACCCCCTCCCCCTTTTAATAGTATCCTTTTTTCCCCTACGCGCACGAGGGATGCCGCCCCAAATTCCCCCACTGGCGCCACAGTGAATTCCGTTTCAATCATGTAACAGATGGTTCCCTTTCGTTTTTCCCCCTCCCCACTCGCGTGTATTTCGCTTTCGGGCGAGGCAGGTTTCCCGCGTCCCCTCCGTCCCCTTTCTTATTCTTCCAAGAACTGCTGGGACCGCTTCCCCTTAATAAGGGTTTGATTGAAGCTTTTTCCATTCTTTCCCCTTTTTGCCATTCTCCAACCCCCTCCGATTTTGGCTCCTCTTGTCGAGTTCATCCTTCCGTTTAATTGGTGAACTGCCTGCAGTGCTTTTGTTTTTTCTGTTTTTTTACCTCCCTCCTTTGAATCCCCCGCCGTCGCGCTTGAGGTTGGGCATTTTCGAATCATACATTCCCCCCTCCCTGTGGCCCCCCCCCCTTCTTCGAATGGACGCATTTACCATTGCCCCCTAAAAGCATTTCCTAATCCCCCGCGCGTCGACGCCCCTGCTCCGTTTCGAGCCCCGCCCCCATTCTTTTTTTAGCCATGGTCGCCCCTTTCTGACGCCAGTCGCTCCTTTCCCGAAGGAGGAACATTGCCTGTTTGTTGATTTGAGCGGTTCCCCCCACAGAGTCCATTCTTCCGCCCCTCACTCCACGATAAAAGAAGGCGCGTCCTTCCGACTCGTGCAGTAACATTTGTTTCCCCATAATGCCGCTACTTGTCCTTTTCTTCAGTTCCCCTTTGAATGGCATTCTTCCTCATTGTACCGCTTCAGGTTCTCTTCTTGTTCGATCGTAGTCTTTTCCCCCCCCCCGCCAACCTCTTTTTCTCTTTGTTTATCTCTCTCCTCCTCTTGAGGCCGGTTTCCCCCCCGAGTCAAAAGCTGCCCCCTTTTCTCCTCCTTTCCCAATTGGATTCCAGTTTCGCATTTCCGTTCCCAAAACACCCCCTTCCCCTCGCCGTCCAAACCTTCTTTTTTTTTGTGAGCGGGGATCCACCCCTTTGCCGGCTCAGGATGAAGTTGGTCCTTTGCGTCCGGCGTGTCCTCGACGTCGCTGGCTATTGATCCTTTTTATTTTGCCGCTTCCCATGTTTTAGATATTCGTCCGTTTTGCTCGGTTCCCGGTGCCCCTTTGTTGACACGACCAGAAATGCCCTTTAGTTCTTTTCCCCCCCCCCATTTGGAAACGGTTCGCCCCATACTTTTTTTCATGTGCCGCCCCCCCTGTGGCCCTGACAATGACCTTCCTTTTCAGGTCCTCCCTAGTGGGCTCTCGCCAATCATCCACCTTTCATGGCTTTTTCCATATTGGAGGCAAACACCCCGGGATTTTTCTTTGAACTCTGTCATCCCCTTTTGCTTGGACACCCCCCCGCATTTTTGTCTTTCAATTTTGGTGTGATCGAGTAGGACCCCACACTTTAAGAGAGCCCCACTTTGGCGAGTTCTTGATCTCTTCCCCCCAGTCTCGCTTTCGGTGGGGCTCTTCCCCATCACTGAGCATTGTTTTTTATGGTCGCAAGTTCTGTCTGACTCTTTTCCGCAAGATCGACCTCGATACATGGTCCTTACCGTCGGATCTGAGTCACCTCCTCTTGAAGCACAAATGATTTCCGCATCTCCCCTCTTTTTCCCTCCTCCCTTTTTTTGTTGCTCATCTTGCCCATGCGAGGCATCTTTCTCCTTTCTCTACTCCATGGACCATGTTTAGCCGATTTTTTCCGTTTCCCCCGCCCCTTTTTCATGCGCTGACCATCTTTCGTTCCACCTTCCTCTTCGGAAATATCAGGATCTTGCCCCTCCCACCCTCCCTCTCTTAAATAACCCCAGACTTGCCCTCTATCCCCAACTCTTCTCCCGCTCCCTTTTGCTCGAGGACATTGCCCCTAGGCTTTTTCCACACTGCCTATCAGGTCCCTTTGGTGTTTTGAACCTCGTCCCTCCCGGCCGTTTTCCGACTTTCCCCTCCCAGCACTTTTTACATGTGTCCCAGAGTTGGCTCTCTGTTCTTCGGCCTCCCCCCCGATCCTTCATGTCTGAACACTGGAATGCTTTCCATGTAGAGTTTCCCTGAAGTTTGGTTTGGCCCTACTCCCCTCGACTTGACAACTATGGATAGCCCCATTTTCCCCCCCCTTTTGCACCCCCTAGGGGTGTCTTGTTGCAGTTCCCTTTTTCTCTGTGGTCATATCCGGCCCGATACACACTTTTTTATGCCCTGTAGCATCTCTTGACCCCATCTTTTTCTGATTCGCCTCTGGACCCGTCACTTTCGGCGCTACCTTCTTCACTTTTTCCTCTCTCCCACTGTTTTCCTTTGGTTCCTGCTCATTTCCCTCCCCCCCCCTTCCGGTTGTACCCCCCCTGATATCGTTTCGATTCAATTTCCTGACAGACCAATTCCCCCTGATGCCGCAGGGTTTGGAAGCTTCGGGTCGTCCTGTATTTTTTAGTTTCCCCCGCCCCGACTTTTTTTTCAGTCCTCCTAATTTCATTCCCCCCATCCTTCGTTGGCCTCTTCTTTCCTCTTCACCTCCTAACAGACGCTTGTGTTGAACCAAGCTGACCATTTCTTTTTCATGGGACCCCTATGCTGCCTTCCAATAGCCCCGTTTTGTCTACCAATTTGTTGACCCCCTTTTCAACTCGAGGGCTTTTTTTTTTTTTGCTCGATCCCCCTCTTTGAGCCTCCAGAATTCCCGCTCCTTTTCAACCCCCTTTCCTTTGCAGATGCCTCCCCTGGCCTCTCTGGGCTTTCCTCCCAGTTGTTCCCCTTTTTCCATCGCACTGACTCTCGTCCTTGAGGTCGTTCCTGTCCGAGGACCTCTCGCTTTGACTACGTTCTGCTGGGGAACCTCCTTCCTCTCTGCGGTTTTTTCGCATGCGTCTTCAGCTGGGTTCCGTGTCCTTCTGTATAGGTCGCCCCTCTTTTTCTTTTCCGCAGCACCATTCGAAATTATCAGTGGCGCACGGGAAGATCAGTTGCTCCCTTTCTTCTGTGATATTTTTCCCCACCTGCACTTGTTCCTCTATCATCTTTCACCGCGTCCCCCTCCGACCCCGTCAATGCTCCGCCCCAGTGTTTTGAACCGCCTTTTCGACGGCACCTTTTTTCAGTTGGTTTCCCTTTTACCCTCTTTGGGCCAGGTGTTCATCGTTGAATTGCGTCTCATCTTGAGTTATAAGTCTTTTAGTTGAGTTTTTTCTTTCTCTAGTCATTATGAGACCCTCCCCTCCCGCCAAAAGGGTCTTGGCAACGTCCCAGACTGATCTCGGCATTGGTGAAATGAACCTCCGCCGGAATTTTGTCACCGAGGGTGTCCAGTGATGCATGTTTTATGGCAGCCAATTCGGACACGTGGGTTGTCTCATAGTCCTTCTTCTGGTTTCAGGCGTTATACATTTCTGGCTTATGAGATGTTCCTCAATTTTGCACCTCCAAAGTGATTCCCTCTGGGAGCTCCCACTCCCTGGAGTAGACTTCGCTCTCCGGCCTTCTCTCTGACTGCTTACGTGACTCAGAATCTTTTTTGCCTTTCAATGCTCCGTCCCTCCTCAGCGTTTCGCTTGCTTATTTTGCCGCCTCCGCCCTTCTTCAAAGGACGTCAAACATGTTCTAGCGTCTTCCGCACCCGAGTCGGCCTCTGTTCCCATTTCCCCCCGCTCCAGCTCCTCGGTCCCTTTTTCGCCAGACCTATGAAATCTCCTTTCCTTCTGGCCCGCCGTTTTCTCTGTTCACGTTATGGGATGCAGCCGAAACAGTGAGTTCTTCCCCCCCCTTGTAGTAGGTTATGCTCGGTGATCTTCTCTTCCTCCTCCGTGTTTTTTCCATCGGGAGCCGTCCTTGCCCGCCCCTACTTTTCGTTTTCGGCCAGGACGTCCCTCTTCGGATAATCGTTCCAGTTTACAAGTTTTTGATTTCTGTTTTTTAAGTCGGGGCTGTCTGTAGCGTCACTTCCTTTTTCTCCTACCTGTAGATCCCTTTTTTTTTCGCAGGTCTTCTCGCTTGAGGGCAATTCCGCAGAGGCAGACTCGCTGTTCCTACAGTTTTTAGGAGCGTATGCTGATTACGTGCGCCCGGGCGCCTTTCTTTTGTTTTTTGATACTTTCCGCGCCCCTTTTCCTCCATCGGTGCGGTCCGCTTCGCAGCCTTAGGAAGGGAATTTGCTTCCCTCTTTCAATTTTGTCTAAATTTCGAGCCTTGATCCCCGCTTCTAGGATCTTCTTGCCTTCCCAAGTATGTTCCCCCCCGCCAGCATGCCTTTTCCCCCCAATCAATGACGGAGGTAATTCCGGAGGATTAAAAATCTCTTTTTGCGATATACCCTTCCTGCCCTTCCCCCCCTCCCCTTTTGCTCGCGCGTTCGCGCAATTCTCTTTCCCCTTCTTGACCTTCCTTTTCCGTGGCGTTAAGAGTGCCCTAGTCTTTTTTTTTTAATTGATTGTTTAACCCCGCTGAGTGGCTGCTGTCTGAGTTGTTTCCTCCTCCTGCTTGGACTTGTCCCCCTCCCCCTCAGTTTGCCCGTCTGCCGAACATTCATCTTTCCCCCCCTGTCCTCTTCTCGTAATTGCGCGTTTTTTGCCGCTGTCGACCCTACCGTCTGCCCATCATTTTGTGATCGCCCCTTGCGAACTGCCTGCATCCTTCCTGTGCCGCGTTTTCCCTGACTGAAATTCAAGCTCTCTTATAGCCCCCTCTTTTCCCCTCCGTCCCGCTCCCTCCCACTTTTCGATGGGCCTTCACTTTGAGGCAATCCCCTTTTCTCCCCCCCTTCTTGCGAGGATGACACCCTACTCTCCTTTTTCCCGGCTCCGGTTCCCCCCTACTGAGACCGACTAGAACCCCTACCCCCGAGTTCCTCCTTTCCTTGGCGATCCGAGGTACAAATTACCCTAATGAGGAGACCTCGTTTGTTTCTGCCTATTCCCCATGGCCCCTTCAATGGTCAACCGTCTCTTCTATTTGAGTTGTCTTCCCGCAACTTTTCAGATTGTTTATACTCTCTACCCAATTTCCCCTCCCGACTGCTTTTCTTTTCCCTCCCGTTCACCCGCCTCCCGCAGCTCTCCCCTGGTGATTTATCCCCCTTCGCCCCCAGTATCAGTGTACTACATATTTGTGAATGAGTACACGTTATCCCCCCCCTTTCCGTCGTGTTTTCATGTCGCAACATAAGGGCTATTCTTGAAGGTCCGAGTTCCGTCAGCAGTTTATCTTCGACGTTTCCCAAGCAGTCGACGCCGTCGAAGCCTTGAGCTGCCTTCTCCTTCCTCCTGCAGTGCCTGTCTCTCCGTACCAGTACATTGGACGCACCCCCTGAACCCAGCCCATTGCCTTTATTTCTTGAACACGGTTAGATCCCCCACCAAGTTGTCTGTTCCTTCTTAGTCTTCCCCCCCCCCCAGCTCGGAGGCCACTCCGACCGGCATGACCTTTGTCCTCATAGTAGGGACTGTTTTTTGGGCGTCGTAAATTCAGCCCCTGAACGTTTCCTTCTCCCCCCCCCCACTCTTTGGTTCCTTGCGATACCGGTTTTCCGTCGCATTTCCCCTTTCGCTTGGGCGCCTTTTTCGTTTTCAAAAGACTCCGGTTTTGCCCAGTGTGTTCCCCTTTGTCCCCTGCTGTCCCCAGCTTGCGTATTCGGTTGCCAGTTTTCTTCTGTGCTTTAGTGGTTTGTCTCCTATAATTGAACAGCCCCCGGTGTTTCTCAGGTTTTTTCGCTCTCTCGGTTCTTTTTCCTTTGAAACCATCCCTAAGTCTCTTCTTTGTCCATTAACGTGTTCGAGCCACTCCCTGCGATTCAATGATTCTTGCTTCTCCCTTTTTTTTTTCCTCCTCCCGTTTTTTTTTGTTGTTTTTGTCTCAGTCTCTGCGTATTTTTTTTTGACGGCATCGGATTGTCGAGCCTCCGTTCCTGGTTTGAAAAATTAGCGAGCTTTCTTTTCTTTTTTATTTCCCAGCCCTCAAATCTCCTCTGCGCGGTGCCCCCTTGTCAGACCCCCTTCGGGCCCATGATAAGTTCTAGTCCCCCCTCCCCTCCTCACCCAAGGCCGCCCTCCCAGAAATCGCCCGCCTACATCCTGCCGTTTTTTTTCGGGGTCGCTACCTGTCCCCCCACCATCAGATACGTCCGGTTTGTCACCCACTGTGCCCCAAGCGGTGTTTGATGCAGACCCCTTCTTTACGCCCCTCGGTCTCAGCCTCATTAGTTTGGTAGCCACTGGAGGTGGATTCATCTTTTTTCCCGCATGACCCCCCCTCCCCCCACCACCTCCCAAAGCCTGTTTTTTGCCTGTCCTGGTCTTTTGAAAGCCTAATGGTGGCGACGTTTTTGAATACGAATTTCTTCCTCCCCCTATGGATCTTAATTTTTTCCCTATGTCCCGGCTGTCTTTGTTGTTTCTTCCATGGGAATACGTTTCCTGTTTCGGCATCTTCCTTCCCCCCCAAGGCCCATGCAGAGCGTGCGTTTAATAGCTTTCCCTTTTTTTTCCGTGACGGGACACGGCTCCGTTTTGAGAGACCACTGTTTGCTTCTCGTCCCCTTTTTTTTTCGCCATAGCCCTGTCACCCGCTTTCAAGATGTTCCTCCGTTGGATACCCTTTTCTTCATGACGCTCGTCGTGCTGACTACCCCTTCCCGTCGTCATTTTTCCACCTTCTTTCTGATCCATTTTTTTCTTTTGACACTAGGTCTCACTCCTCCGTTTTTCCCGAATTAGTATCGAGTGATTTTCCCCCCCAAATTTTATAGTGTTCGCGCGTTTTCCCACCCTTAGACCCCCCCCCACCGCGCGGTGCACGCTGCCATATATCCTGGCCCTTTTGCCACGTTTGGGCAGCAGACATCCCCTATCACAATTTCCAACCTGTTTTTTCCCCCTCTTGGCCCTGGGCGTCGTTTATTTTCTATTCTGGCTTCCGGTTACCTTAGTGTCCCAGATCTGTTCACCCGGTCCTCCTTTCAATTGTCCCCTCGGAGTCCCCCCCCTAGTTTTGGGCTTCACCTTGGCTCCCACCTCTCCTCAGTTTTGGCATTCCGGCCGTCGTACGGTACCTTTTCCTTGCGTTGACTTTTCGGTCCTTTTTCCCCCGTTGGAAAGTTAGAATTTCATTCCCTTTGACATATGCTTTGCCTCTGTGAACCCGCGGTCCCGAATGTATAGCGTCGTCCGCAGTTCTTGCCAGACATGTCCCGCGACTTTCCGTTCTGATGAGGATCCCCTTTCGAAACGTTCTCACCGTCAGAAGGTTCCAGACGTCCGTTTTTTGGGAACGCATCGACCGTACCCCCCCTCCACGATTTTTTTCCCTCATTTCCTTTCGTCTTCCTCACTTCTTTCCCCCCCCCTTCTTCTAGGTAGTCGGTTGGCCCCTCATAGAATTGCGCTCTCGGTCTGATTTCGTCCAAAGGGCCTGTTTCCTCCCAGCTGCAAGGCGTTTTTTTTTCTGGTTTCAAGTTGTTTGTTTTTAAAAGCCCCGGACTTGACCATTTTGGGTTTCATGAACGGCCTTCGGTCCCCAGGAGGATGTATCCCCCTCGTTAATTCCCTTAGCGGATTTTCGAGGGGTTTACTCCGGCGATGTAAGAAAAGTCCTCGCTACCCCCTCTCCGAAGCTGGCTTTCGCTCCCCCGCCTGACATCGGACTTTCTTGTTAAGCGTAGAAAATTTCGCAGCTCTCGCTATCCAAAGTGTTGACGTTTTCCGTCTTTCCCCCTTTTGAGGCCCACTGCCTCGTTCCCCCTTTTCCGCGGAGTTGGTGATTTGGCTCCTGGCTCCCTTTTCCATTTTTCCCATTGCAACCCCTTTTCAACTTGTTTCTCGCTTATCGCCCCGCTTCTGCGAGCACACTGACCCTACCTCAGCGCTCCCTGTTCGGACCCTCCCCGTGCCCCCTCGAATTTGGCCTTGACGCCTTTTATTTGGCCTATGCTTACTGGCGCCTTCTACGTCTTCGGGAACCCGGCGTTCAGCTTCACGGCCCTCTGAATCACTCGTTTGTTTTTTTTGATGAGCGCTGACCTCCCTTACTACCCGGTGCCTTCAGATAGCTTCCCTATCGTTGTCTTTCTACACGTTTGGCTTTTGGTTGATATGTCCCTGTTTAGTTTTCTTTTCGGTTTTTTCTTTTCCCCGTTTCGAGGGTTAGCTTCTTCACTTTGCGCCCTTTTTCCCTTCTTCGCATTTTTTCATTCGCTTCGGAAGCCTCACTTTCCTTATTCAGTGTGCTTGTCCAAGTCAGAGGCAAGCAGTACGTGCTCCTTTCGTTCGAGCGGCCCTCGTCTTTCCCGCTCGCGTCCCCCGTCAGGCGGTCTTCTTGCCTCCTGGTTCTGCTAATTTCGGACCTGTCCATTCATAAGACTCGGATTTTTTTATCCCGCCTGCCGCCTTTCCAGATTCCTAATGAAGCCCATTCCTTTTTCGCCCAACGCCCCTTTTCAATGTCTTGCCACCGGCCTTGTTTTTCCCATCCGTTTTTCAACCCAAGAGCTTTTGGCTCTTTTCAGATGGTAGGCCTTTGGAGAGAGCTTTGTTCCCCAGTCTCCCTTCTATGAGGACTCAACCCGGTCCCGAACGTTTTTCTTTCATCTTTGACTTCCATTTCGACCCCCCCAAGCCCATGCTTGCCCCCCGCTCGTTTCTTCCCCTATGAGGCGCTCTTCCCCTTGGTCAGATCTGCCTGCACAGTTGACAGTTTTTTTTGACGACCTCATTTTTATCACTTATCCCTCTGTCTCCGGTCTCCCGAATTGCTGTGGCAGACCTCGTGGATTAAATTTTCGGCACCTTCGTTTTTGCCCATCACACATTATGCTCATGACCCACTCCTTCAAGTTACTTTACAAATCTTTACCCCCTCATCACCCCAGTCATCTTCTCTAGATGTACCTTCCCGATTTCTCCCCTCCCCTATCCCATTCTGGGCCGCCCCCCTGTGTCTTGCAAGTCACTTCTTGAAGATCGGACCCCAGCTGGGTTCCAATCGCTTTTTCCCCTTCTTGAATTCTGTCTGGCACAAGTAAGACCCCCTCTCCCGCTGGTTTTGACTGCCCTCCCCCCTCTTACCAGTGAACATTTCGACCCCCTTTGCCCTCCTTGTTATTGTCTCTCCAGATCGGTTTTTCACCCCTTCAATGTCCCTCTGCGTTTGGTTCTATGTTGCGCTCGTCCCGCCAACTCTCAAAGTTGTTTCCTTCCGCCCCCCTAATTCGGGACCTCTTCTGTGACGTATTCCAAGCGTCTTTCCCCTGTCCCTTTTTCCATGCTTTCCCTTGAGGCGTTCCCCCCTCCTTTGACTCAAACTTCCCTTTCATGCGTTCCGCCCCACCAGCGGTGGTCGGAGGAAATGAGCGCACATTGACAGTTCTGGCGAAGGTCGAGTCCCCCACCTCCCGCCGGTTCTCTCTCTCCTTTGAGAGTCTTCTCCCTTCTGCTATTTCGATTCTGTTCGGCGAACCCTGCGTTTTTAATGCGCCGCTGCCGGACCCCGGATGCCCCCGCCGTCACACCAACGACATGGAAGCTTTTTTTGCCCTGTCCCCCTTTTCTCAAGTGTATCTCCTTCTTTCTAGTTAGCTCGCCTGGCCCCTCTCCATTTCCAGAAGATGCCCTTGGATCCGGTGGTGTCTTTTTTTTTCTCCGCAAACTTCCCCCCTCGGCCAGTTGCCCCCTTTGCGGTCCAGGTCCCGTCCGTACCTTTGGCCTTCCACCGTCCTTTTTTCATGGCCGTGTTTCCTCGTGTCCTCGCAATTTTGTTCACAGCACCGTCTCCGGCAACGGCGTTTCCGTTTTGTTCTGTTTAGGCCCTTCGTATACGCGGCTTGTTTCCGATCTCCATTTGCCCGATCCTTTTCCCAGGATGTTCTTAGAGTCGTCTTTATGACTGTCCCCACCCCGACAAAGAATCCTAATTTCTCAGTAACACTGTTCTTTCCTTTTCCAGACCCACTTTTCCTG
>Ga0179593_1236250_pt1 | contig 12612 bp, 17 predicted proteins | sample CZODoug2_1_08_16_FD_185931 | JGI IMG/M metagenome (GOLD analysis project Ga0179593, IMG submission 185931) | Vadose zone soil fungal communities from Angelo Coast Range Reserve, California, USA - CZODoug2_1_08_16fungal (PacBio error correction) | ecosystem: Environmental > Terrestrial > Soil >... | reverse complement strand
TTTCCCCACTTTTTCATGTAAACCGATCAAACTTGATTGGCTTTTCTCATGAACCTTTTCCTAGGAGTTTCCCCCCCTCCGCCAACTTTTTCGCATTTTACCAATTGCTGCCAACGTTCTCCCCCCCCCCATGTGAGGGTCTTTGGCCTTATCCTTCGGTATTACGCGGGGCTGAGGACCTTTTTTTTTCCCCTGATTTCTTTTCTCTTTTAGGGGTCTTTCACATTCTATTTCTTTCTTACCCCCGGAAGCTTGGTACCTTACAGATTGTGGCGTGACTCGTCCCCTTTGTTCTTTTACATTTTCCCAAGATTCTCGGAAAACCCCCTTTTTCTCTATTTTTTTCATTTCTGAGTGCACTGCTGCTTTTCTTCATCAAGTGTCTTATCTTTTTTTTTTTCCCTTACATGGTTCTACTGGGACATGCTAAGTCCTTCATTCTTCTCAACAGTCTGTGTGGGTGACTTTTTCCGCCTTTTCCCCTGGCCATCGATCTGTTTTTGAACCAACGGACAGAATTGCCCTCTTGTTCACCTATTCCTTCGGTTTTGTGTTTGTGACTCTGGGCTTCACCCCTTTAACATTTTTCGTCCGTGGAACATGTGTCATTTCCCATCTTAGACGTGCTTCCCCATCTTTCTTTTTTTTCTTTGATATGTGCGATTCTCTTGTGCCCGTCTATTTTTTTCACACCTTCTCCTTTTCCGACGCCCTCCCAATTTTATTTTCTTGTATTCTTCCTCTTTACCCTTGCTCCTCTTTTTTTCCCCTGCACAACCCCCTTTTTACCTTCACCTTACTCCAGTTATATGGTTTTTCAGTCCCTCTGGGATGGTTAACACCTTAGAATGTGTCAGGCGCTCAGGGCTTTTTTATATTTCATCCTTATTCCCCACTGCTGGGCTGGATTTTTCCCTCCACCAGTCCAGGTTGCTGGTTGTTCAGTGCCGCGACCGCTCTTCCTGTTTCGTTAGCCTGCCCGAAGGTTTGCGCGGTCTTTATAGGACTTCCCGGCTAGAGGAGGATGGAGCAGGTTCCTCCTACATCTAGTTTTTCGTTTTCACTCGCTTGGATTCTTCCCCCTTATCTGATCTGGCTGTCGTCTTCCCAACTTACGGTCCACCTCCTTCCCCGTTCACCCATTGACACCCATCGGTTTCCCCTCCACTTTTCCCTTCCCCCCACCTGTATATCCCCCAGTAGTGAAAGTGGCCCAGATTCTGCTTGTCGCGGTCCTTCCTGCCCCCTGGATTTCCTATCAGCAGATAAAGACTTCTGCGACCCGTTGTTACAGAGAATATGATATTGTTTTACCACTCTCTTCTCCGCGTGTCTCTTTTGACCCCTTTTTTCGTGTCGGCCGTGGTTATGCATATGGATCGTTTTTTTTTTTTCTTCCCGCCTTTGGATATTTTGCCCCTTTTATTTCTTTTTTTTTCCCACCGTTGATCTCTCTCGTTCAATCCGTATGGACCGGGAACCGTTCTCTTACTCCTCTAGTAAGGGTCTTTCCCTGTTGTGATTTCCTCAAGCCCCCTTTTGCTGGTCCTCGCCTGGGATCGCGGTCATGGTACTTTTTTGATTGTACAGTATTCCCTCCCTTCCGGTTTTCTCTTTTGAGCTTTGTTGCCGAAGTTGTTTCAACAATTTTCTTCCGTACGTCCTTAATCTGCTGCTCCTCAAAAGGATGGCATGCTCCGTTAATTGAGGGTTGGCTGTTTCGTTCCCCATACTTTTCTTCTTTTTCCGTCCCGTCCCTCCACATGAGGGGCACCCCCTTTCCGGCATTTTCTACCCTGACTCACCGTGTCTGCCTCCTTTTTTTTCAGCTCTGTCCCCGTCTGCGGGGTTCCCTACCATGGTTCACCTTTCACGTAAGGTTTTTCACGTCGTAATTAGACATTCCCGAGAAATTCGTTTCCACGGAACCATTTTCTTTTACCTTTCCTTCTTTCCTCCCCCCCATAGTGTTGTTTTTTTTTTTTTGCGGAGAATTTCCCTGAGTTCAAACGGTTACTTTTGGCGTCGTTTCTTCCGATGTGACTTTTTAGTATTTTAACCTCTGCAGCAGTTGTTCGTTTGATGACGTGTATTTTTGTTTCCTACTCCTTTCGTCTTTTGCACAATAGCTTGTTGTTTCGGGGCGCTTGACTTTGATGGAGGTTGTTGACAAACTGCCTTCAAAGTTTGCTTGTTCGCCCTATTGTGGATGTCCTTCGCCTCTGACGTGTTTTTCCCAGTACACGTCCCCCTTCCTCATTCCCGGCGGCTTCTCTTCTTTGGGTCTATCTTGCGCTTCTTAACGAGGGATTGGGTTCATTCTGATGTTCCACAACGGAAGTTGCTTCATTTTTCCCTGCGGTCTGTGAGACCTGCTTTTTTCCCGACTCTCTACCTCCCCCCCGTACAACATTTTCCCTCCGACCCTGTGATCCCCTTGTCGGGGCCCCCTCAACCCGTGTTTTTGTTTCTCCTTTTCTTCTTTCCAGGACCCAGTGGTGCATTTTACCCCGACTTTTGTCTGGTTGGTTATACGCCTTTCAGCTTCCCGGTTTTTCTTTTTTTTTTCCACCAGAACATTAATTTACCATCTTTTCCAGAGACCTGCTTTTTTTCGCCCTCACCAGCCACCGTTTCTCTCCCCTTCTGGTGAGTTCCTTTTCTTCCCCCAGTAATTTCGTTGCAGTGTTGTTTCTATCAATTTTTTTCTTTGTCCTGATTGCCCACCAAACGAATAACTGATAGGATAATTGTTTTCCCTGCCTACCGGCGCGCTTAGTTTTTTATTTTTTTTTTTTGCTTCGAGTGCTGTGTTCCTTTGCGCATCGGCGCTGTTCCAGTTAGTACCGTTGGCCGTTCAGGTGCTTGTGTCGCCGTCCCTGTTGTTCTCTTCCGAGCTTGCCTGATCCCTATATCTTCTCCGATCCTCTCTGCCATCCCAACATTTTTTTTTGTTTTTTTCAAACACCAAGTACGGTGCAGGATTCCACTCTACGTCCACCGGGTTCGTCCTTCATTAAAACCCATTCCGTAAACAACCCAACCATTGCACCCATTTTCAGTCACGTGTATGTGTGAGACTCTACCCTCCGCCATTTTTCTTCATGTGTAAGCCGCCACTGTCAACCCCCACTACTTTTATTTTTTAGTGATGCCACTAGATCGCACTCTTTTAGGCTGTACGGTGCAATAGAAACACGTCTCCTTCTCATGCACCCGTTCGTTCCCCCCCCGGATATCTCCCTGCCCCTTTTCATCTCACTTTGCTGAGAAATTTTGTACGCCGCGTTGCGGCCGAGATTTCTTGGCCCGGTGCTCTTTCACCCCGGTCCCCCCTCACGTCCCCCCCCGTTGAATGCCGTCTTTTTGTCGCACCACTGAAAATGCGGGCCCTGGTGCCATTTTTTTTACGTTTAAGAATACCCCCTTAATTCAACCCACCTCGTAACCCCATGATCTCCTAGTTTATCTCTCATAGTTTTCCTTGTTAAACACTTTTTTCAGGACCAATATTTAAGTTACTTCCTGAAGTTTCATTCAACTTTTGGCCACGTTCCGCAGGTCTTCTCGTTCCTTCATATACATTGTTTCCTAAAACTTTCTTACCATATATTGGTTTTCAACTTCTGGACGTCACTCTGACGTTTTTTTTTTGTAGCTCCTGCCGACTGCTTCACTGACGGTGTTTGCTCATGGACCATCCTGTACCCCTTTTCAGTTGCCAAATCCCGATCACGCCCCTTGAAACCCCGCCACTCCTTGTCACTTGCGCAGAACTTGTGACACACCCTCGGTTAGAACCCTGTTTCAAATTGGTATACTCTCGGTCCCCCTTTTCCCATGTGGATATTTCCACCCCCACAGTTTCGTTGTCTGTCGTAATCCTACTTTGACCGAAATGTTGCCCTCCCCCCAACCCTTTCTGCGTCTGCCGTTTCTTGTCCCTCCGTTCTTCTCCCCGCTAATGTAGAATTTTGCTCATTTTTAGTACCGGCTGTTCGCCAACGTTCCCAGCCTTCTTGATGAACCCCACTTTCCCTGATTGCGTGCCCCCCTAATATGTGTAATTTATAAACGTCCACATTGAGTTTTTCTTTTGGTAACCTTTGATTTTTCTCGCGGGTGGGCTTACCCCATGGCGGGCACTTAACGCTTTGCTTCTGCGCGTCCATCGCTTCTTCCGTGTCATGAAAGTTTTTTTTTAAGCAAAGTCCCCTTTTTTTTTCGTTCAGAGCTTATCCCACATCGCCGTTTGGTGGACTAACGACCAGGTTTTTGTCGTTTTTTGCAATCCTGTTATTTATGGGGGACACACCTCCCACTACCCCTATAGGATTTGACAGATGATCTTTCCCTGCAATCCTTTCGCAAGGTCGTTTTCTTCTTATTGCACCCCTTTTTTCCTTCCATCTTGCCTTCAAGACGGTGTCTGAGGTTCATGTCGTGAACCCCCCTTCTTCTTAAGAGTCGGATTGTACCCTTTCCCTTTTCATATACTCTTTTCGTGGAGATTTGAGAGCGGTGTTTTTCTCATTTTCTTTTGTCCTAATACCTTTTGTTGCCTTTCTAACTTCTTTCTTTTCTGTTTTCCCCGGATTACCTTTTGGCGTGTTTGTTTGCTCCCCCCCCGTGCTATTTTTTTACCGTCCCGACGCACAGATCGCTTTCCTTTACTAGGGGGAATTTTATTCTTGACCTTCGCTGCTTTCCAACTTCGAACCGTCTTAAGGTTCCACTTTGCAAATCCCCAAGAACTTTCTGCTTTTGTGCTTGATGATTTTTTTTGGTTCTGCGGCCTTCTTTTTCTTTTTCGTGACCCTTTCTTGCTTCTGTCTTTCATATGTGGCACGCACCTTTCATTTGTCGGTGAAACACCCATTAACCCAACACCATTTGCTTGGGTTTTCAGTCATTCCTTTTCATGTCTTTTTGTTACTCGTGATCTATGTCTGACCAATTTAGTGTCTGGTTTCAGGTTACGCGACGCCTTTGGCCCCCCCTTCCCTTGCTCTTTGCGTTTGTCCTATTTTCAAGTAATGCTTTTGCTTCCCGTCCCGAACGACCTTTTTTGTTTTGCATTTTTTCCAGATCACTGCTGCTGTTTTTCCTTTCCCTATGTTAAGTCAGAGTTTTTTTCTCCTTTACATTTTTTTTCCCTTGCCACGTCCACCCAAAAGCGCTGTTATGTTCGTTTCTTTGAATGTCCCCATTGACGAAAACCCACATCGTTTGTTACTGTTTGTTCCCCCCTTACCTCCCCTTCTTTCGGTTCTTCCCGGTTATTGTCCATTCCCTCTCCCATTTTTTCTATCCTTGTCCCCTCTCTACAGCCTTTTTTACCTTTTCAGGGGATTGTCGACTATACCCATGTACACTGTGACGAGTTTTTCCTTCACACCTCCCTCCTTATTTTTTTTGTGATGTGCTATACTTTGTAATTACTCACAACCCTGCAAGTCAAGGTTTTCCTTGACCCTCGATCCTGTTGTCATTTCCAAAGTCCTGCACTTTGATGATCGACAAAACTGTGTTCCTCCTTTTTTTCTCCCATGGAACGAAGTGGGATACTCAGTACCTTGAATTATGTCCGTGAAACTTTGCACCGAATTGTTTCGCTCAAGGTTCAGTTCGTCGCGAACACAACGTCGCGCTTTTTTTTTGGTTCTTTTTTCTTAATCCTTTTTTCACCCTACTTTTTTGTCAGACGCTTTACTGTGCTCACTCGCTCATATTCTAGTACAAATTTCTTCTTTTCTGTCTAGTGAATCGTCTTTTTTTTTCCCTTTTCGGGTTCACCCTCACTTGAGGTCTTCCCGGTTTCCGTTTTCGATGAAGATGTCCCATATCAATCGGCATTCTTTTTTGCCACCCCTCTTTCTCTCTTCTCCCTCCCACAAAAGACCCCTGTTCCGTTTCTTGAAACCATTTGAAGAAATATGTCTGTAGTACAGTGTTTCGCGCCCACCCTCTTTCATCAACCCTCTTCCTTTTTGGCGTTTTCTTTTTTTTGCGTATTCTTTTTGACTTGTAAGCTGCGTGGTCTGTTTTTTCCAAGTCCTAAAGGTTTTGACATATCTCCATTAAGGGTCAAAATTCCCTCGGGCGGTCTGCCTTTTTTCCAACTCGCTGCGTCCTGCTGGCCAAAAAGCCCAAACCCTTGTCCCTCCGATACAACCGGCTCAAAATGATCCCTGTGCTTAACGTTCCATGTCCCCAACAAGGATATTTAAGTTGGATCTGACACTTTCTCCTACCTGATTTTAGGAACTTTGTCCAGCCGTTTTCTTTTTACCTTTCTCTATCGGGTTTAGTAAGCTGCCCCCCGGGGCTTTATTTTAGCCATGAATCGCCCCCCCCCTGCTTGGTAATATCCCTCATCTCGACCCCCCCTGTATGACTTGCGCTCTGCAAAGCTCTCCCATGGCGCCGTCTTGTCGTAACACTGAGGATCGCCCTGCTTTTCTATCTCCCTCTCCCTTTTCTCTTTGCTTCATTACCTTTGTTTCTCTGCTTTTTTAGACGGTGTTTTTAAGTTCTATTGCCGGCGTTGGCGGCGCTGATTTTTTTTTCAAGCTGCTCTCCATTTGTTGATTTTTCCCTTCAATTATTCCTTGTCTTGCGAATGTTCAAGATTGCCCTTCCTGCCTTGGCTATATGAAGATAGTTAAGTGCACCTTTGCTTTTCACCTCTCCCTGATCCCCCCCGGCGTTTTTAATAACATCTCCTTTTTCAAACCAGATCTCAACCCACGAATGGATGATCACTCATATTTTAGTGCTTCGGCCTGCCGGTCTATCCCTTTCTAAATTTACTTCACTCCGTATCTTGTTAACTCGTGTTTCAGGCTGGCCTTATCCTTCTGATGAAGCGGCCGATTTCATCTTTCTCCTCCGGCTTCATTGTCTTTTGGGCGTTTGCAACATTTCTATCCCCCCCTTCTTCTACACAGACTTCTTGTTTTTCATTTTTCTCCAGATTGGCCTCTCGTTCTGGCACTGGTTCGTGTCCTTTCTGTTCCATGACTCACTCTTTCCTTGTCTCTTTTGGCTATCTAGTTTAATTGTTTATTCCAACTTGTTCGTTTGTTATTTTTGGCGGTCCTTTTTCTTGGATGGGAATCGATCAGGGCATCCCTTCTCACGCCTTTTCTGGTCATGATCTCTTTACTTTTAACCAGAGCAGCACTTTTTTTTACCACTTTTCCCCCAGCCCTTTCCATGTGGCCCCTTTCCTGCGTGAAATTCTGGGGCTTGTTCCGCTGATGCTTCAGGCCCTTCTTCCATTTACTTTGAAACACCAGTTTGTTTTTTTGGCCTATCTTCTCTCCCTGGCCAACCCTCATTTCTTTTTTTCCCTTGGCGCTTTCTTGTCGTTCCCGGGCTGGCAAACAGTTTAAGCCCCCCGTTTAACTTTGTTGTTTTGGTTTGTTTTTTTTGTGTTGTTTTTTTAGGTTTTTGTTTGGTTTTTTCTTTTGGGTGTTTTGTTTTGGGCGGTTTAGTTTTTGAGGGGGGGGTTTTTTTCTGGGTTTTTTTTTTTTTTTTTTTTTGTTTTTTTTTTTTTTTTTCTTTTGTTCTTTTCTTTCTTTTTCTGTGTTTTCTTAAGAAAAATAGCTGTTATTGTGGGTCGATCCTCCTCTTTTTTCTTTCTTGCCTTGCGGTTCTTTTTTATTTTCCCTTTGGCTATTCTTGGATGTAACCCGTTACGTAACTGTTTTTCCTTCCGCTTTTTTTTTTACTTTAAACCCCGTGGCTAAGCTTGGGCTTTTTCCACCCCCTCCCCCATGCCGGTTGTTAGCGAACACGCCCTCCTGTTTTTCTCTGCTTTTCTTATGGCACTGTACTTTTCCTTCCCTCCCGGCCATTGAAGTGTAAGTTTATGACTCACCTGAACCCATTTTTTGTTCCCAGTTTATTCATTTTCAATGATCTTTCGGAATCTATTGGTATCAGCTATCAACCAACCCTTACCTCAGGCCTTACTTTAACAGTGACTTACGTCGACGACCCTGCGGTCCCATCACTTGTCAGAGGACATGGTGTCGTATTGCGTCTATTTTTTTTCCAGTGTTTTCTCTCCGTTTTCGTTGCCGTCGCCCCCCCCACCCCTCCCCACCCTCCCGTAGGAGCCGTCCGGTCACTGAATCTGTGTATGTGTAACTCCATGATCTCCCCTCCTTCGCTTTTTTTTTTTACTTGTCGTTGTTTTTTTTTCCTCTCCCTTCCGGATTCGTTTTGACTCATCGAGGGATATTTTTTTTTTCCTGTATCCGGTGAAAAAACCTTTCACTCCTGCGATGACCATGACGAGTATTTTGCCTTCCCTTCCTGAGCTTGCCATTGGCCTTTATTTGGTCTTCCCTTCGTCCCCGCCTAGTTTGGCGGGCATTTTCTCGTTTTCATGTTTATCGCTGTTCAGTGTATTTGTTTTTCTGCTTCTCCAGGAGTTCTTGCGTCTGGCGAGTTTTGTCGTCCTTTCCTTTTCCTTTAGCTTGCGCCTTCCCCTTCCCCCATTTTTAGCTCATTGATAGAGCCACAACATGCGGAGGCCTCTTTTTGTTGAATATATTTTGACTTGCGTTTCGCATCTCTCATTTCTTTGCCATCCCCTACACCAACCCGGGGTTTGTCTTTTTTTTAAACAACATCCTTCGGCATTCCTTCTTTGATAAAATCCTTTTTGACTCACCATCTCTGCCCATCTACTGGTGCCCTTGGACCTTATTTTCCTTTCCCAATGAGGGAAGCACACCCCCCTTCTGGTCACTGTTTTTTTTTTTAAGTTTTCTGACTCTTTGACGAATCCACATCTCCCAATTCAGGAGTGGGTCAACCACATTTCCCTTGTTCTAGTTGCACTCTTTCCCTTTAAATAAGTGTTTTGTTTTTTTGTCGAGAGATCTTCAGCAAGGTTTTCTGAGTTATTTTTTCTTTTTTTTATTTCTCGAGTTTCTTTTACCATATCCTCCAAATTTTCTATGAAGTCAGTGTTGGACTGCCGGATTTTTCCAGCCGCACAATCACTTATTATGCCGTTTTCTTGGCAATGTGCTTTCTGCTCTTGATGAGTCTTAGCGTGGTTTTTGCCCCCCCCGTTTTTTCCATTTGGTACGTCCCTCCCTTTTTTTGTTTTTTGTCGCATGCTTTTTTTCGTGCCCCCCCCCCCCGTAACACCTCATCCCTTTTCCCTGGAGCTTTGTCGTCTACTGCTTTGTTGACCGGACCTTGTCTCACGCATATCCCCTGGAACGCGACCCGCTGCGCCGGGGCGCGGTCCGGAACCCCCCTTCAAAACACTTCCCCCTTGAATGTTTTTTTATTCCCGTGCATCAGCCTGCACGTGCGGGCTACTGCGGAAGGCACCCATGTAGCTTTTCGGGCCCCTGGATTCGCAACAGGGTGGCGATTTTTTTTCCTCAACGCATCTTCAGGAGTCCTTGCTTCACTTTTTCGCGTCCTCTAGCAAAACCTTGATCCCATTTTTTTAACCGTCCCCTACAGATCCTGTATTGTCTCCCTCCCATCCACCCTCCAAGTGTGCTGGTCTCGACCGGGAGATGTTGTGTGAAGTTTCGCTCATCCCCGTGTTTTCTCCATATTTCTTGTGATTTCCGCCGTGCTTTTGTTTGCCCCCCCCCCACTTCACCTTGCATTGATGTCAAGGACCCTTCACCGTTGCTCAGTTCTGTTTTCCTTTCTTTTCTATTGACTTTCTTGCCGGTCCCCCGTGTCCCCCAGTCCATAGCTTCTTTGCCGCGCAGGGTCGTAATGTTCTTTATTTCTCGTTTCTGAAGATTTTCTCCTGATTGAATGAACATGAATCCATTTGCTGAACTCCCCAAGCGTCGTCTTGAACCCAACTTTGTCCGTCTAATCCGCTACCCGACCTGCCCCTGGCCGATATCCTTCACCTCGGCAAACAATACCTGCCCCCTCGTGCAGTCGCTCCCCCTTTCCACGCCAGTCTCAGGGAAATTTTTCCTTTTGGACACCTCGCCGACCCCCCCCGCTTTTGAATGGGACAGAGACTCGTGATAGGTGAGTGTGACCGTGGCCCCCCGGAACCCTGGCTCGTATCGGTTTGACCCTCCAGATACCACCCCGGGCCCGACCGGATTGTTCGGGCTTTTTTGCTTTTCTTCCCCCTATCTCATGCATTGTCCCGTCCGATCGCTTAATTCCCGATGGAAGCCTGTTGAGGCTGTCACCCTTTTGCACGGTTGAGTAATACCCCTCTTTTTGCAGCGGAAACCCCCCTCCCCCCCATCCATTTTTTTCTGGGTGCTACCCCCCCTTTTCTCCCATCTGAATGTTGACCAATACGTATGGTGCCGCATTCCTTTCCAATTTTCATTCCCCAAGGACACCTGCATCCTTCCATGGTGTTGGTGCCTTTTACTTTTTCTGCTCCCGGGGCCCTGTCCCCCAATCCTTCGTTATTAAGGCATCTTATTGGCATGAGAAAGTTACTGTTGTCCTTTCCTCCCGAACTCTGCCCCACTATTTTTTTGAAGCTTCACATGTCACGTCAAGATAATGTCCCCTTGACGGACCCAAGCCACTGCAGATATTTTTTACTCTAGTCAACGTTCTGATTCTGTTATGGAGTCTTGATGCCGATTTCCCGCTCTCTTTTTCCGAACGCTTCCGTTTCCGGGCGATCATTGCCCCTTCTTTCTTAACCGTAGGTCCTTCCCCCCAAGTCCAGTGTCTCCCTCCCCAACCCCCTCCGATGTTAACTTTGTTCCGGCCCCCCTCCCCCTTCCCACCAATCTCTGTCGTCATCCTCTCTTTCGAAAATTTGTCCCTTAGCCCCTAATTCTTTTTTTCGCGATCGCTGTGAACCCAAATTCTGGTCTCTTTCACACCCCCTGCTTAGGGTATTCCTTTCCGCCATCCAATTCTTTTTCCCGTTGTGCCTCCCCCCCCATCATCATGAGCGTCTTTCTGCGGGCGATCGTTCCTCAGTCTCCTGTTCTACCTGCCTGTCCTTTTTTTTGATCCCTTGTTTCTTTTTGCCCTTCAACTAGTTTACAGCACCGCTGGGGCGTTACCCTTCCCCTTCTGTGAGTCTTCCCCTCCTATAGGTTCATCTCACCTCCCCCCCGTTTCTTTTCGAATCTGGTGCCACTTTTTCGATGTTTTATCTCTCGTCCCCCGATTTTCCCTCCCCCTCAGGGTTTCGTTTACCCCTATTAATCTCATTCATCTGGCCATTGACCGCCAGGTATGTCCAGGAAATGACCATCCATTGTTTTTGCCTTCCTCCCCGTCCCGAAGACCCTGCTTTGAAACATCACCTCACCCTGGCTGTTGAAAAGCAAGTGTGTGTGTTGTGTCTTTTTCAGTACTTTTTTCTTTTTTTTTTTTTGTTTTGTGTGTGTGTGGTTTTTTTTTTTTTTTTTTTTTGGTTTTCCACTGTCACGTTCATTTTCCTTTCCTTTCCCCCCCTATACGTGATGATTATTCAGCTTCCGTCCGCTTCTTTTTTTTTATCCAAGAGTCCGCCATGGGTCCCCCCGAGTCTTCGGGGTCTCTTTTTTGCATCTCTCCGCAAATTCCCCTGGTTCTATTCGTGCTGAAGCACTGCCGAAAGGTCTTCTTGTCTTTTCCTTTCAGCGAAAAATCCCCTTTCCCAACCTCCTGTTTCTCTTCTCGTGAAAAAGTTGTCCAGACTTATTTATCGGCGTGGTCTTGACTTTCCTCATTTTTGTCGGCGGGTGAGATCCTGCTTTTTTTCTTGCCGCTCTTTTTGCGCCCTGGTTATTCTCGTCTGGAGATTGGCCAGTTTGTGTTGGTGCAGATTAGCTCTCGTTAACGTCCCCCCACGTGCCCCGTTCAAGATCGCTTTACCTTTGGGATTGTCCTTCTCTCGTTTCTTCTCGTTCGACCCCCCACTTCTAACCAGCTCTTTTTCAGTGGGTTCCCCCTTTCATTTCTCCCCCCCGCAGCAAGCTCTGCTTTCTGTTTGTGCGGTTTTGCTCGGGTGTTCGGCTCCCCTGATTGACTCTCATTTCGAAAGAGTCCTTTCCCCATATGGTTGGCACTTTTGGATTCTTTTTCCCCCCCCCCCCCAACTCAACACCTTGCTGGGTTGTGTTGCCTTCCCAAGCCTCGTGCTGACCCTTTTGTGCGCGGGATTTCCCGCTGTTCCGATTTCGCTTTTCCCCCCGATTTCGCGACCCTGCCTGGTCCCAACCTGTACATCCTCTTTTTTATTCCTTTTGGACGCAACGTTCCTTTTTCAAAGCGGTCCATCCCCCTCCACCCCGGCGAAGCCACCTTCTTTTTTTGAGCATGGGTTCCTTGGTTTTTCGCCAGTAGTTCAGAATCTAAAATGCTTCTTAGAAGCCATTTCCATCGTCCTCCGCCCAACCAGTTTGTTCGTTGTAAGTAACGTTCGCTCACGGTTCTTGCCCTTTCCCCCACCCCATTTTCCTCCACACAAGGCTATTCCCGTTTTTCTCCTATCACTTCTTGTTTTTCCTCGTGGCGCCACCGTTTCTGGATCAAATCCCTTGGTTTTTTCGTCTATCCACTTTTCTGATAAAGTAATGTTCCCTTTTCCCTTTGTCCTCCGATCAAGGTTGTGCGTGATGGAGAGTTTTTCCCCCC
>Ga0179593_1683850_pt1 | contig 12613 bp, 15 predicted proteins | sample CZODoug2_1_08_16_FD_185931 | JGI IMG/M metagenome (GOLD analysis project Ga0179593, IMG submission 185931) | Vadose zone soil fungal communities from Angelo Coast Range Reserve, California, USA - CZODoug2_1_08_16fungal (PacBio error correction) | ecosystem: Environmental > Terrestrial > Soil >... | reverse complement strand
AAAGGGCCCCTTTTTTTCAGAAAACGCTCGACCTTAGAGTAAGCCCTCCTATTTGTCTAGATCAGTGATCCTCTTTTTCCGAGAATCCCTTTTTCCGTGGCAGAAGATCGTCATTTCTCTTTTTCTTTCTTCCAGTTGATGGTTTGATAAAGGACATCCTCTTTGTTTCGGTTGGCTTCTGGCCTGCAGCAATCGTCTTCCCCCTTCCCTCCGTTTCAACTAACTTTGCATGAATTAACAGGGAAAGCCTTTCCTCCTTTTGCCTCAGTTCAAGTCATCCACAGAATGAGGTTGAGTACCTTTGTTATTTGAAACTGAGATCACAGTTCTTTCCTTCGTCTGAGACTTTCCGTTCTCTGAGACAAGCAAGAGTGCCTCCTTCCTCTCCCAGCCAATCGTCATTCGTAGCACATACTACCACCATTCCCCTTTTCTTTAGCTGCAAGCGGTTCCGTTATCGCCAGCTGTCCTTCTTTTCTTGCTCCTTCAGCACCTCTTGATGCCGTACTACAAGGACTCTCCTCTTCCCTTTCCCCGTCATCAAGTCTTTCGATTACTTGGGTCCCCTTTCTTTTTTTTTTCCCGTGGCTCTTCGAGCTGCCTTCAGGAGCTCTTCAGTCAGAAACCCCCCCCCCCCTTCTGACAGCAGGTGACGAGTTTCCTTTCCTTTTTCTTCGCGGGCGCCTTTTCCTTCCCTTAAAAAAAAGTTCCCCACCGCCTACTTATTGCTGTTATAGGCAATAGCCTCCTTCTTATCACAGTAACTTTTTCCCCCCGCTCATGTGGAGGGAGGTCTTCCCTCCTCTTTTGGTCAGATTAAGATTGCAGGGCTGGGTTTCCCCCTCCGGATTTTTGATAAACCAGCTTTCCTTCTCTTCCCCTACTCGGAGTTGGTCCCCCTTTAACACAGAATGTGAGTTGATGATTTCCCCCCCCTTCCTCAGTTGAGTCTTGAAGAAATCTCCGGCCTCCCATTCCCCCCTTCTTCTGGTACGCCAGAGGAAGCGACCTTTTCTTTCCTGTGTCCCTTAAGGAAGTCCCCTTATTTAGTAGATCGCCTCTCCCTTCTATCTGGGAAACCCTCCCCCCCCCGAAAGAATGCCGAATCCTGGAGCATCCATGCCGCTTTTGATCCTTCTGAGGCCCTCCCTTTGCGAAAGTGCTCCCCCCTCCTTCCCAGCCCTTGAGGAGTTTGAATACTCACTTTACGCTGATCATTCTCGACTCCCCCCTTTTCGTGCTCGGACGAAACTTTGCCGAGAGACGCCCTTACCGCGTCGATTGCGTCCCCTTTGCGCCAGGTGATAGATCTCCCACTTGTCTTCTGCCCTACATTTCTGCGTTTAAGAGCTTGATCCCTCTTCTCGATAGTTCTTTTATAGAGGCAGGTCGATTCCTCTAGTTTTCTGTCGTGATCTCGTTTCCTTTTTTTTTTTTTTTTTTCCCCCCCCCCCCCCCTTCTTGCTGTCAGCCATTTTTCCCCCCCTTTGACGGAAATTGGCGGCGTTTCCTTGAAACCACCCTCATTTCCTTCGGTTGTTGATTCTTCCCCCGAGCTGAACTTTTTCCCTCTCGACTTGCGCCTCCCCCTGGGTGACTTCCCGCCGCCATCTTGATAGGTTGCGGATATTTCCTTCCCCCCTCCGACTCTCTCTTTCAGGTCGGCCGCGGTCGCGTATCTTTCCTTTGTACTGTTTTGCGCGGATCTTTCTGTCTTTTCTCGGCAACCAACCCACTCCTCCTGCCGCCCCCCTGACCTGCGTTTCGAGTTCCCCCCCGCCTTCCCGAGGGTATACCTCCACTTTTTCGCTACAACACAACTTGTTGTACGCTTTTTAAATGTTGGTTGTTCACTTTAACAAAAACTTTTTTTTAACCCCTCTACGTGTGTTGTTTGGTTCCCCCTGCGGTCCCTTTGGAAATAGCATGGTCATTTTTTTTTTCCTTTTTTTTGCCGGCTCCCCCTCCAAGGAGCTCGTCCTTCTCTTCCCCCTCTTCGACGATTCCCTTCGTGCAGACTGGATCTTTCTTCTCTTTTTGGTGTGTATCGTTTGGACCTATCGATTTTTCTTCCTCTTCGCCCTTTCTTCTTTGAGAGCGACTAAAGTTTTCCCCCTCTTCTGCGGTTAATTCAGCATCATGAAGATCGTGTTTTTCCGTTGCCCCTTTCCCAGTAAGGTCTTTTCTCTTCTCAGAAGCATCTCTTTTTCTTCCGTCACGTGACACGGAACGGCGAGACAGCTGTAGACGTCCTTATTGTAGTCCCTCTTTCCCCTTCCTGAACTCCCCAGAGAAAATTTCTCCCCCCCCTTTCTGAATATATTCCTGAGGAACAGACTCCCCGGAACTCCTTTGAAGCGGGATCTTTCCCTTTTTTTCGGCCCTCTCGACGAATATGTGATGACTTTTCTTTTCTCGACGCTTCCTATGCGGATGCAAACTCATTGATACGAGAAGGGGCATATTTTTGTCTCACTTTCGACTTCTCCAAGACGATAGGAATACGCGGCTTTTTCTTTCCATCCCGGCGCAAGGAGATCCGTAAGAGCCAGTTGAATCCTTTGGTGGAGAACCGTTCTCTCTCTTCCTCCAATCCTTTTTACGGAAGTTCAGTCCATTCAATTGGGCAAGCGGCCTCTTTGTGTACCCGGGGACGAGGGAATTTTTCTTTCCTCTGTCCCCCCATGAGATAAGGTGCGGTCTTTTCCTGTGACGTCATCAACGCACACCTTTCCTCTCCTCCCAACAGTCCGTTCACGATACATGGTAACCACCCTCCCTCCGTGAATTCCTCCTCCCCCAAGAAAGGCACTCTTCCGATGCCCTTGATGACCCAGCCCCCGGTTTTCCCCTACCGAAGCAGCAGGGACGATTCCCTCACCCTCAGCCGCCTGTCTTTTTCGCTTTGAACGTTTTCCATACTTACCCCCGTGGCGCCGCTCCTCCTTCCATCTATCTCCTTTTTCCAATAAAAGTGTTGGATTTCTTCTTCTTCTCCCACACAGATATTTCCTTTTTTTTTTCCTTTTCACTTTTCCACCCTTTCTCCCCTTCATGGCTCGGCCTCTCCCCCCTTCTCCTGTTGCGAGGAGACTCTTTTCCTTTTCCCGAAGCGAGGCGCGGGTCTCTTTTCGGTGCAGCGCAGCTAGCGCGGCAACTTCCAGCTGCGATCCGTCCCCCTTTCTACTTTTTAGTCCTCTTGAGGTGGAGGATTTTTTCTTCTGAGGAGAGGGGCTGTTTTAGTTCCCTGTTTCGGCATCTTGGGCTCTGAACGATTTATCCCCCTTCCCTTGACTCTCCGTTTCAACAAGATGGAAAACCCCTCCCCCCCGTCCCTATTTTTCCTTCCCCCCCTTTTCTTATGGCGTTTTTTTCCCTTTCACTTCCGCACAATTTCCTCTAACGGCGTACTCTCCGCTTTTCTGTGCCTCGGCTCATTGTCCGATTGCTGCAGGGACGCCTCTTTCCCCCCTGCGCTAACTCTTCTTCCCTTTCTGGAACCGTCACAACGCCAGCAAACGTTCCCCTCTCCCCCCCACCGAAAGGCCTCGCATAGTTAGGCTCGAACCCTTCTTTATTCACTCTATCCTTCAATAGGCGATTGCTTCTTGCTTCCTCTCCCCTTTTTCGTAACAATTCCCTTTTTTCTTTTCTCTTATTATCTATAGCTTTTCCTCCCTCCTTTTCTCCCAGAAGAGAAAAGGTTTTTTGGTAAGCAGAAAACTATCGCCTTTTTCCCCTGAAATCTATTGATATGCATCAGTGAATACTTACCCTTTTCTCTTTTTCATGGTCTTTTTTTTCCTTTTCTCGGTGTGTGATAGCGACGTTTTTTCCTTTTCTTTTACTTGCTTTGATACAGGAATATTCTATTTCTAGTAATTAGGTTTCTTCTATTCTTTCCAATTTTTCGTTCCCCAGGAGCGCCTTCCTGAGAATCTAGTATGAAGAGTCTTCTTTCTCCCCCCCTTATGGAAGGAATTTTGCGAATTTTTCCTTTCCCCTCCCCTCCCTATAATCATGAGGTTGAGAAAGATTTTTTTGAATAATGTTTGCCATTTCTTTTTTTCCAGTTGGAGTGAGCTTCCCTTTGCCTCAGAGAAGAAAAAAGACTCTTCCCCGCCAGAGGAGCAACGCTCCCTCCATTAATGCCTACGTCCTCCGTCTTACCACCTTCCTTCTAGCGTAGATAGCCAGCTTTCCCTCTTACAGCTTTGAAGTTTCCCGTCGCGGCTGACCCCGGTCCTCCCTCTTAAGAGCTAGGATCGGCATGTCCCTTCCCTCTCACCCATTGCTTCTCCTCTCCCCCTTCTTCGCGGAGAGAAATCGCTTCCTTTTCTTTTGCGGCCGTCCAAATGGAGAGATGCACCGGTCCTCCCTTTCCCCGACCCCCTGACAAGGGGGGGGCTTGTTTTTCGCTGATCTCATTTCTTTCCAGCGAAGTGAGTGTTTCTCTCAAACTAATCTTACGTTGCCAGACAGGGCCTTCTTTTTCATGGTAGACCGCCCTTTTCCCAAAAGCCTTTTGGTAATAACGAGGGTTTTTTTTTCCCCCTCCCCTTGTCCAGGCGAGATTGCAGTTTTTCTTTAGGTCCCCCCCCTTTATAGATGACTTCCTCCCTTCGTTGTTCACAAAGACTGTTCCCCCGAAACGTCGGACGGTTTCTCACCCCCTTTCCCTATCTCATTTCCTCCATCAGACGAAAAATGACTTTTTTTTCTTAGTACGCCCTTTAAACCAAGATGTATTCCTTACACTCAAGGAATGCCTTTTCTTTCCTAGATCTCCCGAGCGGGGCACAGAAGAACGCACTCCCCTCCGAAGAAGGCACTTTTTCTTTCTATAATTGCCTCTTCTTCCTTTCTAGGCCCGATGTATGGCTTGCACTTCTTTCTTTCGCACGGACTTCCTAGTATTTTCTCAGTTTCTACTTAAGGAATTGGGATCGGCTTCTCTCCCCTCCCGTCCCCCCTCTTTCTTAGTGCCGAACAATTTTCCTTTTTTTCCTGTTCAGGGGGTTTCTTTGACCGGCAGGCGGGTCTCCTTCTCTCACTTGTTCGGAACGTTTTCTTGCCCTTTCTTCTATTCCCGACCCCCCCTCTTTCCTTGAAGTGCTCGTATTCGCTTCTTCTCTCGTATCACGTCCTATCTCGTGAGGTTCGTTCCCCCCCTAGTCTGCCCGACGGACTCTTTTGCGTTGCAGCCCCTTTTCCCTTCTTTAGGATGCTTCAAGGTTGATGTTGATCCTTCCCCCTCTCCGAGCTGACCTCATAGCTCGATTCCGCGGGCGAAGGCGTCTTTTCCTCTTTCACATCTTTTTTTATAATCGGATTTTCCCGCGGCGCGATTAAGATTTCAGCATTACTCGATCTAATTTCTCTTCCTGACCCTTTCTTCAGAGGCAACAACCCTTCCCCTCCCCTCCCAGCAGACCTTGAACTCGGCCTCCAGGATAAGAGGGGAGAGAGCTTTTTTTTGTTAGGGGGGAAAAAAATCGGGAAAAAAAAACATTTCAAAGGGGAGGGGGGGGGGGGTTTTGGGTGGTGGGGGGGTGGGGGTTTTGGGGGGGTTTGCGGGGGGGGGGGAATTTGCTCTTTTGGGGGTCAAAAGACGTGTGTTCTGGGGGGGTTAATTTGGGTCTGTTGGGGGGAAAAACTAAGATCCTTACGGCTGACAACGCTGGTTCTTTGGGTTTTTCAAACAAATTTTTGGGGGACCCTGTCGGGTGGGGGGGGGGTTTGAAAAACAATGGGCTGATTTTTTGGGGAGAAACAGGGGCGTCGGGGGGGGTGGTTCTCAAAACATGGTTTGTTTGGAAAGGTGGTTTCTTCTATCAGGAGGGGGGGGGAAAACCAGGGTAACCTGTTGGTGTAAAATCTTTTCTTTCTTCCTTTTTTTCTTTTGTGTTTAAAAAAAACACAAAAACAAAATAATAATAAGTTGTTTTTGAGATCCTTCAAGAGGTAATAGGCCCCCTCGGACATGCGGAGACTCTTTTTACAGTTGTTGAAGACCCCCCCAGATTGTAGGCCCTTCTTCTCCCTCTTAGACTCTTGCCTCGCGACCGAGGCGACCCCCTCCTCTGATCCCCCCCTCTGATATCCTCTATGGATCTTTCCTGACGCCCTATCCATGAGTTTTCAAGATCTCTCTCCTCTCTAGAATATTTTCTCTTCCAGCACCCTCAAGCATCATGTCCTCTTTTTTCTTGACCCGGCAACCTTTTTAAGTAGGGTCCTCTTTGGAACTTTCGATAATCGACGTTACCCTTTCGTCCTTCCGGATGAGAACTTAACATCTCCTTCCCATGTCCTTTCAAAAGCATCACCGTCCCCCAGTCGTCGCCTATATCACTCCTGATTCCTCCTCGAACAGGTCACTCTCTCCTCGGGCCTTGTTTAGGCAAAGAGCACCTGAATCTTTTATGCGGAGCCGTCTTTTTTCCCCCCTCTTCATGCGGATGAAAAACTTTCCTTTAGAAGGGTGAGGAAGCTCCTTCTCATGTCTGACAAGGAGCTGATCCATCATACGTGGCTTCCCTTCGGTAACATCCCTCGCTCAAGGAATTAGGCATTTTGGTGTTTGTTCGAAAAGTTCTTTTTTCCCCCGCTAGACCTTAGAGATCCTTTTTTCTCGATCTTGCAGAGACTACTCCTTTTGTAGCTTCACTGTCGTCACATCTCCCCTTTTGTCCGATTGCTTCAATTCCTCCTCCTGCGGTTATTATCAATTCTCTTTTCCCGCATTAAACGCAAAGTCTTTTTTTACTCCCAAACCATAGATAACTGGTTACCCTCCTCCCTCTCCCAGCAGCTCCCCCTCCTTCGCAATTCCACTTACCCCCACACCATCGTGATGACACCTTCCTTTTCGGCTTTTCTTCTAACGAAGGAAGTCCCTTCGGAAAATCCCTCTCTCTCCAGAGCTTTTGAACGTTTTTTCCCACCCTATTTTTTTCCTTAATCCCCCCATGTCTACTAGTAAAACGCTTTCTCCTCCCCGTGTTGGATTTCTTTTTCGCCCACTTTCTGCAGATCTAAAGTTGCTCCCCCCATCGTTCGATGGCTAGAGCGAACTTCTTTCTTTTTTCTGAAGTCAGCCTTTCTTCTTTCCGGAATGACGAGCTTTCTTGGCTCATGTTTTCAGTGCTTAGCGCAAGCTCGAAAGTTTTTCCCCCAAGATGTCCTTCCCCTTCCTTTCAGATAGACGAGGAAGAAGGTGGCCTTTTTCTCTTCGATCCCTTTTCGGGGCGGTAGAGACGCTTTCTTTTTTTTCATCCCTTTTTTTTTCTCTCTGCACGATTGAATAATCCCCTCTCCTCTTCAGTTTAACATGGCAAACAGTATCCCCCCCCTTTGTCCCTCAACTTTTCCTTTGAACTTCGCACACTCTCGTCACTTTATTGCCTAACGGCGTACTCTCTATATTTCCTTTTCTCCTATTTTCCTGCCGCGAAGCAACATACTTCTCCCCCTCCTGATATTCCTATCCAGCCTTCCCCCCCCCAGAAAACGTCGGATCACACTCCTGACTTTTTCCACCACGTCAGCATCGCCGCCTCGTTTATTTTTCCCCCCTTCACTGATGCATATTCCCAATATTCTCTCTTCCCTCTAGTCTTTTTCTTTTCTTCGTAAAAAGGATAATCGCCTTTATCTCCTCTTTCCTAAGTTATCCTTTTCCTCTCTTCCCTTTTTCTCACTCTCTTCTGTCAGGAGACCCTTACCCTTTGGACGGCAGAAAAACTCTCTTCTCTCCTCCTCTCATCGCCATTGTTGACCTTCCCTCCCTGGTGAGAGCAATCCCGAGGGCGATTTATTTTTTTTAGTTTCTCGCGGTGGTGTGATAGCGACCGTTTTCTTTTTTTTCTTTCTTCCTTGCTGGATACTTCTTTAGGTGGATTCGATTCTATCTTCCTTTTCCCCCCTGGTAGGCCGCATTCCTTTTTACGCCGTTAGGCATGAATTAAACCGGTCCCCTTCTCTAACCCGCATTGTCGAAGTTACAAGGACACGCAAGGTTCCTTTCCCCTCTTTTTCTTACCCTATCCATCTTGTTGAAACTGAGTCTTTTCTTGTTCTTAATGAGCCATTCTCACAAGCGGATGACAAGTCCCCTCCCCTCCCTTTTCTCTCCCACGAATCTGCATCCTCCTTGCCCCTCGTCCAACTCCTCTTTTTTTTTTTTTTTTTGCGTAGCTCGCCCGCGGTTCAGTCTCTCCCTTTTCCCTTTCGCGCTGCGCTTACCTCGTTCGAATCGGCATGCGTCCTCTTTCTCCTCAAGCTTCTTCTCGCCAAAAGTCATTAAATAGTTCCCCCCTCTCCTTTGGTAACTATTTACCTAACTGGAGAGCTTCTCCCCCCCCCCCCCCCCCCCCCCCCCCCCCCCCCGGATAGTTTGCTACCCTTCTCTTCCCTCATACCACTGTCCCCCTCGGTGAACTCTCTATCTCATGGTGGTTAAGTGAGTTGTTATGTACCTCTCAACCCTCGCTCTTTGCCAGACAGGCGGCTTTTTCCCTCTTTGCATGCTCTTCCCTCCAAAGATAATGTGAGGGTGTCCTCCTTTTTCAGCTAATGAATGCTTCCAAGGGGGTCCCTTCATCGGTGTAAGGGATGGTACTTCCTCTTTTCCAGATCTCCCTCGTTGGATAAGGTCATCTTCCCCCCTTTTTCTTTGATGACGCCTTGAGAATAACAGCACCCTCTCTCTTCCATCTCCTCAGGCCAATTGCTCCCCCCCGGGGTTTTTACAGACGGAAGCCCCCCCTCTCTCGCTCCCCCTGATAGAGGCGTCCTCCTTTAGTTGAGTTTCACAAAAGGGTAGAAAAAAGACCCTTTTCTCCTCTCTGGCTATTGGACTTCCCTCCTCCCTCGAGGAGGGCTCCCCTCTCTTCTGAAACCTAAGGGAGAAGTGACGCCCCCTTTCCCGTAGACCATTTTTCCAGTTTCTCGCATCAGGAATTGTTCTTTTTTTTTTTTCAGCCAGCGCAGTAATAAACATATCTTTTGCTTCGTGTCCCTCCCCGAGAGACGATAACGCGGGCTTCCTTCTCTTTCTCAGGTGTCCCTTCCTGTGATAGAGTATAAACTTTCTTCCCAGTTTCATTGCTTTTAAGACCTTATTCCCCCCCTTCCGAGCTCCTGTAAGCAGGTTCCCCCCCCTCTCGAACTCATATAGTGCGGCTCTTCTCCCGCCCGACATCCCCTTCCATTGTTCTTTTCTAACAAGATCTTTCTCCTTTTTCTGGATGAACTTTCCTCTTTTTAGTAGATAGATATTCTACTTTTTCAGCGAATGCTTTTTCTTAATCAATCTTCTTCTAGGACTTACACTCCCTCTCCTTTCTTCTGAGATCAGGTAGTCCCCCTCCTTCCCATAGTTAGAGAAGAGTCCCTATCCTAGGAGACCGATCCTTGGAGAAAATACTGTCCACAAATCGCCGCCAAGTTTCATGACCCCTTTCCCCCTTCGGACTTTCTTTTTACGAGCTCCGGGTAGAGAGGCCCCTGGCGGGTGGGGGAGGGGTGGCTTTCTTTGGGGTCTTTCTTATGTGTCTAAGGCCTCAAACCTGGAAGCCTTCTGGGCTCTTCTTGGGGGGTGGGGGGGGTTTTGGGCGCGGGGGGGGGGGGGGGTGGTATTTGTCTTTTTTGCGCAATGTATTTCCTCACCACAAACCCCTTTAAAACACTACCAACCATAACGACCAATCTAATACGGCTCTCGTCTGCGAGGGGGGGGGGTGGGGTCTTTTTGGAGTTCTGTCCTTCAACAACCCCCCCCAAACAATACTACATCTTCACCAAGAATCTCACACCTTCAACAAACCTCGGGGGGGGTCCTTCCTCCTTTGGGCCTTTCAACCAACGTGGGATGTTTTTTTAAACAATAACCATAAACCAGGGTGTGGGGGGATGGCCACTACAACCACTGTTTATGCTTTCTTTCTCTAGGACACCTAGGGAGGCCTCCTTAAGGGGGGGGGTGTTTTCTCGCGCGCAAAACAACTATGCTATGTTCGGCGGCGGCCGGGTGGGTGAAATAGGGGGGGTGGGGGTTGTGTTTGTCAATTTGGGGGTGGTTTTTCGTTGTTGGTATGGGGCGGGTGGTATTCTTTCTCTTTAAACCAAAAAAAAAAAAATATCCCTGGGGGGGGGGGGGTTGGTTTTTTGGTTGGGAGTGTTTTTTGTTTAAAAAACCCACTTTGGCGGGTTTAAGGAGTGAGGTCAAATTGGGGGGATTAGGGGGGGGGGGGGTTATCTTGTTGGGGCGGAACAAACCGAGAGACACATTCATAAACATAATAATCTTTTCTATTCTTCAAAGCACTTCACAAAATTTCACAAAAAATTTTGGGTGGTGTGGGGGGGGGGTTTAATTTGGGGGGACACCCTCCTCGGTGGTTGGCCGCCGTGTTGAACTTTCGTGGGTTCTCATGCGGGAAATTTTTATAACGATTTGGGGGGGAAAAAAGTCTACGGGGGGGGGGTCTTTTCTTCGGCTCAACGGGGAAAGTTTCTTTGGAAAAAAAACGGGGACACTCGGTAAGGGGGGGGTTGGGTTTCAGGGGGGGGGAGGTGGTGGTTCCAAGAGGGGGGGCGCGGGCGGTTTTTTTAGCGCTTTATTTTTGTTTATGGGGGGAAAAAATTCTTTTGGGGGGGGGGGGTGTTTTTGGGGGTAGTGGGGGGAATTTTTTACTTGGGGTGGTGTGTGTGTTGGGGGGGAGGGCGGGTGTATGGGACTAAACCTTTTTTTTTTTTGTTCTTTTTTTTTTTTTTTTTTTCTTCACCCCCAATCAACACACTTTTCATAATAAATCAGTTGTTCCCTCGGTCCTTTTAGGCCGAAGGGACAAGACGTTTCTGGTAGGCTTCTTTTTTGTGTGAAGATGAACACATATTGTCTCCATTCTCTTTCACAGCGTCACGTTTCCGATTCGAAGAGGATCTTCCTTCCCTGATCTCTTTGTAGATTTGATTATGCACTCAGACCCCCTCCTTTCTTTCACTGAAAGAGGACGACGCCTCTCCCCCCCCCCCCCCGCGGCTTATAGTAAGAGCGAATAAGTTCAGTCCTTTATCCAGCACCTGGACTTTCAGATAGTGTTTAATGGATTTCCTTGCCGACCCCCCCCTCTTTTGGAGAGGGCTGCCTTTCCCGAGTTTCATCTGTACGTGACAGATGCTCTCCCTTTTCCCGGTTTTTATCCTCCACGAGTTTTTTCCTTTCATTGCGGCATCCCTCTCTTCCCTATTTCTTTCAGAACAGTTGTACTCCTTTTTTCCCCCCTCCGCCGTTTCAACGACGCAATCGAACGTTCCTTTTCTAGGCCTCTGCCTTTTGAGAAAGAAAAGCTCCCCCTTTCCCTTTCCTTTTGCTGCTCCTTTTAAGGATGCGGATTCCCCCTTGTTTGTTTTTCGAATGGGAATACTTTGTTTTTTTGCGCAATGCGCACGTATACGAAGATAGGAAGAATCGTTTCCCTTCGGCAAGGCCCTCTTTTCTCCTAGGAGATTCGGCACTTTCCTGTCCGGGAACCGTTCTTATGTTGCCCCTTTTAGATTTCGAGATATTCCAGTACCTTCCTTTACCAATTCGTCCTTTCCTTCCTGTCGGACCAGACCGCTTCCTTTCCTGCGCGTAGGATTGCGGGAAAATTCCCTTCAACTCGGCTTTCCCAGAAAAGGCTTTTCCAAAAGCAGGATCGACTTCGTCATCTCCCCTTTACAAGTATACGAAGACGGTCCCCCGAAAGGAACTTCTCCCTTCCTGCTGACCAACTAGGGATGACCATAGAGGTTTCCCCCCCCGGTGCCTACGCATTCCCCTCCCCTCTTTGGCTAGAACATTCAGGCCTCCTTCCCCTGAAGGCGCCAAACGTGGTTTCCCCCCTTCCGGTGGTTCCCACATGATTTTTTTTTTTCCCTCTCGCCCCACCTGGTATTGTCAATATTAAAAAGATCCTGAAGGCTCGTCTCTCCCTGTTGACCCAAGTAGAGATGGCTCTTCTCCCTCTTGAAGGATGTGGGGCGAGGAGAAGCATGGGCCTGCGATCCGATCTTTTTTACCGTGAGGAGGAAAGCGCCCCTTTCCGGTTCCCTCCCCCCGGAAAGAGGGAGGTCCTCCCTCTGACGTTTGATCTAGGTGCTACTGATTTTTTCGAGGGGCTTTCTTTGTCTCTGCGGAATCTGGCTTTGTTTTTTTTTCTGCACACGATTCCTTCCTCTTCCAAACTGTGAAGTCAGTCCCCCTGATGCAAACGTATTCAAAAACAACCTTTCTTTTGTTGTAACGTTTGCTTGGTTTTTTCCCCCTTAGAAAATTCGTTCCACTTTCCTTCTTCATGACTACTTTTCTCTAGTTGAAACTGTCAGGAGGGGTTTTTTTTTTTTGGTTTTGTTTGTGGAGGGCGGCTCATATTGTCCACGATTGCTCTGGTTTCCCCACCTACTGCTTCCTTTATCAGCCGTAGGAAAGTCACCTCTTTGCTCACACCACTCTAATGACGATCCTTCTTCCCTTCAGACCACATCGCTCCTCGTATGATCGAAAAAGGCCTCTGCATGAATTCACAATAGCACTCTAAAGTAGAGAGTTATGCCGTACCCCTTG
>Ga0179593_1658740_pt1 | contig 12613 bp, 16 predicted proteins | sample CZODoug2_1_08_16_FD_185931 | JGI IMG/M metagenome (GOLD analysis project Ga0179593, IMG submission 185931) | Vadose zone soil fungal communities from Angelo Coast Range Reserve, California, USA - CZODoug2_1_08_16fungal (PacBio error correction) | ecosystem: Environmental > Terrestrial > Soil >... | reverse complement strand
TTCGTCCAATCATGAAAAGTGGCGCCTTTTCAAATTTCTTCAGGTTTTCATTCCTTGCCCATCTGCGTGCAGCTTCTACGAAACGACGCTCACGGTTTTTTGGTTAGCAGCGCTCCCCCCTTTTTTTCCATTTCGTGAGCGCCCACCTTGTTTTGGAAACGCCTTGAGTAGGTTTCCCCTTTTTTCGAGTTCTTTCCTATCTAACCCTCTCTTCGACCGTGCGTTGTTCTCCCGTTTTTCGAGACTCGACTTTGTTCCGTTCCGCTCGGAAATAAGCTGTTTTTTTTTTCCCTTCCCTTGTGAACTCAATATCTCTCTTCCCCTACCCTTTTTTTTTGGATGGTTTTTTTTCTCCCACACCCGAGGCTCCTTAGAAACAGCTATTCGAGGCTGACTCAACTCTTCTTGTCTTTTTTCCCCCGAGTTTGGTAACCGTTGGGGGCACCTTCGAAGCGCTTTCTCTCCCACGTCATCTGCTGAACAACTTCCCCTACCTCTTTTTCCCCGGAACTTCCGGAAATGAAAATGGAGCCGCTGCTCCCGGGCCCCCCGTGACCCGATAGTCATCGCAAGGTTTTATGGCGTTTTTCAAGTTATGAGGGCCGATTCGCCCACGTCGGAAGATTTTGCTTTTTTCTTTCGTTTCTTGTCTGGACGCCTTTATGCTTGCCGGGAAGTGTCCCCCCCCCCCCTACTTTCCCCTCACTGATGACTTTCTTTTTTTAACTTCTGTCTTTGGTCCTCCTTTCCCGGGAGCAAAATGGCTTTTCTGAGACCTTTCCTCCCCCTTTCTAAGTCCTTCAATCCTAACTAGATGGCAGCCGGGCTGGCGTGATCCCGTTCTCTTTCTCCCCCCTCTTTCTCCCTTATCCTGGATAGCGCGCTTGGCTCAGTTAGGCTTTGCCACCGTCTTTTTTTTTGATCTGCCCATTTTTACCATTCCACGTGGTGAACACCGACCTCCATTCTCAGAGACTTGTGCGGCCTCCCTGTCCCCCCCCGCGATCTAAGAGATACGTACGTAGGGCAGAGGCGCTGTTGTGTTTTCCTACTCTACCTTTGGAGCGTTCCCCCCTGATTTGTTTTCTTTATTTTTCATCGCGGGCTGTATTGATCCTTTCTCCCCCCGCTTCTGCATTTCTCTCCTCCTGGACGCGCTCCCCCCCACTTCACAGCACCCGGGATCTTGCCTTTTTTTTGTTTTTTTTTTTGCCCCTGCCACGGGGCCAGCCAGCTGAAACAGGGATTTTTGTAGTGGGCTGTCCTGCTGCCCGTGTTTTTGCCTTTTCTTTCACCCCCTTCCTCATACCTTTTGACACCGATGTGACAAGCGTTGAGTACTGACGTACCCATTTCGTTCCCGACCCGATTTGTTGAGGTCGCCGTTAAGCCTTCTTTCTTTTTTCTCCCCCGGTTCTGAAGTTCTTTTGGGCAAACATCGTGCTGACGCTTCGGCCTTCTCCCCCCCCCCCCCCCTTTCCGCTTTTTTTTTCCTTTATCGTCCCCCCACTTCGTGAGCAAATCTGCTTTTCCTTTTTTCCAACCTTGATAACTTTAATGGCCCCCCCAGCTTGTTTTCTTCCTTGTGGACTATTCAACGACAAGCAGACAGAACCTCAATCGCCCGAGTGCCTTTTTTTCTGCTAATGACGAAGGCCTGTCCTCTCCGGTGATCGATGCTCCCCCCCTCTCAATCCAAAAGTTTCGGAACTGGACCCGCTTATGCCAAGCTATGGCTGGCAGCTGGCCCTTGTCCGCTCATGCCAGCTCCTAGCATCCCCTTTCTATTTGGCTTGCGCCCTCCTCACCCTGGCGGGATTCCCTAGGGTTTGGTGTCTTTTTTTTTTCCCCTTCCTTTAATTGCCTATGTGATGAGCGCCCCAAGGCGCTTTCACTCCCTTCCCTCCTGCTTCCACAGATACACTACATCCAATGAAGACTGCTAAGGATTTCTGTTTTTTTTTTCCCTCCCACGTCCTTTCCCAAACGATTTGGCTTGGTTACACGGTGCCGAGGATCAGGACGATCCAGGCCGTTTTGTTTCCCCATCCCAACGCCGAGTAACTTTTTGTTTTTTTCTAGCAATTTGACGCTCCTTTCCTTTGCTTTTTTGACTCCTTGTAGCTACAGCGAACACCTCTTTCTTCTCTTCTGCTCTTCCAAGAGCGCCCGCACTACCTCTCTCCCCCGCCCTTTGAATCACCAAGACCTGGATGGGGAGAGCCTGCTTCTTCCCATTCTTCCTCTTTTCGCTCTGCAAGATGTATTTGAATTTTGCAGCGACTGGTGATTCTCTTCTTTCTCTTTTTCTTTTTTTCTTTTTACCTCTCATTTTTTTCTAGGAATTCTTGCATGGTGAGTACCCTTTTTTTCCCCTGCAATCCCTAACCTCCCAAAGTGTTGTTCCTCAGGCCTTTTAGTTTCTTTGTTCGCTCTTTCATGCATTCCTGCGAGCGCTTCTTCAATGAGTAAGCTTCAGTGGCCAAGCCCCGTTTCGACTAGAGTCCTTCACCTTTTTTTTGGAGATCCTTCAAGTTACTCACCTGGCGTTTTTGGAGCCCTTCTGGCCTCCCGACTTCTCTGATACCTTCCCCCTTTTTTTAAACCACGCCCAGTTCTTTTGTATCACCCCTTTTTTTGCATTTTCTTCCCTTTTTACGAATTCACTTCTCATTTCTTCCCAGCGTTTTTCTGCGTAATTTTAAACTTGATTTATTTTTTCTTTAAAGCTCATTGTCGATCATACCCTGTAATGAAGGTAGTTCCATCCTCCCCCGAATCCTCTCCCATGTGTTCTACTAGGAGCCAGGTTTGAGCTTCGCTCTCATTCGATCCTTTTTTCTTTTGATCGTCCGACTGTTTCGCCCCTTTGCAGCGACAGTTCTTCTTTGGCATATTCTCTTTCTTCCCGCTTGTTTGCTCTTGCCGCATCGAGTACCTTCATTCGGCTGCGTCTTTTTCGTTTTTTGGTCAAGCGTCGTCCTTTGTCTCCGGGTTCTTTTGTCTGGTTCTGCTTTGTTTCATCCTCCCCCTTGGAACAGATTTCGGGCGGAAGTTATTTTTTTCTTTCTCCCCGGTTTCTTGAACGTGGTTGGTTCTTTCCGGGCATACACAGCTAAGTTTTGTCTGTTTTACTCTCCCCCGAATATCATTCCATTTATGGGTCTGCCTTGGCGGTACATCGAATCCTTTTTCTTTCCCCCCCTTCTCCAACAACACTTTTCATGGTCAAGGGTTCGCTGGAAGCCTGTTGATTTGACCTTCCTTGGTCTCTCTTTTTTGTCGGTCCTTGGGCCATTCAACAACGCGGGAACCCCGTTTACTCTCCCCTTCACTCAGATCACCTTCATCCCCGTTTCGGATCTAGACGTGGGAAATGTCCACCCTCCTTCGACCTTCTTTTTCAGGAAAACCCCCTGGTTCCTAGTGGAGTGGCTTCTCCATCTTCCGCCCCTGTTTCTTTGATTTCTTCTAGCCAGAGGAGTCTTGAGAGACCCTGACTTCCCCTCCGTTCGGACCTGACTCAACCGGGGAGTTTACTTTCCCCCCCCAGCTTGAAACGACCGATCCCCCACGTTTCTGCCAACCCAAGGTCCCCCTATCTCTGTGAGTTTTTGCCCCATGTTAGAGGCTAGGTAGCTTGTAGTGCGGTTGTCCCTCAGTTTTTCATCACTTTCTTTGATACGCATGTTTTCCCCTTTTAGCCCCCACCACCTCCCTATTTGATCCAAATCCGACCATGGAGCCAGTTGCCCCGTGATGATTTAGTTTTTCTTGTCGAGTGAAGGGCAGCCCGCGCCTTGTTGATTCTGGCCCCAGGGCGCTGGATTCCAAGCTGCCCCTGCGTGGTTCGCAAGGTCCCTCCCAGTCTTCCTTTTTACTTCCTCGCCCGAGCTGTTTCTCCCTTCAAAAATGTCCTCACTTTCACAGTTCTTCCCAAACTTTTTTTTTTTCACTTTCCGCCTCTTCGCCGCCGTTTTGTCCACGATGGCAGCTGCATGAGAATCAGCTTTTTTCCACTTCTTTGGCTTCGGCCTTCTAGACTTTCGCCCATCCCTTTTGTTCTCTCTTTTATTTACTTCCGCGTTGTTATTCACTTTTTTTTTTCGCCGCCCGGGGCTACATTTACAGGGAGTGCCCCTTTTTTCCTTTGCTTTCCGTCGTCCCGTCGGTCAAAAGGGCGGGTTTTCCAAGACTTCCGGCCTTGCGTCCCATCGTAACAGCGCTCGCTGAGCTTTTTTTGTGCAACAACTAGGGTAGCCTTCCCTTTACCCTTTTTTTCCTTTTTTCTGTCTCGGGTGAGTGGCCATGGTTACTAACCCATCTCTCTCTTTTCTTTTGTTGTTGTTTGCTCTCTCTTTGTTGCACTTCAACCCGAGCTCGTTTAGCTAGGCCGGTTCAAGCCGGTATTTTTGTCTTTCTTTTTTTTCTTTTTAATCAGGTGCACGTACTCGCTTTTGCCGAGGACGCACCAACGACTGGCCGCCCTTTACAATAATTACTTTTCTTCCTTGAGCCCGGGCCCGTCCTGGTGTAAAACTTTCGTTTTGGATTTTTTTCCTTTGAAATCCCCCTCGAGTTCTTCTCCCGGTTAATCGCAAGGGAGGGATGGGATGATCCTCCTCCCCTTTTCTTTATCAGATGCTGCCTTTCTACACCAGAGGTTCGCCCGCGAAACTGTTTCCAGGGACCGAGCATCATTTTCCCTTTCCAGTCCCTCCGTCCCCTTGTCTAACCTCCTGGCTTAGACCTGGGAGTTTACCCCCCCCTTCCCCTCTGCTGTTGCAAAGACTACCCTTTCCTCCTTCGTTCCCCATCAATAACGCGTCTTTTTTGATGTTCCGCCTTTAGTCCCTCACCCCTTGCCCCTTTTAATCCTCTTGTGCGCCTTCGGCTTGGATCACCTCTTTCGGTTTTTTTTTTCCCTTTTATCACAAAACGTTGGGTTCTCTGGTACCCCCGCACCACTTTTCTCCCGAGCTTTCCCGGAGGCAGACCTCTTCCTCTCTTTTTCTTTTTGTTTTTCGAGATCTTTCTTTGTGCAGCAGGACTTTGGGTCGGAAAAGCTTCCTTGTTGTCAGTCCGCGATTTTTTCCTCCCCCCCTTGGTTGTGCCCTGTTCATCGCTTGCTCACTTTTCCCCGCCCCGTCCTCTGAAGGCTTTGAGACTACTGGACGACTCCCCCTTTAGGTTCTTTCGAGTCTTTTTGCTTCGCGCATTTCTCATTTCAAAAAGGTTTTTTCTTGGCCTTTTTTTTTGTTGAATAATTCATGCGGTACCCCCCTCTCCCTGCTTTTTCCCGTTGTTTCCGGTGGCCCAAAATTTTCCCTCCTTTTTCCTGACCCGTTCATTGAGTGTCAAAGATCCTTACCCCATTCGCGCCCCTTCTGTATTTCGGTGCGAGTCCGCCAATGTGCCGCCATCTGAAAGGTTCTGCTTTTGTGCCAACCTTGCTTTTTATTTTCTCCCCCGATTTTTCCTTCCCCTTGGATCCCTTACACACAAATAGTGAGACCTGTCTTTTTCCCTACCTGTCAGGCTCTTCCTTCGCTTTGACATGAAGAATTCTTCCCCCCCTGACCCTGCCCCACGGGAACAATTCGCCCTGATTTTTTTCCAAGTTTTTTTCCTCCGCCCTTTTTTCCTGCCTATCCCGGACCCAGACTGCCCGCAACGAGCAACTAAATGCTCTGCCTTTTCTTTTCTATTCCGCTCTGAAAGTCCGCTGTCCCCTTGTCCGGCTCTCCTTCCCGTCCGAGTTGCCCCCCCTGTCCTTTCTCTCTCTCAACAGTTGGGCCGTCCATCCTCGGCGGCGGTCTTCAACAGCCGAGCCGGCGCTCTTTTGGATTTCACTTTCCCGCACACCTGGTCCCTTTTTTTTTTTTTTTTTTTGGTGGAGGCACATCCCTCATCTCAATCGCTGTGAATCTCTGTAGCTGAGTTCTTTTTCACTCACCCCCCCCCAAACTACTGGTAGCTCCGTTTTTGTGTTTTCCGTTGGCGGGTATCCTCTAGATACATTCTTTTCCTTTCCTTACTGGCGTTCATTTCCTTAGTAACTTAGGCGGAGAGTATCTCAAGCCCCCACCCAATTTGACTACTCTTGTGACCTTTCTGGGACTGACTTTTTTTTCAGATTCTCCCAGAACGACCCCCCTCCTTCGATAGCGACACATACTTCGCGCGCCCTCCGTGCCACTTTCCTTTCCCAACCTTCTTTGATGATTTTCTTTCTTCTTGCGTACTCACCGCCGACCTCTGCCTTCCGGCCGAGACCTTTGCCCCTTTTTTATTTTTGTTGAGCGAGATCACCTTCGCGTTCCTGCCAAATTCTTCTGCATAGTACGCCGGCAGTTTCCAGGAACCCCTTTCCCTTTGATATTTTGCCGGTATTCTTTGCACGGCTTTGCGTTAATTCTTTCCTTTTTCATCCCTTGCGTGAGCGAGGTCGTTGTCCACCACTTTTCCTTTTTGATTCAGTTCCCCCGACCTTTATATTCTTCACAGCCGATCTTATGCCTCTCAGCATAAGTAAAGTCCCCTTTCCTTTTTTTTTCTTTTCATCGAGTCACGCCTTGTCTCGCCTTCATGATTCTTGTAACCAGCCAAAGATAGTTTACTCCCCTTTGGCCTTCCTTCTTCCTACGCCAATTTCTCCGAGGTCTCCAGCGATTGAGATGAGTGTCTCCCCCCCCCTTAGTGTTAGGATTTTTGCTGAGAAACTTTCGATTCTTTCCCCGATCCTCCTTCTCCCTTTTCGTCCTCAGGCAAGATTCCGTCCACTAGGCATTTTTTCTTCTCTTTCGTTTTCAAAGGAAATTTTTTCTGATCCTTTTTCGTCATCGCTGCATGTTCTTTCCCTTCGTCTCGCTTCTTTGAGACTTCGGATCAGTTCCGTCGCGCCCTTTTTCTCCCTCTCTTCCTCTTTTTAATCGAGTCTCGGCGGCTTTGAAGGCTCCCCCCTTTGGCGACGACCCTGGTTTACGGTTCTGTCTGTTTCTCTTTGTAGCTTTTCTTCATCGTCGCCTGGACCCTTTTTGCGGCAGGAAAGTTACTTTTTTCCTAGGTCATCTTTTCGTTTTTCCTTTTCTTCAGGGACCAACAGAAGAAACCCGCTACCTTTTTTGTCTTTCTTTTTTTTCAGCCCCAGGTTGGCCCAAGGATCACCTCTTTAAAGGTTCTTCCTGACTACGTCCCCCTTTCTTCCGTTGCGAACACCCAAAACCATTACTGAGGAAGTTTTTCCTCGTTTTTTCCCCCAGTCTTGACCTCCTCCTGACGATGGTCTTACGTGTTTTGTTTGAGGCCTTCCCCCCCAGTTTGTTTCCCACCCCTCAAAGTCCTCCCAAACCTCTGCATCCCAGCCTGACGCGCTCCTTCCACTCCAGTGACACCGCGGCCCACTTTTTTTTTGGCCCAATGCGGCTCCATTCCCCAAACGAGCGGGTCAGCCCCCCTTTGTCTTTTTTTTTTTTTTCGTCCTCCTAGGCCTGGCATATCTGGGCTTGGATTGCTTCCTTTTTTCTCAGCCCGTTCATTCGCGTTTCTTTTCCGAGGTTAACTGACGACCACCGGTCGGTCTCCCCCCCCCTCCCCTGCCTGATCTTCAGGTCCCCCCCCAATTGCACCTGATTTTCTTGCTCTTGCGTCTTTCTTTTTTTTTTCGGGACGTGTGTTTTTTCCTTTTCAGAATTCTTTTCTCCCCCACTAATGGGCACTACTCCACCCCGAATCGGTGCTCAAAAGCCTCACTTTTCAAGCGTCGAGAATGATGTTGTTCGGCTTCTCCTTTTCTTTTCTCGGCGTGTTTTTCCCTCCGCCTTTTATGGATGGCCATCTTTTTGAGATGTTCCCTTTAAGAAGAAGTTTTTATTTTTTTCTAATCCCTTCATGGTTAGAAACAGGAAGTTCTTTCTCCTGTTAAGCCTTCCCTTTTCTGATTCTGGTGGCTATTCCCTGTCAAAGCGTACTTCGCGTCCCCCCCTTTGTAAGAAGGTACCTAAATCTGCCCTTTCCTCCTCATCCCCTTTCCCCTTGAGAAAACCTTTTCGGCCTCATAGACTTAGCCACCCCTTCCTTTTGCTTGCTTTATCATCACTGGAGTATTCACGGGTTGTAGACCGGTGAGCAGCTTTTTCCGCAAGAGTTTTTCATTTTCCCCCATGCGATGACTTTTTTCATCGTAGTAGGTCACAAAGTGGGTCCCTCCTTTTGCCCCTTTTTCTACCGATCCCCCCCCCAGTCGCTTCGCCTTTCCCAATTTTTATGCTTTTGACCCGCCACATTTATGTGGCCTCCCGGCTCTCGCTGGAGGGCCGGCAGCGAGAATAGTTACCTCTTTTTTCGTGGCACAACATCCCCTCTCTTTTCCCCCCCTTCCGTGTTGTTTTTTCTTGGGGGTTTACTTTCGCAAGGGACCACCCTCTGTGCTCTTATCAGCCTTTTCGGGCTGCCTGGCCCTACCCCTCCTGAGGCTTTTTTTCCTGGGGCCGGGAGACCCCCTTTTTTCCTTCGAAGCGCTGTTTGTTCCGCCCCCCCCGACGAGAATTATTGCCACCCCCTCATTTTTTTTTCTATCTCTTGGATCGGTCAAGATTTCTCTCATGGAAATGCTTCTGAGCCGCTGTCCTTTTTTTAAACCACCTAATCTGATCGTTTATTTGATATACGCTTTGCATTTCTTTATGGGTCTCTGTTTCGCCAAGAAAAGTTTCTGTTTCCCTGGCCTTCGAGGCGATGATCCTTACCTTGTTACGAGCGGACGATGTCTTTGTCCCTGGAACTTCCCCCAGAATCTCCCTTCCGCCCCTTTATGTTTCCCCTTTTTTCCACTCATGAAGATTACCGGCGAAACATCTTTCCGGTCTTCTCTCCTCATTCCCCAGGAGTTGGCCTCCCAGAGGTCCGCCGTTGTTCCTTTCATCCTGCTTTTGCAAGCCATCCCCCCTTTTTTAATCAAATGCTCGATGGCGCTTCTCCAGTTCAGGCTTGTCCCGCTTCGTTTTGTCCTCCCACATGAATCTTTCCTTCTTACCCCCCCAAAAGTGGGTTTTCTGGTTCACACTATACATTCCCCTCTATACATGTCTCCTTTACAGCCCAGCCTTGGGTTAATGCACACGAGTTATTTACTTGGCATCTGGGCCTTTTTTGGTCCATTTCTGCAGTCCGCGATTAATCCCTAGGGTTCTTTCATTTCTGTTCCGACGGGTTCTCAGATCAGGAACCACCTTTCCCTCCTGAAACTCCTGGCCGCGTCCACATCAACTATCACCACCCATTTATTTCTTGACCCTTTTTCGCGTTTTTCTTGAGGACATCACGGGCGATGCGCCGCCGTGTTGTGCCAACTATTTGTGGATTTATGATGAGTACGTCGCCTTTCCTTTGAACCTGTCGAGTGCCAACCACCCTCCACATCCAAGTGACAACTATTCTTCCCCCTTTTCTTGCTTTCTTCCCCCATGCCACGAGCACCTTGACCCGTCCTTGTTTTTTTATTCTTCTTACATTTGTTCTGTGTAAGCAATTTCCTCCATTTCTTTCTTAGTAGCACACCATGACTGGCCGATTACCTTTCCCCCTCCCGCCTATTTAGACTTTCTCTTTTTTTCCATTATCCGGCCCCTTCCGTTAGACCAAGCTGCTGTGCCGTCAACCTCCCCCCCGTCTTTCCCCCCTTCTCGCTTCGGACTGAAGAATCTACCACAACGACCCTACTCCAGCCCTTAGACCCTCTTTACCTGCCCCTCCTCCGAGTCCTCTTGACTCCATGCCCTGCGATCAGGTTCCATGAGGCAAAGCCTGAGCCCCCCAACGGGGCGATTCTGGACGCTCTTCAAAGTACCAAAGCTGGCGCTGGCTTTTCCCTTTTTCTCCCCCTAAGCTCTCGACTGCCTTGGACCCTCAAGGTCGTCCCCCCCACTTCTTAGTTGATTCCTCGGTCGTGTCGAACAGACCTGGCCCCATATCGCCTGTTTTTCTTGCCACATTCGCTTTCCCTCAACCACCTCTCGGGAAGGACCTCTTTTTTTTACCCCCCTCTAATTAATCTCTGAGAGCCTGCGTCGATTGTTTCAATGTCCTCCCCACCCTGACCGAGCTGGATTGGTTTACAAGTTCTTTTTCTCAGCTTTCTGATTTCTCGCGGCGCCTGGCAGGATCCCCCCCTCCTTTCTTTTTAGTTTTTTTTTATAAGAGGCTCCCATTTGAAGAATTCCGGTTTTCTGAAAATTTTCTTGCTGCATTCCCCCCCTGACTAAAGATGGATGTAACTTTCTTGAGACCTTTCGACGCACAACCCGCGCTTCACGCTGCAAAAACCAACCCCCCCCCCCCCACTTTTCCCCTTTTTCCCCCCCAAAGAAACGGATTTTTTAGAGCTTGCTGGAGTGTTTCATCCTGCCGTAAGCGATGAGACGATCCAGTTGCTTTTCTTCCCCGACTTTTTTTACCCCCTCTTTGTTTTTTTCTTCGAGCCCCCTGCCCTCGATGAATGGTGTGAGTCCTCCTTCCCGACGAACTTCTATCCCCCCCCCTTCTGATTGGAATTTCCCATGACACCGTCCTTTCTCGCTCTTTTTTTTTTCTCTAATGGCAAGCCGCTTTAGATCTAAATATGATAAGGATTCAGGGCACAAGTCCAGTTTCCCTACTTCTTTCGTCCCCCCCAAATTTTTCCCCTATCTGGAGCCCCCCGCTTCGTTACGTCCCCATTCCTTGCTTGTCTGGCTTGGGCGACAGCATGCCTCCTGATACCTTACTTCTTTTTCCCCCCCAAGATTTTCCAACTTTTTAGTTTTTACCACTCAATGGACTCCCCCAGTCCTTTGCTCTGAGGGTCGATCTGTGCTCCAAAACAAGGTGGTCTTCCCCCCCCCCCCGTCTTGTTCAAACAGTCCCCTTTCGATTCCCTCGACCCTGCTTTTCAGTATGTTCTTTCCCCTAATCCTTCCCTTTTTTTTCTGGCTACCTTTTTGGCGGAGAAGATTTTACCTTCCCCCCTTTTTTCCCCTCCTTTTATTTAGGGGGCTTCTCTCCTGCATGGCTTTTTTTTTTTCCAGTTCCCCTCGCGCGGTGAAGTTCTGCTTGCTCGATTTTCTTTCGCGCTTGTTGCTCGATTTTTTTTCCCGCATCGAGTACGTATTTTGCTTCCCCTTCTTCTTCTGTTTGGAAGCCGTAACGTTTCTTTGACCTGGGTCTCCTTTTTAGTGGTAGTACTCTTCGTCCCCTGCCTCCCTTTTCGATCCTTCCCCCTTTTTTTGTCTTCCGTCTGTTATTCTGGGAGCGACAGGTCAGTTTTTCCGCACGAAGTGGGTTTTTAAGTGCGCAGACCCTTTTTACAGGGGCTGGCTTTGTTTGCTCCGTCCTCGTTCCATGGTTTTTTTTTTTTTTGCTCCCCGGTATCGAAGTTCTGTCAGAGGGACTTGCCTTGGCGGTCTTTTTTCAGGTTTTCTTTCCCTGCGTATCCCGACCACTCACCCAACAAGTTTCTTTTTGCCCCCCTGTCCTCACCTGGTTAGAATGCATTTCTGCCCCAGCTTTTGTCAGCCTGTCAAGCGTCTTTTTAGTTTTTACAAAACGGGGGCTCCCCACCCCCCTTCTTCATTAGCGTCCTTTCCATTCACCCCCCCCCTCCTCCGTCAACCCCTCCTTCCTTCTGCCCGCACGGCGCCGGCAAAACCCCGCCGGGTCCAGCCTTCTGTTTTCTTTTTTTGGGACGTTCTTCCAGTTATTCGCTCAAAATTCTTTGGCCCCCGGCTTTTGCCTACAGCGCGATGAACTGAGTTCCCAAAGGACTTCACCCCGAGCCCTGCGTCTTGTACCTGACACTTTTTCGCTTTCCGACCCACAGGCTAGGCACGACGTCATTTTTTCTTTTCTTTCCCCCCCCGCAAAGTCCGCTGGCTGCTTCGGCCCCCCTCCCATTTCTGCGCTGGTTCCAGCCCCCCCTTTTCAGACATTTTCTTTTTCTACCCCTTGGGCCCCTTCTCCCCCCCCCTCATCTTTTTCCCACTTGCGACAGCGCCATCGAGCATGATGTTGGTCGGATTTCTATCCCGGTTGTTCTAAGGGAAGCCTCCCCCCCTTCCCGGCCCTGCGGATCACTTCTCTCTAGTCTTTTTTTATCCGCTCCGGTTTCGGTTCCCGCCCCTTGTTAAACCAGGCAAGTTCGCCGGCGTCTTTCATCCTGACCCTGTAAAGGGTTTTGGTTGGCTCACTTTCCCTTTCAATGTTTTCGCTTCCGTTTGAACCGATGTTGTTCCCGTTCTCCGGCAATCTTATTTCTTTCAGGTCCCTTTTTGCTCCTTTTTGAGAAAACTGTCTTCGGCCTCATAGATGCTTCCCCAACCTCCCCTTTCTCTTATCGGCTACGACCTTGAGTATTTCACTTGGTTTGCGCCGCCCTGGGAGCAGCGGCGAAAGCGTGATTTCCAGGTGTCGAGAACCGTCGTGCCTCCTTCCGGCCTTCAAAGGGTTTGCGCTGTTTCAAGAAGTTTTCTGGTTTTTCTCGTTCCCAGTGCACTTATTTCTTTCCCTGCCACACTAGTGTTTTTTTTCTTCGCTCTGGCCCCCGGCAGCCTTGAATATCCACGCGTTTTTCGACTACCCC
>Ga0179593_1570285_pt1 | contig 12613 bp, 15 predicted proteins | sample CZODoug2_1_08_16_FD_185931 | JGI IMG/M metagenome (GOLD analysis project Ga0179593, IMG submission 185931) | Vadose zone soil fungal communities from Angelo Coast Range Reserve, California, USA - CZODoug2_1_08_16fungal (PacBio error correction) | ecosystem: Environmental > Terrestrial > Soil >... | reverse complement strand
CATTAATTGGGAAATAGGAGATTTTATGGTTAGTAGCTTTCTCCTTTCCCTTTTCCGCATACCGGCGTCCGTCTTATCTCTAGCTGTCTGTATCGACACTTTGATTTCCCTGGCCTCCAGAAGGATGCCAGAGTTTCATTTACGTTGTTTTTTTCCAGCAGGGTCACGGCGGTGACCCTTCGTCTTTCTGGTCCAACCCCTTACACACGTTCAACGTGTGCGTCCGCCAATCATGACTTCTTCATGATGAGGGTCAGGAAGACCCCCCCACCATTCAAGGCCCTGTCTGGATGTTTTAGACCAGTTTTCTTTTTTTGGCGAGCGCCATGATTGAGTTTCTTTTGGACCCCTTTCCTCGAGACTTTTCTCCCGATTTGGCCCCGCCAGACGGGGTAAAAATGAGATGTTCTCTTTTTCTTTTTTTTGTTCGAGGGTTTTTAGGTGGCGCGCGCTGCGCGGTCGTTGAGGTCTCGTACATATTCAGAGTAGTTGTGAATTAGTGACACATATTGGGATACTTGAAGGCGGTCCTATAGACAGGACTGCTATCTTGCTTTTTTTTACGCTGGGCGGCTATTACTCCCCTCTCCCTTTATAGTTCACTTTTTTCAAAGCCGCCGAAGTGCGTCAGGTCCATTTCTCCCTCCCTAGGTAGTGACACTTGTTTTCGTTACTCATCCCCAGGTCCTTTTCCCCCCCCGCCTTTCTGATTTTGCCGGCCGTCGTTTATACCAGCCTGCACCAAGCATATGGAACTATTCCCTCGGGTATCCCCCTTTTCTGGCTGCCGAACGCAAATCCGTTTTTCGATTTCCCGAGACCCGCGTGATACGCCTTTTTTCGCCCCAAGTACGCGGCGTTTCACGCCAATTTTACACTACAGGAACCCTTGTTTGCCATCATTCCGTGCAGTCAATTCGGGTCTCATCTCTACAATGCTGCCCCCCCGTTTAGAGCCCTCGCCGGGCACGTCTATAGGACCTTAGAGCCCCTTCGGATCTTGGCCGAAAAGCCAAGCTCTGGTAGGCCCCCGTTACAGTTTTTTTCTCCTGCTCGGGTTAGGACGCGCCCTATCCTGTGTTATGGGTACTTCCTTCCCCTTCGAGTGTTGAAGGTTCGTTCCTTCCTTAAGGGAGAATGAACCGCACTTCCTTGCTGCCGCTAAGGGTTTGCGCGTTCGCATATCTTCTCCTCCGATAATTGCGTCAACTCAACCCTCCCGTCCCTCCTTTCTTTTTTTCGTCGCGGCCCTCCCCATCTATTTCCGCCTCAAGAGAAGGTCCATCCGACTCCCTTTTTCCGCGGTACGAGGCGTGAATCCGCGGAGCTCTCCTTCAATTGACCTTCTCAAGGCGGATCCTCCTTTCGTTTGGCGAGATCACAATACGACTAGCTTTACCCAGGAGACTCTTCTCTCTTTGCGAGTTCCCCGCGCTAGGCGTCACCAAAGGCCTAATGTTGCATCCCCGGTTTTCTTAATTTCTTGGCTCTATGGTTGCCTCTTTTCTACTCGAGTCATAGCTCCTTTTCTCCCTTGCGGTGGAGGAAGCGTTTGAACGTTATTTTGCTCAGGGTCCAAGAAGTCGGAGATTCCACGCCGTGACGGTTTCTACTTTATGATGGCGATCCTCGAGAGGGACTTCGAGGCTGCGTCTGTTCCAGCTTTCTGAGATTCCGTCAAGCATCCACCTGAAGTCAGCTCCTTCTTTTTTTTCCCCACCCCCCGGCCGTGCAAGTCAAACAAACCCACTCCGGACGTCCTCATTTAGCTTGTTCTCGCTGTCTTCCCCTCCCCTAATTCCTCCCCTCGTCATGTAACATTGAGGCGCTGAGAGCGGATACGGTTGTTCCTCCACGCCCCCGACCGTTTTGTCCCCCCACGTTTGTGTTCCTTTTTCGCTCTGATACAAATTTGTGGAGATAACTTTCATCATGGGATCGTCCACCCTGTTTTGTTTCAGAACCCTCTTACCGAGATGTGCTTATTCTTCATTCGGTTTTTCCCTTCGGGCTTTCCTTCAAAAGGATCCACATTGAGTATTACGAAGTTTCTGGAGGCACATGACCTAAAACCTGCCGTGAGTATCTTCTTTTCCTGATTAGTTTTGATTTGTCCAGTTCCTTCAGCGAAGTCGTTCCTCTTTTGCTCCCCCGTACCCTTTCCCCCAACCGACGGTGCCCACACATCCGGAGGAAGGATTCAGTTTTTCCCAAAGAAGGGATATCCTACGACCCTTCTGGGAGAATAAAGTTGCAGACCTTTTTTTCCTGAGGCCCCTCCCCCTTCACGACAGAAAATTATTTACATTGTAAGGACCACGACATCCTCCCTCCTCTGTCCTCTCCTCCGTTGTTTTGAGTCTAATTGCCCAAGCCCGATTTTCCGGAAATGGCACCGATTGAACCTGGTTGATAAGTCCCGCCCATCTCTTTTAGTCTCCACCACCGCGAAAGCTGCTGCTTGATGGCCCTCCCCTTTTTAACGCGGAGGTGTTTTTTTTCTGTGTCCCGTGAACGTGGCACCCCCCCCCCGCCGCCTTTCCCGTTTCCTGTGTTGGCCGCCGTGGTTTTGAGTAATAGTTCCTGTTTTTTTTTCACCTGCACGCGAAACTCTGATTCGACTGACCCCCGCGGTCTAGAGAAACTCCCCACTTCCTCGCCGTTAATCCCTCGCCCAACTTGAACTCCCCAGGACCCTCGACCTTCTGCTGGTGTACGCCTCTCAAAGATTTTTTGGTGGGAAGTTTGATGCCTCGCCCTGTTCCCCAAACATGAAAAATCGGTCACCTCACCCCCAGAGAGGGTTTTCCCTTCTTCGGTTCGCCTCCTGCGTTCCCCCACCCACCACCACAAACCCTGTTCGAGACACCCCCAGCAATGCTCTTTCCCTCCTTGTTCTCTAAAACCCCTTTTTACTTTTCCGTACGCGGAACATGGTCCCAACCCCCCCTGAATGTCATGTTTCGGTTCCTGAACTTAGCCGTGATCGCGCCCCCCTTTTCCATGAGCGTTTACCATTTTTCCTCCTTGATTTCAGCCGCGCGTTAGGGACTAGACGTGGAATTCTCTTTTGACCCGATTTTTTTGTTTCCTTCTTTTTGGGACCACGTGAGTGTTGCCATCCGTCCGTCGGGTGGCTTTTCTCGACCCATCCCGCTCGCTTTCCGCGGCGCCTCCTGACAACCCCCTCTACCTGCGCCTGATACATTCAGCCGCTTCTCCCCAATAATCTTAAGGCCCTCTTCTCCTCTTGAACGTCGGCCCCCTCACAGGAAAGTCCACAGCTCTCCCCTGTACAGCGGAGCTGCGAGATCCCATTCTCTCAGAGGTAGCAGTTTCCTTTCGCGCGTGCTGCAGTTCTGGCTTCTCTTTTTTTCAAGACCTGCTTTGCTTAGACCCGGCGCCCCCCTACTGAGTGCCTCTCGACACTTGGAGCCCATTCCTCCGGACTCCTCCGCTGGACGTCACCTTTCCTCAGTAGAGGTAATTCACTCCGCTTCTCGTAATCCGTTTGTTCGCTCCCGTCGATACTTACTATAGTGGGAGTAGAGACCCTCCAGTCCTTCTCGGGTTTTCCGGTCCCTTTTCTTTGAGTGAAGAACTTGGTCCTCCTTTTCCTTCTCCCGCGCTCGAAACCTTTCAGCTCCCCGGCGCCCGATAAAACTTTCGTTTAGACATGCAGACATTTTTCCCTTAATAGAAAACTTCCGTCCCCCCTGGGGGCACCACCGTCGTTACCAAGGAACCACCTGGCGTTTCCCACTTTCGTCCCCCGCATCTGTCACCCGGAGACTATATGCCACAACGATCCTGCGAGGCGCCAGAGCTTGAGTCAGTGCCCCTGAGTCCTCCGAGAGTCTCAGTTTTGCGAAGCCCCCTGACACGGCTAGGGTCGCCCTCCCCCTGGATGTACGTGCTATTTGAGCTCCCCCTTTTTATCATGCTCTCTTCTTTTCAAGGAGAGACTCAAGACCCCCATTTTTTTTTCCTTTTCACAGCAGCCTTTGGCGTGAAACTGCTTGCTCATGCGCGTTGGTCTCGGTTTTCTCCCCCCTTCCCCCTTTCCCCATTTCCCCCTTTGCGTTCGGTCCCAGATCCCCTCCCGAAGACTGGATGATCTATCCAGACTTTTTTCTCCTTTTATCTCTCACTGACGACTCCCACGTCTGGTCCCCCCCATTTCCATTTTTAGACTTTCCGCCGTCAAGTAGTCCCCGAACCCCTTTCAACCTCCCCTTCTCCCCTCCTCGCTTTTACCCGAACGCACGCCCTTCTTTCATTGGAGCACTGAGCCCGTCGTTTCACGAGACGGGACTTAGTTTTTTTATGTGATTCGCCCCCCCAAGCCCCCCTCTACTTTCAGCTAAAGAATTCCGGCCCCCCCTCTCCCAGAAACAGTCCCGGTTTCCCTTAAGATCGTCCCTCATTTTGAACCAACGACCGGGAGCCTCCACCCCCTGCTCTTTTTCAAGAAAGGGATCAGCTACTCATTTTAAAACCTACCCCCCGCCAGCCCCGCCCCAAACGAGCCCCCGCTCATTTTGAACACTTGTGGCGGATTTCACATCTTGGTTCCAAGACTATTTCCATTATCGCTTCTTAACGAGAGAGATTAACAACCGTCAAAGAATCCCTTGGCCATGGGACTTAGATACACCAGAGCTTGAGACCGCCTCCCTCCGACCCTTTCGGATTGGTTTTGTGATTTAGTAGAACAGATACCCCGGCCTTCCTCATGGTGCCTTCAGCACACGTTTCACTGTCCGTTGCCCATCACTGGATGAATTGCCGGCTTCCTTTCTCCGCATGCTAGCCCCACATTAAGGTGCTTCGGACTATCATTCCTTCCTACTCAATGTCCGCGAGCGATAGGGTCGCCGTTCGTCTATCACGGTCATAGACTCCCCCCCCTTTTACTCCACCGAGCCTGAATTCATCCCACCTGCTACCATACTCTCCTCTTCTGGGAGAGGTGTTTGAGGAGTTCGCCCCTTCGGCCTGGTTTCTGCTTTTTCTTCGGTAGCGGATGACCTCGTTTCCTCCGTTCTTCGCTTCGAGTGACTGAGAGACCCTTGGATTTCCTTTTCCCGGCTGCCTTTACCTTTCGTGGTGCGTCCCCTCCCTTTTTGTTTCCCCCCTTAGGTTGACCATCCTCAATCCTGGCTCACCCAACCTGTTTTCGACGATCATGAGACGTTTCTAGGGGTCGCCGAACAACCAACCCCTCCAACTTCTTGTCTCGGACGGGGGTCTGTGAGAGGCCCCTGTGTTCCCCGAAGTTTGAAAATGAGATGTTTTGGTTGGCGTTTCTCCCCTTCTCTTTACCCCCTTCGATGTCTGTGCGGAACATGTCCGGTTTTAGGCTGTGCATGACCGGGTCGCTGAGGAGGCGTTCTGTTTTTCACATGACGAGTATCTGAACGGTCGTTGACTCTTTCTTTTGCATTGATAGGGACGTTTGTTCAGTAGTCCCCTCTTTCCTTCGGTGGTACCCCCTCTCTTCCCGGTCGTGTTTTTCTCGCTCTTGGCCGGGGCTTGGTCTTTTTTGCACCCCGTGTTCCTGCTTTATCCCGTCGCGGTTCCCACTAGAGGCTCTCTTTTTACTGCCGCCAGACGGCTTTTACGGAAACGCAATTGATCCCTTCTTTACCTGGTTCGTGGACTTAGGCCAGTCCCTTAATTCCTTCTTCCGGGTTTTTTTCTTTTTCCCTTTCATCCCAGCATTGACACCCTCGATGAAGCCAGGTTCTCCCGTTAAAGGGTTGATATGTTTTTCTACTCCCCCCTCGGTTTCAAGGTTCTTTTCGATCGGATCAAGTATAAGCCCTCATCGGCAATTCTAGTTTCCCTGACCCCACGTCGCGGCTGTTTTTGACCATTGGCCTTTGCTGCCATCATAGCCGTGCAGAAACGCGCCCTTTTTTTTTTCCCGTTGGATTCACAATGAGCCATTTCGCGCTCCTTTCCCTCAGCCGGCCCGCTTGCGCTGTTTCCTTGATGTGTCATTCCACGCTGTGGGACGGCTCCTCTCCCCCTTCTCTTTTTTATTGTAGGACTCAGAGGAGACAGACCGCCGCCCTTTGACCCTACACCTGTTGTTCTGGGCCCCGGTTTCCCCACCGGTCGTTCGTCAGGGAAGGCCTTGCATGGTCTAACTTCCTTTCGTCTTTCGGGTTTCAGTTTATATTATCCCTTCCCTGAGTCCCAATGCGTCCCCCCCGTTCCTACGCTGTTACACGCTGATCGTCTCCCAGCGAGTTAGTAGCCTACGTCTGTAATAGATCAATTTCTGGCGCTTTTTTGCCTTACAGTCCTCTCGGTCTCCGCATGTAGTCTCCGTATCAGGGCCGCGGCCTCATCGAGTTCCTTCAGTTGCCCCGCCACACAGCCCCTCGCGTGTTCCCACACTTCCCCTTGTTGCCCCTTCTTTAAGTAATTGAAGCCGGCTCGCCACTCCTTTGCTTTTTCCACATCTTACTCCCGGAAACAATGCGGCACTTCTGTTTCTTTTCTGGCCGCCCATCCCTTTTCCTACCTCGCTTTTGCGCACAATGGCACGTTGAGTACGCGTGTATGGTAGTGCCCTTGTTGTAATTTTTCCCCTCGTCTTTTTGTGATCTCTCGTGTTTGATGACTTCTCAGCGCTGAGGATCCCTGTTTTTTCACAAGTTTTTTTCGCGTCAGGGCCTTGGCGCTTCTCCTTCCGTTTTGAAGTCTGCTTCCTCCCCCCACCATTCTACGATACCCAAACCGGATCCGTTTCCTACGCGTTCCCAACCCCTCTCCTCCCGGAAACGGCGATCCTCGCCGCGCGTTCCCCCCCTCCCCATCGAAGCGCTGTTCGCCCTTCTGACCGTTTTCACCTTTTCTTTTTTTTCCTCCACAGGACGCAGGTTTTTGATTTTCCCCGTTGTTACTTCTGCATGCTTTAACCCCCCCCTCTCAGAATCCCTCTGGCCTTCCTCTTTTTTGGTCCCTTGGACCCCCTATGAGCGTTGGTTTATCAGCAGTGAACCGACTTTCGACCCTAACCCGCGATTTGAGCTCTGCCGTTTCCTTTTCATTTTTTTTCCAACTTAAACACCCTCTTTTGGAGTACCCCTTGGCCATGCAGAAGGGTAGGATTGCGTAATCCTCTTTTTCCTTTCCCCTTTCTATCTTCTTTTTGCGATTATGTTGGCGTGTCGCTACGGTCTTTTCCCCCCCAGAGTGACCCCCAAGTTTTCCCCCATCCCATTACTCACCTTTCCAACCTCTCCTTGCTTACGTTGGCACTTCACGGCAGTCCAGCGAATCTCCCCTTTTAATGAGGCCCCCCAGTGCCAGCAGATTTTTTTTTCCGGCTACCGCGGATGGGCGACGGACTCCCTTACTGTTCCTCGTGGCTTGAATTATTTTCTTGGGTTCTCTTTTGTCCTCCTTTCTTATCTTGCCCGCCTCCCCCCTTCTCGGTAATCCGGACCGCGCCGCCGAAGAGATAGGTATTCGTTGCCCCGCTCGCCCCCCCTAGTGTCCCACACCCTTCAGTCTGCTCTTGTCTTTTTCCCACCTTAGTGCTCGCTGGGATCCACCTGTGTGCCGGTTCCATCCAAAGTTAGTTGCTACGCATTTTCTCGGCCGCTTGTTGCGCACGCACTCTGAACGAATGTCTCCTCCTTCCCCTGCTCGCTCCACAACGACAGAATCGTTCAGGGCAGCATACCACATTCTTCCCTCCCCACCTGGGCCCCAATATTGTGACCTGCTTCCCTTTGGAAGCGTTCCAATGAAAGGTTTCTTTGATGCAATCCCGCACCCTCCCCCCCAGCTGAACCCCTCTCCTTTTTCTCGACCCCATCGCGGGTATTATTTTAAATGCTGTTCACCCCAAACCACGTGTTCCCTTCATGCTTCATGCTTTCCCCCAACCCTGTGGTACACTTAGCATGCGTTTTCCGCTTTCCTTCCCCTACGCACCCCGATCCCCCCATTACTGTTGGTTTGGTGAACCACCGTAGCCTCAAGCAGGCCTTCTCCGGGCTACGACTTTCCTCCTAATTTTTCCGCTTTGTTTCAGTGTCCTGTACAGACTGACTGCGTCGCGTTTTTTCGTGTTTGTCCTTCTTAATTTGTGCTATATTTTGTGCTACCCCTGTGGCCTCTCTTCCCTTGAATGTTCCGGGTATCGGAGGATCCGGTCTTCAGTCCTACGTTCACACCGCGCGAAGCCTTTCTCCTGAATTTATCATACCTGCTTATCTCGTTCGCCTGCAATCGCCTCTGAGCCTTGAAGGCACTTATTATCTCGTGTGCACTTCTTTCTTCCCTTTTTGCCTTAGACTTTTTCCACCGGCTTGAATTTTACAGCATTGTATCAGTGTCTTTTGGGTTTTGGGGCGCGGGGGGCCACTCTCTCTTCCATTTTCCCCGGCACAGGAAGGCAGTCTTTCAAAGTCTCGGCTTTTCCCCTTCTTTGTCTAGATTTTTTCCCTCTTCTGCTTTGCTTGGATTCCCCCCTTACATGAGCCCGTGCGCATTTTTGCGTCGTGGATCGTGAGAATCGTACACGAGTTCCCCTCCCTCTCCCCCGGTTTCCTTCACTCCGCAGTGGCGTCCCCAGGCGCCGCTGATTTTTCTTTCTCTAGCGATGTTTTCGTGCCTTCTTCCTCTTCGTGGGTCTACCCCCCGCTGGGATCCGCGACGAGTCTGAATCTTTTGCTGGACCTTTAGGATGAATGAGTGCCCTCCCTTTTTGTCCTCCCTTCTTCTGAATATCCGCGCCGTTCTAAAACCGGCGCGACGGCCAGATCCCCCCCCTTTTGTTAGACCATGACATTCTTCCTCTCTCCCCCTTCCTGCTCCCCTTTTTACCACAGCGGCCAAGTTCAACAGTTCGGTTCCTCAGGGAGGCAGCTTTTCCCCACTACGGGACGCCTATTCTTTCCTCCAACTACGTGAGGCATGCCCATGCGTTCGGCCATGTTTCCTTCGCCCGAGCGCTTTTGATCTCCATTTTTGTCTAGTTTCTCCCCGCATAAGCGAGCGGCGGTAGGGATTCCCCTCTGAGTCCGACGATTTTTTCACGCTGATGCTCTTCCTTGGCATTTGCTGTAATGGTCCCCCAGCCTTGTCGTTTCAACTGCTCACCTCTTCCCCTGCGTTATACGCGCGGTTGGTCGATCGCCACCACTGACCCCGATTTTCTTTAGGCGCCCCACTCCCCCCCTTTTCCCTTTCTCAAGAACGGCCCACAGATTTTTGGTGCTTGAACTTTCCTTCGACATCCTGCGGCTCCCCACCTTTCCGTTCACCATGTCACGTCGGTCCCCCGAATTGCGTGTGACAGAAGTCGGTCTGTATGAAATATGATCAATCTTCTCCCGAGACCGCCCGCCCTCCCTCGCCGTCTGATCCTCCCGCCAAGAGACACCCCCGCTTCTGTGCGACCCTAGACAGCCATAAGCCCCGGGATCTTAAGACTTTTCCTGAAAAAACTCCCTTCTTCTTGAAACCCGTGAAGCGGCACTAGAGGCCCTTGGTGCAACCCCCACCCTACCGCTCCTCTTCAGCCCCGTCAACGCTCATTTTGACCAGTTTTTAGGCTTCTCTAAGCACTTGATTTATTTATTCTCCGTCTCCAGCCCACTTTCCCGCTAAATTTAGGGGGCGTGCCTGCAAAAAGCCTTTACAGACCCCTCCCCCGCCTCCCTCCAGGTATTGGTGAATGTGAGTTCGTCGTGACACCTCCAATTAGGGTCCTGTCTGGCCCTTCGTTTTTCCCCTCTTTCTTCCCTTTCACCGCTTTTCTGCTCTGGATGTCCGAAAGTTTTAAGCCGGCTTGCTGGGTCATTATACCCCCTTCCTCCCCCCTAGCTCTTAGTCGAGCCGTGAAGCGTTGAGTAGTCTCACGGTCATGTACTTCCCTTCACCCTCTCCGATTGCCTGACTCACCACTTTATTCTCCTTCTTCTTTTCCTTTTTTTTCTCCTCTTTCTTGCAGTTGATTCATGGGCAATGGTCGTAGCCTGTCTTATCCCCGTGAGAGGATTTTCTCCCCTTAAGTTCTCGTCACTGTGCACCGGGTCGGACACGGTGTTTGTGCGGCAATGTCAGAGCAAGCCGGTGGCCCTTTTTGCGGGTTACTCTGGCATCATCTTTTGCCCCTTAAATTCCTCGTCGTCCGTGCTTGTTCCCTTTACCCCACGTTCCCTTTGTGTCGTCGTGTCTTTCTGCAGAGATGTAGACGAAATGGTAACCAACAAACCCCCCCCTTTCCTAGTGCCCTGGGGGGTGCGTTGGCTTTTTTCCTTCGAGCGTCGCTCTGAGCGCCGTTGTTTACCTCGCACTCGATCCCCTTCGCTGATTACCCTGTTTCCATCTCGTCTTTTCACCCACTTTCTAAGTTCTTTCCCCCCTCCCTCCCTCCTTCTATTCACACTGCGCCGGTTGTCTCGATTTATTGACAGGGTCTCTCGGTCTCCTTGGGCGTCCTATGCTCCGCTTCCCGCCATCTTGGGTGGTTGTTCACATGATCACAGCCTAGGGTTGCGTTAGGTGTGAAGCAGCATCATAAGGAGTCCCGTGCCGTGTCCTTTTTCTTTCCCCCTCATTCCTGATCTTACACACTCCCCGAGACGCTCCGGGGTCCTTTTTTTTCTTATACGGCCGCATGACGTCTGCTCTCACTCTTCTCAGTCTTTTTCTCCCTCCCTCTCCGTGCGGCTGAAAACGCAACCTGACGTGACCGTTATGTGACGGATCAGCGTAAACTTTTTCCCTTTCCTATTTTACACTCATGGGCCACTTGTGCTGGTCGTCCCTCATCTATACCTTCCCCCAGATCTGTGCCCGATGAGCAGGTTTCGAACCGTTCAGGGTGTCCCTCACGCCTGTTTTGTTTTTACTTTGTCCTCCTCTGCAGGATACAGCACCTCATCGCGCAATTTCAGGCCGGTTTTTTTTACTTTTCCCGCACAACTGGCTGGGTTTCCCCCCTACGTCAACATGTTTCTCATCCAACTGTCCCCTCATAAGCTTCTCTCCTGTCCTTTGACCCCCGTTCTCCGTCTCCGACGCTGATGCGCTGCCGCAGCACGCCACTGGTCTCGTTGACTTCTTTTTCCGAGTCTTAGTTTTCTGATTCCTGGGCGCTACCGTCAGTTCTTCCCATTCCCATTATCTTGGTCGCGGATTAGAGCTCGCTTTTTTTCTCTGGCGGTCCCTTCCCTTTTTTCTTGGCAGTCCGGTGACTTCGCGTTGACGGTCCGTCACCATCGGGAATGTCGAGATTTTACCTCCTTTTTCTTTTCTTCCTCACGCGCTTTGCGCACGCGCGGATTATTCTCCTTCACGATGTCACTGTATCTGACAATCACCCTACAGCCGCGAGGTCACCCGCTTCCGTTCCCCCTCCCTCGCCTCGCCATCGTTCATTTAGATGGACGCGCTCGCTTCCTCGTGCCTAAGAGGCGCCCGAGAAGTGGGGCTTGATCTTCCTGCCTTTTCTTGTCACCTGCGTCTTTGTCTCTTCCTTTTAGTCCGGATTCCCCCCTTTTCTTCCCCCTCTTCGCGTCGGGCATGTTTTCACCCCCCCACTACTTCCCATTCCCCTACAACCCACCTTTCTACGTTACCGTTGGATGGTCATTTGCGCGCCGTCTCGCCGAGTCCGATATGCTTTCCCCTGTCGTCCTAATTCGAGTTACCTCCTATCTAATATGCATACGTTCCAACTCGGGACGCCAAGCATGGTGGCCGTCCATTCTTCCGTGTCTCCGTCCCGGTCTTCCCCCCGCTTTTGCTCGTTATCCTTCCCCGTCTGTCATGTCGTAGCACAGCGGTTGATCGTCCACGCGAGTGAAGTTCTATTTGAGAGTCAGGCTTCTGCTTTCCTCCCTTTTTCGCCCTGCGTTCTCAGTCCGCGTCAGCACTCCCCCCCCCCAGTTTGACCGCTCTATTCGGCGCCCCCAATCTTTACGTTTCGCCGTTTTTTTTCCCCCCCCATAGACCGAGTATCCGGACGGCGACGAAGTTCTTGACGCGCGGCTGCCCCCACCATATTGACCCTTAACATATTCCTTTGGTTCCTCCAAATGAAGTTTTCCCCCCCCCCCCCCATTTTTTCCTTCCGCGTACGGATGCTCTTTCCCCCCGGTTGATCTTTGAAAGTATCGATTTGCATTCCTTCTTTTTTTGCGATTATTCGCACATGATTGTAATCAAGCCTCAGGCATTCCCTCCCCCCCCTCTTTTTTCCCTCCCAGTCGATTTTCTTCCTGTTGGAAATGGCTTGCAGTTACCCACCAATCTTTTGAGGGTGACAAGCCCGTCGTTCTTTTCAATTTGATTTTTCCAGGTGGTGCCTAGGATGCAGGTTCTTTGGCTTTTGTTTCCTTTGAGGCGCCGTTTCGCGTTGCAGTTCCACCAGACTACTTCCTAAGGCGGGCAAACAACAGCCTGTTGTCTTCCACCGTTTCCTTTCACACAGTGAACCAGCGACTCCCCGGGAATTTTCCAAGTGCCATAGTCTTTTTTTTCCCCTTTTTTTTCCCTCGTTACGGGCGTCTTGTCAGGCCACTTACTACTGTTAACTCTGGCATTTCGGTCTTCCCCCCTCTCGAGGTCCAGTGCCCCG
>Ga0179593_1445576_pt1 | contig 12613 bp, 14 predicted proteins | sample CZODoug2_1_08_16_FD_185931 | JGI IMG/M metagenome (GOLD analysis project Ga0179593, IMG submission 185931) | Vadose zone soil fungal communities from Angelo Coast Range Reserve, California, USA - CZODoug2_1_08_16fungal (PacBio error correction) | ecosystem: Environmental > Terrestrial > Soil >... | reverse complement strand
TTTCCCTTTGCGAGCAGTTAACAAAGCTCCTGAACCCTTTCTCCGCCCCCTTTCCCCTTTTTTCTAGATACCTCATTAGTCGAGACTTTTCCTTCATCGCTGGTTCTCGCGTGTTCTCCTTTTTCTCCCCCTTCCCTCGTCTAGATTTTTTTTTTCCACTATCCCCCCCGAATCCCTTTCGTAGAAGTTGCTGGGGTTCAAATGCTACTCCTTTTCCCTCTTGGTGATTTTCAAACTTTTCCTCTTTCTCTCCGCTTGAGAGATTGAAGGCCCCCTCTCTTCCCTTGTGCCCCTTGTCCGTTGTTTCCTTTGGTATACTATCTGGTGAAACCTCTATTGATTACTACTTCTCGTTCTTTCTCTCTCATCCCCCCTTTCGAGCCCGTGGACTCTCTTCGAAAGTTCCCCGTCTTCTTGGGGCTCCTTTTTTTCTTCACTTCCTCGGTTCCTTTAACTTTGAGACCCCTTTGACCAGGTTTTTCGGAGCTGAGCGTTTTTTGAAATACCTGTCTCCCTTGATCCTGATAGTACCCCCGGTTAGAAGACTTACTCCTTGCCCCTTTCCCCCGCGTCTTTTGATGTCTGTCCCGGTTCTTCTTTTTCACTGAACTCCCCCAATTTTTCCCCAGCCCTGTCCCCCCCCCCTTTCTGAAGGAACCCTCACCCGTACCAATCCACGCCACTTAATCGAAGATCTTGTCCCCGTACAGGGCCCCTTTCCACTCCCCCATGTAGCCACCATTTCCCTCAGAGGAACATCGCGAGAACCGTTCCCCCTTTCCTCTGAGTCACATAACGTATTACCAGGTAAACTTTTTTTTTTTGGAGGAGCCTTCCCTCTCTTTTTTTTCCCCCCCTCTACGGACGTTTGAGCATTCTCTCGTAAGCGTTTTGCGGTGACTCCCCTCGAGCGGTAACACGCCCTCTTTTTTTCTTCCCCGAATTAGTCCCACTCACGTCCCAAACATGGAGGAATCATAAATCCTCCCTTAAATCAACCTCGACGCCGTCCAACTCCCCATCGGCAAAAAATAAACAGCGAAGCCACTATCTCTCCCCCTTTCTACCCTTCCCAATGTTCTTTAACATCGACCAAAGCACAAAATAGTTTTTTTCCTGCTCTCCCCCTCTTCTTCACCTATGGACAGATCTAACGAAAGTTCCGACCGCTAATTCTCCTTTTTGGCCCCCCACAACATTCCTATTTCCCTGATCTTCCGATCGTGCGTCTCATTTGCCGCCCAGCGATTCGGTTTCCTTCTGCCATCATTTTCTTTTTCTTATCTCTGTCTTCAAAGCCCGCCACAAGAGAAACACCTCAGTTCCTCCCCCTTCCCCTCCCCCCCCAAGTGCTGACCTTAGCAACCGGGAGGTCATCACACATGAGGTAAAGATTTATAAATTCCACTCTACTCTCTAATATATCCATGATCAGCTCTAGACCTTCCCCCCATCCCCGCACCCCCCTTTTCCTAAAACAAGAATGATTTTTTTGGACGTTTCTAGTACTGTGTTACCCTTTCTCCTTTTCCCGGTAATAATCTCTTCTCCTGTAGAAGCGTACAAGTTTAGACTACACATTCTTTTCCCCCTGCCCCCTTCCCTTTAGCTTGAACTGGAAAAGGGTATTTCCTCTTGCCTCACAAAGAGGCACACTTTCAAAACTCAAGCCCAGCGATGAGTGCTCCCTTTTCCAGAATAGGAATATCCCGTTTTGTACAAGTCTTACTTCCCCCCCTTTTTCTACCTTTTGTTTAAGGCTGGTATCGTTGACCCTGTACACTGATCCGGACAGATGCTTCCCTAGTGATTCTTCAGTTTTGTGTTTGGTATCTTTAGTTATCCAAGGATTTCCCCTTCCCCCTCCCCCGATTCTGAAGTGAAGAGATTTAACTTCTTCCGCATTGTTTATCCCGTTCCCTCGGGCTACTTTCCGAACTCTCTTCTCCTTTTGGTTGCTGATATTTTCCACCCCCTTTTCCCCACAGATCCAAAGAACCGGGTGGTCCCCCTTCCCCGTTTGTGACTATTCTTGTTCTTTGAGCGCGAGATTGTGGTGTTAGTGTTTGAGCCTGGCGCTATGGATCTCTTTTAGGTGTCCACAAAAAATCGGGTTCCTGAGGGTATGCTCATTCTTTTTCTTCCTCTGGTCGCAGAACCTTGCTCATTCTCGGGTTTATCCTGTCTTTTCTTTCCTTCCCCCGTGTCGATTTTCTTCGTGCCGAGGTCATAGGTTCTACTTTTTCCCCTCCGTCTGGTTTTTTCCCCTTTTTTTTGAATTTTCGAAGAATCTTGCTATTTTGATTGATTTGCCAGCTGTTGAGGAGTTTTCTTTTTGATGTTATCTTAGGCCTTTAGGGATTACACCCACTTGCGGCAGTTGGGCTTACCTGGATGTCTACTCGGTGAGAATCCGCGCTTTAATGGTTTTTATTCGGTTTCGTGGCGCTTTTTTTTCCCCCCTCAACATTGTTTTTATCATTTCTGTGCGACAGTGTCTTCGGTGATGATAGCTGCTGATGAAATGTTTTTCTACTTTTTTTTTTTAGTCCTTTGGTGCGTTCTTTGTCTGTGGAATTCCAAACGACGCGTGACTTTTTTTTTAAAGTTTGCCCTTTTCCTCCTTCGGTCCGTGCGTGCACCCCCCCCCCTTATTCCCAGTGTTATCTTCCCTTTCCTAACGAGACTTTTTTACGAGAGGTGGTTAACCATAGTCTTTCTACGCCCACTTGCTTCCGTTTCCCCACAGCAAGCCCCAGTTACTCGACCGGACACTTCCTAGGAGAGTGCTTATTTCTTCGAATGTTTTGAGCCTCTTGAATGGCCCCATTGGTCTTTTCCCCCTTTTCATATTGTCTGAGATAAGTGGTGTGTTCTCCTCCTTTTTTGCCTTTTACCATTTTTCCTGTTTTTCAAAAAGGTATTTTCTTCTGTCTTTCTCCCACCTTGAAGACTTTCTCGGCCACCCCCTCTTTCCGCCTCCGCCTTTCCTTATCAATGTAATACCACCACCCAGGATGCAGTGATGATCCCTTCTTCCTTCCCAGTGGTAACCCCCCTTGTAAGTTGCGTTTTCGGTAAAACTTCAAATGCCTCCCCCCCCTTCCCCCAGAATCTGACTCTAGCCCCCCCCTCCTCTTGAACTTTTCTCAACCTTTTCTTCCTCTTAGTCAGTATCTCTGCATCCCGCTTAATTACTCCCTCTCGTTTTCCCTCAACCCCCCCCCACCCCCCCCCCCAACCCCCCCCACCCCTTGAGCAGAGACCACCCCGGCAGTTTCTTTTTTTCTTTCAAGGGTCAGATCGTTCTTCAGCATTCCCATCTGATTACCATGAAAGCACTGTTGTTTTCCACTTTCCACCTGTCTTAACACCCAAAACTTTTTCCGGAGCCCCCTGCTTTTTTGGACTGGGTTTTTTTTTTTTTTTTTTTTGTGTATTCGCCGACTATCCACTGAGTGGACCCTCTCGGGAGCGAGTACCGCCCACGCTCTTCTCTCTAAACCAGCATCTATAAGTTCCATTTTCCTATATCCGTAGGAACGCCGGTGGCTGATAAGTTTTCTATATTTTCTTATGAGCCCCCCCGAAAGCCCCTTTTGCTCTCTATCTCTTTCCTCCTTTTTTGTTGCTCGCGATCTGCTCTTTAGTTGCGCCCATGCAGTAAAGATTCCTGCCCCCCCTTTTCAGAAACCTAATCCTGAGCGGACCCCCTGGCATTGCTTTCGGTCCCCCACCTCGTCCCCCATCTAGACGCGTTTCGTACTTTCTCCCATCTTTCTATTTCTTTTTCTTCTGCGACTAATAAAACTTGCGTTCCTATTTGTCTTTTTTTAAGCATAAGACGGCAGTTCTCTTGTGCCCCCACCCGTCCCTTCTCCAGCAATTCCTCCGAGACGTTATAACCGGAACATGTTTCAACTATCCTGTCCTTTTTTATAATTTTTTGCTGATCTCTGCATTCCCTATATTCTATCTCTTTTTTGAGAGATCCGTCCCCCTACGCGCCCTAATTGGCCTATCCTTTACTATAAGTTAAGACTTTTACGGTCTCGGTTTTTCTCCATTCGTCCAAGGGGCGTCTCCAGCTTGAGGTTTCCTGATAACTAAAAGACCGACCAAGGTTCCTCGATTTTCATTTTGTATTCCATCTATTTTAATGATGATAATGAGTTATTTTATAATTTTCCAGTACGCCCATTAGATGTTTGGATCCCCTGCGTGGTGGTGACGTCTGCCTTTTTCCCTCCTTCCAGTTTGCCCCAGATCCCGTACTCCCTGAAACAATCACGCCCCCCCCTTTCATGTGAACCCGTTTAACCCCAGTACAAACCCCCCGACTTTTTCCCCTCGCCAGGGCAATTGTACCCCCCCATTCCAATTTTTCCTCCGCTTGCCACTTAACCTCCTCCAGTCACTGTTCAATCGAGCGAAATTGCCCTCAAATTGGCTTTCAGGAATTGATTTTTCACGTCGCGAAGTGTACCCAGTTTGCGGTTTTTTTTTTTCACCCTTCCTCTTTTTCAACTCGGACCTTTCTTGACTCGGGTTAATGCCGTTTTCCCGTTCACTTTCTCCTCCCGCTCTACACCAAGCTGCCAGCGGCGGAACAAACTCCTCGGATTTTACCAACCTCCCAGGTCCCCTCCCCCCCCCATCGGAATTCCAGACCAGTCGTCCCTTTTCAGCACCCCCACCGATCCGCAACGTCAAACCCACCCCCCTCCGGCCCGCGACCCCCATTCAGATAAGTGCGCACCACAAGTCTCGATCCCCAACAGAACCCAATATCCCTGCGTTCTGCCTTTTCTCCCTGTATTTTGAGATACGATGTCGCCGCCCGCCAGCGCAAATACCAGCTCTCCCCCTCCCTAAAACCCCTCTTCTCCCTGAATTCTTCCCTTCTGATCGTTTTATATGTAACCACCTTCCCCTTTTCCCCCCCTTATGAACAATCATTTAGCCCCCCGCCAGCTCTCCTTAAATTAGTAACCACCCCATCATAGGACCATCGGATGCTTTTCAACAATTTTCTGTTTAAAATACAGACATCATCCCCTTCTCTTTAGACTTCAAAACGCGGACTCTCCTAATTTCGTCTTCCCCTCTTCCACCCCTCTTTTTCCGATCGCTGTGCTAGTCATCGCCTACCCCCCCCTTCCCTCTCCCCCCACAACTTTTATTTGGAGCTTCTCACCTGTATTCCTTTGCCCCGAACAAGCAGGTGTCCTGAGTAGCCCTTTTTTTCACATTTTCCTATCCACAGGACGTTGTTGATTCTCTTCCCATTTCCATCCGGATTGTTCAGACTTTTTCTTTAACTGTCCCGCAACGCAAAAGAGCCGGCCTAGCCATAGGAAGATACCCCCCTTTCTTCGCTCAATACTTATCTTTTAACTCATCCCTTGGATTTTTTGTTGATTTTGGTTTGTAATTGTTAAACTTATTCTGCCTCCTTCAATAAGAGGTTGGTCTGCTTGGCGTGTTTAGTTCCTTTTTCATCTTCGTTTTTTATTTCAGGCCTGCCTGTTTTTTTGATTCGGACAGGTTCGATTACAGTTGTGACTTTTTTTTCTCCCTCTTGCTTACCGTAGGGCCATTTCCCCCCTTCGATCCCCCACGCTCCCCCCAGAAGGATTTTTTGTGCCATAAACCGTTTTTGCGGAGTCTAGGTTAGATTTCTCTCTTGGTGAGCTGTGATACTGTATGACCAAAGGGTTTCCTTCTCCAACCCCAAAGGGGTGGTTGAGTTGATTCTGTATTACGTTCTCTCGAACACGGGGGCGGCGATCCGTCCTTCGTTTCCCCTTCTGTCTGTAGGTAAGATGGCTGAGGTCGACGCTAATAAGGGTCATCCGTCCCCCGTCCGGGTATAACAACCCTCTTCCTGTACCTTTCCTTGAACGATGCCTGATTGCCCCCCTTTTCGTTTTTTTAGTTATCTTCGGGATTATGGAATATGATCAGTTTTTTACTCCTTTTCTTCTACTCTGTTGAGAAGGTAGTTGATTTTGGATTCGGTTTTCTCAGGAAAACAGTGGTGTGAGAAGGCTTATCGTGCTCCCCTTTCTCTTTCCTGAGTTGTGATTTGGGTTCACATTGCGTTGCTGTAGAGTTGTTGGCGTCTTTTTAATCCCCTTATTGGGTGGGCCGTTTCCTTTTAAGGTTGCGTCTTTTTTCTCCCGTGGCATTTTTCGGTTTCGTGTACCCCCCTGTGTAACGGCATGTCAACGTCCCGTTTCTCTATTTTTTGTTATGGACCCTCTTTCTCGCCCCACCCTGCTTTCTACCATCTCCCCCCTTTAGTGCTCGGACACTTTTCCTTTCCTCTCCCCCCCCCCTTGCGGGTCCCCGTTCTCTCTGTCCTATGATTTCGAAAGTTTGTTTTTTTTTTTTTAAGACAGTGCCCTTTTTGGCCCCCTTTGATCTTTAGTTACAAGCCTCTTCCTTTTCCCCTTTTCTTTATTGGAATATGGTTGGCGGGTTTTTGAAATTGGCCATTTTTTTTCTTTTTTTGGACGTCTTTTTTTCCCCGAGGGGCACCCCCCCCTTGGCGAGAGTTACACCCCCACGTCAGCGACAAGTCGTCGTCTCCAATTTAGACCCCTAAGCCACTCCTGCTCCTTGAGATCAAGATTTACTCTAGGCCCACAAACCTTTTTTGTCCATCCATCTGAGCGCAAAGCGGGCTTTAGCTCCTTCCCACCCGCTGCCACTTGCTCTCTCCGTCACTTTCTTTTCCGATGAACCTCTCCCTATTCCCCATAGTTGGAAATGATCCCAGTTCTCCCTAGAAAAAAGGAGTTAAGGGTAGATTTTTCCTTTGTACCCCTTTCCTCCTTTCTAATGCTCTTTTTATTTAAAGACGTGTTTCCCCCCCACGGTCAAAATCCTTATATGCTTTCCCCTCCAAATTCGCCGAGATATTGGGTCGTTCTTCGCGACTATTCCTCGATTGACCTAGTCTTTAGACTCTCTGCCCTCCACAGTCAGGTATAGACTAAGCGTGACTCTTCCTTTTCCCTTAGGCGTGGCAGAGAGAAGTGAGGTCTCTCTTTCTGCAGGCGCCCACTCCAGCGAGTTCCATCTATTTTCCTCTCTTTTTTTTCTGAGTCTTAGGAGTGCGGCTTCAGACCCGTTCCCCCGAAATTCTCCCCCCGGCACCTTCAGTAGAGGCTAACTTTTGCATTGCGTTGGAGAACCCTCCTTATAGCTGGTTTTTCTCCCTCCTCTTTTTCCGGTTCATTGTCTTCTTCTTTCCCTTCTCTCAAGGACTTAAAGTCCTGGCCCCACCGACTTTCTCGACTTGGGGTTCCCTCTCCTCACGGCCCTTGTTGTACAACAACCCCACGTCTTACTAACTTTTTTCCGCAGATTTACGTTACCCTTTTTGACTTGAATGAAATGTTTAATTTTTCCTTACCTCTCTTTTTCTCTCAACTCTATTTCTATTCTTTTTTCTTTATGGCTCTAACAATATTTTCCGCACCCTCAGTGGTAATCGGCGATTCCCCTCCCCTGTTTGGTCCGATTCTTTCTTAACTTCGATTTCTTAGATTTTTTTGGTACTGCTCCCGGTTTTTTTCCTCGTTTGGAAAATCATGTTCTGCTTGCTCCCCTTCTTTCTTCTGTTTACACGTGTTCGACTGACCCTCCCTCTTTCCCTACTTTCGGGCTTGACTCTCGAACCCTTTTGGGTTTTCTAGGGAATGAAGACCGTTGCTTTTGCCCAGAACTGCCACCCCACCATTTCGGACCCCCACTCCCCCACCATCCCTCCCCGCCCCCTGGAAGCGAAGCTGGTCCCTTCCCCCTACAATTTGGGCAAGCCACATGGTCACCTGTAGCATTAGCGCTCCTCCGTCATCGCTCGAAACTTTTGTTACCTTTTCTTTTTGGCCCCCTTACCTTCTGAGTAGGGTTCACCTAAGAGCAGGCTGTCCCTCCCCGCCCCGTTTGTTCCAAATTAAGTTAGCTTACTCGTAGGTATCCGTTTTCGGACAATTGAACTGGGTCAGCCAGCAAGCTCGTCTTCCAGAGTAAACACCGCTCAACTTTTCCCAATAGAGTTTATTGCCAAACCCCTCCCCCCTGGCGCTACAGCAAGACGAACCCCACTTCCCACCCCCTCCACACTTCGACTGAATAAACTTTTTCCTCCCCCCCTTCAGCAGTCGCAAGGGTGTGTCACCCCCTCCCCACTTCCCCCCCATCTTGATGATTCCGAGTTTCTCATCACGTTTTCGAAGAACGAAGTAATCATCCCCTCCCCTAATGAAAACCCCTGCGAAACGCGAAATCAGAATAGTAAATGGTCTTTTTTATCTTCAGACCTCCATGCTTATTTCAAAGTATGCACCAATCAGTTCCTTTTCGCCGAACCACTTAACCCAAAATCAGGTATAAAAATCAGAGTGAGACCTAACCCCCGTGTTTCAGCTCCATACTTCCATCACCCCCTCATCTTGTCAATTTTTCCCCACCCAACCCCCCTTTTCACCACGCCTAAGTATCATACGTCTTTCCCGGTCATCCCCTTGTTCCTATAGAGCGCTCCGTCCCTTCCTCCACCCCCCCCCCGTCACCCCCCCCAGCGCTTTGTAGCGTTGTGGTCTCCGCCTGGTGGTTTCACACTTCACCGCAACACACGCTCCGATTGTTCGAAGTATCCCGGCCCTGTAGATCTCCACATTCTTATGTATTCTTTTCCCTGGCAGGCTTATGGAGCTGTCCCTTTATGAAAGCAGTCCAGTTGCCACCCCCTCAACCCGCCCTCTCCCCCTAGACGAGGAGTGTCTCGTCTTCGTCGTTGACCACCGTTCCCTCCTCTCCACCTCCGTTGGTTGTTCATCTCTCTTTCTCCTTGACGGTCACCTTATCGACTAGCCCTCCTTTGCGCTGGGCGCTGGATTGTGGTCGGTTGCCTTCGTTCCCTCGCCCTCTTCCCTCTATAGGCTGCAAGTTTCTCCCGCCATGGTACACGGCTCCGCTGTGGATCATCTACCATTCCTCTTTGATAATCTCACACCTTGGTTTGGGGGCCTTCAATTTTACTTCCCCCCACAGATCCAAATTCACTTCCGTGGCTTCCAACGAAACGTTTGTTTAGATGTCGGCTGGAGCTGAGGCTTCTTTTTTCCATGGCAGTTTTTTTGTTAGCGTGGATATGGACTATTTTTCGTGGTGAAGGAATCCCCCCACCCGGTGACCATCAGTTTAGGTGATGACAGATACTTTCTTTCTTTTCCCAAGCCGTTTGCCTGTAAATGCTTTCCCCGATCATGTAACCTTTCGCCCAGGCCCGCGGCCTAGGTTCCCCCTTGTCATTTTCCTTTCATTCTCCCACGATGAAGAGAAACGTCCTTTCTTTTTGAACAAGAGTTAGGCTTTGCGTTTCGTATATTTCTCTGTTGTTTCTTTCCCTCCAGCGGTGCTAGAAGTTCTCCCTTCCTGAATAGTGTGATTCCCCTGTTTTAGTGGGTTGAATAAAGTGTTGCGAATCTCGTTCCCTGAAGGTTGATAGCTTAATGAGTGATTGGGTTTGAAGTTTTTTGTCAGTCTTCCACTTGTCCTTCTCCTATTGTATGGTACTTCTTCCCCCCCCTCTATTGGGTTTGCCTTTTAAAGTCGGTGTACTAGAGGAGGTTGGGCCGTCTTCTTTCTGATTTTAGACAGGCTCCTTGGATGCCCCTCCCCCAGGAATACGCTAATCGGTACTCACGTTCGTCAGAGGTTTAAACCAAGAAGTTCCCTCAAACCAAAATGCTTCCGGTTACATCTTTCTTAATTGATATTTCACCTTCCTTTCAAGTCCTTCCTTCCCCCACGTCAGTCGACGGGCCTGATTGCGAAGGTTTTTTTATCCCCCTTTTTTTTTCTGATTTTTTCTCGGGTACAGGTTCACGCCTCTTCGATTACCCAGTGTGTCTTTTCTTTTCCGTTTTTTGGAGGATGGTTTGTTTGCTTTCTATGGTTTTGCAGTTATGGCCTCCCGGTACACCCTTCTCTCCGACCGGGACTCCCAACCACCCCCCTGGTAGGACGCCAAGCAGCGCCCCCAACCCATCACTCTTCAGCGAAGTCCTTGTAGTCCCCCGAACACTTTCCTAAATTCGTCCGCCTTTCTTCCTCTTTCAAATGATAGATATTGCCCACCCCCCTGGTCAGGCGTTTCTCGGTACCCCTTTCAAGTGCGCCTCCCCCCCCTCAGCGGACCTCATACCCCCGAAATCTTAAACCTCCTCCCCCGATCCCCCTTTTCAAACTTTTTCGCGCCGTGTAGTACGAGAATGTCGCGAAATCAGCTAATCCCCCACCATATGGTTTTCCTTCCCTCTCGTAAGCCAATGAGAACCCTGAAGTCCCAAGGGTCCCAGTTTCTCCCCCTCCCTTCCTCCCCTCCCCTGGGATGAAAGATTTTCCTTCCCCTTTTGGGGTTTTTTCCAATCTGACCCGCAGTAGATTTTCCCACCAGTCACTTCGTCTCCCCCCATAGATTTTTCCATTTTCCTGACGATAAATCGATTTTCTGCGGGAGTCCCTCCCTCCCGCGTTTCTTTTTCACAAGACTGAAGGAATATCTAGGCCCCCTCCGTGATCCCCGCTACTCAAGGAGGAATTGATTGGCTTCTCCCCCCCCCTTTTCTTCTCTTCTTTCTTTGATATTTTTCAACTCTCTCCCCTCTTTATTTCCCGCCTTCCTTCGTTTTTTTGATCTTCTCTCTGCCCGATTGATTTTGTGCCGACAGAGATCCTGCACCCATCGCAACCTGACTTTCTACTTCCTTCGCGTTCTAATCGACCCCTTTTATTTCCTTCATAGAGTTCTTCCTCTGCGGTTCGGAACTGCCTCCCGATAAGGTCTTAAGTCCTTGCGCTAATACTTCCCCCACATCGTCGAAGTTGCTGGGGTCAATCCCTCCTCCTTTGGTTTCATTCTTTTCCCCACGTCTTTAAATATTTCATCCCCCTTTCCCGATTTAAATCCAATGGAATAACGTCCCTTTTCCTTTCCCCCCTTCACGTGGTTCTCCTCTACCCCCTCTTGTAGCATTTCAAATTATCTGAAATCTTTTCTGGCTCCCCTCCTTCTACTTTTTTCAAGTGGACGTATTGCTCGATCCTTCTCTTTATTTGGGCGATTAGTTTTTCTGTCCCCTTCCTTGCAGGGGCGCTCTTTATTTTTTTCAACTATACACTAAATTCCCCAGTTTTTTTTTTTCTCTTTTATCCGGTATATGCCCCCCCCTCCCTTTTTATAAGGCTGTTTTTTCAGTGCTCACTTTTTCGACGACCTTACTTGCTTCCGACTGGCTTTTTTTGCTATATGTGTGAGCCACGTTTTTTGGTTTCTTCCATCGTTTGTTAAAATGACGAACCCACTTTTCCCTCTGACACCGCACTCCACACCTTATCCCCGCACCCACTTGCATAACCGTTTCCCCCCCCCTTACCCCTTCCCTTCCCGCCCTCCTCTTTATGAAACTTGTCCCGACACCGGGTTCCCATTCCTAGACACACTGTACGCCGCCAGCACGGTGTTCCCCCCCTTCACTTGAACCCTTTCCCCCCCCCCTTTAGAGAGCACTTTTCTTTTCCCCGTTAAGTAAGAGACACGAAGCCAGTTTTTTTTTGCCTTTCCACAGATTTCACCTTCCTGGAAGTGAAGCTACTTCTATGCCGTTTGAGGTCTACACTCGTTCCTCCTTTTCGAGGAAGACCAAGTTTTTTTTTAACTCTAGGACACACCCTTCCCAAGGTTACCACGTCACCCATTTCGTGGCGTAATCCACCCTCCCTTCCCCCCCAGACCCCTTCCCCCCCCCCCCCCACCCCGCAATCGGCAACCCTCAAAAGCGCGAACCCGCTTTTGCCTCCTCCCTTTTCCTCCCCCCCCGATAAGCCTGTTTCCCCCCATGTACCACCCCTTCCCAACCTCTTCCCCAAACTGCCTTCCCTCTTCTCTCCCCAAAAGCTGTATAGAATCCCCCGCCATAGTAATTCCCGAACCCGGATCCCGAAAACCCCCGCCTCTTTTCCCCCTTCACATCGCCCTCAGTAGACTTATTTTTTTTTTTCTATGCCATAGCCCCGGCACCGTTTTTTTTTTTTTTTTCCCTCCAATATCCCCAGAGATAAGCCAGCTCTGCATACTTAGTCCAACCTTCCTTTCTCAACAATCTGGAGAAGTCCGCACCCCTGTTCTAGCAAGTCCCCCACTCCGACCTGTCGAATCCCCCCCTTCCATGCAACCTATTTTGTATCACTCACCCTAGACCCGATCTCCTCTTTCTCCCCCTATAAACAACTTGCGATCTTGCCTCCTTTCACTACATACTAAGCCCACACTGTTTTTTCCCTTTCCCCCCCCAAGATGCTGTTGCCCCTTTTCCGACGGTCGTTTAATTTACGCCCCCCCCATCCTTCAGACTTTTTTTTTGCGCTTCCGTCAAATTGGAAGTCTCCCTGAGTCAATGTAACGTTCCCTCGACTGGCTCAATTCTTCTCGGGACTCTATTACCCCCTACCGATTCAATGCCACGCCAACAACTAAGTCTCCCCGCCCGAAAAAGATTCCTCCTCCCTCCCGGATTCTCAGTGAACCCTTTACCGC
>Ga0179593_1392117_pt1 | contig 12613 bp, 9 predicted proteins | sample CZODoug2_1_08_16_FD_185931 | JGI IMG/M metagenome (GOLD analysis project Ga0179593, IMG submission 185931) | Vadose zone soil fungal communities from Angelo Coast Range Reserve, California, USA - CZODoug2_1_08_16fungal (PacBio error correction) | ecosystem: Environmental > Terrestrial > Soil >... | reverse complement strand
CGGTTTTCCCCCCGGGAACTTGGCTTCCTTGGTGATCTGAGTAGCGTTCCCCCTTTCTTCAATAAGACTGAAGTTCTTCCCGGGCGTTCTCTTCTGACCCTCGATTGTCATGGGTCTCCCCCCAATGTGCACCCCTTGCTTCTTCAGGAAAACTGATCTACGTGCCTTCTGATTCTGTCCCTTAACATGCATGCGTCAAACATCGAAGGAACTTTCCCCATTTCCCCCCCCCAACTCCCGGACGTTGGTAGTAAATGTAGCTTCCTGAACGTTTCCCTCTGTTAGCTTTCCTTTTACTTATTCTATCCGGTGTCTGGACCAACCCCCCCTGGTATGCTCGGGTGTTCCTACTTAGAAAGGATGCCGCATTCCCTTGCATCGCTCAAAGCTCTCCTACCATATCCCAGTTCCTACCTTTGGTGTTCCTCAGTACCCGTTCTCCAGAGAGGAGCATCTTCTTGGGCACTCTTCCGCCTGAAGGACACCAGGAGCCCAGCCTTTTGACAATTGGAACTCCTTCCCCCCCTCTCTGCCTCATTAAGAGAAACACCTTATTCAAACCCCCCTGCCCACTCCCCTAATCTCAAGGTCATGGCAGAGGCCCTCAACTCATTCCTCAAGAAAGCCTTTTTCCAAAGGGGCTAGCAGATAGATTGGGTTTTTTTATCTCTTCTTTCGATATCTCTTTTCCCGTTTTTTTTGTGAGATCCGGTCGCCTCACGCTCATTAACGGAGCTAACCCTTATCTTGTGTCCCATGTTCCACGGTCTTGCCCCCCCCCTGAGTCCTCCTTCCTTTCTTTGTGTCATGACTTCTCAGGCGGTGCTTTCACCGCAATTTTCCGTTTTTTTAACTTCCTTTCCTCTTGTCTGTGTAGTACTTTGCACCGCGCTATAGTGGCCGCTTCCTGCCCTGCGTATGCAATTTTTTTCCGTTCTCATCCGGACGCGTGCCTTCACTTCTATAGAGCTCTTTGTGCTTCCGCGCCCCTTCCATTTGGCATGCTTTTGCCCGACCCCCGCACGAGCTTGTCATACCCTGTTCTGGTGCCGACACGGAGAAAGTCGTTCCCATCTCCTCAAAGTGTCCATGCTGACGCGCTTTAACTTCCAAATGTGTGAATCCTCCAAGTACCTTCCCGACCCCCCGTCCCCCCCCGCGTGTTGCCGCTTGTTTGTTCCGTCCTTATACGCCCTGTTGGGGGCCGAATATTCACGCGTCCCCCTTTTTCCCCATAGAAGTGTCCTTAAGTCCTGTAAGGCCGTTTGCCCAATTTTTTTCTACCCATTGCCCATCGCAGAGCTTCCGACCGAAGTGCATGCTCGAGGCGCCGCATAGAAGTATATTCCCCCACTATGGCGGAAAGGTCGGATAGGCTCCGATTTTTTCCCTTGATGGCGGCTCCACCAGAGATGTCACTCCATCCCACTCAATCAACGCGGTTTCACTAAAGATAAGGGCTTTCTATTCTTGATGATATTTACCCCACCTCCCAGTTTCACTTCATAGGGAATCGGCGTTTCCTACCAGGTTTTTTTATCCCCCGTCTTCAGAAGGGCCAATCCCCGTCCCTTAGTGCAAGGGGCCCCCAGCACGTTATGTGCCGACCCAACGAGACCGGCCGTTCTGGTGGTACACCCGACGAACCCTCCCGGGTAAACTGCGTGATGAGGTTGCCCTGTGGGTTGGGAACGCCTTCCACTTCCTCATTTCCTTATCTTGGTAATTTTTGGATGAGCCTTGAGTTCGAAAACTTCCTGTAACGACCACAGTCCTCGCTTTTTGAGGACCCAACGACCCGGCACTAGATCCCATTGGATGATGATCGTGACGAAGATTGGTACGAAGCCTTTCCCCACCTTTAACCGCTTGGTTTTGTCTTTTTCCAGCAATCTGGTTGAATTCCTCCTGGACAAGCCTAAAACATCTCGCGTATGCTCTTTTCCTGTTCAAACTTTGAATCTGGTCGAGTAACGATGTATGATTCCTCCCCCTGGTTCCCCCTTGACCGCGCGGCAAGCTTCCTTATCCCATCAACCCCCCCCCAGTGACCCTGAGTCCCTTCCGGCCCCAACCCCCAATTTGGGGGCTTACATTCCCCCCCCCCACCAGTGCAAATTGAAGGTTTATTTTACCCAAAGGAGAAGGTAATGCTTCAACAAAGTTTTCCCCCTTCTGACTCTCTTTACCGATAGCAGGAGTCTGCCAAATCATTCACACGATGGGTTGTCCCCCCCCCCTCTTGACCGTATGGAAGACGGAAACCCTGTTCTTGCATATCGTGTCCAAACCCCAAAAGGTTCTCCCCCTGTTTCCATTTCGTACCTGATGCCCCCCCCCCCCCATGATGTTTTGCTATTCGTACGACGATGGTTGGAAGCTAGCAACGGGTGATGGGAGCCCCGAACCTACTTCGGATATTACAAAATATTCGGTTAAGCCAGAACAACCCCGGTACATCTGCTACTTCGGCTGCTTTGGACCAAATTCCCCTAAGATCCAACCCTCGTGCTTAACCAACTGTCATGGTCCTGTACAGTTTACTGACCCTCTCCTTTTTAGGGGTTGGGGTGGGAGTTATGCGATGACTTCACCTCAGCGATATCTCTCGCCAGCACACTGCTTTTGGCTTTCTCATGCAACTTGTTTTTTCCCACTACCAAGATAGTTTTTTTGTGATTTGGCTCCAGCCCACTGATCTTCAATACGTCGTAGCTTGCGTTATTATTTTTCGAGCCCCCCCCCTCAGCTATTTCGCTATACGTTTGGAATACCCCTTTCGACCAAGCAACGCCCCTGGTCTCCCCGGCGGCACCCCCCTTCTCCCCTGCCTTAGACACACTTTACGAGCCCCCCCGCCTCAATTAATTGTGAAATTTTTTCTCTCCTCCCCCCATGCCCTCTCCAACCCCGTCCCCCCTTTCCGACGGGCGCGTCTAATTCTTCGATTTCGAAACTCGCTTTATTTTGCAATGTGCCCCCTGACGGACTTCAGCATTCCAGCGCCGGAACATCTTTTGTAGTGGAACTTACTCTGGCCCTACTTGACTCGTTCGCGTTTCGTTGAGGTTGCCCCTTTGGCCAGCTTGGCGGCGTTTTCGTTTTCGGTCCCACTCTTCTCCTCCTGTTTTTATCGATAGTCTCTGAAATCCGAAAGCGCTGTGCCCCCCAACTCGTTCAACGCCACCCCACATCCCACGCTCTCCTATGTTCGACGATCGTCCTTCATTCACTAGCGAAATGCCCTAATCTTTCACTCTTGGTCGCGAATTCAGTCATTCGAGCAAACATTTGCGCCTTTTTGTCGTCCGATACATAGGTCGGCTCGCTTTTTTTTTTAACCTCCTGAAGTGTGAAGGATACCAAGCCCCATAAGTACGGTCTCTGACGTGCTATTTGACTCCCTGTGCGCGTTGCCCAATACGCTGAGGTTGTGTGGTGCTTGTTCCCCCATCTTCTTTCACGCAGAAAACTTTTGTTTCTTTTCCGACCAGCAAATCTCGGGGCGCTCCCGTCCCACTCTCCGGCCCGTTCATGAAGTCCGGGAAAGCCCACAATCCAAACCCCATGAGCTGTGTTTTTCCTCTCCCCCTAGTATTGTCAGCTTTGGCCAATCACGGCAAGGCAGAGATGCGCAGGTCCTCTGTCGTTTTCTGTTATGCCCTATCAACGACTTCGTTTCAGATCAGAATTCCTACCTGCATCCTGTCTAGCGCCTCACAGTTGCGCTTAAGATCCCTTCCACAACTTGACTCAGAGTTTGTGGTGGCTCCCTATGACCTAACCCCCGATATGAATGGTCTCGCCGTTTCGCCCTTCCCCCTTGTCGTGTTAGACAAAAAGACCTGGGGGATCCTGGGACCGAACTTTCTCTTTGTTCTTTCGGTTTGAATCCTCAGAACGAGTGTGTTCTCATCCCCATAATATTTGGACAGGCATCCAGGTGCCTCCTTGCACGCCCTGTGATCCTTAAGGAGAAGTTTCCACCTCTTTTCTTTTGACTCTTTTATTTTTCCGTCGTCCCCCTTGCTCTTTCTTTTGTCCTGAATATAAACAGTGGATGATTGTCCGCGTATTGTTCCATCTGTTTCATTTCTTTCCCTGAGTGCCCGTTGTCACCCCCCCCCCCCCCCAGTAGTTTGTTTCATTGGCGGCTCTCTTTCCGTTCCAAGCACAGAGTCATTTACCCATCCTTTTTTTTACAGCGAGTACATTTCCGAAGCATTGTTGGTCTTGAAATATCCTTTGACCCCATCTTTCCCCTTTCTGGTCATACGACCGCCGTCTGTCTGACCATTTTCACGACTTTTCCTTTAAAAATTGACTCGACATACCGTCATATCAATCTCAGTGCTGCATCTGCGTTGCCAATTCTGTGGCCTTCGCGACTGTCAGCATTTTCTTTTTGGTCTTTCCAGTATTTATTCCCCATCTCATCAAGACCCACATAACTACATCTGAGACCCCACTTCTTCCCCAGCATTAGTATACTGTACCCCTGCCCCAATCAGTCGACGAGGGAGAGAATGATTGCCGCGCTTGGTCTCCAGTATACAGGCTCATCTTTGGCTCCCTTCTTTGCTTGCGTCCGGGCCAAATGGACCTTCGTTCCCTGCGTGCCGATTCCTTTTCAGGACGATAGCTTGCTGTTTGTTCCCTCCTGAGCCGCATCTGTCCTGCTTTAAGTTGTGAATCTTTGAGTTCTGGCGTTGTTTTTCCTGAGCCGCCATCCGGTCGACCGGATCAGGAGAAGCCCCTCCCGTTTCTAGTTTGTCCCTAGCACCAAGGTATAGCATTGCCGATTCTCCGGTTGCCGGGTTCTGCCACCGCTCGTGTCATGGGTCCAATTCCCCCGGTTGCTTATCAGGACCTTCAAAGCATTGGCAGTTCTACTTCTGACAGAGGAGGATTTGTTTCAGCGGACTGTCCCCACAACTCCACGCACTAACTTCCGGTCCACACCCTATCATACGGGTGGCGGGTGAAATCTAATGTACGCCCTTAACCCTTACTAGGAGCCTTTTGCTTTTATGTTCTTATCCGGTTCTAGCCTTCTTTGATCGTCTCCCCATTGTGCTGTGGTCTTACTTTCTCTTATCATTATACGCCCAGTACCAATTCTCCTCACGATTCGCCTTCCGACTACCGTTCCGTGCTTCTGTTGCACTTGCTATGCAGGATGATCGGAGGTGGCTTCGGCACCGAAGCAACTAGGAAGCACCCAGGCGATTCACCCGCAGACCTTTCCGAAGTCATTTTCCCAGATCCCCTTAGAATTCCAATTTGAACACAAGTCCTCCCGCGGAAATGGAACCGAGATTCTTTCCTTGCAAGCGAACCTTCCAAACTGCGACTCTTGGAAAAGGATGACCCGACACTGCTTGCGGTTCGCGTTCGATACTCTCTCTTTCCTCTTGTGTTGATTCCTCCTGCCTAGCACCGCCCTTCTAATCGCGCCCTTCTGGTCCTCACCGTCTTCTGTCTGAGTTTCGTTTTTTTCTGCTCATTGGATTCCATCTGGCGGTCTGTTTTTTTCTTACAGCTAACTTGACAGGTCTTCCCCTGCGCGATTTCAGTTCGCTGGTCTGCCCTTTGTCTTTCTAAGTTCGTAAGAGTTTCCGATATAGATTTTTTTCCCCCGATGTCCCTCGGTCTTTCAAGTTGCCACTTTTGAGAGGCACGCTTCTTCCTTTAGAGTCGCGAAGTTGTGCTCTCGATCATTGGCTACCTGACCTCCCAACAGCTCTGCATCTTATTCGGTCCTGTTTAAGTCAAGCTAGACACCTCTAGCCCTAGAATTAGAAGCACAAGTGCGACGTGTCTTTCCCTTAATTTCGTTTTGAGCAAGTATTACCTTTCCCACGACCACTTCCCGGTTCTCCTGTGCTTGTGGGTCGTTTCTGTGGTCCCTGGACGCCTGTTCGAGGTTATTACGCCCGACGGCTCGTCGTTCTCTTCCAATTCTCTTGTCCTATCTGATAAGGCCTTTTTTTGACAACATTTTGGAGACTAACACGGCACTTTTAGGCAGAATGACCTCCGTAAGTTTATGAATCTCCTGAGGCTTGCCGCTGCCTCCGCCCCCAATCTATCCCACGATGGCGGCCTTCTCTCTTCCCCCCCTTTTGATGAGGCCAGCGCCCAGAAGACATCTACCCCTCCCAAGAAGGACGCTGCTGGTTATGATCTCCGGATCGACCCAACCGCACGCGATGACTGCTCAGCTTGGTGAACGACCAGTCCGACCTGTAAGCAGTTCCTCCCTTTCTCCATGGCCATAGCTGACTTGATCCCCAAGTTCTTTCCTCCCAGTATCACAGAGTTACTCGAGATTTGGAATCTCCAATTTAGTACGTGACCCCCTTCGTGTTCAGTCCATCCCTGTCCCTACACGAATGGTTACTATCATTCTCGTTTGCCTGTTTTTTCCTTGACTAAGTTTACCCACTACTGGAAAATCTCCAAACCAGGATCTTGTTATTTTTAGCCAGTTCCCCCCCCGATCCCGGTATCCCCGATTCTCCCAACTAGAGAGGGTGACACTGTTGAGTTTACAGCCGTTCACTCTTCCCCATTTTTCAGATTCTCTACAGTTGCGGTTCAGAGTCAATGAGTCCCCTCTACTTCCACAAGGTGCGTCTGTCCCGATTTTCCACTGCTGATATGTGCCGCGTAAACTGGTACTGCAAGATCGAACGTCATTGCTTCCTCACTCGGTTCTCTAAAAAGGTGCATATCTTCCCCTTCCCCCCCCAGCGTTACTGGGTATGTTTGAAGCCTCTGCAACTCGCAGACTTTGGTCGAGAACTAGCCCAATGTAAAAGGACTGTTTTTATCTTGAAATCTCGACTTAATTCAGTAGTGCCACCCTTTCTTTGTGAGTGGGCTGCGTGCAAAGAAAGTTTTTGCCGTGGTTCCCCAACACAGGTGGTCCAATGCAAGTTTTCAACCGCCAAAATCTTTGCTTCCGTCCTTTCGCCACAATTTTTGACAAGTACGTCAGCGGATGGCATCTCAAGGCCGCGACGTGCAAGCAAAGATTACATATTTTTTTTCCTAGCTCACCCCAACCCCCGACCAACGCTCCGCGGATTATTGGGCAGTGTAAGAAGCAATACTTCTCTCCGTGCATCGCGTTCCCTGTACTCCTGCATTAGTTGTCGACGTTCTTTTTCGATTTCGCTTCTTTCTTAAGAACATCGCTGCTAGCCCTCACTTGCCCTTGGCCGTGCTCTTCCCATGCTGCATAGTCGATGTTTTTGTTCCTTTGCTCTTTCCAGTAGTCAGGAGAGTTGTTGTCCTCTTCTCCCCACCGAGCTATTTTTATGACGTCTTCCTTTGGTTCCTTCCCTTTTCCAGTACTGATGCAGCCTGCCTCTGCGTATTGCGCCTGCTCCTTAGCGTCATGACGTCCTCGCAACCCTTCTAGGACGTCCACCTTTGATTTGTAGATGCCACACCCAATTTATATCGTAAAGATTAGTCCGTGCATCTATCTCCCCCATGTGATTTCAATGACCCCCAATCTTTTTGTCCTCCATGGTCAAGCCTTTGCCATGTCGGTCTTCAGACCTTCCATTCTTCTGACCAGGTTCTTGAAAGATTGAATTAATTTTCCTTCCCTCGTGGGACTATCTCCATCGATAAGGGCTGGCCGTTTGTGCGGTTGTCGCTTTTTCTTTGGCGCGGGCTTTGAGTTAGGCTACATTAACTCTCCCCTCCCTTCCTTTTTTTTTTTTTTTTGAGATATACTAATGCCACCCACAACAAGCGCACGGTCTCCCAATTCCCCGTAACCGCACCACCTCAACGATTGCCCTTTAATTCGGGGTTTTCGTTTTTCATCCCTGAGAAATGCCAGAAGTCACTACACATTTTTTCCCCCTGGTTTTTCAGGAATTCACCAGAGCCTTGCCGACCCGACAACCCACTGGACGCCTCTCTTTGATTAATTTTTTTGTTAGCTCCTTCGCACGAGTCTCAAGTTTCCGGGCGTCCGCTCCTTTCAAGTTGTACCAATCTCCCAACAACTTTTTTTTTCGGTCTGACGGGTTTCGAGCTCAGGAGCTTTTGCCCCCTGCAAGCCTCCCGCTTTGTGGCGCCTCTTGAACTAGCAACTGAGGTTTGAGCACTAGCCCTCTGGGTTGACTCATCTTATGTCTTGAGGCAGTCAAAAGACGGGGCTTTTCAAAGACCAAAAACAACTCGTTTGTATTGGTTCTGTCCACACAACGAAAGGGCTCACGTAGCATGACTGTCTAGGGAAGCTACCGACCGAAATTGGCCGCCCGGCTCCCCGATTCACGACTCTCTTTAGCCGTTTTCGAGAAATTTGCCGTGAGTTATCCCCCCCAACCCCCCCGACCTGGCCTGATTGGTGGATTTACTACTATGAACCCTACCCGATTTCCCCCTAAGTCGTCCGTCGACGTTCCGTGTCTGTGTGTTTGCAACCACGACTGTACTAGAAGTCACGAATTGCCCCCCTAATCTTTAAGTTTTTGACGGGAATTTTCTTTTTGGTTCGGTTTTTTTTTACCCATCTTGCCCCGTTTCCTCTTCTCCTCCATCCATCTTTGTTTCATCCCGGTGCCCCATAGCTTCGATCCTTAGTAGAGCTGACTCATTCTTTCTCTCTTGGCTAATTTGAGTCCAGCAGTGCTCGTTGCCCCCCTTTCCATTTCTCTTCGATGTTGTGACTGGTGCATCTTGCAAAGATTATTCATTTTTTTACCTCTGGTGCCTTCGTTTTGCACAGTCGTGGCAGGTTCCCTTTCCCATTGCCAATCTTGTTTTTCTCCACCCCCTCCTTCCCGATTTAAACCCCCATAAGGGGTCTGGATTTTTGTCGCTGGAATCTCCTGCTCACTCTTTAAGCACGGACAGCGGAGGTGCCGCAGTTGTGCCTTTCTTAAACCCTAATATGCTCATCGACTGACCCACGTTTTTATTTTCAGAGGTGCCCGGTTTGCGTTTGATTCTTTCCTCTTTTTTCATTCCGCCTTTCAGCTATCTGGTGGCCCTTTATCATCCCCAGCCACCACCCCCTAGCACATTGTGTACAACCCATCGTGTCAGCCTTCCGTCTACGTCAGCCCGCGAAAGTTTTTCCCGCCTTCCCGAGGTAATATGATAACGCTATAGGTTGGCTGGGGTGTACAGTCAATCGTTTTTCCGTTCCTCCCCCGCGGCTCTTTTACACTCGTGTATTTCCCATTTTAGCCGGGTCACTTCCCCCCCCCGATTTAAGGTTCCTGAGTTATTCTCTGTTTGTCCCGATGGCCATCACGCCTCCCCTTCCGCCCTTGTGTGATCCCGCTTTAGAGTTCTCTGCTTGACCTTGATTTGGATCAGCCCCCCCCCCTTTCCCTTGAAACCCAATGCGGACCAGTTCATTTTATTGTTTATCTCCACCAGGCCAAGGGTTGGGAAGTAGCCTCTGCCCCCCATGTGTAGTTCTTTCCGTTTCACATTTCTGGGCCAACTTCCCCAAAAATTTCTTTTCTCCCCCCCTCACAATCTTCATTTGAACGTATCCGGGACTCCGGCGATCGTGGTCCTTTTTTAGTGTCCCCCCCTCCCACAAAGGTGCGCATCCACAATTTGAAATTTTTTTAACCACACGCCCGGCTCCTATCCCGGGTCGGGGTCGGAGGCCTATCCTGACCCCTTCTCCCCCCCTAAGTATTTGTCAAAGGGCACTTTGCTTATATGTTAATTATAAGTTTTGTTAGCTCGGCCCGTCAACTCCGACCTGACTCACATGCGAATTGGAGACTGTAAGACCGGGCAAGGGCCTTGCAAGCTCACTAGACAAAATCCCCCCTTTGCATTTTCTCAGATTCATGTCGGCTACCTTAGGCTTTCTTTTCTCTATATCCCTGCCTAAACTTTCCTTTCGGACGCACTATTTTTTTTTACTCTGCCCCCTCCCCGATCAAGGACACAGTTATTCCCCCCCCTCAGAACCGTTCCAGCCCTAATTCATTTCTTGGTTCCCAAGAAACACCCCGAAATGCGAGCTTCTTCCTTGCGGGCCGAGCAAGTCTCCCCCCTCAGTGCATCCTGAGCCTCCCAAGATGCACCCCCTGATACAGCATCGCATTAGTGCAGTGATCGAGTGAGGACTTGATATCTCCTTCTATTAACAATCCATTTCCTTGTTGTTGGAGATATCGGAAATAGCATAAGACATCCCCACTAAGCTAGCTATGCCTTCATCCCATTAATCTTTAACTGTTCACGAGGAGGTCGATTGCTCTGCCGCATGCCCCTTTTTCCTTCATTCATCGGTTGTCCACCGCTAAATTTTTCTGAGTTGTGTCCCCCTCGGTGAATGTTCTGGTTTGAGTCACTTTTTTCGTCGCTCCGATGGCCGCTCCGGCCCATGCGTGATTTTGCTTTGATGTTGAGCTTTGTCGCATTCCTGCTGAACCTGTAATCCCGAGTGTGCTTGAGAATTGAAGCTCCCGTCCTTCTTCTCCACAGAGCTTGACCTTTGGCTTGATTCGCGTCGGACGCCCTTCTCCCTAGTCGATAAAGAGCCGGCTCGTCGTCCCTTACGAAGCGATTATAGTTCCTGCCGACCACGTCCCGGTAGCTTGATCGTTTCCTTGTGGTACCTTTAGTCTTTATTGATTGACTTGGTTCCATGGCCAGTTTTCCGCTTGACGCACTCCCGCGGCCCTTTTTCGCGACGTGCCATCATCTTCGCGTTTTGAACAATGTAGGACCATGGGGGACCCCTGGAAAGGACAACCCGCCACGATCTGCCAGTCGAATTTTTTCGGCGCGACATTCTTCCCGGGCGCCACACACATCTAGTTTTAGCACTGCCATTGTTTCTTTCGCTCCGGATTCTTGGGCTTTCCCCATCCGCGCCCTCTGGTAACGAGAACCCCTTGATTCACGTAGTCACGGCCCCTAGGGGCGTGTGCTGATCTTGTCCCACCGCAGACTCTTGAAGCTGGCACTTGGTTTACTGGCATTTCTTCCCAGTCAACGTACTCGGCCCTCACTTGCGACTCCAATGACTACGGCTAATTAACCCTGATATTTCCTCCCCAAGGAGTCATCGAGTCTTTTGAGCATATCGTTCCCCACTTCCTGAATGGTTTGGCTGCCGATAACATCGTCCGTTTTTCCTATTCCCCGACGGTGACCCTTTTCATGCCTTTTTTCGGCCTGGTCTGGTATGTCTTCCTAACCCCTATTGACCGACCAAGATGCTGAACTTATGGAAAGGCCACCCCCGTAGGGAACCTAAACGTTCAGGCATTGCCGCTTTTGTTCTTTCTCTAGGATTGAGTTTAGACCAGCCATCGACACCTTTTCAGGGGAACAGGGGTTCTTTTCGGTGTTCCTCAGTTTGAAATTTGTCCTTATTCGAGACACCTTCCTTCCAGGCTCCTCTTTCGGTTCTGCGTTTGAATAGGGAATTTGTGCTACAAGGAGTCTGACTTGCCTTGTATGATCTGGCTCTAGACGGTTTTCTGAAAACAGATTTTTTAACCCCCATGATGCATCTCCACACCCCCTCATCCTTTATTGGATTGCATTCCTTTACTCCCTCCCCCAGACTTGCTTAGAGACTGGCCAAGGAAACTTGATTTGCCCCCCCCTTTCTTGGACAAGTATGAATCGCATGGTCTGTGCCAAATTTGGCATGGCCCGTGACACAAGCCGTATCTCCCTTAATAAAACCTTTGAAGGTCCCTACCTAACCTAAACGCACCCCTTCCTCCCATCCCGTCCGTCATTGCATGGCTTCCCCACTCATCTTTGTCTTCGCCGGATGGGGCAATTTTCCACCAGCTACGGCCGGAAGCAACCTTCTGATTTCATATTTCTCTACTGTCGCAACCCATACGCATGATAGGAGAGTTCGTTTCTTTGACTATAATGACTTCACAGCGCCCATTTAATTGTTCAGCGGTAGTAGACATAGCTGCGATTTACTTTTCGTCTTCCTTATCCTTGTGAAGAAAGTGACCACGAGCTGGAGCGCCTACCCCCCCCCCTTTTGACTATTTTCCGTTGCATAAGCTTCTTGATGGTCCGTACCACCCCAATGTTAGTTCTTTCTGGCTATTCCGTAATTTCTTCCATCAGCGACCTGAAGAGAAGTATAGAATATACGCCTAGAGCTTGGCATTTTTCCCACATGACCCCCTCTCTTTTTCCCTGTCTACCCTCACTATCATTTCGGGTCTGCACCGCCCCACTTGTCTCGGTTGCATGTCTTTCCAAAGATAAGTTGAGACCCCCCCGCCGCACGCCATCATCGGGTCTTGCGGCCTGTTTCCCTTTTTTTTATGTCCCTCAAGCAAAACACGTCCAACGTCACTTTTTACTCGCTCTCCAATTAACCCTAGATTATCCAAGCCCTTTATCCCCTCTTTTCCCTTTATTTCATTCTGCCGGAGTCCCCTCGCTTTTTCCTTTAATTGGTGTAAATTGGATGAACTACGTATATAATTTCGCTACAAGAGTGTAGTGGTTTCAAAGGATACTCTGAATGTCGTGGACGATCCAGCTCCACTCTATCAATTATTTTTTGTTGATTGTGTGCGTGTATGATATTGAGCGGCTCCGTTTTTTCTTACCCTTACCT
>Ga0179593_1326487_pt1 | contig 12613 bp, 8 predicted proteins | sample CZODoug2_1_08_16_FD_185931 | JGI IMG/M metagenome (GOLD analysis project Ga0179593, IMG submission 185931) | Vadose zone soil fungal communities from Angelo Coast Range Reserve, California, USA - CZODoug2_1_08_16fungal (PacBio error correction) | ecosystem: Environmental > Terrestrial > Soil >... | reverse complement strand
CTCCCCCCCTCTGAGACTGGCGACCCTTGAAGAATATGAACCACTCTTCGAGTCATTCTCCCCTTGGCATCCCGAGTCTGCTTACATGAGGCCTTGGCTTTTTTCTGTTTTAGTAAAATCTAATAGGATGTCCTCAGATCTCACCTGTCGATCGCCTATGTTTCATCGTGTCGCCTCTTTTCTCCTCCAATTAAGGACCTCCGGTAGAAGCATTGCCGTCCGTGAAGGAGGATCGCTCCTCCCTGGCAGTCGCTGCGCCTTCTAGTGGTACCTTCCCTTTCTCTTTTTCCAAGGTAACTGTTCGGGTGAACTTCGGCCTGCCTGGCGTAGTTTCGATTAGTGCCTTAGCTAGCGCCTTCTGTTTTCACTTTTTCCTCTGCTTTTGTGCCCTTTAGTACCCTTGAAATCATTGTGTTAGTGTTGTCGCGAGGTCAGCTGTGTTTTCTCCTTTTTCTTGGCCCCAAGTTGATGGTTGCCGGAAGATAGATGCAATTTCTTGGTTTAGTAATGCTAACTTGTGTCACCCCCCTCTTTCTTCCGGTGAGATAGTTGTATGTTGGATTTGGGTACCCTTCTTTATACAGGAACGATTTTTCGGGCTCACCCTTTTTGAGATATTTCCGGGTTGCTCCTGGATCTTCTTTTTCCTTCTTCCCCTCTTCCTTTTAGGGGACCCATTTCTGGAGACAAGGACAGTTCATTGAAAGGCCCCTGGACAGACGTGTGAGGCGATTCAAAAGGCTCCTTTGTGACGCATCTAGTTCTGTACCCTTTTTCTTTTTCTCGAGTCCTTGATTCCTTCCCGTTTTTAGGAGATCAGGTGCTTGGATGTTTTTGGAGAAAGCCTCCCTGTGGAGGACGGATAGTCCTCGGTCTCTCCCGTGAAGGGTACTCCTCTCTCTTGCCGGTTCGCTGTGCTGGTTTAACCGTCTTCCCCCTCCCCTCTTCTGTCTGTTTGAGTCTCTACAAGGACGCTTGCTGGCTTGCGGGATTGTGCCTTTTTTTCTTGTTCTTCGTTCTTGGTATGGCGTTTTCTGGCGTATGGCCTTCTTTTCGTGGTTTTCCGGGAGTTTTTCTTTCCTTTTAACCCTTTCTTTGGAGTTGGCTTTACCCATAGCCTATCTTAGTAGTGCACTTGATCGTTTCACTTGGGTCACTGTTTTCGGCGGCAATGCAATTCGCGCACCTGTCCCTCCCTTACCCTGTCATTTCCCCTACTACTTGCCTGTACGAGTTTCCTGCGCGGCTGGCTTCGATATAGAGACGTATTTGAAATGACCTTGCCAGCATCTAACCTTTTTTACCCTCTTCCCTCCTCAGTTTTTACGCCAAAAGCTCCTTTAAGATGCCCACTGCACGACACGCCTCTTCCTGACTCCGATGCACTCCCTTTTTTTTTGGCCAACCCGAAGATAATTTTTTATGTCCTTTTCAAAGGATTTAGATATGACCCCGCGGACAACCACTTCTGGCCGTTTCGAATTCCCCCCCAGAGAAGTAATTTGACCCGCGTTCGATGTCTTCCTTTTAATGAAATCCTTCCGCAGCCCTCCTCACCGCCCCATTTTCTCAGTCACTCCAAGTTTTAATTTACCCTAGAAAAATTCACCCAGCCCTCTCGTCTCTTTTCCTAATAAATGCTTTGTTTCTTTTCGTCTCATTTGTTTTTTCTTTTTCTTTGGTTCCGACCCCAAGTGAGGTGGATTGTCAGATCGTCTGTCCTTTTCCGTGGGCCCTTCTTAGGTTCAATGCTCCAATATCACCTCCTTCTCACTCGTTCTTTCCCTGAGTCTTCTCAATAGGCTGAAAAACTGTATCCCCATGGATTCCTTTGCGATTGGTTCCAGCAGGCTCAACTTCGGCGTTCACGACAGCCTTTACTGATTTTTTCGAGGGCAAACTCTTTCGTGTCCCTTTTCTCGGCAGAGAAGCTCATTTTTGTTGTGAATGTCTCAGACGACCGCCCGCTGGGTTTGGTTGGTGCCTGATTTCCTGCGGCCTTTGTCAGGCCACGTCTCTGATGGTCAAGGTGCTTGCACAGTCCTCTCTCCTCATCCCCTGCCGCGCTTTTGCGTCCCCAACGCCCCGATGTTTTAAGCCTAGGTCCCTGATTCCACCTTCCCTTCTTCGGTCGTTTTTACATCTTCGAAGTTCCTTTCCCCTCCCTCCGTTTCACCCCTTTAGCCTAAATGTTCGACTGGGGGGGGTCTTCCGGTCGTGTAAAATCACTCTTCCAGCCTTTTTTAACGGCCCTCCCTCGCCCGGCCCTCCCCCTACCCGCCCGCCAAGGGAAAATCCCCCAACCGCAAGCAGACCCAGTGACCCCCTCCCAAGCCCGCCCATCCAGCCAATTCCCAGCAATCTCCAGTCGCCCTCACCTGAACACTTTACCCGGCCTTTTCGGCCGTCAGCGTTCGATCCTACAGAGTCCGGGACGATGATTTCGTCCTCAGGCGCCTTCTGAACCCCTGAGACGCGGCACGTCCAGCCCAGGAGTAGCTCTGTCGCACCAATCTCAACGTCCCCTTTTTCCCTCCCCGGCCTCCTCGAAGAACTTTGATCCGCGACAGATCTCCCTTCCTCTGCTATTTCTCTTCCCGCCGTTTTTTGAGAGTTTTAATTTTCAGCACGGCTTCAGCGGTTGGGGAATTACGGCCGTTCTCCATTGCCTTTGGTCCAGGTCAGGCAGACTTTTCTCCTAGTGCGGACTCACCCCCTGTCTTGCGGTGTTTTTTTTTGTTTTTTTTTTTTTTTTTTTTAACTCTCTTCCGCCCAGGTTCTGTAATCCCCACCTCTTTTTCTCCGCCTGGGAAGACTTAGAGAAGGTAACTCACCGATCCTGGAACGCCGGATTTCAAAAAGGTTTTATCCTTACTTTTCCTTTCCTCCCCCGTGGCCGGCGAACGGTTTTAAGAACCTTGTATCGCACGTCATCCCCTCTTCAAACTCGCCCCCCCCTTTTTCTTTCCCGGTTACCTTTTTCACACCCCCCTCCCGGATCCTCGCCAACACACAATCCGAAGGTCCTCCCCGACGGCACGAAGACTCAACCCACATCTACCCGAGGCTTTTCTTTGCCCGAACCTCCCTTTTGACGGGTTCCCTCAAGAAGGCAGGATGCGGCGAGGGGAATAGGATGGATTCTTTTTCGCTACTGTTTTTCCCGTCTTCCCGCTTGCTCCTGAGATTTTTCGTCGATTCCCCCCTGCTACACTCTTCATCCCCTTCATAGACCCCTTCTCGATCCCTCCGAGGCAGTGTCGACCCCTCCCTGTGTCACGCCTCCTGCTGTACCTCTGTAGGGACCCTCTTTCCCCTCATTAGCTGCTCTCTAAGGCTAGCGGAAAGGTTCTACCTTGGATCGACTGTACCTGCGAAGCCATCTACACAACCTCCCCCACTTGCAGGAGTCCTCCACTCCCCTGATCTCCTGTGACCCCATGTTCTCCGGCTCATCTGTTGTTTTTCCCGGGTTTTTCTTTTCATTATTCAGGAAAGGCATTTGCCTATCGTTGTCGAGGCTGATAGGAAGGCTTCGTTGTCCGCGGATGGAGTCCCGTCTTCGAACCTTTCCCTGATTGTGTCCTCTCACGCTTTTTCAATTGAGAGAAATGGTCTGTTTCCGGACCTGCACCTTTCATCCCTCTTGCCGTGCCGGCCTGGTTACTGGCGTTCGCTCGCTAATGCTTGCCCTCCGCTTTGCGCACTGCTGATCCAGGCGATCCTAATTCCCCCTGCAGCACTGGACAGGCCACAGCCTCCCGATGTGAACCCAGACCGTTGTCTCCTCCCTCCTCGTTTTTTAGTCTTTCCCCCCCTTTCGTGGTGAGAGGAAGGGATACCCGCGACCGAGCCTCAGCGGGATTCCTTTTTCTTTCTCTTTTATCTCCTTTTGTTGTGTTCGTCTTTTATCCGGTCCTGTCTCTTCTGCTTTTTCAGCGTATCAATTGAATATAACCCCTCCTTTCTTTTCTCTTTCCACTTCTCAATAGATTCCGTCGAGCACTTCGGGTTTAACCTCTTTGATTCTGCCGTCCACGGTCTGTGCGGCCGCTTTATCGCCCTGTCCTTTTCTCTGTGCGTCTGCGTATTTTTTCTAATGTTTTACGTCTTCTTTCAAGCATTAAACCAGGAAGTCACGTGCAAGTCTGTCGCGGCTTTCCCCGTGCCAAACGACAGGTCACCCTATTTACTGCCGATGCGTGGATGTAGGCCATGGTCGGTTTTCTGCCGGTTTCCTAAAGCCGGCCCGTCCACGACTCCTTTTCATCCCTCGCTTAGTCCCGGCGTGAGATTTGAACCGCCAATTTAACAGCCCCCCCCTCTTTCGAAAGACTCTTCCCTTAGGCTTTCATGTGTCGCCGATCAATGTTTCCCATTTGCAAGACTCACGCAGAGATTGGTCGGTTTTGTCTGACACTGGACTCTTTACAAGGCTTTTGTGATCCCCCTTTCCTACGAGACTTATTTATCCCCCCGGCGAGATTAGGCCTAGTTCCTCAAGAGTAGTGCCCCCCCCCTTCGGTCTTGGGCACCGGTCCTTTTTCCCCCCTCTCAGAGCTTATCCATATCTCCCGGTAGAGAGATAGGTAAAATGGGTTCTCTCCTCTGTTAGCCACCTACCTTCTCGAGTCTTTCCCCTATTCAGGTGATGAAGCGGCATCTCTGGTGCATAATGTCCCTTTCCTCATCGTCGTCATTCTACGTGGTCGGTCGTCTCGCGAGTCAACAGGATTTATGGTTATGTCTTCCGGCTGTTCTCTTTCTTTTTTCTTTCAGTTCTGTTTGCTGACTTTTTTTGAAACGTTGCCTCCTGGCGGGGTTGTGCCTCTAACGGACCTACTTTGGGCATCAGGTTGAGAGCTCTTTCGTGTTTATCTGGTTTTTCCCCCCCTTTTTTTTTTAATTTTTCGTTTCTGTCATATGGTGTAGTCTATTAGAACGATGCTCACGACTTTGGTTTCCTGACCCTCGGTGCTACGTGTGAGACTGAGTCTACGACGTCGGGCCACGTTATTCTCCGGCCGACGGCTTTCCCCTACCCTTTCTCGTGCGCCTTAGACTCCAGGGTTTCCGCTGGAGGCTTTTCTGGCTCGCTAACGTCCTCTCCCCGGGTACCCATGGGGAGGGCAAGGACTTAATTACCGGCAACCATCGGCAAAGAAGTGTACAGGCTTTGTCGTGACGCGCTCCTTTTTTCGGTCGCAAATCGCGGTGATCGAGACTTCTCTCTTTTCTTCTATCCTGAGGACCATGAAGTGGCCTTCTGCCATATTTTATATGGTGGCATCCCACGCTTGTTCTTCCGTTCTAGTAGCGGGTTAGAGCTTTCCTTCGTACTCAGATCAGGCCCTGTTTTTCAGATTTTTGGCTTCTAACCTTCCCTTCGCTCTCTGTCTTTTCAAGGTCAGTCGAATTAGACTGTAGGGATTTTTGGATTAGACTGTCCGGGCTTGGAGCCTGCTCTGGCTTAACAGTTTTGCTTTGTCTTTTTTGAGAGGGCTGAGGTTGTCTTTCAGTGCTTTTGGCGTTGCTTGTTTTTCCCCTTTTCGTCTTTTGATGGACCTCGCTCTCTGTCTTCAACTTTCTACTGACGGGGATGTGGATTTCCAGGCACGTATCTATGTTCCTGGCGCGATGTTCCTTTGTATCTTGGACGTATGGACCGCATTGCCCTCTCGGTGTGCTTTGATTATTTTTGAGCGACCCCTTTTGGCCAGCTACTCCTTGCCGGACTTTTCCGATCACATCTCTTACGAAAAACCACGGTCCGGGACCTCTGACCCGCCAAGCCCCATAGTGATGATAATTTACGTTCCCTAGTCTTGACTCCTCTCACCGCAATATTTTCCCTTCTCCGTCCGCAGTCTTTAGACTCAGAAAGGCTGCTGAATATGAACAGCGTTCCCCCTTTGTTTTTTACCGTGGCCTCTTTCATCCTGATTACGCTTCCCCCTCTTTATCTTGCTCTGGGTCATTCCATCCCTACGAAACTCCGGACAAATACATAACTTATCGTAGACTCAATCAAGTTCCACATTTACTGAACCCTAACCCCCCCCTCCCCCCCCTCTCTCTTTGTTTTTTTGCCTCCAAGAGATGTTGACTGTTTGTGATGGCTGGTATCTGATGTGATACCTTCTTTTGTGCTTCTATCTCGTGGGGGTCATCTTTTTTTTCCCTTTCTCGCCGGTCACAGAGTGACGTCTCCCTCTGTGGTCAGAGACCGTAGTGGTAAGGAGACTTGATCTCATCCTTTTTTACTGGGTGTCATATGATCCTCTGCGGTTTTGGCTCTTAAAAGACAGTAGGTTCTTTCGATGTCACGATGTTATAGGATAGTCGTACACTTCTCCCTACTAAACTGTCTTTTCAGTGGTTCTGATTTTCCCCCTTTGAGATTTGGTGGATTCCTTCTTGAGTTTAATTCAGTTTAGTCCAAAAGTCGATGCTGTGTCCCAGGGAATTTTACCAAGTAGATCGATAGCTCAGCGCAGAATGGCAACCTCTGTCCATTTTTCCTCTCTCTTCACTCCCACCGTCATCGAGGCATTTACCATCGCTCGTTCATGGCCGCCTCCCAGTTCCCCTTCGACGTAACCGTTTCCCCGATATTCCGAGGGTTTTCAAGAAAAGCGACCTCCTTTCTCACCGGCCACTCCCGACCCTCCCGTCTAAAGGGGACCCCCCTCCCTTTTTTTCCCGCACTCACCCAAGAAAATACCCTTTACCCTGACCACGACAATCCAGCACTCCCCAGGACCAGAACGCCAAGTTCTGCCCTACTTCCTTCGCCTAAAATTGAAACCCTTCACATCAAGATGCCGACCGGTCTAAGCCCAGCCCATGCCCCCAGAGGCGAGTCATTTAGAGGGTGATCGAAACTTCTCCTCTTACGCCATCCCCGGCGAGGATGGAGACCACATCCTCACCTCTTTCTCCTACCCCGGAATGTCCCTCCGTGAACAGTCTTTCCCCTTCCTCGATCGAGTGATCGTAATCCTGGAGATATATACAATCGCTTTCAGACACGGCGGACGCTGCTTTTGCCATGAGGTCATCCCTCCCCTGGTAACAGGCCTCCCTCCTTTAGATATCTTCTGAGACCTCATCATTTGAGAAACCTTGAACCGCCCGCCTTAGGTTCTTCTTGTAAAAACCATCGTGGAAAGAAGGTGCCCCCCCCCCGCGATCTCAGGAGCCCCGATTGTCTGCAAAGTTCCCTTCGTCTTCGAGCGTTCTCCTTTTTACTACCCAGATCGCCTCCCTGGAAACCATACAGCCTGAACCCAGGATCGACAAGCTCCCTCGAACCTCTTTCCATCCCCCGCCCACGATGGCAATCCTCTACCCTGACACACCCGATGACAATTTCACACATAACGCTCCTCAGACATTCACTCAGATTTCTCCTACCAAGGAAAGTTACACGTCCCCCGACCCATGATACCTTGTCGGCTCATCACTCTCCCATCAGGCTTTACTTCTGTCTTTCCAGGTTCTTTCTTTAGTCCTCCGTTAAAAGTCGTCCTCGAAATTCTATGCTTTTTTGCGATCTCACGGCAGAACACGTGACCCTCCCTCCCCCCATCCTAGAAAGATTGCGATTCCTGCATCTCGTTGCCTTGCCCTCTCCCACCGACCTTTTCCCCTTGCCCTTTTTTGGACCATCCTTCGTTCTGTGCGGCTGGCTGATTCCCCTCATCTGATTTTCAGGCTCTCTTCACCCGTTTCTTCCAGGCTCGCCATGTACAGCGTCCTCCCCACTCCCAAGCTCTCAATGATTATTTCCCCCGGTCCCTTGATATGAGCGGTACCAGCCCCCATGGCAGAAGGAAATGCGGGAGTCCGCCCCGGGTGGATTTTTTAATCGGTTCATCTTTCCGAGGAAAGTGGTCCCTCCTTATTCTTCTTCTCTTTGGCCCTGCGGATGGAGTTCCCCTTTCTCTCCAGACGGATATCTCCCGGGTCGATCATGGTAGAGCCGGTTACGTTACCGTACCTGTTCTTTCTCCCCCAACGCGTCCCCAGCTTTTCCTTTAGGCCGTAAATGGCGGTTCACTGAGACTGACTCATGCCTCCTGGGCGCCGCAACTCTTACTAATCGGATCACGTTTATTTTAGAATTCGACCAGTTTTTTCGGCCAGCCCTTCACGTCTTTTACCACTTATTGCTCTTCCCCCCCACCCACACTTAGTATTAAGAGCTTTCGGAACAGCATTGAGGGTGTTTATTCCTTGATACCCTGACCGATACTCAATCTCCAGGAGTTACTCTTTTGTAATCACTGTTTTGTTGTGACTCCTCTCTAAGGCTTGAGCTATGTTATCCCCCCCGGTTCAATTGGCATATAACGCACGCTTTCGAACCCAAATTTCTCTTCCCCTTATCTGATCTACGTTTTCTTTGTCTTCACCTTTCTTGAGATGGTAAGTCAACGTTTTTCTTTTTTGGTATCAATTTGCTGCTGTCTCAAGATTGCTCTCCGTCGTTATGCCGGGGCGTTTTTTGCCAGAACCTCCTTCTGCACGTGAACGTTTCTCTTTTTTCCATGTCGGTCGTCCCTCCCAGTCGCCCCGGATAGACGTCTTCTTCTCGTAGGCCAGTCCCTCGGTTTTCTTATTGAACTCAAATCGAGGACCCTCCCTCCTCCTGCTTGCCTCAAAATCTGACCCCGAGAGGAAGGCTGCCGATGAACCGAACTGAACAGATTTGACCAGAGTCCGACCTAGCGTCTTCGGCCCTTTATTCCAGCTCGATAATTCCCGGTGTCAAGGGCATCCTCTCTCTTTTTGTGGGGATCGATCCCTCTTACATGGATCTCTCGGCCTAACTTGCCTCACCTCCTGATCGTTATCCTCCATCGCGGGGCCTAATGGTACCCAGGTCAGGCTTTTTCCCCTTTCTTGTTCCAAGGAACTAGATGTCCTTGATCTCCCTTTCTGTAGAGTATTTCAGGTTGTAGCAGTCATTCTCTCCCCTGCTCTAGGTCCTTTCAAGCCCGTGACGAATGACCCTTACCAGTCGAGGCAGCCTGTCCCGACTTCTGAGCCGGCCAGTCTTTTCAATTGTCTTTCTACCATGGATCATTTTAAGTTTCTTGGCCCTTTCACTTATGGTTCAGTTCCGAATCTGTTCCGTCGTCTGTTGTTTCTGGTGTGACGTCTGACTTTTTCTGGGTTTTTCCCATGTTCGATCCTTTTCCTCAAGAGTTCTTTAGGCGATTCCTTTTGACTCGCCTTGGTATGTAGCGTTCTTATCCTTCTCCCTACATGGGATTTTTTTCCTTCTTTTGTATGCGAACTTGTATTTCATTTCTGAAAAATCGGGCACGATACGTCACTCTTCCCGAATTTTTTCAGTCATGAGAGAGACTCCGGATGAGACTTCTCTTGTGTCTGCCCTCCTTTTTCCGGCCTGCCCTGTGGTTGAGGCGTCTTAGGCTAGTCTCCCGCTCGCAAAAGCTGCCTACTTTCCATCTTTTGCAAAGGCCCTTTCCCTTCTTCCATCGGTCATTGTGAGACCGCTCTTTCAGACGCTCTCTCTTCAGCTTCCACCGAGCCCAGTACCGTGTTCGCGTATCTCTTCCCAGCTTCCTCGAAACGTCTTGTCGGCGACCTATGTTGAGTTTTTTTAGAAACACCAGGCACGACTCCTGGGCTTTCTGGCCTTTCCTTAGAAGGTTAGAGCATGTACATTTTTTCTTACGCTATATATGGAAAGGTTCCTCGGTGATAAGATTTTTCCACGGTCAGGCAGAGTGATGTTCCTTTCTGTTGCGTACGGGCTGGTGATTTTGTTTTTTCTTTGAGGTATTGGCGGGTATGGATTGGGTCTGGCGTTATTTAGGTTCTGGCGTTGCCGGTTAGGTATGGAGGCGACGTGCTGGTCTTTGGACGGTGACATTCTTTTTCGCTTTTCTCTTTCCTCTAAGAGCTGGCGCCCCCTTGATCGTCGAGTGGTTGTTGGTGTGGTGAACTGATGCCGGCATTTCACTGTTCTTCCTTACTTTTCTTGCGATGACCTTTGTCCCTCTGAGATCCTGGAATTTTGACCTCTGTACCCATCCGCGGATGTCTCCGATGAGACTTTCATGTCATTGGGTCCCTGGAGACTTTCTGACCCTCGCGCCGCCTTAAAATGCTTCACCACCCACCTCTCTTCGAAGCTTCCTAACAGCACCACTAGATGTAATTTCCGAAGATACCATTTTTGAACCCTCATCCTTGCCACCTCCCATCCTTCTCCTGCTGATCCCGACTTTTTTTTTTTTTCGCACTTTAACCCCGAGGACAATTGGACATTTGCTTTTTTGTCAAGCTGAACCCCTTTTTCTTTTTTCCTTCCCCCTGCCCGTCGCACTGAAGCACCTAAAATAAATGCTCGTCCCATCACCCTCACGTTAACAACCTCCACAACACCCCACATCTCTCTCTTCCTACCTCTTGTGTTGTTGTTTCTTTTTTTTGTGGTTGTGGTTTGGGGCTGAGTTATTTGTTCTTCTTTGCTGGCTCCGATCCGGTCTTTTCTTTTGCGGCACTGTCGCGGCTTTCAATTCCCGAGCCGATCCCTTGGTTCGGTCCCTAGGTCAGTTTTTCTCTTTTTTTTCTTGGCCGGGTTTAAGATTGCTCCACGGGGATGGCCTTTCAGCGCAGTAGATTCTTGCGTGCAACTATTTTTTAATGGATATCTTTTCAATGATCAGCGAATTCCTGAAGCGGTCATTCTCCCCGTCCTTTTGTTGCGGACTGATTCAGGCCCATGCTCGCATTTTCCGGCCACGGCCCCCGAGTTCAAGTGGGCCCCCAGTTCGCTCCCTCTATCCCCTCCTGCGCCTTCTGGTCAACGCGTTCAATTCCGTGTTTTCCAGCGCCGTATCGACTGGTCCACTCTTTCCTCTCGTGCCGTGCCGGAAAGAACATTTCACAGTCGTATCGATCAGTGTGTTCAGTATCGGCGGTTCCCAATCTTCTATGTTTTCACCAGGACGACCTGGACCCCTTGAAAGTGAAACCGCAATTCCCCTCCCTTCCCCTGACCCCGCCCTAACGCTGCCAGTACCCCTGGCCACCCCGACACTCCGCCAAGTAAAGACCAGCCGCGTTTCCTCCGAACCCTTTAACCCCGAACAGCTCTACGGAAGAGCCCGTGTTATGATCCTGTAAACTTCTCCCCTTGACTCGATCGTTAGCCGGCGCCTCTCGACCAACTGCTACGTCCTAGTTCAAGCCTTTTTCTCCTTGATGTTGTTCACCATAGACCTCCCTGTAGCCGCCCCCGGCATCTTCCTAATGTATCTAGAGAAAGATCGAAAGTGTACTAGTCGATCATTGAGACCTTATTGAGAGAGTCCCATTTCCCCGCGGTTTAATCACTGGATTTTACCGGGGAAGTGGTGAAGGAATGATAAGCCCGGTTGAATGTACTGGTCCTTATCTAGCTTAATCGACCCATTCCTTCCTTGAGTTTTGCAACAAGGTTCCCCATAGACGAACTGCACGGTCCGTTCTCTTGCCACCCCCCATAGCGCTGGCCAGAAGTGACAGACCGAGCGCCCCTCCACTTACACCATTTTTCTCGCCGACCTCTTCTTACGAGGTCCCTACCCCCCCCAGATTTCAGATCCCCTCTGAAAAACTTCCCCAGGTTTTTTAGTTCCCCACACCATTACGACCACCTAGGGAAACGTATTCCCCTTTCCCGACCCAACTATGGAAAGTATATAAGGACAACCCATAACTTATTGACCTGGTTTTCACACTCAGCTTCTAGACAGGCCCCAATACTCTACCTCCTACGAAAATGTTCCAGTTTGCGATGGCCCGACCCTGATTTTTTCGACCCAGGATCCTGGAAGTACCTTGGCTCCTTTCTTGGAAAAGTATATTGTTTTTCTCCGGCATTTTTACCCGTCGTCTTCCCGACCCCCTGATTTATTTTTGGGTCTCGCTTTTCTCACCTGCTGAAATACCCCCGATCGGAATTTTTCTTTCTCTATGACATCGTCTCCCGATGATCGTACCCCGCCGGTACCCTGCACTTCCCTTTTTTTATGGCCCCCATATAGTTTCAGCTGTCCGCTTCTCCTCTTCCTTTCTTTCCCTGTCTCAAGTTTTAAGAACGTTAAGATGTTTTCTCCTCAAAAACCTTTTTTTTCACACCAGCGAGCAGGAATCATGTGCCATTTCCTCTGCCAAGGCCCTTGAGGCAGCCCTTTGAGGTTGGCCTGCTTTGTCATGAGCTGTGAACGCGTTTGCTCTGTAATATCGGCTTGTTTTTCCTCTCAGGATTTTTTCTGGACTCTTAGGATTTTCGTCTCCCCTGACGCTGGTCTCCTCAGCGGCTTTGATCACTGGGCGTCACTCCCCAATGGTTAGGTTTTTTTCTACCTGCCCTCCCGAGTGCCGTGAAGGCACTGCTTGTTTGGAACTCCTCTCTCCTTTCCTTCCCGACGCGGGCGCGCGTTCTCCTGGCGCTCCTGAGGTTCCTTAGGACGTTTTTGACTGCCCGACTTCCTTGAAACACGCAACGTCGCTCCTACTTCCTAGCTTTTCTCTCTACCTCATTCGGGGTTATATTTTCATAACGTCCCCGTATATCCATTCCGGTAGG
>Ga0179593_1453165_pt1 | contig 12614 bp, 11 predicted proteins | sample CZODoug2_1_08_16_FD_185931 | JGI IMG/M metagenome (GOLD analysis project Ga0179593, IMG submission 185931) | Vadose zone soil fungal communities from Angelo Coast Range Reserve, California, USA - CZODoug2_1_08_16fungal (PacBio error correction) | ecosystem: Environmental > Terrestrial > Soil >... | reverse complement strand
AAGGAGAATGAGGATGAGAGGTTCATTTTTGTCTTGGTTTCCCTCTGTAATAATTTCCCTCCCCTCTTTGAGACCCATTGCTTACCCCTTAGATTTGCGGGGTCTGTGATGAACTACTTCGTCCTTCCCTTTTTATGCCTTTTTGAGCCTGTGATAGTACCTGGCCTGGTTTACGAATCCCTCCTTGTCTTATTCACTGACGAGCCCTGCTGATCGATGATCTGGTCCCCCTATTGTATATTCATCTTCGCAGACGCTGTCCCCCCTCCCTTCGATGTGATTGGACCTCAGCTTCACGGCTTTGCCCCTGTGACTTGCGTGGCACCTCCTCTTCCTTTCCTATTTTTACTTTCCTCGGACTTGTGTCCGCACCTACCCCAGCCAGGCGGCACATCTCCTCTGCCCCTTCTTTAAAAAATTCTCGTAGGATGGCCCAACCGTTCAGTGGGAGTCATTCCGACATGGTAGACTTGTCCCTTCGGAGATGATTGACTATGAGCTGGAACGCGGCGTACCTTGGAATCGGAGATGAAGAACAGATTAGGCCCCTCTGAACGCGGCTCTCCTTGGAGACTCTCTGCCAAAACCTTTGGTTTGTGGCGCTGTTGCCTCATTTGTTCCCGCCCGACTCACTTTCTTTTGCGTACACGCGAGAATCGGATACCCCCCCCTTGATTCGCTTTCCGGTCTTGCTTAAAACTCTTAAGCCCCTCTGGATTGACTCATAGATATGGGAGTTGTTCTACTGCCCCATATGCCCTCCGTTTGACGACTCATTAAAAGGTACGTGGAGCCTCGTGGTCCCAAATCGGGGATGCGCGCATCCCCTCAGTTTCCTCCCTGTCCGGCCCGTTTTCAGCAGGAGTAACGAACTCGACTTTGAACCTTTCCAGTATTGGATCGCGCTCTGTCTGCGGTTGTGTCGATGACTAGCCGGTCCTTTACTCCGTCCGTACTTGCGGAAGATTTCTCTTCTCCCAGCTCCTGCGAACGGATGTCGAATTTCCTTGGTTAGCCGTATTGTGAGTATTACCGGAACCTCGCCTAGTTCATCGATGCAACCCCCTCCCTTTTTTTTCATGATAAGAGGCGGAGCTGAAAGGTCACACCGTCCCCGTCGCGCAGCGTAGGGTGTCTCCCTGACAGTGAGAGGCTTCAGCCCCTTAAACGAATCTTGGTGTGTTTGAGCGAGATTCCCCCGCTGACGACGCCAAGCAAGAACAATACGTCCTCTTCCGCTCGCGTCGTTTGACGGGAACTTCCAGACACTTTTGACGTGCTTCAGGCCTGAGACCCAGTAGTTTGTTTCCTTTTGAGATTTTCTCTGGCTCCCCTGTTCGAGAAGAAGAGGCTTTGCACCCCCCTCCTACCGACCAGTGTCCTGGGCCGACCGGCTGTCATCCCTGCAGCCATTTTGGCCCTTTTTGAGGTTTTGCCAGACACGCCGAACTTGCAGATATATTGCGACCTCCTCTTAGAAAGTGTTCTGACCGGCTGATGGGTGCCTCAACAGGGACGTTCCAGAGATTTTCTTTAACAGTCGTATTTTTCCTCCCCCCCGTACCTTGCGCCACTTTCGCTTTTTTTTTTCTTGAGAACAATTTGTCCAGCCCAGCGCCCCATGCATGTAGTGTAATTGCTTGTCAATCTTTTTCACTGCCATTAGAAGCCGCTCCCCCCTTGGGTTTCGGTACGGAATGGTCTTGGACGTCCTCCCCCTTACATGTGATAGGGGCTTCCCTGCCCTTTCCTCGGCCTCCCAAACTTTTGATAGATGAGATTCAATTAGTGCGTTCCTTTTCCCTGTGTGATTTTTTCGGTTCATCTCTCCTATTCTCCCCTATCCCCGCAGTGTTAAAACGTCGGCCCATTCAGTATATACGCGCGTTTTTGCTCGTACTTATTGATCGGGGTGTAGACTTTTTCTCCCCCTGTAGTGGTTTTTCATCCTCGAACTATGTGGTTCAGATGGTCCCCCCTCTTTTTTTTTTTGTTTTCATCGTCCCTCCTTTGAGGCGCGTCTGTTCCATTCCGGGCCATCAGCCCCCCGGCCGAGTTCGGCGGTTCCTTGGCCCCCGCCTTCCCTGTCGGTGAGGAGAGTCCCGCCCCTTCCGAGAAGCTCGTTCCTTCCCCGCCGGCCGCCAGCGGTACGCTTCCTTTTTTGTTATGTTGTCCCTGCTCCTTGTGTATATGTTTGGTACGCGTTTTTGATGTTGTGCGCGTGCCCTAGAGTGTTTTGCTGTGTGTGTCATGTATTGAGTTGTATCTCTTCCCCTGAATTGTCGCCCCTTGACGAGCAAGAGACCGCCCCAAGTTAAGCCCTGGCGGTGTTTTTCGTCCGGCACTTTAAGAATAGCAATGAGCCGATGACGGTCGAAAGGCTGTGCCCCCCTGGCAGCCGCGCATTCCAATCCGAGAGGATCATTTTTCCTCCGGTTACACTCACCCCCGGGTCTGACGAGAAGCTCTGAAAACTGGCCTTTGAGTCTGGCACGGGATCTCTTGTTCAGGGGTTCGGTTCTTGTTGAGGCGCCGCTCTTTATAACCGCGAGGGCTTTTGCCGGCGGCGTCGCAGGGCGTCAGTTGCAAGATCTAGCCAGCGAGTCCTACATAGCCTCAGTGTGGAAACGTACAAGGGGAGGTCCTCCCCCCTGGTCCCGAGGTCATCGAAAGTATTCCTCCTGCCCTGAAGCTTGTCTCGGCCTTGACTTTTCTTGATTGAGGCGTGCATGCCCCCTTCAAGGAGTGAACCCGCCTCCTCCCAGTCAGCACCTCCATTTTCTTTTCCCCTCGTCACGGACGCAGTAAGCCCTTTTCAGACCCAAACCGCTTCTAACTGATGCCGGGCAAACAGCAGTCGAGTATTTTCTCCTTTGAGGAACACTTGGCATTTTCCTGCTGCTACAATTAACAATGACTCATTGCAAGATCCGGTCAAATTTTTTCTCCCCCCTCTACCTTATTAACCTGGTTCTTTCCTGCCATGCCAGCCCTTAGAAGTCGTTTCCTGCTCAGAGCTAGCCTTCTCTTGGACTAACTACTTTTGGGAGCGCGCAGGACGCGTTCCAGGAACTGTACGCGCACGGACCAAGTCATCTCGGACTCGCCAAGGAGTCTTCCCTCCCTTGTTCCAACATAGTGGGATAGGCTTTTATTCGCATTCTGCTGTTTTTCCCCCCCCCCGAAGAAGACCTCTCCTAAGACGCCATATATATGTCAATCCTTCCCCCCTCTCACACCTCCCCTTTTAGGAGGATCCATCTATAGTTTCTGTGGTGTCTCTTTGCATTCTTCTCATTTAAGTCTCAAAGTGAGGAGGTTAACGCATCGCCTGGTTTCCCCCTCCCACCCTCCGTAGAACACTCCCCGTTTTTTCTGGTTTGACTTTGGGGTGACAGCCTCTCTGTACCTAAGTCAAGGGCCCGCACCGATTTTGATCGACCCCAAATCCCCCCCTTCTTCACAAAGGTATTAGAGTTCTGGTGCTCCGACGGACGCCCCGTCTGAAGTTCAGGACTCCCTCTTCCTTTTTTTTTTCGGAATGCCGTCTCCCCCTCTGATTTCCACCTGCTTTTGGACGAAGTGATCCGAGGAGTCGGCCCGGCCCCAACTCACTGAGTCCCATCACCCGTGTTGGTTTTGAGACTTCTTCCTTAGTCCTCCTTGAACTCCGACTCTATTCACGCGGGTTAGATCTGAGAGGTGGCGAGATAAGGGGGCTCTCTCTGGCGTTGCATCCCAGAATCCTTCTTAGCGCATCCCGAGGGATTCATGCCGTCCCCTACAAATTTAACCTATGGACCACTTCTTGTTTTCTTTCCTCTGAGTTTTCGGAGTGTTCTTTTTTAGTTGAGGATACTGAAGTACTTGCCCTGCACTCCCAAGTAGATTTTTTTGGCAAGTCTTTCCCCATGGAAAATGTTACTTCTTCCTTTCGTCGGGTTCCTTCCTCTCCTAGAGAACTTTCTATTTCGCGTCCCCGTAGTAACCGACTTGCAGCTCTCAACCCCCTCCCCCCATATGGCTTTAGGATTTCCTTGTGATCGCCCATCTAGTCAGCAAGTAAGGTGGTCTGCCCCGGTTTCCCGCAGTCCCAACTAGCCTAATGCCATGAGTCGTCTGTAGCATAGCGACCGCCAGGGCCGGTTCCACTCAAGCAACACCTCTGTCGAGCACATCTCGTCTCTAGTGTCTATAACTGGCGTATTTCTAGATGTGCACGACTGAGTCATTAGTCCCCAAGTGATTCTCAGCTCTAGGAATGACACAGCCCCCTCCTTCTTCCCGCATCCGACGGTATACGCTTCTTTAGTGCTACAGGATGGACAAGTCCTGCCCGTGATTGCCCGCGCATGAACCCCCGGTTTAATTTCGCCGCGGAAGTCCTGTATCAGTGTATATTTTTCTTCCTTTAGTCGGGTCTTTCGTTTCTGAGTACTTCTATGCTGAAGAGCGGCTTGACTAGATGTCTGGGCCGTAAATCCAATAACTTTTCTGGAGGACGGCTCGTGTTAGATGTTTTGTCGGCCTTGGTTCAGTTGAAGCTGTGGTCGATGAGGGTCGGGCTGGTTTGCAGGAATGATTACTCCGCCTTTCTGAGGGAACCAAGGACGGTCATCCCTGCGATGATAAACCCAGGTGGCACTCCCTGAGGACCCGCGAAACCTATCCCCCCCCTTTTCAAGCTCTTTTTTTACGTAGACCCCGATGACCCTCAATGGGGACTGGATTGTTTTTTCTGCTCCATGAACACCTTGTTCTAGCATAATTTCCCTACCTAATTAGATTATTAATCAGGAAAATCTCGCCTCCATGCAATGACCTTCTTCGACTACGGTTCCCCCCTGGTCCTTCCTTTTCACCTATCCCCTTTCTTTTTTAGCCCACCTTTTTGTTTTTTCAAGGTAAGTCTTTCCTTCCAGGGCGAGAGGCCTGCTTTTCCTTTTTTGTCTTTCCCCGCTGATCTTCTTCCATTGAGACGGCACCATCCCCTTCTTTTTCTTGGTGAGAAGCAATGCCTGCACTGTGTTGCCTTTTTCTTCTTCACCTTCTGGCTCGTTGGCTATCCCTTTGATAGGATGAGGAACCTTGCGCCGCTACGACTTCTCCTGCTCCGATAACTTTCTAGTCAGAGCCGTCGGCAGCTTACCGCATATTTTTTTTTTTTCCTCTCCTCCCCATTCAAAAAATTCTGAAACTGGGAAATCCTGACGGAAAGAAACACCACGCCTTTCTGCTTGGCTATCTTCTTAGAATTCCCCCGGCCTGACCCCTCGCCTCTCCCCCTGAACACCCCTTAGGAGGGAGGCCCAAGCCGTGGTAGAGCCATTTACAACCCCCTTCTGCCCTTTTCCCCGGCGACGCGTCCGAGACGAGTTATCCATCGTGGTCGAAGACTTGGCCAGGCTGACAGCGTGTGCCTCCCCAGCCCGTGATTGTCCGAATAATCCCTCATCAGTCCCCCACCCCCCTTGGTGTCGGTCGCTGCGGCCATTGGGTCCGCAGAGCACATGGTTCCCTGGGTATTTTTCCGAATTTGCTTTTTTCTTTCATATTTGTAGCTTTTTAGGAGTTACCACACGATTTTATTTTCCTCGTACTTTTGTTGCTGCTTTTTTCCGTGAATTTTTCATCCCCGCGCTCTTCTTTCTACTTTTTCTCCCCCTTTTAGGTTACGAAACCTTTAAAGAGGCACCCTGCACCAGTTACTCACGGAGTCCTGAAAACCCAATCTGAAAGTTGTTTTTGAGTCAAGCATGGAGAACGTACCGCTTTGTTCCCTCCTTCCCTTTCCCGTCCTCGCTTCACTTTCTGTATTTAGAGACCCTCCGGTGCTTCGGGGAGTCTCTACAGTAGCGATGTTTTTACGTTCATGGCAGAGGAGAACGATCTTTTCCTCCCTGAACCAAAGGATGGTTTAAGATTAGGGCCCCTATGTTCACGAGCTCGGAGGGCCTTCCGATAGCCCAGTCCTAGCCCAGCATCTTTACCAGTATTAAGACCGATTGTTGCCGCGCAGTCCCTTGGTATTTTAACTGACCACATAACACTCGCTCGCGAGCGCCCTATGGACGCACCCGCCCTGGGCGAGGGATTCCCTCTGCCTCCCCTCTCTATTCTTTGTTGTGTAGGATTCGCACGTCCTTCTTCCTCTGCCCCCTCATGACATTCCCCACAGTCGTCCTCCTCTCGACCTCTCTCGGATGATGAAGTCCTTCTTCTTCTTCGTGAAGGCGACCATGGTTTTTTTTCACCTTTTTTTCACCCCCGAAACCAGGCCCCCCCCCCCACCAACGAGGGGAAGCCCTTGTTCTATCAGAATCCCCTCCGATTCTCTTATGCCCATTTCGCTTCTTTTCCTCGGTACCCCAAGTCGTTTTGCGACAAGTGGCCCGGGCCAGATCACTGGGCCGCTGCAAGTCGCATTTCTTGACTCGAGGGTGCGGGTATCGCGGGTTTTCTCCTACCTGCATTGACGTTTGACTCCTTGATCCCGTCTTCATCGAGCAGAGGGGGAGATGGACGAGACGCGGAAGACTGACGTCGTTCCATCAGACAGGGGAGGGTCTGGGCAGAGTGCTCTGCTTCTACTCATTCATAGCACTTGGGTGAAAGGTCGAACACCACCTAGCCACCTGCAGATGAGCACCCTCGCCCCGAGACTGGTCTAAGCCAGTTCGGCAGCCCCCAAGTTTTCCTCTTTTCGAATAAAAGGGCAGAGAAAGGCGGGCGGGACGCAGTGCACGGGCGAGTGGTCTTGACGATGAGTGCTTGTCAGCGACGCCGAAGCGGAAAAGAGGAAACGGCATTGCCCCGCACGACTGAGGAGGTAAGTATCCTCCGCCATTGTCACGTTTGATGTCTGTCCCGGTCACGAGCGCTCTCGGAAGGATGACACCAGTGGCCAGCTGCCCGATGCGCAGGGATTGTGCCGAAGGACAAAGCGAGTAAAGCACAGAGATGGGCAGCAATGTACTCCGCGACCGCACAGGGAGAGAATGCGAAGTTGCAAGGAGACAGAGGGAAGGTGGGGAAGAATAACACTTCTGATTTAGGAGTGCAAAGCAGGTGCCCCCATGACTTGGCGCCAGACCTTAGACAACCTTCGTCAGGGGAGCGGGAGAAGGTAATCTCAGACAACCCTTTTCTTCCTAGACCCACACACTCTCCACCCTTAGGGGTTTTGCAAAGATCCCTCATGTGCTAGTGAACTTCACGTTCTTGGACATTACGAGGGCGTCCACTCTCGGCGACTACCTGTTAGACTCTTCTGCAGACACGACGAAAGGGAAAGAGGAGTAAGGGGCTGTGCCTTTCGGTGGAGACGTGCCAATTACGTACAGCGAAGATTTGCGAGTGCCCTCGCATTACGAGCGCGCGGAGGAAATGCAATATATTGGGTTATGAGTATGCCCTTAAGGAAACACAAGGAGAGAGTTCCCCGAGAAACAAGGGCAGTTTACGAGAGGATCCCCCCCTCCCAACGGGAGATCCCGACAGCTATGCTCGCCGGATTGAATATAGACGCGAGGACGCGAGAAGGAGAAGGAAGGGTGTTAACGATGTACCCACCCACACTGTCGAGAGAAACGCCCGATGTACGGCGAAGGTGACCCAACGGAAAATCGGCACCTCCTTAATGAGAGGTCCCTTTGTACTTTAAGGTGCCTATCTTGAAGGACGCAGAATTTATTTTTTCCTTTACATTTGAGGAGGAGGGTCAAGTTCCAAGGGAAAAGACGAAGGGGTCTCACTACGGTGCAATCCAGCGCCTTCGCCAAGCGGGGGTGATTCCAGAGCGGGCGAGCGCTTCGCTGCTGTTAACCTAGGGATCAAGCGGGAAAGAATAGAAGGGGGCCCAGACTACAAGGACTTCGCTCCAGAAGATGGTCGCATTACGCCTTCAGATCGTTTCTTTTTTCCGCCGCCACGTACCGCCTGGCCGCGGAAGGCCGGCATCTCGACACTAGTGGACAGAAGCGCCCCCCATTTCAACAGTTAGAACGCGCTGCTTTGCTTTTCATCTTTATTGAGAGGGAGAGAGAGCTAAGAGAGGAAGAACCAGCTGAGTTCATCGCAACGCGAAAATGCGCTTAGTACTTCAACGTCCATTGTTGTTGAAAAAAGGCGAGGAAAGGTACGTGCGGGATTTGTTCGAACGCGGCGCCCCCACCCAGACACCACAATTCCTTCCCTCTCTCGCAGAATACCCGCCCCCTTTTCTCCCCCCTCTTGGGCGCTCCCAATTTCAGGAACATGCAGACCCCCGCCTCCCCCCCCTCGCCCCAGGACTTCGCGTGTACGACCTTTGATTCCCCCTCTCAGTCCCACCTTCATTTTTTCCTTTCTCAGTGTGCTTGACGACTCAATGCGAGATGAGAGCATAGGGACCCTTGTATTTCGCACGTCGGAAGCCCGCCGTTTTCACTCACCAGACACTGCATGATGTCGGGGGTTGATTCAATCGCATGTACAAAAATAATGGCTGAACGAAGTGGCCCGGCGTATTCTTTTTCCCCCTGAATGTTGAACTGCGAATACTGCCTCATGCAGATGTGGGCAGGCGGTTTTTTCACGGCTGGCTGTCTTCAAATTTCTCACTCTGAGTTTTTTTTAATGGTCCGTAGGGTCCCAGGGCCTCTAGCTTTTTCACCGGGAAAAATACGATAACAGGGTGTGGCCTACATCGAGGGTACGGAACCCTAATTCTTTCAGTCCCCTCTGTACTCCCTCAAAGACAAACCCCCACTCCTTCTCCATTGTACCAGGATTTGGCAGGCTTTTTTCAAATTTTGCGGTTTGCAGCACGGCCGGCCCGCTTGGGATTTCCCCCCATCACCTACCGGCGTGATCCCCTTCGGTTTTTCCCTTCGAGGGGATCACTGAGAATTGAACAAGAGTCTGGGCCCTGCGACCGGCAAGATCGACTCCCACCTGACTTGACATACGCCTTTCCCCCCTCAGGTTCCCCCCACCAAGAATACACACTTGCGCCCGGCCCGCGAATCGTCGGGCTGTTTTTTAGACAACCGCTTTCCTCTCCGCGTCGGGAAACGAATTGGCGGCTGATCGTAGTTCCCCCAACTTGTCCCACCCCCGCCTGGACTATCCTTACGTATGATGCCCCTCCCTCCCGTACGTTGGGTACCCAGGCCCTCGCTTCCACGCAGATGTGCAGGCCTTACTGCTATCCCTTTTCACGAGGTCAGGTGTATAAGCGGCCGCACGACGCGAAAAAAGTTCGTGATCCGGATGGAACCGCACCTCTAGTTTTTCGCGGTTGACCTCTGACGACAGCCTTTCTTTCTGACTTATCGGACGGAGACTCGGAAAACCGTCGTTCTCGCCTCTCTTTGGTCTATCTTTTGGGGTCCATATTTCCGACGGTGCGCCGCGCCTGTCCTGCAGACTCTTAATTGACTCCTTCCACTATTGTACTAGGTGCGTCTCCCCATAAACCAGGCAGTCATCGAGACCTGTTGTTCCCCCGCGCGCCCGGTAAGGGCCTGACCTTCCTTCGAAGCATATCGTGAACCCCTTGGTACCCCAGTAATAGTTCACTCAGACGATACCCCCACGGGTTGCTTGAGCTTTCCGCAATGCTTTGAGCGGTCACGACTTCTATCCCTCCCCAAGTAAGTCTCTACACTCCCATTCCCCCTTCAGCCCCCCCTGGAGTGGGAATTTCTCTCTTCATTGTTTTGCGCGGCCCTCGCTCTGTGATGTAGCACGGGATAGCCAGTTGTTTTTACTGCCGTTCCCCCCTCCCGCAGAGGTGGCGTAGGCGTCTGTATGAGCTTCAGTCCCTCTTTCTTGCCAGCTTTCCCCGCTCGTACGTGCCCGAGATGACGTTGATAGAAAGGGGCCACCGCAACTGAGATATTGCCACTCCTTTCATGTTTGTCTAGAGAGCTGGATTTTCCTTTGCCTTGACTCTCCCCTCCCTCACCTCGGGAGCGTGTATCAGCGACCTTTTTCACTCGCTTGAGCCGGCAATTCCGTTTTGCGCCGCTTTAGAAGAAACGGTTCGATTTTCGTGGCCGCCTTCCTCTTTAGTACCCCTCTCCCCTCCCTTTAGTGCATTCACCCCTTGTGACGTTTAAGTCACTGGCCATTCTGGGCGCAGTCCGCAGGTCGATGACATGTCTTTCATCCACGGTATTTCGGTGAAGTGATCCCATGCACCCACCCTCGGTCTTCCCCCTGCTTTTGTTTGGAGTGTCCTGCACGGGGTTTCCCCTATTTCAGTGCTATTTTGACCCGTTTCCTCAATAAGTTCGAGATGAAGTTCAGAGTAAGTTTTGTACTGAATGTACAGTAAATATCGGTACGCACGTGCGAGTCAGCACACACATATGCGAAGATCTCCTGGTCTTCCTGTTTCATCTCAGAGTGGCCTGGCTATTTGATTCTAGATTTTTTTCCATGTCTTAGTGCCCGGAAGGACTTTTTTGAGTTCTTGCATCTACCTTCGGAACCTTGTCGCACACTTCTCTTCCTTAGATGCCCCTGAACGCGAGATTCGTGCGCATATTGGCTTGCCCGATGTCTTCTTTGTGATCTCTCGCGGGACTGGGAGAGAGTAAGAGATACGCCCTGTCCCCGGGACTTCCCGTGCTCTCAGGCCGCCCACCCCCCTACAGAAGTTTTCGTTGCCCTTCCCACGGACGGTCGACAGCGAAATGTTTGCCCCCTTTTTCATTCACTCGTTTTCGCTGTCAATTTCGGGTGCTTAACAAGCACTTACTCTTCCTGCTTCACCGGGCACAAGAACGCTTTCTTCAACTTGTTCCTTTCTTCCCTCTCTGTCCACTACCATCGTTTCGCAAACCACCCAGAGAGCGTGTTCCGGTGCATAGACCCTCTTTATCCTCCTAACTTACCTTCTGGTTTCTCTTTAACCCAAATAGCGCCGTCCCACCTTCCCTTCAGTCGTCCCCACAGGTGGAACTAAGCGATTTTTGCCCCCTTCCTCGTTACTGCATAGGAACCCTCCGTTGTCGCGGGGGATTCATCTTTCGACGTTTTTCTTTCTTTTTCCTCTCCTTTCTCAAGCACCCGAAGGCTCCGATCGAGTGCCCTTTGTTGATGTGGGACTTGGCTTCCGTCCTCTTTGTCTGTGGAGGGCTGCGTGGACGTGCTTGCACGCCTGTCGGGTATTCAAGATACCCAGGCCGTCGTTCTACGATACCTTTTGTTTTTTTCCCCTTTAGTAGTCATAGGACGGTGTTCGTATACCCCTTGTGCCGCGCTCTTATGGGTCTTTTAAATGACAAGAACGCCCTTGTATATCTAGTAAGTCCTACGTTTCTGGCCCAATTTCCTTTTTTTTCATGTCCCGAATCCGCCCTATGCCCCTCCCCTAATGGCCTTCAGTGCCCTCTTTTTGCTTAATTACGCCAAGGTTGTTTTTTATTAATGAGTTCCATGCGTATCTGTCTCTTCCCCTCTCGTGATTCTCGTGTGATTTGATCGTCCTTAACATATGAGCTTGCCTACTCTTACACAGCATTTTGCTGCTTTTTTCTCCTCATCATTATGTTTCAAATGTTTTATTTTGCTTCATGAGCTTTTTTTTTTACGTCATACTTTTTCCTTTCAATTGTATAGCCTTTCTACAAGCGCATTTCCCTCAGGCTTCTCCCTCTTAGAGGACTTAAGAGGCGTTTTTTAGGAAATAGTTTTTAGACGACGGCCTCCTGCCCCCCCCATATAGTCTTGGAGTCTCTATGAGGGCCCTTTCACTTCCCCTAACCTTCAGAAAGACGGTGTATATTCGCCTCCGTAAATCACCAGATTATCATTGCCCCCAGCTGACTATTTCTCGCGCCCCAACGTTTGTTCTCTCCTTTTCCTCCCCCCCCCCCGATACGACTCGTTACTCGGCGGCGTATTCTTCTTTAGGTAACGGCGATTTGTCTTTGATTGTTCCTTGGACTCCTCTTCCCGAGGATTAATGGCCATGAAGAGAATAACTAGATACGACTTCTTTAAACCGCATTTTTTTTCTCCTGCGTTGACCCCGAGTGAACGGTTACTTAGGTCGCCCGCATTTTCTTCGATCCGGAGACCCCCCCAAAGGTCTCTTTAGGCTTCGCCGTTTCCCTTTCTAACTCCTTATTCCCGACGCCTGCGGCGGACGGCATTTTTGCGGGCTCGAGGCTTGACCCACATCGTCCCTAAGTCGACTGTCTCATTAACAGGCCCTTCGAATGAAACTCTTCCAGATTATCGAGAGAACGATCTTCGACGTACTCTTGCCACTCCGCGGGCCCCTTCAAGCCACCTCTTTGTGGTCACATCAATTTCCTTTATCAGCTACTAGACACATTACGGTGCTGAGGTTCTTAGGGTCTCTTTTATTTCGTTCTTGCTAGCTTCCTGGATTGATTATCCTTTCGCTAGCCTTCCCCATCTCCATGAGCCTTAACTACACTGGTACTGTGTTGACATGCACGAACCGGCCCTACGGGGATTTATCCAGTCCGTTCCGATTTTTTGACTTGCCAGTCTCTTCAGCATGAACCTCCCTTTGGTTGAAATGTTTCTCTCTAATGCAGATCCCCTCATCTTTTTCTCTCTTTTAAGCTTGCTGCTTGCAGAGGTGGGCGCTG
>Ga0179593_1394488_pt1 | contig 12614 bp, 17 predicted proteins | sample CZODoug2_1_08_16_FD_185931 | JGI IMG/M metagenome (GOLD analysis project Ga0179593, IMG submission 185931) | Vadose zone soil fungal communities from Angelo Coast Range Reserve, California, USA - CZODoug2_1_08_16fungal (PacBio error correction) | ecosystem: Environmental > Terrestrial > Soil >... | reverse complement strand
TTATATGAAATGACCGACCAGTCGGTTATCCCCGTCGAGTCGTCCTTGATACGCACAGTGCTTTTTGTCTATTCCCCCACAGCATGTGCGACCTCTTTTTTCTACGGTCGAGCTATTATCGCCTCTCGCAGCTGCACCGTTCTTTTCAGGTTTCGTTTTTGCCTTCCTCCCTCGTGCTTCAAGTTATTATTTGCCCCAATTTTTCCCCCCTTTTACCGGCTCAGCCACTGATCGAGCCCAACGGTCCTTATTTCCCTCCCAACTCGGATCACCCCCCCGTTCGCGTACTTCCCCTCTTGGACAGTCTTCTCGCCACTCCGAAGCCGTTACCCGGGTAAATCATATCTGTCCACTTCTGTATCCCACCCCCTAATCTTGGAACGACCCCTAGAGGAAGCAGTGGACCTCTACCCACCACTTTTTCCGGTACCCATTTTCCCTTCAACGGGTAGGGGGTCATTTGTTTTATGTTAAGAACCTTCGTAAAGATCTCCCATTTTTAAGATTTTGCTCCCCCCACTTTCTTTTTTCATTCCGAAACTTTTTCCCCCCCGAGAGCACTGATCTCAGGTCTGTAATTTGACTCTTAACATTAGAGAATAGCTTCAAGGGTCAGTTCATCGTCGTCACCATAACATTGACTCCCAGTTCCTCCCGCCCGACAGGGGCTTTTGGGTTCCCTAACCGACGCTACTTTCGTCCCCGAGACTCCACTCCCCCGCCACGACAGTTCAGTGATTCCTTGTTCAACCCCCTTATGACAACTTCTATTTCCTTCCGCCCCTTCTTTGCGAGCATACCCTCCGAAACTCAACCAACCAAACAACCACGCCCACAGAAAGCTCCCCAGGTGGATTGAATTCCTACCTCAGGTTTTGTTTAGTTCCTATTAATTCCTCCCCTTTTGCATTTGGTCGCAGGCCAATACCCCGGTTTTCTGCCGTCAGGTGTGCTCCGCAAATTCACGCTCCTTTTACCACGCCCAGGTTCCCTACATGTTCACTTCATTTCTTTCGCCCTGCTCGCTTTTTAATCTTCAGTCGCTGCGCAAGCGTTCATACCCTGTAAGGCTGTTGAGAATAGGCCGCCGCCGACACCGACTTAAAATAATCGATCTCCTTCCTTTCCTAGCGCTTGAGGCGTAGGATGCCATTGCAGTGTGAGTACTCAGAGACCTGATTGAGTGTACGCGGTGACCCCCGCGCTTTATTTCGTTCCTGTTTAAGGGTAATACTCGTATTTGTGATTCCCCCCAACCAGCTTTTCATTGTCTCGTCTGCTATTTTTTCACTATCTGAATTTCTCTTCCATACGGATGCTCTTCTTCTCTACCTCCCCCCTGACGCTTACACCCTCTTCCTTTTTTTTTTTTACTTCTCTCGGCGTGTATCTAACTTGTTCCCCCCCGGACGTGGTCTTTCCCGAACTCCCCCCCTTCTTTGTATCCTAGCGCCGCCTGAAAGTTCATGACCCATCCCCGTCCCTGCTAGATTTTTCCCCCGCATTCCTATGAGGTCCTTCCCCTGCCCCTGTTACCGGCTGCGATTCGTTGTCTCTCTTTATCCACGCCTCGCATCCCGTTCTTTCCCTACTTTGCATACGGCCCCTGGTTATCGGTCCGAATCGAAGGCTTAGACTAGGAGCCGGCGACACCCATCTCCCCTCCGATGGCTTGTTTTATTCGAATGCTGGCGTTTTTTCGTTATGCTCTTCTGTTAACCCTGGAACAAAAGCGTCGGCCCATCTACTTATTCCCTTTCTTTCATTTTTTTTTTTTTCGGCACGGTCTATCCCCCGGTCGTGGTCCTTCTCGACGATCCTTCTTTTGAAACCGCGAGACTTCCTGCCTTTTTTTTCCTTTACCAATCGATCCATTTCCCACGTGGAGCAATGCTTCCCTACAGGGCTCTGGTACCCCCCCCCCCGACTGGGTCGCTTTCATGAACAAATGTCCCTATGATCCACCTTGTAAGCCCCCTCACCCCCAAATCGGTTCTTACTCAACAGCGCGAGCCTCTTTCTTAACGCTACTTCCCCCCTACTTGCGTGAAACACAGCCAATTTGTGCCACCCTCCTGTGCACTTTCCGCTATTCCTTTCCTTTGTACGTCCCTCACCCATTTTACCCCATGTCCCCGCGCCTTCTCCCCTTGTTTGTGCGCCCCCCTGCGGCTTGGCTGGAAGGGGGTACTGTATTCCCTTTTTTTTTTCCTCAGTTAGAACACCTTCGTAATTCGACTTTTTGGCCGATACGACATTCTGATTGATTGCGCTTTTAAACCCGAGCTCAACCTTCCGCTTCACCGTCATATGGATAACCATGTCACCCTACCCTTTTGGGCCTCTGGCCGACACTACTGCCCCCCGATTGGGCACGGCTTGAAATCTCCCTCTATCGCAGCCGCCTGGAGAGACCTTCGGATCTTGAATTTTCCATACTTTTTGTCGGCTGCGTCCGTCCTTTCCCTTCCTCGGTAAACCTCAATCCTTTTTTAGTTTTCAGAAACTTCCTTCGCCCCGTCCTGATGAACCACTTTCCTTTTTACAATTTTTCTAAACTTTATAGTTCCTGGGGAAACCATACCCCAACGGCTTCCAAAGAAAAGACCCTTTCGTCACCCCTACCCTTGTCGTTCTCCGTAGCGTTTTTTGTCCCCCACGTCTAGCTCTCAATTTATCCAGTGCCGCGCTGAATGAGTGACTCCAGTCCCCCCACATTGCTTTCCACCTTGCCGGAATCTTACACGGCACTTCGGCCCTTGCGCTTCCTGTTTAATTAGAGCCAGTAACTTAGCCCGATCCCTATATCCTGACGGGTGGAAACTCCGAGCACCGTGGGAAAGAAAAGAAGATCCTGTCGCCTACTAAACGTTTTCCTTCTTCCAGGTCCGGCCCCCTCGCCAAATTGGACTCTCTCTAGTTTGCTTTCGGTCTCGATCCCCCCTTGTTTTCGAAGATCTCCGGAGGTTTCCCCCCCCCGAACAAAAGCCCTTCTTCCTATTTCGCCGGCGGCGGTATTGTCTTTGAAGGACGCTACGAAGGCCACCCCCCCCCCGGTCATCAATCCCTCTCTCCGCTTCCCCTTCACGACTCCAATTACTCCTTCCCTTACGCGGATGCCCATATGAAGGACCCCTTATTGGTACTTTGCGCCGTTCCTTTTCGCTCGCCTCTGGGACCACATGGGTACCGCCCCTATCTTTTAAGAGCGAGTTCTCGCATCCACCCTTCGCCCAACACCCTCATTGTTTCAAACCTTGATTCTCCCCCCCCATACAAACGTACCAGATTCCCCTCCTCTACTGCATACGAGTGCATAGAGGTTAACTGTGTACCGCCCCGGGCTTGGTCACGTTTGTTGTCCGCGGATTGGCAAGGTCGCTTCTGAGGCGCAGACTTTTTAGTGCTAACCCGAAATTCGTAGCGCCCCACACTCCTTCTCCGCTTCGCGAAGTCCTCTCGATCCCTTTGAGGAAACGACTTATGAGCGCTTTCGCCCCTGCCCGATCGCAGTGATGTGTTTGTCCTCCCCTGCGGGCCGACGTTTTTTTCATCCAGGAGGAACCAGCCGTTCATGGCGATTTTTTCCCCCCCCCCTCTCGTTCTCTTCCTTTTCAGCACTCTAGTGCTTCCCGGTCTCAGACTCTCTTATTTTTGTCGGACCCGACTCCCTTTTTTCTACGGGGAGAAGGAGGTTCCAAACCCAGGAATCTTCCCTCAACCCCGTTCCCGTGGCTCCTTACAAACTTCTAACTTCCCCCCGCCCCCCCTTCATTCCCTCTGACCTGCTGGCTCCTTCAGATTACGAGGCAGACGTAGCCCACGCGGCCCTTGGTTCATTCCTTGAGGCCCCTCTCCGCGTTGAACCCTTGCGCCCCTCTGATCCAAGTTCTTCTCCCCCCCCCCTTTTTTTCCTCCCCGGTGTTTTTGTTGCTTTAGACCCGCTTGGATTCTTTTTGCGCGTAGTTTTTCCGCGCATTATTCCGCCCTTTTGCATTCCCCAATGGACAGCCTTTCGAGAAGGGCTCCTCGTTCGCGGCGATACCTCCCCTTGGACGATAGGCCTGCGGTTCTTGATTCTTGTACCCTTTTGTCTTTTGAGTCCCCTTTAACCGTTTTCGGATCATTCCCGTTGTTTTTTGTCAACCCGCCTCTCCCAGTAAAGCTGCATTTATTTTATCTCCGATGTCCAGAGGCTCAGTTCGAGACCGCGCTTGCGTGAAACCCTCTCTGAACGATATTTTTAAAGCTTCCCCTGGCAAAAGCTTTTTTACTCTGCTTCCGTCTTGCCCACTCGAGATGTTAAACCATTGCATTTTCCCCCCCCCCCCCGCTTTCTAGGATTACCCCTCAGTTTGGACTCCACGGTTCACCGATATTTAGTAGAGACAGATTTTGCTGACCCTCGATATTTGTTCGCCTTCGATGCCTTTTCCTACGCAAAATACGCACCCGTTAAAAACTCTTCTCTCCACCTGCCCCTGAGATTTTTCAGCCAGCACCCTTGCCCCCCACCAGGTGGTCCCCTTGAAAAGAGATTTCACTTTAGGACTCTCCCCCCCGCTAACTGCCGTCGTTAGTCTATTGTCCTCATTGGGTGACCCCTCAGTTTTCGCTGTGTGAGTAGGATCCTAGCTCTGCGCCCGCTCCCGCCGGACTAGTGTTTGGGCTCGAGACTTCGATATGACCACTGCGCTTCCTATGGTCATGTGACTAAGGAACTGTGCCATCCCATCAGGAGCCCATTATTGCGGAGGCATTGGCGTAGGCGGGGATGAGAAGCCGGGTTCGGAGGGGAGTTTGTAGGGAAGGATTTGAGAGTTTTATTCCCCCTACTCCCCTTCTACCTGTCCTTCCTCTTTCCCCCAACCCCCCCCACCCCATCACCCACACTCCCTCCTTCCCCCAGAATCCCCCCCCCCCCCTCCTTGGCCTTTCAGCAAGAATCGGGGCATGGTTTTTCGGGTAGGGACATCCGCGACTTTCTGGAATTTCTCTCCCTAGCGCACTGCGCGCGCTTCTTTTCGATTTTGCCTGCATGTCTCAGTTCTAGTGATAGGTAATTTTTTCGTGATTTCGAGAGTCTCAACCCCGTAGGACGTTTTGATTAATTAGGTCTTCCCATGTCTTACCCTTCTGTTTCTTGCGGCCATGTTATATTTCCGACGGAAGTCGTTCCCTTCGATTTTAAGCACCCTTTTTGCCCCTTTGAGGACTAATTCTGAGTGTGTACCGATTTCTCTTTCGACCGTTTCCTCCCCGGTCTTCCTACAAGTCTTCTTTGCCGAGGCTGAGGGTCGGTTCGCCGTTTTGCCCTTTTTTCTAGGTTTCCCATAGCCCCGCTTACCATCCCCTTTTTCCAGCCTGTTTCATAAGGCCCGGAATGACTGATGTAGAGGGCTTTTATTTGCTTGCCTCTTATCTCCGGAGCATCAGGAACCCCATGTCGAGCCCGTCTTTCCCCTGTTTTTATCGTTACGTCGCTTGACCCCTTTTTGCTTTTCTCGGCGACAGGAAGTTGGCCAACTCGGCTCGATTTTTTCTCTCTAGTGAAAAAGATTTCCTGTTTCGCTATTTCCTTTAAGTGCGCCGGTTACTCAGGGTTTCCAAAGCCCCCCGACCCCTCCGGAGCGTCTAGCGCCGCTTTCCTCCTCTATTTCGTTTTTGTGGATTGTGTCTCTAATGCCTAACCGGGCATCCCTTTTTGATCACCATCTGCGTCGGGGATCCCCCCAAACCTTATCCCCCCCCCCCCCGTGCGACCTTGGGGTGATTTATTCGTGTTCCTGCACAAGGCCTCTTTCTCGACGGGCCGGGGGGTGGCTGTTTGCCCTTGCTTTTCGCCAGCCTTTTAAGGTTTTAGCTTATCCAGGCATGTTCGCTTCGCTGTCCTCACCAGATATTGGGATTTGGGGTCTTGCCGGTTTTTGAAATTTTCGCGACATTTCTGTGTGCCTTTTTTCAGCGACCTTCGGAGATTCACTTTTTGCCATGTCGATGCAGTCCCAGGGTCTCCGATTTGTTCTTTACGCGACTTTCCCTCAGTTTCAATCCTTTACGTTTGCGATTTCGGTAAATCTCGGACCCCTCTTCCGCAACAACCCCCCCCTTCCCTTTCCGCATCTAAATGGTTTCTCTGCCGGGTGGAACGTGTTCCCAAGAGAGCAGCACTTTTCCAGGACACACCCTCCGCACACTCTTCATCCTTCCTTCCGCATCGATTTCGTGACCCGTCCGCTCTTTGCCTGATTCCCTTCCTCCACCCCCCACATGGACCCCTCCTGTCCCTCGGTGTGAACCTGCCTTTACTTTTCTTTGATTGATTTCCCCCCTCCGTCCTCGAGCATCAATCTTTAACTTTTCTGCCCCCCATCATGACCATGACCAAAAATAGCAGTCTGAAGGGTTGCTCCGAGATTCCCCGCATCGGCGGCGTTTTTTCATCTTACACCTCGGCTGGCTTGCGCCAGACTCGAGTTTAGCGCCCCCTCAATCAGCACGAATCGGCATCCTTTCCGGGCAGGAAGGAAGCCTCCGGGTCCCATCGCGGCTTTGGCGTGCTCCTTCACCTCTGCTCAGGAGCCCAGTTATAAACCCCTTCCCTTCTCTGAAGGTAACTTGTTTAACGATCGTTTCGCCCTTGCTGTTGATCCTTAAAGATTCGTCCTCTTCCCAGTCCGACGTCCCCGTTTGACGTAGAACCTCCTTCGTAATGCTACAAGTTTTTCTTCGCGAAACACCTTCCCCGGCCGACCCCCTCATCCCCTTCGGCGATACCCGAGGATCTCCTTTGATTGTCGCAGGAGCTTTTCCGGCGGCTGCTATTCCACATCTGTCCCCTTTTGTCGGTCAACAACGCGTCCGTCTTTCTATTTACTCTGCAGCGAGAGTTGATTTGGCTCCCCCACTCGCAAGTTCTTTTCAATTTCCTTTGTCTGTTCCAGTTATTGGCGGTTCCATTGCTCGTCCTTTACCGCGCCCCTTCCGTCGGATCCCCGGTCTGGCGGCGACGTTCGAGAAGGAGTTGCACTTCCCTTCTTCCATCCGTTTTGACTTCTTTTACTTACCACTTGGACTGGAGCGGGGCGTGCGTGGTGGTTTTGGGTTTGAGGGCTTTCCTGCCTTACAGAGTAGAATTCCCATGAATCCTGCTTTTCATAAGGGTTCACCGTTTAATTCCATTTCGTTTTTGCGTTTTGCTTATAGGTACTACTGCCGTCGGTGCGGACAGAACCCCGCGCTTCCCCCCTTTTTGGTTCGCTGGGAATTTCTTTTGTGATGCGGCGCATATTGCCCCCTAACGCGGAGGCGCGGAAGTGTCCCTGATGCTTTAGACCTCGCGCATTGCTCGCTCCCCTAGTTTTGGACAACATTTTGGATTCGGTAGAGGAGTCACCCCTGGGCGAAAGCTTTCCTCGTCTCGGAACCTAACCCCCTGCCCCCCCCCCTCCAATGAAGGACGGGGTTCACACTGAGAAAAAGGATTGGCTCTTAGTCTTCCTCCCTTTCTTGGGCTCGCTTCGGTTTTGGATTTTTCCCAATCAATTTGTTACGCTGAGTCTTGGAACATTTAGTTTCTTCGCTGGCGGCCTTTTGTTTCCGAGGTCCTTCAGCTTCCGCTGATTTGTTTTTTCAGGCTGAGGACCCTCCATTCTTTGATGTGTTCTTCGTTTGGAACCCACCAATTTTCAATAATCCTTGTCTTTTCCCTTTCTCCTGGTTGACGGGTTCAAACCGCACCCGCCCGACCTTTCTTGCGTTTTGGCTTTGCTTTTCTGGCTAAGAGCCTCGCCAGTATCAGCTTTAAAACATTGTTGTTAATATACGAACCCCTACCTTTGTACAACTTTCCGACTGGGAAATCCCCCCCTTGGCTAATTGTGTTGTCGTGAATTCCCTCTCGGGTCTCTCCGCTTCTGTTGAGAGAGATGCTTCAAGTCCACCGGCGGTTTAGCCCCTCCCTGTCCCGTTAGGAAAGTTTGAGGACTTCACCGTAAGCCGTGCTTTTCCGTCTCTCCCTTAATGGCATTTCTGAGCAGGGCGAGGATATTAGAGTCTGCCAATCGCCCGTTATGCGTTTTTTGAGGGGGAAAAGTCATCAGTGAGTCCATTCTCCCTTTCCGTCCCCCTGACGCAGCCCCCTACCCTTTTCGAGCCAGTGTCCGTACTCTCGACCCCCCCAGCGAGCAATCAAGACTTCTGAGGCTTTTTTTTAAGGACCTCGGACAGTATCGACTTTAAGCCGGTACGGTCCCCCTCATGTAGCTCCAACGTTATGTAAACCACCGAGCGAGCCCCCGCAATTGAGCGGCAAGAAGACTTTTGTAACCTTTCTCGGTTCCCCCCTCCCGAACTTTTTTGGACTGTGTCCGTGTCTTTTTTTTAGTCCGTAAAGCTTAGCACTGGGACGGGTCTCTCCCAACTGTATTCCGACCCCCCGCCCAAGCGAGCAAGCAGTCGGAGAGGACTTTACCCGGACAGCTTATGACCTCGCGCCTGTCACCCGGTTCTAGAAGCCTTCAACTTGCTGACGCAGCGGTACCTCCACCGGCAGACAATATCTGGGGTTCTTGACGAAATGAATCCTACAATTTTTTCGCCAACGATAAAAAAAGCACGCCACGAAAGTCAGGGCGGCCCCCTTTACTTATGCAAAGCGATCTGGACCGTGAAATTCTAATCTATGAGATCATCCCGTATGACCACCCCCCCCCCCCCACACAACCACACGCCACCGTCCCTTTCCTGGTGGTATTCCTACGCAGTGTTGGAGTTAATCATCTCCCAAGGCGCACTGCAGACCTCCTTTGGTCCGGCAATGAAACGGCTTCTCCAGTCATGGATGGAGCCGCCCTCCCTGAGTTTAAGTTACCGAATGATCTTTTTTGAGCATCCCTTTTTGAAATAATAGCTCTGTACTGCTGTCTTATTCTCTTCGATGTTTCGTGTTCCTCCCTTGAGGTACCTTCCGTGAGACTCTGAGAAGTTCACGACATATCATTCTCCTTTCCCGTCGAGCGCCTTTCCGAGCTCCGCAGAGGTCCCTTCAAGGGCCTGGTGTGATGATCGAGACCACTGGTTAGTTAGATCGCTTTCTACCTGATGTCGTCGGTGGAAGCTGCGGACGATTTCGTGTTATCAACAGCGAACTCCCGCGATCAGTCGCCTATCGGTCCGCCACGTGGATGATTTTGACCTGACCTTCTCCCCTTTTTTACCCTTCCCCCCCTCCCCTCTCCATCCCCCCTCCCTCTTTTGTTTCTTCCGCCCCCTCCTTCCCCCCCCGATCCTCCTCACTATTTTCTCCTCCCCTCCCCCCTCCACCCTCCTTACCCCCGTCACTTTTGTTTGCCCGTATTTTCCTTCCCCTTTGCTCCCTTCCCCCCTCCGTCCCGCCCTCCGTCCCCCTTTCCTCCACCTTCCTCCCCAGTTTGATCCCTTGTCCCTCCATTCCTCCCCCCTTTCTTTTTCTCCCTTTTCCATCGCTTTATTTTTCCCTCTTTTCTAACCTCTACCTTCCCCTCCTCAACCACTTTCCCCTTATGGCCCCCTCTTCCCCTCCTCCCTCCTCGCCCCAACCTTTCCCCACCTCCCTCCCATCCCCCTTACGTACATCGCCCCCACCACTTCCCATTATTTCCCCCCTCACCGCCCCGTCCCCCCAACAACTTTCTCTTTGCCTTTTACCTTCTCCTCCCCCTCTCCTTCCTTTTCCACCTCCCCTTCTCCCGCCTCCGCCCTTCCCATCCGCTTTACTCCCCCCCCCTCCTTCTTTCCTGCCTTTTCCTCACCCTACACCATCCTTCACTCTCCTCCCTCTTCCTTCACCCCCCTCTACTCTCCCCCACTTTTCCAGTTGCACTCGCCCCCCCCCCAATCCCCCGCCCTCCCTTTCACCTCCCCCCTTTTCCACCCCACACCCCACTTCTACTTCCACACTGCTCCCTTCTTACTTCCCTTCCCTTCTCCTCCTCTATTTTTTTTCCCCTCCCTCCCTTCATCCCCTAATCCCCTCTTTCCTTTCCCCCCTATCCTCTCCCCCTTCCCTCCCCCTTTCCCCCCTCCTCTCTCCCCCTCCACTCTCCTTTCCCTTTCCCTCTCCCCCTCTTCCCCCCTCCCCCCTCTTCTTTCCACTCCTCCCCCACCTTTCCTCACCCTCTCCCTCTCAGCCCCTTTCTCACATTTTTCCCCCACTTTTGCTTTCCCCCCCCTCCCACCTCTCCTACCCCCACACCTTGGCCCCCCCCCTCCAACTCCCACCCCTTCTCCCCTCCCCAACCGGAGTTTTCTCTATACCCCCAACTGGCTTGATTGACACCTTCTCTGTTTTTTTTTACCCCCTCCGTCGTGCTGCTGTCGAGTTGTATCCCCCTACGCGATTATCCAAGTCCCATATCGTCTGAGCCCAGAAGCGACAGATGGACCTCCCGAGAACACCGTTCTATGAGGGCCGCGTTCGCGGATGGCAGTTTCGCATCACTATTCATATTTTTCCCGTCAGAGCGCCCCTCCCGTTGCGTCAGCTTGGCAATACGTGTGCTCTGCTCTCCTCCTTCTTAAAGGCGGAATAGGGCATAGCCCTATAATCCGACTTTTGGATGATCATTTTTATGGTGCTGTGGTGTTTGAGTGATGCTCCGATTTTCCCTTGGCCCCACCACGTGCTTTCCCCGATGATCCCTCTACACTGTATTGTTTTTTAGTGACGGACTTGAGGACCCCCTTTTTCTCGCATCCAGGTTGTCCCCCTTCTGACCTCGGTGTTACCCTGCGTTAACTACCCGTGTCCGTCCACGCCTCGACATTGTTTGCCTTTTTCGTCTTCCCTCATTCAAAGGAATTTCCCCTTGTCGCCACACGCATACCTCACAGCCCAAACCGAGATTTGTTCATCTCCAGCGCCGCCTTTGCGGTCTAAGTGCCCCCCTAATCCTTTGAACAATCCCCCTGTTTGCACTGCCTTTGCAAGGCCGGAATCCGTACTTTTTCGGAACCCTCATCACCGGTCGCGGAGTCAAGCCCCGGTCTTACCTTCCTTCGGAGGTGCGATAAGGTCCGGTCAGCCACGAGACAATGCGAAGGCGCTATGTTCTCGTCTCTTTTTTACGTTTCTCGTTGTCACCGCGTAAACCCGGATTTGCAAAGGTACCGCTGCCGTGCCACAATTCCTCCTCTTACACGCCCCCGGATTTGGCCATTGCGAAATACGCCGCGATTCGGATTCCCCCCTCCGGCCGAGATTAGCCCGTTAAGGTTTCTTATGACTGTTTATTACCCCCCTCTTGAACGCAATCAGCTAGTAGCAAGTAATTCGTTTTTTTTTCTTGTTGAAACAAGGAGGTGGACCCCCCCCCCCCCCCCCCCCCCCCCCCCCCCCCCCCCTCTTTCTTTTGAGCTAGGAACCTGCACACGTCTCCCCTTTTCTCTGGTTTCGGCCCACCTAAGGGAATGGTCGCAACTTGGGAGCAACACTGGTACGAGACTCACCTTTTTCCCCCTCTGCCTCTCGCCCAAGCCAACACTTGCTTCCCCCAAATCGTCATGGAGTACCCGTCACTTCGGGGAAAAACACTATATTCCCTGTCACTTCCCCCACTCCTCCTTTTCTCTGTACCGACTATCCCGGCCCCCGGAAGTTTGTGATGCTCGATTCCCCCGAGCTTTCCACCTCTTTCCTTGTCCGGCTAACTGGTTTTTACGGTTTTTTTTCCAATCAAAATGGAAGTGAGAGAAGTTGCTTTTTTGATCTTTGCTTTCGACTTGGTTTTTGCGAACATCTGACCCCAACCCCGCAATTCCCTGTCGTGCTTCAAGTGCGTTTTTTTTTATTGTGTCCTTCTGGAGTCATTTTCTCCACTGGACACCCACGCCCTCCCCCCAGAAGTGCGGTGCCCCTGTTAACTCCCTCCAATCATAATTGCGGACTGCCCCATTTTTGCATTCTGCCTGCCCAATGAGGAGCCTCCCGTGCATTGCGCTTCCCGTTTCGGAACCCTGTGGGGCCCTGACACGTCTAGTCTATTTTCTTTTAGCCCGCATCCAGGCTCAAAAGAACTTGTCTCCCACAGTGTCGTACCATCGATAACGACGCGGTGCTTGCTTGTCACTGTATTCATCTCGTGGCCGTGAGAAGTGATTGTCCTTTGGAGGCCCTAAGCGATTTTCGGCGCGATTTCTGCGCGCGTTTGCTTTTTCGTGCCTCAAAAATGAACCCTCGCGTCCTATCGAGTCAGGCTTCCGCGAGAGACCCGATTCCTTTGATGTACCCGCAGATTAGGGATTTTCGAGTGCCCCGCTCAATTGCCATAGGGAGTCCCGAGGAAAAGCTTCCCTGCTTCCTGGCCCCGCTTTACAAATTTTCTATTGAGTTTTCCCGCGGCGGCTCCCGCATTATTTTTGTTACGCCATCGGACCTTCTTCCTTTTCTGTCTGGATCAGGCGGTACACCCCAAAGGTCCCTATTCGAAAAAACTGTGTTGCCCAGGACACGGCAACGACATAGAACCGCCCCACTTTCCCTAGTACCTTGCTTGGCTTGTCCTTCCCGCGTGCATTACCTTTCTATCTTCGATTTTGTCGTGAGGTAGAGGATCCGTCCCCGGAAGTCTCCGCCA
>Ga0179593_1392965_pt1 | contig 12614 bp, 14 predicted proteins | sample CZODoug2_1_08_16_FD_185931 | JGI IMG/M metagenome (GOLD analysis project Ga0179593, IMG submission 185931) | Vadose zone soil fungal communities from Angelo Coast Range Reserve, California, USA - CZODoug2_1_08_16fungal (PacBio error correction) | ecosystem: Environmental > Terrestrial > Soil >... | reverse complement strand
CCGAGTCGACACCCAATGCGTCTTTTCCTCGCCCTCGTTCCCCTCGTCTCAAGCGTATTCACTTCAAAATGACTCAAACAAAATTGCCATTTCCTGTCCCTTTTTTCCTTAGTGCATATGTGGCGAGGGATTTCGAATTTTTTGATTATTCTGTGGGGACAATTCTCCCTCACCTAGACCCCTCTTTTTAATTTCCCCCTCGTTGACATGTTTTGGCGCGCCCAATCTTATTCCGTCTCCCCCCCTCTCTGCTCGCAAGGATTCTGACCGCCATATTGATTCTCCCCTCAGAGTTCTTGAGTGTCCCGATTGATACCAACATTTCCTGACGCTTCGCCTATTGTTTGCAGTTGATGCGGACCTCCATAAGCGTATATTCGATTTGGCTCCTATTCCCCCTTCCCTGAAACGTACGTTTACCGTGGAACGATTGTCCTGTTCGCCCTTTCCTTTACTTTTTGATACATTAGCGAAGAACAAACCCTTTCCTTTTTTTCTTCTCGAATAGACAACGGCGGGTAGTGAGCTGGCGTTCTCCTACATGTTTCTCCCGAGCGGATTTGTATCGCTTCGCGGGATTCGGACCGGAAGCGATTCCTGCGTTCTCAGATCTAGTTGTTGCGTTCTCCCTCGTGTCCTTCTATCTGATTCCCATTCGATTCGTCACAATCTTCTCCAACGCGTACTCCTTCACTTGTTTCCCTAGTTCCCTTCCTTACGCTGGTGCCCACGTTAGAAGAAGCCCGGTCATGAAAGTTGTCTGTCCGGGCTTCCCCCTCCTTAATGTCCTCCCCCCTGCCACGCCCAAACGATGCGCGTTTGTTCCCCTCCCATCGACCTGCGCCGAACAACAAATCGCCCCGACAAACCAGGAAGCGTTGCACTTTCTTTACTCTGCCTACGATGGCCTTTTTCTACTGCTTGGGTAGCGCTTACTTCTACAATCCGAACAGACCTTAGCGCCGCCTCCCGGGCTAATTGATTTGGAGTTCCAGCCTTGCGATGACGCAAGTGACCCACGATGGCCCAACTCTTTTTAGTTTTCTTAGATCCACAATAAAGCCCATGACTGCTACCTATTTTCACCGATTCGGACCCCCAACATCCCCCCCATTTCCTTGTGTCGGTTAGATGTCTTCTCTGGAAGAGTTATCTCCGGCAGGCAATTGACCCTTTTCTCTTCTCATCTACCGGGCCGACATGAGCTCCACACCTCCCTACGGGGATGACCCCTGCATCGTGAGTGAATTGGCGTCATTTTTCTTAGGTGTCCCCTCATCGACCCAGTTCACCGCTGTCAGACTTCTCTAGAGATCGGACGCTCGCCGTGCTGAAGCTTCTCTCTCTGACCCCCCATTGTATGTTTTCGCCGCCAATAGCTCCCCAGGTCAGTTCCTGGCTGGTGAGTTATAATCGAGCTTGCGAAACCTCTGTAGTACTATTTCCCGTCGGCACCGCTGTTCACGGATTCCCCGCCCACGCGATTGCATCAGTCGTGATCCCCTCCCAGGCTGGCGGCCGGAAACTTCGCCAACCCAGGGCGAATTTGCTTTCCCGGTGCTTTCCCTTGGCACCTTCGTTTTTTGTCGTCCTGTCGAGTCCGGAAAAAACATTCTAAGAAACCCACACACACTTCGCTACACACAACAACCACATCCCAACAACACCCCTAACACCCACACCAATCCCGCAAATCTAAAAAACAAAAAAAACCAAAACCAAACACCACAAACAAACAACAAAAAACCAAACAAACAAATCACACAAAAAAAACCAACAACACAACCCCCAACCCACAAAATCCACTTTGCTGAGCGGTCGTTCGTCGATGACACGTTGGGCGATTGTCCCTCAAGGTGTGAGGCCAGAGTGCGCCCCCAGTTTGGAACCTCTTCCATAAGCATCGGGCATTCGAATCATTGAGATCGTCACCGATTTCGTCAGGTATCGTAAGCCTCCGCGTCCCCCTCCGTTAACGCCTGAGTAGGGTTCTGGGCACCCTCCTCGCGGCACACCCCCCTATGTGCCAGTCGGATTTTTTGGTTTCCCACCAAACCCGCGATCTCAGGAAACCTGCCTGCGTGCTCGTCGGCTGACCCCCTTTCGTCATCCGTGCCCGCCGAAACTCAATATACTTTCAATCGACCTGTTTCTCCTTCCACGGGCCCAGCCGTTTGCACAATTTTCTTTTTAAATGCACCTTTTCTTTCTGTCATTCGGTTCTCTTTGTGCATGAGTACACGTTTCTCCTGCCGCGTTCCATCCCCTTCTGGGAACGCGTAACGCTTTGTTTCCACCCCCTGCACTTATTCTCCCACGACCGGTACCCGGTCACCACAACCCGATGAAGTTTCTGTCCCTTTTTGGTAGCGTCGTATTTCCGTGAGACTACTACTCGCCCTTTCTCCCCAATCCTTATACCTAGCTGACTAGGACTTTTCCCCAAATTCAAGGGATTGGTAGCCTTCTGCGAAACCCCCCCACCGTCACCGTTGACGCTTTGCTCATCGATTTCGAAAGTAGGAGTTCTTGCCCTCTAAATTCATCTCTTTCCTTCTTCTGATTTGGGCGCGAACTGCGCCGACTCTGGTACGCTGGTTTTTTTCGAGACTTTTCCCGTAGACCGCCATCTGATACATTCTTTGGCGGTTCCCTTTTGTCGGATCTGGCCGCGAGCTCCGTGTAAGTATCGTCTTGACTTGCTACGTTTACCCCCTCGTGTTTCGAGCCCCTCTCGCGCCGGTTTCATACCGACAGAGCCCCTTGGTTTTCACCGACTATGAGGACTATTCGTCTCGCAACATCCGACCTCATTAATCCTGATTGTTCGATATCGGCCGGGGAGGGCCATGGTGAATTCGTCACGTCATGGTTCTCGTAGCTTGTTTTTCCTTCCGGGCAGCTCTTTATGATTTGACAGCAGACTGTGTCTCCCCCGGGGGTATGGCGCCGCTGCTTAGGGATCCTTCTCCCTCTTCGAAGCGGTGCATGTGCTGGCTACCAAAACGTTGATCCCCACAAAGCCTGCATTCGCGATTTTCCACCTCCCCCTCCTCCCCCCCTTGGAGGCGTCCTGCCCCAGTGAAATTCTCCCCTTACTCCTTTTCCACTTTTAGATGAGGCGGTCGCGGTCACCCCTGTGAAAATTTCTACTCCTATCCGTTTTTTTTTGAAGAGATATCTTCCACAAGCCATGACGCGTCCGCCTTCCTTTGCCCAGTTTCCCAATTGGTCTACTTCATGTAAGTGGCCTTTTCACCTCCCCCTGCGCAAGGGTGCCTTCCAGATGTCATAGCATCGATGCGGGCTTTTTTTCGACACTTTTTTTGCGCAGAATGCACACTTTTCGCTCGACCATTCGTACTCCCCTCGCAATTTACCCCTTCTGCGTCCCCCCCGTCTGTGCTGTTCGCCTCCGTTCCCTATTCTCCCTTCCCCTTGAAGGCTCAAGGCCACTGTTCCCCTTTCCGCCCTGAGGTCATTCCCTGGCCCCCTCCTTTAGCCTTATCGAAACACCCCTTCTCCGGTTCGGATGCGATGACTTTTCATCTGTCCGCAGAAGTATGCCCCCCCATTGGTTTGTATGCCGGCCGGGCTTTTCCCCCCCCCCCCACAGTATTTCGACGTAGCAAAGTCAGTTTTTGTGGATTAAGTACCACGTCTCTCGGCGGCCCTCTCCCAACACCAGGTCCGCCAGCCCAACATGGTCCCCTTGGAGGTTAGCCGTGCCGTTCGCCGCCACCCCATCGCATCTCGGAGGAGAAGTTGCTAGTCCCCATCTTATCGAAGAAAGTACTGCCATTATTATAAGGGAAAGAAAAAGTCCTCCTTTCCACGAATCGAAGTTGACTCATTTTTTTTCTTCCCAGGACCTGTGAACGGTGTGTTTCTAGATTTTTCCCAATATTTATTTGCATTCAGAGTTAACTATTACCCCTTTTTAGGTTGCCTCTCGTGATAGTTAGCATGATAAGGAATTATCCTATACCAAAAGTGTCCCTCATAATTCGGGTTTTTGTTTTTGGTTCACGTTTTCCCATCTTTTTCCTTGTCCTCCGTTTAGAGGGTCTCCTTCCGGTCCTTAGCGAAGTGTTCTGTAAACTGCGGAAGGGGTCTCACGGTGGTGTGCACTCATTCTCGTCTCCCGATTCTACGCCCTATGCATTTTTTTTTTTTTTCCCCTGCATTGTTGCAACCCGGCTTTTTTTTATTAGAAAAGTTTCCGTTTGATTTCATTCGATTCTTTCGGCGTTCTTTACCTGATTAAGATCCCTTTTCTCCTCCGTCCCTCGATTGGCGTTATTTTCTCGTTCGGGGTCTTTTTTCCCACCTCCTCCTACTCTTTGCCCCCCCTTTTCAGCTGCCGTGTTTCAAATCTAACCTTATCAGGCGTTTTCCAGAGGTTGCCCGGGAGGTTCTATACCGGTGGCGATTTCCCTGGCCCTCTTCTCAACAGTTTCCCTCCTTTAAGAGTCCCCCGGATGATTCATTTCTTGGTGCGCATCTGGTCCTTTTGAATTAAACACTTTTTCTCGTACCACTCGACCCGTCTGACTTCCCCCTCCTCCCTTTTATCCGAGCTATGAAATATCTGGACCTTCATCACAACGTTCAATTGCGCCCCCCTTTAACTCCAATATTCGCACTTTTGTGGATAAGTTTCGTTCCCGCACAGCAGGTGTCAACCCTCCAGCTTCCATGCGAGTGGGATTTCTCCGTGACCAGCTGGCCGGTCCCCCCGGATGAGCCCCGAAGGATTTTCGAAAAGATCTCTCTAACACCAAGCCGCCCATGAGCCTTTCGTTGCGCTTTTCGTTTTATTACCCTCATTCTTCCTCCTACCAGGCGAGAGTTTTCTTCTTTTAACCGTTCTTTGAACGCGGTTCTTCTCCGCTTTGTCGTGCTCCGAATATCAACCGCCCCGCAAGGCGGCTCTGAGGCTTTTCCACTGCCGAGGTTTTGAGGCCCTTTCCTGCCCTTTCTATTGCTTGTCGATTCTCGATTTGCCCTTCTCCTCTTAAGTTCTAGTGCCCTTAACCCCACCTTTTCACAATGCGATAGTAACGAGGTAGCGGAATTTCTCTCACGCCCGCAGCAGCCACTCTTTTTTTCCCGGCCCCTTTTTTTCTTCATTCGGATATTTCCCCGGTCTTTCCAGCCAACTCAATGGATCCTTTCTCTTCGCTAAAGGAGTTTTTTCTTTTTGCTCTTTTTCCCTCCTCCCCAAGCATAGGAAGAGAAATCGTAGACTTCCCCCATGTCAACGACTTCCTGGTTTGTTTCATCGTTATCCGTTCCTGCGACCACCCAGCGATCCTTGCCGTGTTTTTCCCCCGAATAGTTCCTTCTTGGAAGCGGCAATAAGATTTTTTTCTCTCACGTGGCACCCAGCGACTGCTGGCCATAGCCAGTCTCTTTCTGTGCGAATAAGGCGATTGGTTGACTCCCTCTTTCCTACTTTCTCCATTCTCATCCCCTTTTCGGTCTCCTCTTCTAGCACGAGAATCCGGTTTGCTCGCGCCGGTTTACTCGATGAACCCCTTTCTCTCGTGGCGCCAAGAATCTCCCTTTCCCCCCGGGTATCATTTCAGGAGACACATTTTTTTTTTGTTATTCTGATGCTATAACCAGGAATTTTCCCAGCCCTTCTTACCCTGTTTCCGTCGTGTCTTGTCTGAATCGATCCCTCTAATATACGCTATGAGGTCCATTCCCTTTCCTCCCCTACCTTTTTTTCGCTTCAGGAAATTTTTTAGACTGTCTTTGTCCCCTCCGCTCCCCGGCCTCTTCCTCCCAATCGTGGGCGTGACTCATTTAGAGACTCCTTTTTGATTGCTGAATAGATTGGCGCGTACTGTCGCGACTTTTTTCCCTTTCCGAAAGGATTTACTTTGGTGATTTCCTTTCCATATATATCAATTTCACTTCTCCAATAGCCCTCCGGTTTCCCCCCAACAAATTGAATCCCCCCTTCTATTCCCTCAATCTTGAGACGCTTGCGAGAGTCAGCATTGAAGAATGAAATCAAGTTTTTTCCCCCCTTCGAGATCTTTTACCCTAATAATAAGTTGTTGTTTTTCTGAGATCTTAGCGTTAGACAACCCCCCCTCTTAGTTTCCGTCTCATGCGTGACTAGTGAACTCTGTCCCTTTGCGCCCCCCCTCCCTTAAACCAGGGCATATGGTCTTTTTTTGCCCGATAGTGCTATGGTGCGACGTTATTGCGCTAATTTTGACCTGATCACCAACCCCTCTTCTGACTCTTAAGGCCAAGAGACGAATTTTCGCTGCCCTTCTTAGTTGCCGCCCTTACCTCTATGCTCGCACCTCTTCGACTCCACCTCTTTTCGTTTGATGTGTCCCGCGGGACTTCAATATTTCCTGACGCGCGGCCTCCGCTTTCCCAGTTGCTGCGGCGCGTCTATTTCCTTTTATATCTGCTTGTCCCCACGGCCAACGTACTTGACCCCGTGCGCTGTAGTCGTTCTTTACTTTTTTCATACAGGGCCACCCACTTGTTTCTCCTTTCGAATCCCAGTGGGTAGTCGTTTTTGCCTCGAAATTTGTGACGCTCTCGTGGGCTATGCTAGCGGGCGCGCCCGCGGTTCGGCAGCTAATCTCGCGAGCGTCGACCTTGTAGGGATGCTCTGGCGTGTCACACCTGTCTCCTCTTATTCTCTATCGCCATCCCCTGGCTTCTCTAGGCGCTTGTTTTTTCCCTCCTCCGGGCAAGCTTATGAAATGATGTCGTCTTCCTTTTCCCCGTCTCAGCCTCACGATTCGCCACGCCACTTCGGGCTCTATTTGGTCGCCCCAGCTCCTCCCGTCCATTGTACCCCTCGAAACCCATCTTTCTCCCCCCATTGGATCGCGCCCTGTTCGCGTACTCTTTTTGTGCTACGGAGCCCCACGAACATGCCCTTTAGCGTCTTTCCTCCTTGCCGCTTGATTGTGGACAGCCGATACAAGTGATCCCCCCCGATGGCCTGCCTTTTCCCTTTGTTTTTTGCTCGTCTCTACACGAATTCCGATAACCCTTTTCCCCCCCCTCTCCCTCTTGTCACCGCAGGTGTGAGGATGAGTTTTAAGGTTATATGCGGCATTTTCTCGTCCCAATCTCTCGCGCTGCCTTAGGGCCGACCCTTCTTGCTCCCCCAGTCCCTGAACATCGATTCCTTTTTTTTGTATTGATGTCGGGCTGACGACATAATCGCAACCGCGCGTCCGACCCTTCTTCGGAAAGACCGATCTCCGGGTCCTCTCTGCGATGCATTCCTTAGCCGCTCCCCACCTGCACGGGCGTGTTATAATCGAGTTTTCGTTCCCCCGCCTCTTCGATGCTATCGCTTCATGATTTGTCAAGGATCCCCAGCGATTTGCCTAGTAGTGGACCTTGACGCTCCGACCCTGAGCCCCAATTTTTCATATTTGCTCCCCTGCGCATTTCCTCTTTGAGTCGTTCAGTAGAGCTCTTTCATAAACAACATTCCACTTTTTAGAGCGGCGTCCGGACGTGTTTGAAGGGTTGCGGCCCCAGCTCCGCCCGATGAATCCATCCGTTGGCATTTCGAACTCATCTCCGATAGCACCGCGGATCGGTAAGCCCCGCACCCGGGTCAACGCTGAGCTTTATTTTCTCCAGGGCTTTGCGTCGGATGCGTGTTCAAAACCCGCGATCTACCTGGCCCTTGCCTGCGTCAAGTCGTCTCCCGGTCGTCATTCTTTTTATCTCTTTGTTTTTTCCCCCTTTGCTAAAGGCAACGTACCCGTCTGGAACTGCATAGTTCGTAATCTCTGCGAGGGTGGCACGAACACCACCTTCTGCTGTGTCCACTATGCGTTTTTTCTTCTTGTGTCAACACTCTTTTTTTAGCCCCAAGACGGTCGGCACCAAAACCCAAGTTGTCGGGGGGGTAGTAGGAGACTCTCCACTAGACCTCCCAATCGTATTCTGTCTTGCACCCATAAGGATGGACACTGCGAAAACAACCACAGTAAATCCTTTACGAGTATGCTCATTCTTAGTGATAAAGTAGGCGTTTCTTGTGAGAACGTAATTAGGCGGTATTCAATTTGGGCGCCTGGCCGATTCGGGGCTTTTCGCCCATCTTATTCAGATTTTTGGATGCCCTGTGTTGCGGCACGCGCGCGGTTTGTACTTAATCGGTCCTACTACGGTCGTACACGCGGTTTCGTCCGCGACGCCGGCACCGACACTCAGACTGCGGTGCTTTCCCACATCCGACGCCGGTCCGATTGTTCGATCTCTTTGTCATGTCCTTGCCGCCACCCATGCGCCTGTAGCTGCTTGTATGCTCGGGCCCTATGCGGACACATACCGTGTACGCAGGTTGTCGCTGCCTTGGGACGTCTCGAGATAGTTTCCATGTGGGCCCCCAACCGTGTTGCCAACAAGCCCCGCCTCTTATCGTATTCGTCAGGCACTTTGCGGTTGCATTTCGTCCCGTACAAGGACGCTTCCTCCCATTGTGAATTGCGCAGGCGTTCGGCGGTCGCGTGGAATCTATACTCTTTCTCCCTCTGAGAGATTCCCCCCTGACTTGACCGCCTGCCCCCCTTTTTAACTTTGAAGGATCATTTTCCTTGCCGTGGCCGCCTGCCAATTTGCACTTCATGCTGGCTGTTTGGAGCAACGTTTGGGTCGCCAGTCACCTCGCTTCGTCCTCCGATCCCGAAGTCCCGCCAACCTTAGCTAACGTATTTGCTGTCTGCTCCATGGGACCATCTCCTGGCATACGTCGCAATTGCCTGCGGCCGATATCAACAATCGGCCCGGCGCCTATTTCCCCTTGACGTTTCACTCGCTGTCCAAGGCCTCTCTTAAGGTTGCGCGCTCCACCCACTGTGGGTCGTACCTTAGCAAAAGTCAGGTAGTCCAAGTGCTCGCTCTTTTCCCCAGACACAGGTTTTCCCGAGCAACTCATGGATGCGGCGGCCTTTCAGTTATCGCCCCACCCATCGCCCTCGTCCGGTGGTTCGGCCCCCCTCAGTACAAGCCCGGCCTATTTGTGTTTCAAGAACGCCTCTACGAATCGTCTCCCAATCGTCACAAGACAGTGTACGGTGTGTGTTTTCTTTTTCCCATATTTCTCCCTAGTTTCATGTCACTATTGGTCATTCGATTTTTCTCTTTAGAGAGTGATTACGCCCGCTACCCCCTTTTCCAGATATAGGTTGGTGACCGTTGTACCCTGCTCCTGAAGTCTTTTCCCCGCGGGTTTTAGGTCGGCCGAAAGTGCTCCGGCAGTTGAGACCGGTGGTGTGAATAATGCACCCTTCCTCGCTTGCACGCACCCCTGTTCCCGAGTTGTCAAAACCCCTTTTTGCTTCGGCGCTCATTTCAGTTTAATTTTCGGCGGGTGCCTCCTCCATTGGTCGCCGACGTCCCCCTGGCATGCTCCGGGTGTTCCCACATCCTCACGTGGCAAACAGCGGGGCCGTCCTTGACCTTACAATCTTCTGTTGTCTTTGCCGGGGCCTTCGCACACCGGTGGGATCGGTTTTTTTTCCCACCCGGGAAAATTCCACTGTTCGCCCTTCAACAGGAGATTTTCACTTTCCCCCCCGTTGATTGGTGCCCGTGAATCACTTAGCCCCCCATTTCCCTTTCCGCGTAACGGCCCCTCTATCCAGTGTTCCGAGCTCGCATCTGATACGACTTAAGAGAAACGGTTCCCAGGAGAAAGGGAAAATATTCTCTACTTTACACCACCCCCCCCCCTCTTTTTGTATAAGTCCGCCCCAGGTCAGGTAATAAAGAATCGATTTCTCGCTGTTTTCGTGACCCGTTTAACTCCTTCTCCTAGGAGCATCGACGAGGGTGACCCTCTCTATAAAAGTTCAACGCCCTTGCCTGCCCGCTTATGGAGACTGGCCTTCATGCAATTCATCGTAAGCATCCCGGTCGCGCGAGATTCCATCTAAGTCGGACCGCGGTTTAAGGTCTCTTCTTAGTTTTATCCTCCCCCCCCATTCAGCCCAAGCACTTCTTCTCTTCTTTAACTGACAAGAGGTTGTTTGCTCATTGTAGGGCCGGTTGGGCGGCTCGATGCTCGCTTCCTTCCTGCATATCCACCGTTCATGCTCATCCTCCCCCCACCTTTGACAATCTATACGCTCGGCGCAATCCGTTATAGTGAATCGAAGAATTCTCAAGGTTTGACGGCCTCGGTTTCTCACTGCGGAATCTGTTTCGTCCAATCCATCAAGGAGGACCCTGGTCTGGTCCTTGGCGTCCTGTTTCCGGTCGTCTGGCTCTTTCGACTAACTCCCTAGGCGAGCCCTCGTAGGTCGTCAATCAACGCTTCCTTGTCTGTTTCGCTTCGCGTGAGAATGTCTTCCCCTTCTCCCTCTGGGCACTTCTTATATCAAGGTTTGAAGACCGACAAGCCCCCAATTTCTTCGCTTCTTCGACGTGGACACCTTCCTTCCAGGCCCATCTCAGTCAAGAGTTCGGGAGAGCCTATACGCGGTTGCTGAAATTTTTCCTCAACCGATGTCATTTATTCCCTGAAGGTCGAGGTAGTTTTTACTAGGAGCTAGCATCGTACGCGCCTTCCGTCTCCCCCCCCACTTTTCCCTAGCTGTTTACATTTCGCCCAGCGAACTAACCCCGTGGTTTCCTCGAATTTCCCCCCCCATCTTGCTTTTTTCCTTCTTCCCTCCCACCGTACTTTTTTAACGCGCCTCCACCGCGTTCAACGGGTCTTCCCTTTTTTCATCTATCCCCCCCTTAGAAAAATCCTATCGCTATGAGGTGCAGCAACAGCCCTCAATTCTTAGATAGCTGAATTTTTCTCTTTCCCCCTTTACACCCCCCTTACTCCTTCTCTTCCGTCCACGTTCGAATCCCTTGCCGCTCTTGTGCTGCATGTAAATTGGAGCGCGTCCGTTCTTTTCCGTCAGAAAGAGTGTATGTGATCTTATATATAGATCCCCCTTTTCTATTCTCCCCCCCTTTAGCCCCTTTCCCCCCCCATTGCACTTATGTTCCATTTTTTCTGAGTAATTTTTCAATGTGAATCCGTTGTCGCTTCCCGTATTTCCTTGAACCTCCAGCGTCACGTCGATTGATCTATCTCTTTCCCTAATAAAAGGGGTTTGAGGGATTCGAGCGTTATCACAATGGATTCGTCCTTCTTTCCTCTCTGCCCCCCTTTTTCTTACCTTTTTCCCATGACTCGACCCCAAACTTCCTTTCTTTTTTTTCCCTTGTCGAATCTTCTGTGCGAGGATGAGCTTTCTCCTAAGGGTCCAAGATCACCAACCTTAGAATATTCACTCTCCGGTAACCCAAGCGACAGTTTGAGATATCTTTTTTCCCTTCCTTCCCCCCCCTTTCCTTTTTCTCTAGTTTTTTTTTTTTTTGACTCGACCACGTGGCTCCCTTCCTCTCCTCTTCTTTCTTTTAGAGGGACATTATACAACCTATTTCCTGACTGAGCCTCATCCTTTTCTTGGCGGCCTTTTCGGACCTCATTGCGTATATTTCGAGTTTTTTATACCAGATGTTGGAACAATCCACGTGTGCCCCAGTTTTGACCCCTTTTCTTTCTCCCCCTTTCCGTTTCTTTTTCTCCGGCCGCGAAGTCACCAAACCCCTTTCCTGGGTTTCCATTCGCCCACACCCAGCGTTTCTTTTTTATTCCCCTGGGGCACGAGAGAGAGGTCTTCTTCTCGTTGAGTCCCCTTCACTGGGTGGTTTGTCTTGCGCTCGTCATTTTTCTTTGACTCGGACTCCTGGCTTTTTTCCTTTTCTCTTCGTCAAATCTTGTGCACAGAGTTCATAGAATTCGTCTCAATCCTTCTTTTTCGCTCTCTTTCAGGCGCTTTTTTTTTGACTCAGGTCTTCCATCTTTTGTAGATTCCCCTTTCATGCCCTCCACCTCTGTTCGTCCAAACACTTCCTGGCTGCGCTGTTGTCGGCCGCGTTACCGCGACCTTCGTCCCCCTCCCTGAAAACTGTCTCCTTTTCCCCCTGTGAGCCTACATGGACTCGTCTCTCTGCCTGGTTCATCTCTTCACTTTAGAAATTCCTTTAAATTTATTCACTACCCTATCCCGGCCCCTTCTTGGCGGGCAATCCTGTTTCCGGAGCCCCAACGCCTGTCCCTTTGGTTATCTCTTTTCCTCTCCCCCGATAAACGCATTCGTACATCGGGCCCCCTCTTGTTTTTGTAAACCGGTTTTTCGGATGAGCTCGGGTCCCTTTTCTTCCGCGGCTGCAATTTTTTTCTTTTACCGAGCGGCGTTCAACCCTTCGTCCACTTAGATCCACCCACTTTCGTGAAACCTCCTATCGCCTGCCTTGCGTAATTGTTCTTCTTTTCCTCAAGAATACTCGGTCGACTTTTTCTTCAAATCCGATCGCCGGGCCTTCTGAAATTGCAGCGAACATCCGCAATTTGCCGGGCTTCATGGTCCTTCCCTCTGAAACACGCCCTCTTCCTCGTTTGTCTTCCCCGAAGCGATACGCACACCGAAAGTAGTCGTGAGTTTCCCAGACTGCGGCGGCCTTCCCCAATCACCCCTTGAGAATTGCTTTACGGGATCCTTTCTGAGTCATGGTACGCTCCCAATCGTCAACAAAAAGTG
>Ga0179593_1562211_pt1 | contig 12615 bp, 15 predicted proteins | sample CZODoug2_1_08_16_FD_185931 | JGI IMG/M metagenome (GOLD analysis project Ga0179593, IMG submission 185931) | Vadose zone soil fungal communities from Angelo Coast Range Reserve, California, USA - CZODoug2_1_08_16fungal (PacBio error correction) | ecosystem: Environmental > Terrestrial > Soil >... | reverse complement strand
TTTACCTTCAGCGCCCCTTTTTTTGACTCCTTCTTACTCGAGAACTTTCTGAAGACGCGGTCCTTCCCGGATGATCTGCTCCTGCATCACCCCGAAAAGCATACCTTCCTTTCTAACTTTACCGGATTTCTGACCTCCTTCTTTTCTTTATATCCTCAGATTTTTCGCCTCTTCGGTTGATGGCTGAGGCGTCTGGAAGCACCCTTTCGTCCTTTCTAGGTTTTACGCACGAGTGAGACCCAGCTTCTAGCATCCTCTGCACCCTTCGCATTTTTCTCCTTTGGCCGCCATCCTTCCCCTTTATTGAAACGCTGATTTTCTCAAATGTCGGCGCCTTGCAGTTTTCTTAGCTCTTTCCAACAGCGTATGAGCATCAGAGGCTTTTCCTTTTTTAGCCCCCCTCTTCTAAGCTAGCGAGGCTCCTTTATCCTTAACCAAATGTTTTAGTTTTAGAATCGCTTCAACCTCGCGTGTGCGTCTGTAGTGCCCTGGGTGGCTGTGACCCCTTTTAAGTAATACTCTTTCTTCCCGGGTTTGACCCGTTTGGAATCCCTTTCCCATGGCGATCGTACTCCACATATGGTAACTTTTCTATTTGCTTTCCCCTTGCCTCTCTAGTATGAAACCACTTCCCCTTTTTTTTGCCCCACCATGTCTCTATTGGTGTTCTTCTTAAAGTTGCCTTGAGGGTTACATAGCCTCTCCCCCTCTACCTCCCATCTTTGACTCCCTTTTCTTACCTTCCCCCCAAACCGCCGCGGTTCTTTTCGGTCCCCCCTTCCCTTTTTATTATGGCATACCAGACAGAATTTCCCTCCCTGCACTTAACGAAAACTCATTCAATTCTTTTGTCTTCTGATGAACCTCATTCCTGGACCCAGACAGGGAATATAAGAGTGTCTCCCTTTCTTCCAATCCGTTGTGAAGGCTTTCTCTTTGGCTCCGGAAAGTCCGTTTCGTTGAACGATAGCCTTTCCCCTTCTGCCTTTTTCCTCTCGTTCATGAAGGCAATCAGAGTTTGAACGGTCCCCTCCTCCTTGTGTGCGCGTCGTGTTGCACTGCCCCAGCCATTCCGGATATTCCCGATACGGGTCTTTCCCCCGGCTCATCCTCTCCCTCGATGCGCCCACGCTTCCCCCCCCCCCCTCTCAGAATTTTGACAAACCCTCTGATTCAACTCTTAGCGGTCCTAAGTCGCTTTTCCCTTTCCCCCAAAAGTCGGCGCGCGGCTTCCTCCTCCCTTTAGTGAAGAGAACTTTTTTTGGTAGGGTGTGAAGCAGCCCATGTCCTTTCTAGTAGTTTGTGGGACGGTGCGTGGGACTCTTTCTTCTTTTTCTCTTACGCCCTTTGCTCCTCATTCCTGGACGTTTTTCGATACTAGGGGCTCACCTTCGATCTTTCCCGTCGACGAGGACTTTAGTACACCCCCCATAGTTCTGCTTCTTGGGGTTGGACCTCTCGCCGTGTTTTTCCCTCGCACCTTCCCCCGCTTACTCCCCCTAACATGAAGGTGTTAGGTGCGACCCCTCTTGCGCTCGCGCGAGCCTCTTCCTCGGTTCTTTAATGGATACTTCTTTTCAAGTTCGTACCAAGTCTTGGTTAGCAATTTTTTTTTTCTTTTTCCCTCGCGGGATCTCCTGAACCAAATTGCGTCTAGTTCCTTTTCCCCCTCTCTCTTACTCCTCCTACGTGTTGTTTTGATCTCTCTCCCTAGCAAAACGCCTTGGGATTCCAGTACGTCCCCCCCCCCGCCCAAAAAACAACGACCAAACCCAACCCACCCCAAACACCCCCCCCCCCCCCCCCAACAAAACCGCCCCAACCCACCCCCCCCCTAAACGCCACCAAAACAAAACCCAAAAACCCCCCAAACCCTCCCCAGAAAAAAACCCCCACACAGGTCCGATGGCCTACCCCCTTCCCTTGAGTTCATCCATGCCGAAAACTCGTACTCGTGTCTTCGTCCTCGTGCGCACTCTTTCCCTTCCTCTCTCCAAAGGAAGCTGGAGTTAGTCCCCAGAGTGCTCCCACTTCAGCAACGTTTTTTTCGTTCCCCCCCTCTTTCTCTCTCATTGGGTTTGTCGACAGATCGTCGAGAGAGAAAACCTGACCCAGCGAAAGGTCGCAGACTCCCCGGACCGTCCTCCTAAAGATTACAACGACGGTTTTGTGTGTTTTTTTTTTTTTTTTTTTGTTTTTTTGTTTGTTTTTTTTTTTTTTGGGTTTTGTGTGTTGTGTTTTTTTTTTTTGTTTGGTGTTGGGGTGTTTTTTTTTTTTTTGGGTTTTATTTTTTTTTTTTTTTTGGGGGTGTTTTTTTTGTTTTTTGATGATTATGTGTTGTTCGTTGAGGGCGGAACCGCCCCCAAGCGCCTCCCACGACTACTTCCAATGCGCTCTTTGTCCGGATTTTCGCTTCACATGCCGAGCTATCTTTCCACCTTCCCCGCGCCGCGGCCTCCTCCGCGTTTCGCTGCCGAGCTCCACGGTACCGTGCACGCTCGCCGTAGGACCCCTAAATCTTGACAGTCACATTGTGTTTGTCCGGCCGGAGGCCACCTGCTTTCTGGTCGTGATCTGTCTCCCTTTTCTGTCGCGGCGTTCCTTTCTGGATGTAGGCTGTGGAACGTTGTTCGGGAAGCGCTTCACTCGTTCCCGTAATTGCTTCGCCACCATTTCCCCATCAGCGCTGCCTTAGTCCTGCGTTCCCTGTTGTATGACACGACGCGGAATCCTGAGAGGAAGGTAATGTCACTGCGTCAATCTTACATTACTTTCCAGGCCGCTACAAGTCCTCCAAACATTACCTTTCTCCCTCTGAGCCCCCTTTTTTTTTTCCCCGGCTTTGAGTTCATCTGACGAAATTTTAAGTATTGTTTTTACCTGTCCCTTTCATGCCCTTTTCTTTATGCTCCCCTCTTCTTCAAGTCTCCCAACCTCCATTTTCGTGGGATCCGGCTTGCTTCACAAATCTTTGCTTGTTGACCGCCTCCATGGTTCTTCCCTTTTCCCAAGGGCCCTCTCAACAACATCTGGAGTCATTGCCCAATACACCGCCCCCGTTTTTTGCCCTACTGATCTCCTTACGCCCATCCCGGTTAAATGACCTCCGTCGTCTTACATTTTCCCCCCAGATCCTTCCATTTAAGTGCCCTGCTACTCACCCCTTTTCCCCATTTTTCCCAACTAAACAGATTCGTAAATATAAACGGCAGACTTCCCCTTAGCCTCCCCCATCCTATCATTCCGATGTAGTCTTGCGTCCCCCCCTTCTCCCAGGTAATAACTAGAGTGAGACCCCATCTTTGACCTCGGCTTCAAGTTCCGCGGTTTCTTCATCCCTGCTTCTTTCTCTTTTTCGCTCAAGCTGCCCAAAGGCTGCGCCAGTTTCCCCCAATGTCTTCGTGGCAAAGACTGGTCCCGAGTTTTTTCCCCCCGCATCGCAACTTTGTCGGGTCGTCAGCTCCCACGATGATTGCCTTTCCCTCTTTGTGCCCCCCAACCGCGATTTCACTGTCCATTTCCCAGCGACTCCACTCCCTCTCCCCGATTCGTCCTCCCCGCCTTCGCAGTCTGCATCCATCGCATGATTCAGTCCTCCTCCATAATTCAGGTTCCCCACTCAAGTATTTCATCTATTTTTCTTTTTTCTTCTTCCTCGGATTCCCGTGTCTCTCTCAGAAGCCGTCTTTCTTTCCTTGGTATCCGAGATTCTCTCCCGCTTGCTGTTTCCAAGCGCTTCTCTATTTCTTTCCCTCCCTTTTTTGTTGATGAGCTCCGATTGAACCTGCCCGTTTTTCCCTCAATTCTCTCCCTTACCCATGCCGCCCCCCGCTTTGCGCGTTTCATTCACGGAGTTTTGAGATTCTTCCCAGCCGTCAGTCCGGCCCCCGAACCCCTGTACCCCGAGTCTCCCCCCTTTAAAGTCTTTCTCGGGAAATTTCCGCTGTTTCCATGATACGTTCTACCTTGCCGACTGGACTCCCCGGTGGTCTGCTTGACTCATTTTTTCGACAGTTGCATTTTTTGGTCCGCTGCACGATTTACTGCGCTAGCCTTTTACGCCCCAGCCCCTTCCCCCTTTGCTCCTTTTTTTTTAGTTAGGACGCCATTCCTTCTCTTATGTACGATTTTGCCTTTGGCTCTTCACTTCAGCTTGTAGTCTTTTTCCTCCTATTTCCTCCAGATGGATGCCTCCCCAGCTAACTCCCGATTCAGCCGTCTTTTCGTTTTTTTATTCCCTAGGTATTTAACCCCTGGTTACGGACGCGCCCCCTCTTTCTTCAACTCTCTTTTTTTTTTGGTTGTGTACTTTCGGTTTCTCTTCCCCCGCCCATTGTTACCCGTCCCCTGTTCTTTTTCGGTTTGTGACCAGTTTCATCCTTTTCTTTTACAATGGCTATCTCTCTGGCCTCGTCCGGATTCACTATTTCGTTTTTTTCTGTTAGTCGCCCAACCCCCATTTTTGGCTTGGATTTGTCAATGGCCTTTTCTCTCTGAGGAACGTTGCCCTTGATTTTTCCTGGCGTTTTCGTACCCCCCCCACTCACCTCTTTCCCCCTTGCGGATGTGTCGGTCTTTTTCTTCTTTCTCCCCTCCCTCCAGCATCCCTTTGAGGCAGGTAGCCCCTCAATCGTTTTTCCATTTCTCCCCTTTTAGTTCCCTTCCCTGAAATAATTTGCAAGGCGATTCCTCACTCCTTTCAGCGTCTCCCAGGTAGGTTGGTCCCCAGGTCATTTCTTTTTCAGTCAGTAAGCAAGTCCGCCGTGTTCTTTTCAGGCTTACCTTCCCTCGTCTTCCTTTGTTAACTTCGTTTCCTTCAAGAGGGCTTTTTTTTCCCGATGCGTCCTCTTTCTCCCTGTTGCCCCCTCGCAGCATTTTTCCTGTTCTTCGGCTCCGCGTCACCGCCACAACTTTTGCTGCGCCAATCCCCCCTTGCGACCAACGCAAAGAATCCCCCCTTCGCCTAACCATTCCGGACCCATTTGTTCATTCATTTTAGATGTCTCCTTCTCTCTTCTTTAGTCTCTTTTTGCAAGCGCGCGTGAGCCTCTCTCTTTCTCCGCTTTTGCGCTACTTTTGGTTTTTTTTCTAAGCCCACTCCGGCTTTCTGCGGAGCTTACCTTTTGGGAGCGATTGCGGAGTTTTTTTCTTCCTTTTCCGCCCTTATAAAGCTCCCTCCTCGGCAGTCCGAGACCTCCCCGAGTGGCTTCCGTGCCTTTTATTCCCCTCTATATCTCGACCATAACGATGCTTGCTTTTGGGGGCAACAAGATCGTTTTTCCTTTATGCTCTAGAAGAACCCCTGGTTGCCGCTTTTCATGTCGCGAAGTCCCCCGCTCCATCTTCTTTATGCAATCCTCCTTTCTAAAGGACGTCCCATTTTTTTATTCCTCGGAATTGTGGAGTCAATACTATTCTTTCCGTCGACCCCTTTTCTAGGATAGTTCCTCTCTCTTTTGTTGGTGTTTCGGAGAGTTTTCTGAATCGCCCCGAATCTGTGGTTTCCAGTATTTTCTCCCGATTGCCCACTTTTCGATATTCTCCCCCCCTCCTTTTCGGCCTTTAAGAGTATACCTTCCACTACCCCCCTCTTTGAGTTCGCGTGCGCTGCGAAATCTTCCCTCTATCTACAAAGGTGAGTCCAGCTGCTCGTGTAGACATGCCCTTCAAACCCCACGGCTTCACCACTTTCTCTCGAGTTGTCGAAATACGAGAGGTCCCTCCACGCCCTCCTTAGACAGAGTTCTCCCTTTTCCCGCCTCTCCCTCACAGCAGAATTTCTGCTTCTGTGAGACCCCTCCAAGATCCGAAAACTGCCTTCGCGAAGATACGGTGCTTCCCCATGCAGCGTTTATATAGACCACCCCACTTCTTACTCGGACGTTTTTACTCCTTCGCGCCGCTGCCGATATGCCCCTTGCCATACCTTTAAGGACGTACCTTGATCAGGCCTCAACCGCAGTGTCCTTCAACACTTTTCTTTTTTTTCGGCGTTGGTTGAGTTTTCAGGACTATATTTTTCAGGGCCCAATGGGTATTCCCCTGGGTCGCGGGGTGCGCCTTGGAGAATTCCTATTTTTATTATGATGAGGCTTTTCCACCGTTTTTCGGGCGGATCCCTCGGATGACAATGTGCGTTTCAAACACTTTACTTTTCGCTCCCTCTGCGTTCACTCGGAGTGTGCTTTCTGACTGCCTGGGTCCCCTCTTTCTAGGTACATCTGGAACCGTCGTCCCTTACCTGAGCGTTTGAAGGTCCCCCTCCCCCCTTTTCCTTTCCTTCCGCCAACCAGACCCTGGCACGAGTCTGCTTTTGCTGTCATTCTTCCCCTTCTTGACCGGGTTTTTGAGTTGTGTAGTTTGGGGTCGTTATCTCGGTGACATGACTGAGACGATGTAGTTTTCTTTCCGGCCGTCCTTTCTTAATGCTGCGGGATGCTCCACTAATCTCATCGGTCCGTTACTACCCACCCCCCCCCAATTTCAGTTGACTCCTTCGGTCTCCCAGTTTTGTTACTCGGTAGTACTCGGGCCACCTTCTACAGAAACTCCAAACCCTCGGCGGCCCTTTCCAAGTCCCTTCCCCCCCCAGTTTTGGGGTTCCCTCGCTCTTTCCCCCCTTAAAGAAAGTGAGCCATTGCGGTCATCTCTCGAGTAAGACCATTGGAAACCTCCTGTCTTCCCTTTTTTCCCCCACCGCCTTGACTAATCCGTTAGTTCACCAACTGAGTGTTTAACCACCGGCGATACCAGACGCCCCATTTCAAGGATGATCAGTTTTCTTTTCCCCCCTCAACAGGTGGATTAATGAATAGTGATGACTCCCCGAACCAGCTCGACGTGAGCTTACGCGGGCTCCTAATAAAGCTTCTCTAATTACCCTGCTTTCTTCATCTTTGCTTTCACTCTGCCAGGTCTGAGCACCGTCAGGTCAATCGTACAATGTAATGTTTTCCCGAATTTGAAGAGACGGGGCCAGGCTGACTTCGCAATTGGGGCAGATAGTATACAAGCGGCCCTAAGTAACCCCTCGGCGCTCCCTTGACTTTGTCAACTGTCTCCCCTTGCCCAAGGTCCCTTCAGACGTCTCTTCGTTTCCCCCCTTCAATTCCCTCCTCTGAATAATTCCTGAGCGAATCGTCATTTCTCCTATACGGTGCTCTTCCCCTTTCCGTTCCTTTGCGTCCTGGGTGCTCCCTTCCTGACCTGTTCGTTCTCCATGTAGAGCCTTTACTGCTTCGCTCCGAACCTTGCGCTCTTTTTTCCCCCGGTCTAAGCGCTTTCGTTATCTTCTCCTCCGTTTTGGAGCTCCGATTACTGAAGCGTTATGACCACTTTCCATGCGCTTTCCTCTTTTACTGAGCTCCATCTCCTCCGGACGCGGTCACTTAACGAGCGATTACCCGCTTCCGGACCCCAAGAACATACGTCTCCAAGCGCAAACACGTGTCCGTTTCTCTATAATCTCTGGAGCAGTGAAGGATTGGCCTGGGTTATTTTTCTTTGGGTCCGGTTAGTGTCAATCGCGGTTTTTTTCCGAGAAGATTCGACTGCGCCTCGTAGCTACCTGAGAAAAATTTCCTGTTTTAATCTCTGCCGTCCGCTTCTATTTTTTCCCTCTCTTTCCTTTTTGTACGATTTTTTATCCTGTCCGGAAACTCCGCCTTGGCAGCTTTCCGCCCCCAATATAAATAAAGCAAGCTTGGCTGAGCCCAGCTTTCTCCTATTCTGCGTCCGCTAGTAGTCTGTTTATGTTCTTTCACCCTTCTAGGTAATGTTTTTCTTTGGGACCTTCCTTTTCTCAAACGGCTCCCGTTTTTTTCTAGAGTTTTACGTCGCCTTCTATAGTTTTCCCCCCTCTTTTTTTTTTTCTTCTAACTTTACGTTTTCTTTCAGTCCCGGTGGGTGGCACAGTTCATCCCTTTCCAATGGACTATCTCTTTTTCGCCCCCTCCTTGGCGTCCCTCAATTTTTTTTTTAGTACTATCTTCTTCCGTAGGCAACCCCTGTGTTCTTATTCCTTCATAAGACTGTTTTTATCTGTTCGTCTTCAGTGCCCCGGGTTAATAACGACTGTTTTTTCTTCACACCCATCTTTGAATCCTGCATGATCCCACGACCTTGCTTTTTTTTTTTTCTTCGGTTCAATTCCCGCGGATCTTAGCATCCTAGCATCCCCCCCTTCCCCCAGTAACTCCGGTAAGAAAAACCCCCCTCGTTCTCCCCTTGTTTTGCTTCTCTTCCCCTCATGACAGCAAGCCCCGGGCTTCGCTGCGCCCAGGGTGGGCTTTCACAGGGATGTTTTTGCGGGCGGTTCGTCCTCCCCTCCTTTCCTTGACGAAGGATCATGTCCTTCCTTTCCGTCTTGGTACCGATTTCAACAGCCAACACTCCCTCGGTATAGTCCGCCGGTCCGCGTCTGGTATATTTCTTCTTTTTTTATTCACCTCATGCATTCTGATCCATCAACGCGGTCCCCCTGCGGACTACAACCGTTTTTCCAATTCCCCCTAACGAAATCACGCCCGCCGAGAGACCAGCTATCCCCCCCGATGACTCCGTAGATTTAAGTGACACCCCTTCTTACTATTTTCGTCTACGTTCGTGCGTTCTTCTCCCTAGAACGGCCTCCGAAGACGGGAGGGGAAGAGGTTCGTGCGCACTTTTGCCCCAGCTGCTTTTTACATGTGACTGCGCTCCGGCTCTCTCGTGTCTTCTTCTTGTTGTTTCTCCCCTCTTGCTGATTGATTCCTCTCCCTTCATAAATTCTTCGGAAGGCGACTTCCCTTTTCTCTTCCTTGGCTCCCTTTCCCCGTTTTTTGGTCCCCCTTCCCGAGCTTTTCCCCTCCCCCACCTAGCGATAGCCTTTTGAAGTCCCTCGTCCCAATGGCGCACCGCCCTCTTCTCGTGGAACTCAATTTTTTATTTCCTCCTTCGCCATCTCCCTCCTCCCCACATCTTCGTTCTTCAATGGATCCCTTCGAAACGCCGTTCCACGTCTGGTAGTCAATCGGTCCCTCCTTAGTCTAACGATGGGCGGATTCCTGACCCCCCCCTGGCTTGCCGTTCTTAACCCCTCTCTCTCTTCCTCCCCGTTGTTTTTTTTCTGAGATGTTACCGGCCACCAAGCTTCAGTTCTCCCGCCCTGTCTTTCCCCAACAAGTCCGATTTTTCACCCTTTCCGGTTTCGAATTGCTATCCATGCCAGCAAAGATGCCTTGAGTGCTCCCCGGCAAGAGGTTTAAGTTCGCCCTCCTTTGATCGTTCGCCCTTCGAGCCTGTGCCTCTTTTTTTTTTAACACTCTGTCCCCAAAGTTCTCCTGGTCAACATTTTTTCTAGATTGAATCATCAACCAGCTAATCCCAGGAAGGTTTTTGCCTCCCCCCCTCCTTGATCCTCCGGATTTTGAGCCCCTTCAATTTCCACCGTTCCATGTTCCCCCCCCCTGCTCTCTCGATCCTTGAGGATGTTTCCGCGCTACCAAGCACCCCCCCAGTAGCGCCTCCTCTCCTGCCCCCTCTCGCCGGCGTCTGACCTCTCCTCTCCTGCAAGACCCCGTCTTATTTTACCGTTCAAAATTTCAGTTTCACCAGCTTGAGGGGTGTGGTCCTGATTCTTCAACTTAAAATATGTGTGGGCTCTGTTGGGGCCATTAGGTGCGTAGGTATGTCCTGGATCGTCTTTGTTGCACCCGTTTCGCGAAGTGCGCTCGGCTCGGGATCATCGTTATGTCGAGTTTTCAAACCTCCATACGCGGCCGACCCATATTCCTTCTGCGTTTTGCTTTCGAACGACCTTCGGCAGTACTTACAGCTCAGGGACCTGTCATGGACTGCCTCACAACTCAGGATTTGCCTTTCGGCTTTTCCCTTTTAACTCCCCTAGTTGAGCACCCTTTTTTCCCACTTGTCTAGTTCCCTGGCTGCTTTCCTGCTTCCCTTTCATAGGCACCAAGGAGCCACATTGAGATTTCGTTTTCTTACCGTGCGCTTACTGGCACTGTAATGCTGTTTCTTCTCCACATAGCCCCATCCGACGATGACCCATGCCGTTTTTGGCCTTGGGATTCAATTTTAGGTTAGCGCTCTCCCCGTGGTAGTAACCTCCCCAAGTTTTTTTTTGCCCCCCTCCCCAGATACACACCAAGCTGCCATTCCCCCAACCCCCATAGTTTTTACGAGATTCTCCGAATGAACAGTTTAAGCCAGGCGTCATTCTTCCGGAGTACCTTTCAAAGATTTGCTTCCAACTGGTCAAACCATCTAAGCCTAAAACGTTGACCAAAAATGGCTTCACCCTCTGCGACGTCATAGTAGCCCGAGAGCAGTTTATTCTTTTGGCGTTCCGTTCCCAGTTCCCCCCTTTTTTAACTATCCCCTTGAAGAACCCGAAGGCCATCTCCTCCGGATCCTGCCTTCCCAAGTAAATCCCGCTTGTCTCCAAAGCTGGCTTTCTGCTCTAGCAAGATGCCAAGGCTGCTGAAAGTTTCACTTGATTCAATCCTCCCCTTTCCCCTTTTGGAAAATGAAGGGATCGGGCCTCGTCCCGCATAGCAACCTGCTAGGGTCCAGCTTCTGGCGCAGTCTCCTCGTTCCCTCTATTTCCATTGTCACCCGTGCTTCCCCTTAGACCCCTCCGACTTCGTACACCTTGCTTCTACCACTTCCTCGACTTTTCCAGTCCGCGATCCTTGTTATTTTACCTGTATTTCTTTTTGTCCTGCGTCGTTCCCGATTGAGGCGTCCCTCCTTTCTTCCTCGTTTTTCGTCATGGTAATCAGAGAAATGTCGTGCATTTTTAATAAGCGTTCTCCCTCTTTCCTCCCGTGTCTGAGATCTTCCTAGCTTCTGAAGCGCCCTCTCCCCGTCCCTCTCTGATTACCCCGCGAACGCTTCTGACTTTCCGAGAAGAGTTCTTTTTATTACAGCCTGCAGGATATCCCGAATCCTTCGCGAGCTACCTTTTCCTTCTTCCGGCAGAATCTCTCTTATGCACTTTCGTTTTAATACTTCAATTCTTCGGAAGGATTTGACTCTTAATTGGCCTCTCGCTGGGATCTCTTGACAGTCCCTCTGTGTGTCTGGTCCTCTTCCCCAAGACTTTGTAGCCTTGAAGCAGACGCTTTCCACTTGTGACTTTTGACAGTAACGCTCTCCCCATTTAATTTGCACCGTCCTACATTGAAGGTTTTGTCATCCTTCCATGCGCGCAGCTTTCCCAGTTTTTGAATGATAATACTCCTACTCCAGCTTCCGGCATCCCAGTTTTTCCCCCGGCGACTTCGTTCTCTTTTCTATTTCAATTCAGTTTCTTCCCTTTCAGTTTTAACCCCTGTTTCGTGGCAAGCGCCTCTATATAACCAATGATTTTTGTTTTTTTTGTGCGCTGCGTCGGATTTTTTAGTAGAATTTTATCTTCCCCCGCCATTTTCCGTTCATCCCGTTCTTCCCTTTCGGGTCCCATTGTGTCAAGGTCATTTCAATTTTCCTTATCCTCTGTAATCAATTTGATTTTTCCTTTATTAAGTTTTTGGTCTCTTTTCGTCTAAACCCCCTTTTTTGGAATTTTTTCCCTGGCTCCTCTTTGTTTCTGTTAGCCTCTCTCGGGCTTCCTAGGTGTATTAACAACATTTCTCCCCCTCTGCTTCCCCGCCTTGCGGATGTTTCGGTATGTCCGCGTATTGGGCTTATTAGTTTGCCGAACCTTTTCCCAGTAACTTTGCAACTTAGAAAAAACTCCCCTCTTTCAGGTCCTTTGTTGTCCTCGCTTCCTCCTAGGGGGCCGCACATCCCTTTTACTTCTCATCCTGCCGCAATGTTATGTGGCTCAATCCGGAATGCTTTCGGGGCAAAAGTCCCCTGAAAGCCGCCGGTGAGTGGTCAGGAGTCCATCCCACCCCTTCCCTCGAGGCTGTAAAGGTGACCTTTTAAGGTCGTCGAAGGCCAACCTTCCTGAGTCTCTTTCCTTCGGACATCTAGGCGTGGTTGGTAATACTGGTGCCCCTCCTCAGCCCGCTGATCGGACTCCGCGGGGAGTTCATACAGAACAACATCTACAAAGCCCCCCGTCAGCATCCGCACCGCCCTCAACTTTCGATGCTCCCGTCCGACCGCAACCGCGTTGCCGCATATTTCTGGACAAAAACAAATCCCAGATGTGACTCCTTCATTTTCCCCTTTCAGTCATGTCGCGTTCTTGCTCTAGCTCCTTCTTTAGACGCCCCCCCGTCCCGCCTTCGTTTGACTTTTTTTGTCGGTGCGGCATGTGAGAATCCTTTCTTCCCTTCTTCTCGCCATTGGACGTTGCGGATTGCGGCGGTTTTGGATGTTTCTCTCAATGAGCGTCGCGACGGACTTTGAACCTCTTCTTCCGTGCTGGTGGCAGGTTGTGTCTTTTCAAACCTTTTTTATCCTTGCTTGGAACGCGCGCCGTGTTTACCTGCGCCTCTCTTCCAAGAATCCCCCTGTTTTTCGGGCTCTCTCCCCTGACGCCTTTTCGCGATCCTTTATCCATCATCGTGTTCTTGCTGTTTACGCCCTTCGATTCCCGGGACATGTGTTTTTCCCCCAATTTTCGTCCTGCAAGCGTACGCCTGCACAAATTTGTGGCTGGGT
>Ga0179593_1555228_pt1 | contig 12615 bp, 17 predicted proteins | sample CZODoug2_1_08_16_FD_185931 | JGI IMG/M metagenome (GOLD analysis project Ga0179593, IMG submission 185931) | Vadose zone soil fungal communities from Angelo Coast Range Reserve, California, USA - CZODoug2_1_08_16fungal (PacBio error correction) | ecosystem: Environmental > Terrestrial > Soil >... | reverse complement strand
TTCCCGACTTTCGTTTTCCCAAGCTCGTTGGCTTTCCCCCACCCCCCCCCGTATGCAGCGGCCTGCTACCGTCTTTTTTCTTTTCCCGTTCGCCGCTTCTGTCTTAGCGTATTTTCCTCCTCTGTGCCCTGCGCCTCCGAAACCGCACCTGAGCGCGTCGCCCCCCCTTGCTTTTTTCCATTCTGAATCCCTTGCCCTCCACTTTCTCTGACTCAGTAGGTTGTTGTAGAGTTTTCCCCCTTTCAGCGACCAGTTTTCTGACAGATCCGTTGCCGATTGGAGGTCCAACCTCGCTTTTTTTTTTTGAGCCAGAACCCCCCTCGGTGATAATTTGACAGATCCTTGCGGTCGGTTCTGACCTTCAAGGCTCAGGTACCAAGCCCTTTATTTCCTTCGGGGCAGCGTGGGACGACTCCCCCCCCCTTTTCCGTTTTTTCCCTTAACGCGACGCTCCCCTTAGGGTTTCGTGGGGCATCTGAACGATTTCAGCTCTTGGCGAATTGCCCCGAAATAGGGTTGTTCCTGCTTCCCCTGGTTTAAGGACGATGCCAACTTTTTCTCGGGCAGTCCCCCCTGTGCGGCGTTCCCAATAGAGGCTGCTAGACCCCCTTCGTTTTTAGGTCTCGGGAAGTCACTGTTTGTTTCTTTGCCAGAGAACCCGTACAGGATTGCCCCTCTTTGGTTTTTCTTTTTTCCCCGGGTGGCGTTTTTCTTCCTCTCTAGAGCTAAGGAAAACCCCCTCTCATCCCTCCATTTCGAGAGGTATCATGCGAAGCTTCACCGTTTTTTTCCCCTTTTTTAAGATCTCCGATTGTTTCCTTATTCACAGCCTCCGCTCGGTCGCTCTCTCGTTCATGTTCTCCATCATGCTAGCACCATGAGATGTCCCCCCACCTCTCCCCTTTCTTTTCCTTGGATCCTAATATTTTTTCCCATTTTTTGGTTTGAAGCAGCAATAACGAAACTTATGTCTGATCTTTTTTTAAAGTTTTTGATTGGAGCTTTGGGTACTTATCTGCCGCGCGCACTACGAAGGACCGCAAGTTTCTTTTCCTGCAGGTACTTCCGGATTAATTTTAATTTACGGAGTGTTCTATTTAATCATGTTGTATCCCCTTTCCCCTTGCTCTTTTTCAAGATGCAATTACTTCTTGTTCCATGGCAACGTATGTCTCATTTCATTGCCCCCTCTGTATCTTGATTATGATTTAGGTTAACCGTTGGTTTGGCTTTTGATCCCGTATCGTTTCAGGTAGAGATATCCTTTCTTACCGCCTTCTTCTTATGCGTTTTTTCCGATTTTTGCTTCTGCACGTCCCGGATGCAATCACTGGCGAGTGATTCTCCGACCCTTTTTTCCTTACCCTTTGCATAGTAGTCCTTATTTCCCTCGCTCAACTTGCCTCTGGGATGACGCTATCCGTTTTCCGCTTGACAGTAATGTTAATCTCTCTTTTCACTTACCTCAGTTGTCGAGCCACCCGGACTTCCCCACCGAACTCTTCTCTCTACGCCGCTCATCCCGGTTTTGCTTTTTTCCCTGCGATCCCGATGCACATTATTTCCCTCTGCTACCATCATCGCCCCCCATCTTCGTCCTTTTCCTGGCTTAAACGTTGCCAGCAAATTAAAGATCAGGAAAGCGCCAGCAATGGTTTCCCCCTTTCCTGTCTTCCCAAACGAGACCTCTTTCCCCACCCCCCACCAAAACCCCCCCGGGTTCCACTCAAACTGTTAGCCTTTTTACTTTTCCCCACCCCTTGAAAACTGCCTGCCCCCCGGTGCCAAATGTTGTTTTTCCCTTGGTTTCCCAAAAAGTTGCCAGTGTCTGTTGTTCGTGTAACAAACTAGTAGGAGTTATCTGAATCCCCCCGGCTGCAAAGCGCTCTTCTAATTCCTGTACTCATTGCTGAAGTTTACTTTGTGTCTTCCTTTCGCGGGTATCCCCGACTCCCCCTTTCTATATCCACGGGAACGTCCACTGCCCCCCCGCTCGTTGAAAGGACTTTTCCCTCCTCTTCCCTACTAACGAACCCCAATGTTCGTTAGGGGATCCCCCCATCTGTCTCTTTTCCCTCCTGTGGAGCGACTTCGAATTTTCCCCTCGCCTAGAACGGCTCCTCTTATCTATATGCCATTTTCGTATCTTCCCAATGATCGATGTCCATTTTTCCTCTTCGGCAATTTCCTCAATTTGAAAATTGTTAGAAAATTTCCTTATTTCTCTTTTACTTTATCGCCGCCCCAGATTTTCACCAATCGCAATGCTTTTTGGCCCCTATTTCCATACCCGAGTTCTTCACCATGGACCGTCAACGATCCATTCCCTCATTTTGTTTCAGCTCTCGTAGATGTTACTGTCCAGGTTTCGCCCTGCGAGCGAGAGAGCCTTCTTATGTCGTAAGTAACAAAGTTAAGCCCTTTTACACTTAGGTCGATTCCCCCGCTTATTTTTTTTTTTTTTTGATAGTCTTTTCCGTCCCCTTCGAGCTGTCTTTTTTAGAGTTCCGTTTTTCCGTCTTATTTTCGTCCAGGCACCGACCTTCTTCCCCTTCCCCATGTACCGGTTAATCCTGGCCTGCCTCATGACCCGACACTCGTCTTCCTTGGCCTACCCCGCTTTCTCGTAACACTGTCCAATAGCTCTTCGTTATGCCCCTATCTGTCTCTTTCGCTCTCTATGGCACGAGTGCTTCCCCTTTCCTATCATTATTAATACTTTCCTAGTCCCCGATTCTAATTCCGCAGCACATTGGCCGCTTTTCTTTTTTTTTCGTATGCGCGTGTCCTTTTCCACCCCCCGTCTCGGCTTCCCCCGTGAACTTCCGGTATTACCCCTTTTTTATCCCTCTTCTTTTTTTTTTCTGGGAAGCCACCCTTTCTTTCCGCTTGTCTCTCTTTTCCCCCCCCCTTTTGAGAGAGAATCAATATCCAGATCGTGTTATCCCCCTCCCCCACCTCCCTTTCCTCCTTTTTCCCATAGGATACCTCAGTTCAGCGCTCCTTTCTTTTTTTTTTTTCTTCGCGTATTGAATTTCTCTTTCCCTTCCTCCCCAGTTCCGACCCGCCATCGCGCCAAATGTTGCGGCGATGCCTTCTCAGTTTTTTTGGAACCTCTTTTTAATGAGAAAGGCTTCGCCCTTTTCTTATCTTCTCCCTTTTTCTTCCTCTCGAATTTTTCGCCAAGCTTCTCATTGGTTTTCATTTAGGGCCCCCTCTGGACGGTTTTCCGGAGGAAAACGCTGCTTTTTTCCTTTCGAACGGTTTGGGTTTGGCTTCATCGGACAGGATTTCCCCTTCCCTACTTTTTATTTGGAATTTCCCTTTTCCATTTTCACTCGCTGAATGGGACCCGGACCCTTTCAACCCCCTCCGTGCTTAGCCGAGTTACGAAGCTTTTCTCCCATTTGTTAGAACTTTTCTGGGGTACTATTCTGGTTTTTTTTTCACGAGACAGCTTTTCTTTCCCTCCCCCTTCCTTTCGTCGTCAATGGACCGCAAATCGTTCACCATCTTTTGAAGTCTAGTTGACTTTTGGTCTCCTTTTCTCATGGTGGCAGAGAAAAAGGCTTTTATTCTTTTTTTTGGCTCTGGTCGGCGCGTCTTCTCTTGTTTTCATCTACAACCCGATCTTCACCCCCCTTTCGTGAGAAGGGAATAATGTCAGCCTCCCCGTTTTTCCCACTCCCTTTTCCTCTCTCCGTTGTCATTATACCCCCGGCCGCTCCTCTTCCCGTTTTCCTGCTTTCTTTAGTCAGCTCGAAACAGATTCTTTCTCGCTCCTTTCTTTTCCTTTTCCTATTAGTTCGTTCGGGATTTATTGACCATCCATTTAAACTCTGTTTTTTATTGCATTGCTTTTCCCCCTTTTTATTGTTATTACATTTTTTTCTTTCTCTCACGCCAGGAACGCAATGCCTTTTCCCATCCTCCCCCCTCTTTCATTCTGCATCTCTGGCCGGCGTCTTTCACTATTCCCCCCTGAATTCTCTTTTTCCCCCTCTCACAGTCATTGGGCACCTTCCTGGATTAATTTGCTGACCAACTTACCCCTTCCGTTTGTCGGGGTCCTGGTTTGTTTTGCGAATAGTTCTTTTTATTTAGCTCTCATTGCAGAACAATTTCTTTTTTTATCTTTTTCTTGAACGCCTGCGTCGATTCCCCCTTATGCCCTTTTTCCCCCCTTATTATGGGATATGTTCCTTTTTTCCCCTTTTTCATAGTATTCCTTGTCGGCAACTCTGTTTTATGCCTGCCCTGTATCCTTCAGTCGGTATTTGAAGAAGGAGTGAATTTTCTCATCCACGTTGTTGTTGTTATCTATCCGGACCCGTCCTACATTCTCTTCCCCAGCCCTCTTCCCTGAGTTTTTTTGAGCTAGCTCCCCTTTTTCTTCCGGCTGCAAAGTTCACAATCCCCCTTCGCCGAGAGTGCCTGTCCGGCCCCCCGCATCGTCCCAGAACGATCAAAGTCATCTTCAGACTTGTGGCGTTCAGGACGCTACCGACCCCCCTTGCCACCCCCCAAAACCAAGGTCCCCTCCCCATCATTTCTCCCCTACATTGGGCACAATGACATTCCCCCGTTCCATTTTGCTTCCCCCCCTCATTGCAGTGAACCAGGCGCAAGCTCGCGATTCAAGAGAATCAACCCCTCCCTTCCCCTTAACTCTTGAATTACTTTCCCAGCCTGGGCGTTACCTGCGGATTTTTTGGGCAGAACGAATTTTCCCCCCCCCTCAAACCAAGTTGAACGCAATCACTTTCCCCCGCCCGCTCGTGAGAGAATTCATCTTCCCTCCCCCACTCCGAACGAACCCCTCGCCCTCTTATTCATTGCCCCTCGTCTGACCAATCTGCATCTGACCGACACTGAAACTTCCCACCTCTCCTGCGATTGAGACCCTTACCTTAACCCCCTCTGAGACTCTTCCAATGACACCGGTTTGACTCGTCTTCTTTTCTTACCTCCTTTTTGAGGTTTTTTATCCCCCTTCTTGATATATCCCTCCCCCCCTTCCAGGACTCGCAAAAAAGATGTGCCAGCGCCCTGAAACAGCTTTTTCTCTCCTTTCCCCCTGTACATGATCCCTCCGATACTCCAGATGTTATCTTTCCCCCTCTTGTCGCGCCTTCCTGTTCTTAACTTTCTTTTCTGAGAACCACCTATTTCCTTTCTCGTCCGGAAAAACCCGTTTCCTTAGAAAATCCCCACCCTTCTCTTTTTAATTGCCCCCCTTCTTTTTTAGTTTCTTCCAAGTTAAGCCCGTGAAGAGCCGGTAGATTTACTCTTAAGGTCCTTCTCTGATTCGTCCCCTGACCTTTATGTACCTTTGACTTTCCTTGACGCTTTTCCCTAACACCCTCCCTCAGTGATAGCCAAATTATCACCCTTTTTCTCTTTTTTCCTTGCTGTGGTGTTCCTCCCCCTTCCCAACTTCTGGCGTGAGTTTAAGCGCGAACCCTCAGCGCCATCTTATTCCTCCTCACGATCCCCTTTTTCCTCCGAGCACATTTTTTGGCGATTTGATGTCCCTTTTCGTCTTATCCAGCCTCAAGACAGCGAAGAATTGCCTCCCCCTCTCTTGACCCCCGTTTCTTCCCGTCTCTCGGTGTTCACGTTTTTTTGTTTTTCGAAATTTTCCTCTCTATCTCATGGGACTGATCTTCCTCTTTTCCTCTTTTCGAGATTCCCTCCCATGAGATCCTCTTTTTCCAATTTTTTTCTAACCACGTCCATCCCGGCTTACACTAGGTCTCCCCCTTCCTTCTTCGCTTTTTTTTCTCTCTCTTCTTTTATTGAATATGTCTTAATGACCCTTTAGCCTACCGCCATTCGCGTCCTTTTCTCCAACCCCCTTTTTTGACTTATCACTCGTGGACCGCAAAAAACTCAGGGTCCTTGGCGCTTGCTCGTTTCGCACGCTTTTCCCTCATTCTCCTTTTGCGAAGGTACAACGACCACGCTCTGCGGTTTAAGTGATCTCCTTTCGTTTTTTCGGTTTGTTCTGATTCATCGGCTCTTAGGTTATGGGAATTTCCTCGCTTTTACGTCTTCCTTTTCCTAAAACTCTGCAAAGCCGTCGGGAATCGTTCGAGCTAAGCGCCTTTTCATTCTCCGTGGTTTCCCGTGATCCCATATTTCGCGCTCGGCCTTTTTTTTTTTGTTTCTTCCATCGAACTGGCATGTTGCGGGACTTCCCTTTTTGTTTGGTCAGGTCGCTTTCCGATTCCCTCTCTTTTTTCTGCTTTTTTGTGATGGAGTGGTTAATGTGTAGTGTGTTTCCATCACCCTTCCCACTTGAGAAGGCCCTTTCCCCAACGCTCGATCACACTATGCCTTCCCCCTTTTAACAAAGCATCGCGCTCGGACCCATCTTGTGCGATACTTTTCCTGTTTTGTCGTAATGTTGTGTTTTTGTGTATGCGGCTCGTGAGTTTATGTACCGTTCTCCACGCGCGCGTTCTTCGTCTCCGCCGCTCCCTCCCAACTGAGTTGCTCCCGGGTGTGAGGGCACTTGCCCCCCCCGGTTAACTTACACGTTTTATCCTCGTTCCTGGGACTGGCTCCGTAGAGTTTCGCCCACCGTGCTTGGACGCACCGCGCTTATGAAATGAAGGATGTGTCGTGTATCTTTTTCGTCCCCCCCCCTATGCGGCGGCTTCTCCAGTCTGACAATAAAGTGTAGGGGGATGGAGCCCACACGAACTAAGACTTACATATGGGTGTTTGTACTAGGGCTGATGAGGCGTCGTTTTCGATGCTCATTTCTTTTAGAGCACTCCTGAAACAGTTGGCCTATTTTCTTTTTCCCTTTTGTAGTGAGTTTGTGGACCCAATGTGCCTCGGTTTTTTTTTGGTTTGTATTTTTTACCCCTTGGTGAGAGGGTTTTTGTGCGACTTCGTTCTTCGTGCTTCATTTGCTTTCTTGGACTTTTCTGATCTTTCTGGCCTCTGCTTTCCCTCCCTTCTTCCCTCTCGATGGCGATGTTTGGTATATTTCCTCTTTATGAACTTCATCGTTAGGCGCCGTTTGATTTTTTCCCCTCACCTGGAACGGTCTCTTTTTTTTAGCCTGAGTTCTTTTTGCGTCCGGATTCTCTTTTTTCTTCCCCTCCGTTTTTGTTGTTTTTCTTTTCCTTCCCCCCCCCCCCCACTCCCGACTCTCTGAGCGCCCTAAACGCTCCGATTGATAAATCCCCCGAAGACGATGCAAAGTCCCCCCCCTCCATTTATACCCCTCATTCCTCGAGATCCTTTCTTTTGAGAAACGCTTCCCCCAGATCCGCCTGGTCACCTTCCCAGCCTTTCCCCCCTTCGGGAGATATTTTTTTTTTTTTTTTTTTTTTTTTTTTTTTTTTTTTTTTTTTTTCCCGAAAACGACCTTGTCTCACAACCCCAACTGCCAGTAGCCGATACATTCACTTTTCACCCCCCTCCCCCCGTACTTGAAGTTCAAGGTCGGCCATGTCACTCTTTTGACCCCAGAGAGAAGGTAGGTTTTTTTCCCCCCCCTCCAAGCCCCCCCCCCCATTTTTTCCTCGGCCCAGGATGCTGGCGCTGTCCTTTCCCTCTTCTGCGGGTCCAAAGAATCCCCCCCTATCCCCCAAAACCCCCTTGGAAAGACACTCCCCCTTTTTCCCCCAGCTTTTGGACCTTTATGTAATCGACCCTTCCCCTTCCCCGGCAAACATGTTCGACCTTTACGGACCTCCCCCGCGGCGCTTTAATAATTGTGCTTTTTTTCTTCCCCCCCGTGAACGGAAATCTTCTTCGGTCGAGTCGCCATTAAGAAGGGACCATTTTTTCGATCCCCTTTCTCCCTCGGAACACCCGGTTTGAAAGATTATGCCTTTTTGAACAGTTAGAAATCCCTTTTTCTCCCGCGCCGTACCCAGAGAGACGTTCCAACCCCCTCCCCCGGTCCACTGTTCTCTGCCCACGACCTTTTGAAGTCCTTTAGACTAACGATCTGAGCGCCCTCTCCAGTTGATCGTTTTTCCCCCACTGGCCTCGAGAGACCTCTTTTGCTCTCCTTAAAACCGGGTCAAGCATATCCCCTCCCCCTCCTCCTATTAGTGCTCCCAGATTGAAGCGGCTTTCTTTTAAGAGTTCGGGCTCGAGTCCCTGCCTGCGAAATTCCGATAACCCTCGCACCTCGATTCTCATCAACCCCACCGAACCTATTGTCTCTTCCCTCCTTAGTCCCCTTACCACCGTGCCAATCGCGCTGGTGACCACTTCTCTTTGAACTTCGAGTCTGAGTCCTTCTTTTTTTCCCTTTGTTTTCCCCCCCCCCAGAAGCGCATCCCTCACTTTTTTTTTTTGCGTGCATTCGTCATCAACATTTCTGGCGACTGTTATGTTCCTTCTTTCCCCTCTCTATCCGATTAAATAAGATGACCCTCCCTCTCTGTTCTCCCGATCGCTTCCCCTGAAGGTATTCACAGCGTTTTCTTTTCTTTTTTTTTTTGACTTGTTTTTCTTGACCGAGTGCCAATCTCATGGGCTTCTCGCTTAATTACTCTTGGTTTTTTTCCTGTGATTTTTTTCTCTCACCCCGAGATCTGCCCGCTTCTTGCTCTCAACTCACACCTGTACAATTCACCTTTGACCTCCTCCCTGTTAACCCCAGATCGTTTCGCTTATTTTTTTTTTTCATGAATCTGGCATTCCCATGCGAAGAACCAACCTCCCCCCTGGTTGCCAACCAATGTTTTTGCGTTTCCCTCCTCGTTTAACTTCCCTTGATTAATGAAGAAGGATGGCGCTTTAGTTTTTTTCTTGCCTCCCGAAATTCTCAAGAGAAGGTTTCGTTTAGTCCCCCCCCCACGCGGATTGGACGGGGTATTTTTTTTTCAATTCCCCCCTATAATTTTTCGATCTTTTTCTTTTTCGTTTTGTTCTGATTCCCAGGCCAGGATTACGGACCGGCTTCTTTTCTTGGCATTGAAAATAGATGCCCCTCGGCCCCCCCCCCCCCCCCCCGAGGACTTCGTTTTTCTTTTCCTTGTCTTTATACGACGCTAAGCTTCTTTTTGAATTCCGGTGGTTACTATGATCCCCCGGTCCCTTTTTCAGGCCCCCTTTTTAATTAGACGGCCAAATCGAATGCTTCCAACATGGGCTCGGTTCCTTCCCTCTTAGAGTTCGTTACATTTTTCCTAGAAGAGAACATAGTTCCCTATTCCACTTTTTTGGCGGCTCTTGCGCGCGGCTGATCTCGCTTTTAAGTTCCGTTCCCCCCCTCCTTCCCCCCTTCTCCCATTTCGATGGCTTTGCCGATCGGTCAAACCGTTCTCCTTTTCCCTGGGGTCATTTCTTAAAATGGCTTTCGTCTATTGAGATTCGCATGTTTCCGAAGTCTTACCTCATCGCCCCTCTTTTAGTTCATGTGTTCCCTAATTTCCTTGTTCGCGGAGTGGCCCGATCGATTCCCCCGTTTCTTTCTTGCATTGGTGATGAGTTCCCCCGTTTTTCCTCTTGTAGGATTTTCTGCCAGCGCTCAATACCTGCATTCCCATCCAGGCAATGCGGCCGCCCCTCTGTTCTCTTTTAATTCCGGCGTTTTCTTACTCCCCTACATGCTTTCTTTTTTAACCCGCCACCTGGCATTGTTGCACCGACATGGAAGTCAGGACTTTTTCTTTTTCCCCCCATCTGCCGGCTTCCGGAATTGCGTTGTCCCCCGGTGGTTTGGGGTGCTCCTCGTATTTCGTTTTCTGCCGCCCCAGGGGCCGGACCCCCTTCCTGATCCCGCGGAGTTTCTGGCCATTTTTTCCTTCGCCCCTGCGTGATATGCGAGCTTTTTTTTTCCTTTTCCTTTCCTGCCTTCATGGATCGAGCGCACCACGGTGTTTGTGGGAAGAGTCGTCTTGTAATTTTTGAATTCCTCCCGGTGTTGTTGTTGAGAGCTCTTCCCTTTACTCGCCCGCTAACGCTTCATCCCGAGTGCGTTTGCTTTTTGACCCTTTCTTTTTCAAAGTCAGAAAGAGGTACACGCTACCGATCTTTGCATCGGGGGACTGGGCCTCTAAGAAGAAATCCCTTTTCTCAACTTTTTTCCTCTTTTTTCTTCTCCCTCTCAACGAAAATACCGAGTAGCACCCCCAACCCAACACAACCCCCCCCCAAAATTTTCCCCCAATGACGAAGCCGATACCCTCTTGTCACATTTCCCGTTCCAGGTACGGTGCCCCCGCCTCATCTAATGAAACAAAGACCATTCCCCCCTTTACCCACCATCGGAAGAGAATCCCCGCCCATCTCGATGAATGCTGGAAGCATGGCTTTTCCCTTAGTTGGTTCGAACGTCCTTTCTAGCTCCAACGGGGAAAGCAATTCACACTGCCCTGTCCCACGCTCCTTTTGGTACGGAATAGGCCATCACACCAAAGGTTCGCAGGACTCATTACACAGCGGCGCCTTCCCCTTCTCTTCCCCTTCGAAAGGAACGCAATCCCCTCCTTGTCTAGCTTTTAGAAAAAAAGCCCCTTCTCCCAGCGGAGATTCTTCCACCTACGCCCGGTTTTCGTCAGGATTCTTTCCCTTGACCTTCCACGTTAGAATTTTCATCTTTTTCTTATTTTTTTCCCCGATCAGTTCAAGAGAGCCAGCGCGCCCGACCCGAGCCCCCTCCCCTGGGGATCTGAACGATGTTATATCCCTCCCATCCCCCCCATTCCCCCTCGTTTTTACTTTTCACCTCAACGATTTTTCCCCGTCTTGAGTAAGTATAAGTTGCCTGTCTCGAGAACAGATCCTTTTTGAGCCCCCCCCTTTGACTCCCCCTAGGTCGCTTTTCATCTTCTCTAGCTCCAAGAATTCCCTTCTAATCCCCCCCCCCCTGTCTTAAGCGTAAGGCACCGTTCATCCAAAATGCCCGCCGGTGAAAATTCCCCCCTTCCCATATTCCTTCCCAATTTTTTCCGAAAACCGACCCTCGCTTTCGGGTTCCCCGCTTTAGGACCACGTCCAAGTTTTTTTCGTTTTCCCCTTTTCCCCCTTTCGCCTTCTCGCGAACTTCGACTGTGAGGATCTTTGCGCTCAAGTCCCCCCATCGTCACTGATCCACTGGTATTTTGTCTACCGATCCCCATTTTTTGAGCCGGCGCGCCGATGGCTTGTTCCTTCTCCCTAAAAGAGTCAATCCCGAACATCCTCGGCCCGAAACGATCTCACTTTTACAATAGTTGTCCGATCGGTACTTTTGTCCCTTTTTGGGGAGAAATGCCCCCGAACTAGATATCATGGGTCTTTCTTTTTTTTTTTTTAGAGAGATTTAAGCCCATGGATCCCCCGCTTTCTTTCCCCTCCCACACCCCCCGTCCCTTCCACCCTCCCTCGTCCACTCCGTCCCCTTTACGATCGTTTCGCCGATTGATGTCCCGTTCCTTATAACCCCAATGAGAAGTCCGTCACCTCCCGGCCCCATGTATTCCGGCGGAATTAGAAGAGTGGACCACTCCCTCCGTTCTGGATTGATTGCTACTTTTCTCACCTCTTTTCCCTCCCCTATCCCCCCTTCGAAGGTGCTGGAGGGACAACTCCCTATGGACGTTTTTGGGCGGTGATAGTGCCCTCTACGCGATGTGTAGGTTTGTATGTCCTGTCAGGATTTACTTTCACCGCCTTTGTCTCCTTTTCTTTTTTCAGGTGGACGACTCTAAATCCTTTAAAGCGTTCAAGATCTTTTGGATCTCCTGAGTCCTTCAGCTCATTTTTCTAATTGATCTACGGTGGGTTAATTTTCTTCCCTGTCTTCTCAATAGCTCGGAACTTAGAGCAACTGGATCTCGCTCCTCCGCTACTGACAACCATCTTTTGATTTCTTAATTCTAGCACTTTTCCCCTCGAGCAAATCGTTCAGGATGCCCCCTCTGCGCGGATGGAGAGCGTTGTGACTTTCTCTCCTCCCCACCGATCCCTTTAACTTTTCAGAAGGGTCTCATGCCAAGGAATCGTTCCCCCCATCTCTTTTTCCCCTTTGGATCTCTCTCTGGCCCTTACCCCCGGCAGCCTATCGGTATCCCCTTTTCGATTGATTTCTTCGATCGCACCAGATGATGCCCCCAGTCTTTTCCTTGAAACATTCTGCTTTCGCAAACTGTCTATGCCGATTTTTTACAAATATCATCTCCCCATCTTTTTTCTTAATTGTTCTTTTGCGTTCAGTTTTTGATCTTATTTCGCTGAGGCTGAAACTCTCTACGACGTGTTCCTCCCTTTCCTCAGTAATTCTCTTATCGGCCTTCCACGTTGTTCTCCTATTTTTCTCCCCAAACGACTTGCTCTTTTCTTTTTTCAAATTGTCAATGACACCTGCATTGGCACTTTCAACTGTTTTCCCCTTTTATATTGACCCAATGCGGTCTCTGCTTAGTTCTTACTTTTTTATGTGGGTTCGTGGTGTTGGTTGCGGAGGTCTTCTTAGCTCTTGCCTGCACAGGGTTTTCCATCTTTCCGCTGATGCGTTTTTTTTCCGCCCTTTGACCTCCCTCCTCTGGCGATGCTTTATGTTCCCCTGCATAGTCTTGCCGGAAAGGAATATGTCCTTCCACCCCCCTTAACTAGTCTGTCTCCTTGTTCTTCGGCGAATTCTGTCACGTCGGGTGA
>Ga0179593_1338323_pt1 | contig 12615 bp, 12 predicted proteins | sample CZODoug2_1_08_16_FD_185931 | JGI IMG/M metagenome (GOLD analysis project Ga0179593, IMG submission 185931) | Vadose zone soil fungal communities from Angelo Coast Range Reserve, California, USA - CZODoug2_1_08_16fungal (PacBio error correction) | ecosystem: Environmental > Terrestrial > Soil >... | reverse complement strand
TTCCCTTTATTGTTTCGTTATTTGCTATTTGTCCGGCCGCTAAGTATTCGATCTTTTTCTGAAGACAAAGTTCGTCTTCCTCGCCCGCCTGCCCCTGTCCCACTTCTCCCTTCCAATTTTGATTTGACTCCGATCTGCCCGACTCGACCCCTTCCCTTTTGACTGTTCGCGTATCAGTTTCAAGGTTCCGACGGAGCTTCGGCATCCCCCATTTCGCCGCCCATCCTACTCATTTCCCTCCTTAAGGAGCTGCTTTCCTCTTCGCTGCGCCTTTCTCTTTTTGCCCCGTTTACTTCCAGGTCGTCGAGATCTTTTCCTTCAAGTCCTCTGCCCTTTCGGGAAGAACTTCACTTGCTTCCCTCTGTCTCCGGCATGAGTTGCCTGCTATTTCTTTCGCCCTCTTTCCCAAATCGGTAATTCAAACTCTTCGTCAGGATCTATTCCTCGCTTCAGGTTATACCTCGATGACTTTGTTTAAAATCTCTCGATTAAAGAGGCGGTGGTTAATCGCGGACGCGCATCCGTCAGGCGCTCTACTTCGCCCCTCTCCGGCAGGTCTCGTCGACTTCCCATCCTCTATAAGAGGGGGAAATCAGAGCGGTGGCTTTCCCGCCTATCCATGGTGCGAAGCCCCCCTCTTGCGCCCGTTTTTTGTCCGAATTCCGTCCTCACTCTACCTTGGGGGCAAGTCAAGGAGTTCGTTCTCTCTAATTCTCCTTTTCGCCCCGCGTGTCCCTTTTGCTTTTGAATAGTCTTCCCCCCCGACGGTGCCTTACCCCTCCGTTTGCGAAGGTCCTCTCGTCAAATTTCACACTGAAGGATTGTCGTTGATTTTCGGGCCCAGCCGCCTCTCCCCCCTCTGGTCGCTGCCTATCCTTTTCCCTGGACTTCAAACCTACTTCATCGTCCCTGTTCGTCACCCCTTCCCCCTTCCCGGTGAGGCGCTCCCTACAGAAGGGGCTGCTTGCATAGTACCCTTACTCATTTTCTGAGGTGGTTTTGGTTTTTTTTTGTTGTTGTTTTGGTTGGGGGGGGGGTGGTTTTTGTTGGGGGGGGTGGGGGGAGGTGGTGTGTTTCGGGGGTTTGTTGTTGTTTTTGGGTTGGGTGGTTTTTTTTGTTTTTTTTTTTTGGGTGGTGGGTTTTTTTTTTGGGTTTTTTTTTGGGGGTTTCTGGTTGTTTTTGTTTTTTGTGGTTCTTGTTTTTTCGGTTTCTTTTTTAAAGACCGACTTCTTGCCCCCTCCCCTTCCCAAGTGGCCTGAGTTTACTGCCTCCCTCTCCGTACTTAGACAGTGATTTGATCAGCGTTTCGGTTTCCCCAACTCGGCTGCACCTCGTAGGAAATAACATTCATGCCGCGCGTACCCTGTTCCTGCTTTCCAATAACCTTTCACAAGAACGGAGACCATGTCCGTGACTTCGTCTTTCTCCGGTTCATTGCTGTAATTCGTTTCTCTCTAAACTTTAGCTCCAAGTCCAGGGAGGGTGTCAAGATTCGTACCATTCTTAGACTGCTCTGGCCCTCCTATTTATCTCGATCCTTTTGTCCAATGTGGTTGTAGAGTCCCTTCATCTTTTCTCTCTTCTTCCTTTCATTAGTTTTTAAGGCAATGGTTCCCTTCTTCCCCGCGAAACACAGAATCTCAAAATAGCGTAGTCTCTCATCCCCTTCTTTCTGTTTTTTCAATTCCCCTTTTTGTTCGACCTCGGAATTGCGGAACGTCGTCCCAGCTTCCTCCCTTTTCTCTTAAGATGTAACGATTTCATGCAGCCTGAAACTTCTTTCCCCCTCCAACTGGTAATGTCTCAAGTAAAACTTAACCAACAACGGCAACGTCCTCTTGCAGCTCCGACAAACTACAGACATGCTGAAATAGTGAAAGGTTCAGTGATTTACTCCCTTATGAACTGGATGCCTCATCACTCGTCCGTTTTCTACCTTTTTCCCCTCCTCCCCTGGACCTCTCCCCTCATAACGTCGGTTTCGTCACGATTTAGTTCCAAACAGTGTCCCGCTTCTAGGTCTTTCCTCTTTTCGATCTGGTTTGACTTTGGGACCTTTGGCGTTTACCGTCTCTACGACCAAGCTCATCTCTCCACTGTCATGAGACTTTTTTCCATCACTCCCAATTCGCTCTACCAGTTCCGTGAGCTTCGCTTTATTTTTTTCCAAGATTTCGAAGACCATTTGTTCCGATTCCTGGCATAGTATTCTTGTGAAATGTCCTACTTTTCGTTTTTTTACGCTTTCCTTATTTAACCTTCACTGCTGGTTTCCCGAGGTGCCGCTTTAAACTGAAAACTTTTCAACCCAGATTTCCCCCCCCCTCCGCCGTCATTTTTTATTCCCAGCGACCTTCGCAGAATTAAGAAAGAGCTCCCGTGCACATCTTTTTCACTTTTTCTCAGTTTTTGATACTGACCTTCTTGCACGGCCTTCCCGCTTGATTATCCCTCAGTGGCGGAATTCTAACCATCATTCTATCTCTTCAGATCTACTGTCCCTGACCCCCTATCTTCAGGTTTCAGAGGGCTCGTCTGAATGTTTTGAAATTCTGCTATCGGTATATTCCTCTGTTACTAATACAAGATTCTTTCCCTTTTCAAAAGTTTGTTCTCGCTTCCCTTCCCTTCGATGTCAGTGACCTTAAAAGTCCCAAGCCCTTCTCTCGCTTTTGGCTTTTAAAGCTCTACTTTCTCTTACTATTTTCTCCCAACGGTGCTTTAGCCACACTCATGGTATCCCAAATCTTCCTTTTCTCACTCTTTGTTGTTTTTTTTCCTATACCGACTTTAAGCACCTGTCCTTTTTTCCCGGTAAAAACCCTTTTTTCTATTCCAAGGCTTCCTGTTTGGTAGACCACCCTCTGCTGTGTGTGGTTGTTTCCTTTCTCCTCCTCTTAACACCCCCCCCCAAAAGAAGCTTCCCCAACTTCCCCTCGCAAATAGAAATCAAGGGATAAATGCTCGCCCTCGGTCTTCCTTTCTTTTTTTCCCGAGTAGTACTCTTTCTTCCCCTAATAATTATCTCTAAATTGACTAGAGTCCCTCCTGATTTTTTCGAGTTCCCCGAAGCGTACAGGTCCCTAACTTCTGACCGCTTCAAGCTGCGGTTTATAGGCGATCAACGCACACAAAGTAGTATGTTTTTCTCCTCGTTGTGCCAGGATCCTTCTTCTCTTTTTCCTTCCTTCCGTGTTGTTGTTTCTCTCTGATCCGGAAAAGCTCGCGACTACTGACGTGTTTTTTATCGAAGATCCTTTTTCCAGTCTCTTGAGCCCCCCGTCTTTGACCTTTCTTTTGAAGCTCGACTACCCCCCTTGCTGTGATGCGAGCCGTTTAGCATTTCTTTCTGGGATTTGACTGCTTGTCGACCCGCGTTAAGATCGCCTGCGATTCTTCTTTGTATCCCGTATTTACTTTGGGAGGAGTGGTCGGCCTTCGCTTCCTTTTTTTTTTTTATTTCGTTTCGTGTCTAACCATCCAAACTTTTTTCGACCCGTCCCTCTTGGAACGACCAAGATAAGGTAGTTTCCCGCACTCCAGGTCAGACCCCCTTCCTCGGTATCCCTCCCGCCCTCCCTATCCCCCCCTCCCTTCCCCGTGACCCCCCTTCCCTCCGCTTACGCACCCCCCTCGCCCTTTACCCCCTCCCTACCCGATGTCCTTCCTACCCCGCCCCACCCTCCCCCGTCGTCCCTTACAACCCTTCCCCCCTTGCCGTTCTCCCTTCCCTCCTCCTACTCTTCCCCATCTTATCATTCATCTTCACCCTCCCCCCATTCTTTCACTGACACCCATCGTCCTTCCCCTCCCCTATCCCCTCCCTCAGATTTCGCCCCCCGCCCTACTTCTACTCCCCACGCCCCTCCCTACCTTTGCTTGCCCCGTTCTGATCTTTCCCAGACCTCCAAAATTCGGAGTAATCAGAGTTCAGCGTATTGGCTTCCTACGCCACCCTTCAATAGCTTACCCCTCCTTATTCGAGGTGTGACCGACAGTAAGCTCTCTTGTCTTAAGGGAGGAACTCTCCCTTTTTCCCCCTTTTTCCTTTCCCGAGAGGAAGCAAAGTTTTTTGTCCCCCTCTCTTGTCTTTCGTACAATATCATGAGGACCGTGATCGCCTGACCTTTTGCCCCTTCTCCTCCCCCCCTAGCTGTAGACTCCCCCTTCCCTCGATTTATTTGAACAGTATCTCCATTCCGATGACTTGTCTTGTGTTACAGGCCCTCCGCTGCGCAGCGCAAGCGCTCCCCTTTCCGCAGTTTTCAGTTTTCCTTCAAAAAACGATAATGCTTTCTCTGTCGAATTTCGAGATCTGTTTTCCTTTTCTTGCTTGGCTCTTTCCTTCCGGATTTTTTTTGTTTAGAAGGTCTTTTCCGTTTCCTCCTTAATCTCCTAGGTTACCCTTTCTTGTGAGTTCCCCCTGTCCCACGACGGTTAAGACCCTGCTCCAGGTTTCCAGATAATACTATTCCCGACTCTGTCCCCAAATAGAGGGTTTTTTTTATTCGCACTATGCCATGATCTGCTCATCTCCCACGGGCCCTTTTTTTTTCGCTAGGGGATCTCCGTTAACCCCTCTTCCCCTCGTCCTTGCCCTTTTTCTTTTTTGCGCTTTTGTGTTTATACTTGGTACATCGTATTCCCCTATTACCCATTCTAGTCGTCAGATGAGAAGGGCGAAGGGCTGCCATCTTTTTGTGAAACTGAGAAGCTTTCCTCTGAAGTCTATGCTTTCCCGGTTTTCCAGGTTATTGTGCGAAATTTTCCCGGACGGCCCCCGTCCGGCTGGACCTCCCGTTTCTTATTAACTGCTCCGTCCCCCTTGCCTTCTACCCTCTTTCACATGGAATTTTTTTTTCGATCTATCCTCCCCCCTTTTCTTGTTTTTTTTGAAGTTTTTCGTCTCCCCCCAGTTTGAATGATCGTCGTCTGTTATCTTCCATGTTCTCTTCCTGAAAAACAGTTTGAGTAATATGGCCGCCTTTCAGCGTTCCCCCCGATTTCTCCTAGACTCTTCTCCCAATGGACTCCTCCTGCATGATCTGCCTCCGACATATGTGGCCCTTGGTCGAGCGGTTTCTCCCGAACGCCTGGCCTGCCAAAACTTCCTTTTTTTATGAGACGACTACTCCTCTTAAAATCCGCAGTCACTTGACACCTCCTTAGCCCTTATTTTCCGAATTTTACGCTCTGCCCTAAATTGCAAGGCTTACCGACTTGCTCTCTTCCACCTTCAGCCATGACAGTGCATTAATACGAAGTCCCTTGAGTACTTTAGAAGTGTTGTGCCCTAACCGTGTTAGACCCCGGTAGGCCGGAGATTATTGCACTCCTGCGGGCAGTTACTAGGTTTTTTCCCCGTCCCCCAAAGATGAGAACCATAAAATTGATCTACTCCTTTTCCCCCTTGGTCTTAAGAGGACTAGGTAAACCCTTTTGATGGTGCCTGCGAAACCACTATCTTTTTTGAAAGCAACGACGATTCACTGATCAACTTTCTAGTCCCTTTCCTCTGATGATCCCTTTCTTTTCTTGCCCAGCGAGTCCCTAAGATGGAGTTCTTTTCACTTTTCATATTCCCCTTCTTGTGAAGTTTTCTTTAGGAGAGTTTCCCTGATTGTCCTTGCTCTTCGCCCGCTGTACAGCCCTTACGCCCGGAAATGTCCTCCAGTTTCCCCCTTGATGCATAGTTCGACTTTCTTCCCGGTTTTTTTTGTTGTAAGTATCTGAGCAGCACCCCGGCACGCGAGTTTTTTCTCCTTAATTTTTTTTTCCAGAAAATACTTGCTGGCCACCACTTTGATGCGTTTTATTCCCGCTACACGGGCTAATCTTTTCCTCCGATTCAGCGACCCTCTTCATTCCCGCCCCCTCCATTGAGCCAGCGTTAGTCCTCTTCTTTGGTTCCTCTTACTATCCTTTCCTAATGATCCTGTATAGAGCACTATTCTCGCTGTCTATCTACCGCTTTAAGCACGGGTGTTTTGTCATCGTCTAAGGATCTATGTTTTTCCTAGACATCTCCTCTCCAGGCATCGACAGTCTGAATAGCTTGCCTTTCTTTCCCCTTGGTAGGGTGAGGAAGGATAGAACCTTTTTTTTTTGAAACGGACTCCAGCGTTACCTGCTTCCGAGTCCTTTCAAGGCCCGCTTCTCTGTAGGGTCGTGCGTTTCACCTTCCCCGACGCTCCCCCCAGTTCTTCGCCCCTTCATGTGAAATAAGCCCTACTCTTGGACATTTTTCTTAACTTTTAGACTGTTTTTGTCTGCGACTTTTGTCGGACCTTGCCCCCCTAGTTAGCCGTGAAAGATAAAGAGACGCTACGACGTGGTCGTAGCCTTTTCCCTTTGACCTACGTTAGTCTCTGCCCAACGGTTGGTCCTCTTGTCGACTTTTCGGCCTTTCTAGGATCCTTTTGGTAAGACTTGGTTGTGTCGCACAGCCACCTTCTCCTCCCCCCCTTGAGGGTGGCCTCTCCCCCTCCGAAAATTTTGCGTCCCCCCAATATATATCTATCCCTCCAATTGTTGTTGTTTTGAGTCGATCTTTTGCGATCGCTTTGGTTCTCTTGCTCTTTTAATGGCCCCATTTTCGCTTTAGGGACAGACGTTGTGCTTGACGCCACCCCCTCTTTCTTCTTTTCTGGTTCATCAGTAAGAACACCAGGTTCCAATGCGCCCAAATTTCCCGAAGACTCTCCCCTTGAAAGACTTGACATTTGTTCTCTTGTTCTGTGTTCCTTTATTTTTTTCTTTGACGGCCTTCCCCCGTCGCCGCCCACGACTCACTACCCCCCCCCCCCCAATCGAACTTAGATTTTGTGTGTCACCGCTTCTTTTTCGGTCATATTCCTATTGGAAAAAGCCCCACCCCTTTTTTATTTCCTCGCCCTCCGTCTCCCCTCTTTCATGGGTAATCCCCTTCTTCCAGCACTTTCTAGTTTCTCCGGCCTGCGTTTCTCATCCTGCATGCCTACACATGCTCGAAGTTTTTCCAGACTGTAGTCCTTCTACTAGGCTCCGCTGGTCTTCTTAGAGAGATTCCGAGAGCTCGACGAGAAAGCTTTGCGGTTCTGCTTGATTTACCCTTTGTACCGGATGAGCTTTACTTCGCCTATCGTCAGGATCGTGAGAAAGTCCCTAGAGGCCTACTCCTTTTTCCCCTTTCAATATGCCGGTGGTCTTAATGCTATGCAATGGGAGGCTCTAAAACCTATGCTGACTCTTTGCCGTGTAATCCTTCCGTTTTCACGAGCATCAAGTTGTTGTCCTCATCGCTCTACGAGATTTGCGGATATCCCTCGTTTCCGGTTCGCGTCTTTTCCAAAAACGTTGACTTTTCATCTTACCGCTCCCTTCCCCTACCTTTTTCAGAGTGTAGCCCCCCCATTTCCACTAATTAATTTCTTTTCTCTTGTTTGGTCCTTTCCGAATCCTCACGAGCCAGATTTTTTCTTCGCGATTTTTCCCCCCCCAGTGATCAACCCCCTCCTTTGGACCACCGAGTCGCAATACCCTTTTTTTTTTCTGAGCGCTCAACCTACAAAGTTTTAGGGAGCCCATCGACCAGGCCTACAGTGGCTCTTTACTGGCGTCCTTCTGCAAGACCGCTTCGAACATAAAGAACCCCGTTGGCCAGTGCCTCGTCCCCCCCCCCAGTCCTCTAGTAGATCAAGGGGTTTAGTCACTCTTCCTTACCTCGTCGTCCATATAATCTTCCCTCTCCAATTTTCTGATCACGACGTTCACAATCACTGCCGTACGCTTTTTTCCTGGGACTTCGTCTTTCGTTCCTGTGTCCTTTTTCAGTATCGATTCCCCCCTTCCGTAGCCCCGGAAAGTGATTGTGGCCTTTTCGCCCTATGACGCGAGGCCCCTCCTATTCTGTGCAAAGAGATTTCCTTTTTTCCCCGTGGTAGTAGCTTAGTCATCTTCCGATTCTCCTATCTTTTTCAGGCCCTTGGATTTCTCCCCAGTTTTCCTTGACTAATCTCCAATCTTTCGGACTATTAGGGGGTAGTCTTTTTTCCCTTTTTCCTCCTCAGTCGCTGAGGAATAGTGCAAGGTTCCACTGCTGCCAAGATACTACTGTTGTCGCATTATCAAGCTTTCCTGCAACCCTATTACCTATGATAGGACGTTATATTTTTGTCTAGCCCTCACTCACCACGTGCCAAGGAGTCTGGTCCCGACACCCCAAGGACTTCAATGCGAAATCTTGCCCTTTGGGGTAAGATTCCCAGTTAGACCGGTTTTCTTTCCTCCCTCTGCCCGGAACCTGCCTTCCCTTTAGACGAATTTTCCTTCCTATCCCCAGCATCCATCTTTCTGTACCAGCGGTTTTTTTAGTTTCCCCCCCCCTCTGGCGCCCTGTATCCCTTCCCCCCGACGATTTTTTGTGAAGGGGGGGGTCTTTGAAGACGTTGTAACCCCCTTTTCAGAAACATTTTTCCGGGTCGGACTTCCGGTTCCCTATATTTTTTGAGGAACCCACCGGGGCCACTGCTTTATTGCGACCTTCCATCCTATTTCGACTCCCCTATTTTGGATTTTTTCCGGGCCTTTTCTTATTATCCTGTTTTGCCCTTTCTAAGGCTGGAGACTACCCCCCTTTTCACTTATCTCCCCCTCCAGATATTTCTTACTCGGTCTTGCCGTTCTGCGACAGGAACAGGAAACGACTTACTTCCCAACCGTCCGCCGCTTGATAATCCGTATAATTTTTAGTCATCTTCCTAACGATCGATCCGGGTCCATTTTTCATCCTTTCTTCTAGTGGACCCTGCTTGCCCAGTCTTTCCCTTGAAAGCCCCTTTGGAGGTACTTTTTCCTTGGCACACCCATTTGTATAGTTTTGACTTTTTCACCTTCCATTTTCTATGACGGCCGTCTCCTCCCCAGGCTTCTCGGACTGAAGTTCCCGGCCCCGGCGATTTCTTTTCCGGGTACCTTACTTACAGAGTCGAGTCTTCCTGAAGGCTCCGCGGTCGACCCGGTTTTGATGAATCGTAAGTTCCGACCGGTACATTGGAATTCCTGCTTCTTCTCTTCCCCTTAGACCCTCAATGCCCTTCCGATCTATTGACCCCACTTTCTTCTTCGCCCACGCCCGGATTCATCGTAGTAATTCACGCTGTGGTCCCCCCGGTCGGTAACATTCTGCGACGGGCCCCAAGCCCCGACCTTTTTAATGTCACCCTTCCCTGATCTTGCGATTTCCCCCTGCAGGTCCATCCTTTTTAGAACCAAAGCTCGTGTGGGTGTGCTTGTTATGGCTATTCAAGAAGTCCATACCACCCCCCCCTTCCTGCTTCTCTTTGAACAACTTTGTAAACCTTCTAAAAGAAGGTTTCCCGAATCTCTTCCCCTTATTTTTCACTTCTCTGAGTTTCCTCTTCCGGCAAACAGAATAAGCTACTACGGACTAGTCTCCCTCTTTTAGTTAGTTATCTTTTCAATCAGATTGTCCTTCCAGACCTTCCGAAAGGATCGGTCTCCTTACGATCACGACACAACTTCGTCAGGTCTCCCCCTCGTGCCCCCTCTTATTTTCCTTCCCCCCCCATCTCCGTTTTTTTTATCTATATCCTTGACTTTAGGAGGAAACTGTTTTGTTTTCGTTGATCCCGATTCTCTCCCGTTTTTTTGACTACTTGAGAGTTCCTTTTATTTACGACAATTGATTGATTGAACGCTCTCAAATGACCCCTACATTTGCCGCAGCCTTTCTATCTTTTTCGATCTGTATTTCTAGTGTGAAGGAAGATTAATCCCCTTCGAGGCTCCTAGCCGCCGAACCTTGCTCTAGGTATCATGCTGTATTTCTTTTCGAATTGTTGGTAGTCTGAGCTGCAAGTTTTTGTTGTAGTCTTTTTTTTCGACGTCCCACCACAGCCGTTTGGAGACCACTGCTGACTCCGTTGGGTCCAGAGTTTTCCACCGACGTGTATTTTTCCACTATAAATTTCGGTTTTTTTATTGACCCCTCGTCCAACCACCCATAGTGAGTACGCCGAGTTTGATTCCTTCGTTGTCCCCCTCCTCCCTGCCACTTGCCATTTTTAGATCGTGATATTGTTCTCGCTCTGTCAACCTCCCATCAGAGATTAGGTCTGGTTCGGCCCCCGTAAGAGCATCACGATGTCGTACCGACCGCTCCTCCTGCCGTGTATATTTAGTAGCCCCCGATTGAGAGTTGCAAGATACCAGACTGCCACTTTCTCCCTTCCGATTTCTTCTTTTTTTCCGGAATTCTTTTACCAGACGACCTCCGACGATTATGGTGGTACAACTTTAGGACAGACTCACGTCTTTCCTGCGAAATGATAATTGACCTTCGGATTTTCACGTCTCCCCCCTGCTCCTGCTGATGGATACGGAGCGCTCGGGCTCTGAATATCCCTCCGTGATCTCCCAGAAATATTCTTTTTGTGTTTCTTCTCTTTTTTCGTTGCCTTTGCCGTTCGATCCGTCCTCGTGTATAATGAACAACTCTCTGTACGCGTTTATAATCCCTCCCAGATTCGCCCCTCATTCTCCCGGTAGAAGAGAATTGTCCTTTTTTTTTTTTTCCAACCCATTGTTCTCCCCGATGTAGATCCGCTCCCTCTTCCCATTGCAGCTCTGATTTTCTCTGAAGTTTCAAAGCCCCTTCCCAATGTCTTCCCTTTCCTGAGAATTTTTAGAGTGTCTTAGTCCTACCCCGGTTGACACTCTTCTTTCCTACCCTTCTTCCAACTTGTAGATCTAGTCCTGGCGAGGTGCTCCATCTTTTTACACTGCTCTCTTTCCCTCCCTATTTGGCTTTTTGGATCTTTCCCGGTGTATTTTGAGTAATTTTCTTTTTCCCCGCCTTGTTCACGAGCTTCGTTCTAAACTCCTTAGAATGATCAGTCACTGCCTTGCCGATTTTCATCATTCTGTTGATATGACCCCCGACTCCTTTTTTTCTTTGTTTTGAAGTTCGCTCGACATTTCCCCCATTTTCTCGTAAGTTTCGAGAAGTTCGGAGGGATCATTTCCCCGTTGTCCATCTTCAGCAGGCCACAGTTCTTCATCTTTCAGACCGTTTAAAAGAATTTGCTTCCGTTTTTAGCCTCTCCACTTCTTGCTTTGACCCCGCTAGATATTTCCTTTTTCCTTCCTCTTTGATCTTCGTTGCCTCGTGTCAGGACCGACCTTCAAGGCATGCCCCCCGCATTCGCGCTGCATCACTAGACGACTCCCCCTTCCGCCAATTGCCCTCCGGAAATTCCCCGAATATTCTCCAAAAAATCGCCCTTTCTCCTCCTGTTACTAGCTGTTGCCCCAACCCCACCTCCGTAGAAGTTGATCGTAGAACTCGTACCAGTCCATTCCCTCCTCAGGTCCTAATTCCCTGACGATATCCTTCTGTTCATGTCTTGTCTCATAATTTTCGTTGCTTGGAGGGCTTCCTTCCGACTGCGGGCTGATTTTTGTTGAAAAGACGTCAAAAACGTCTCCCCCCTTCTCAACCCAATGATAGTACAGACTTTTAAGTTTAGTCCTCTTTCCACTATCAACATTGGTCTGGATGTGGATAGCCCTTCCCCTTTTGAACCGCCCTCCCAGCCCTCCACTGAGCACATGTTTGCTTTGAGTATTTCTACTCTCCTTCCGATTCTGTATTGTGAGCTCCCTCAGACTGCCAGTGCCTCCCCTTGTTTCTCCATTATTGGTTTTGAATCAGTCACATCTCTTCCGCTGAAAGATGGATAGCGTCGGCCCCGCCGGTCCCTTCTTTCCTTTCCCACTTCCCCTTTTTTACAATTTGTACTCTCGGACCCCACCTTGTCAGGAGGGTTTTGCTCGTTGTTTCGTCTAATCGCCGCCCCCACCTGCTGTAGCAGTGCCTGTACGCGATCAAATTCCTGTCTTCACCCTTGATTCGTTTTTTTTTCGCAAGGAACTTTACCCCGGGGCTCTCTTGACGATTTGTCGTTTGATTAACAGTAAGAACATGCATTTTTGCGCACCCTCTTCTTCCCCTCAGCTGTTTTCATCGGAATCATGCACTCCCCCCCGGAGACTTTCGGATAAGTATTGATCGAGGAGCTACCTTTTTCCTTTCCCCGCCCTTTTTCCTTTCTGCCTCTATCAAGGTCAGATCGATAACTAATCTTTTCGCGAGCTTTCGAAGTCGTCTTCCCCTTCTCTTTGTTTCTTTTTGGCAGGGACGTTATGCGAAACGAATGTCCTTCTCAAAGACTAGCTTATCCTCTGTGCCTTTCTCCGTCCCACTTTCCTTAGTAGGGGTTTCCCAATAGCTACGCAAGCGTTTCTTTTCGCCATAGGCCCATGACAGAAGATTCCCTCCAGCGTCCATTGCAGATGAGCATTGTTTTCTTGTTTTGAGACTGTTGTTTTCTCCCAAGCTTTCTCGGCCTTTGACGATAACGCGAACCGCCGACCTTTTTTTGTCTTTTGGGAGAGAATTATTCTTCGAGGCCCTTTGTTGTCCCTCTTTTCTCCTGTTTCTTGCATCTGCCTCCTTGGAACGCATCCCCTCAGCGTTTTTATTAGGTCCACTCCAGTCGTATAATGAGCGTCCGTGACAATAGCCATAGTACCTCCAAGACTGCGTTTCCCGCC
>Ga0179593_1687188_pt1 | contig 12616 bp, 16 predicted proteins | sample CZODoug2_1_08_16_FD_185931 | JGI IMG/M metagenome (GOLD analysis project Ga0179593, IMG submission 185931) | Vadose zone soil fungal communities from Angelo Coast Range Reserve, California, USA - CZODoug2_1_08_16fungal (PacBio error correction) | ecosystem: Environmental > Terrestrial > Soil >... | reverse complement strand
GCTTTTTCCAGATCCTTTTTGACTTTCAACACCCCCTTCGACGTATCCTCTTTTTGCCTTAACTAATTAACATGTCCCCTCCTCCTTACCAACCCCCCCCTCCCTTGCTAACGAGGACGGTTTCTTTGTCAGTCAAGTTGGCCTCAAGGACACTCCAAACGCCCCCCCTTTCGTGGGACTTTGCTCTGGATCCTTTCCTTCACCTTTATCGTGGACGTGTTTCAAATTTGTCCTCTTCGCCGTTGTCGTTTTCCCACAAGGTTACTGTCTTCTTTTCTTCTTCACCCCCCCTACCTTTTCCCCGCGTACATCTTTTTCTTTTTCCTTTCGTCTCAATCTCCCCTAGGGACGGCCTTTTTTCCGTTTTTCCCACCCCGGGGGCTTTTTTTCTTCTTAGGAACCCAACTTTGAAATTTTTTCTTTTCCCAATACCTCTTTTTTTTCTCCGGCCCGGGCTTAGTCACTTACCTGTCTTTAATTCAGCTGACCTCCTTTTATTTCCGCCAGTGTCTGACCCCCCTCCCACCCAGGAGTTATTTTTTTTTTTTCTGAACTTCCCTTCGTTATCCTTCCCCCCCCCCAAAGTCCCCCTTTTGTTAGCAAGCCTCACATGGTCGGTCTTTCCTCCCGTATTCTCCACTCCCTTGGACTTTAGATTTGCTGTTTTCTCTACATCGATTTTCGGACTTTGTGGTCAAGCCCCTCTCCGCCAAGAAATCGTCCCCCCCCCTCGGCGCCCAATTTTCCCTCTAGCAAGGAGAGCCCCCGATTTCTTTTTTCTTTACATTCAATCCTTTTTTTTTACGAATTGTTCTCTTTGGAGCTTTTGTCCCCTACTTTTCCCCTAATAACCTTCTCTTTTTTGGCGTTTTTTGCGCTTCCCCTTTCCCTTCGAAAGGATCTTTTTTCTTTTTTTTTCGTATCCTGGCTTGATTTTTTTGGGTCTCTCCTCCCAATTCCGCTTAGATCTTTGCCTTCTTCTCCTTCTAGGTTCACCCCCATTCTTTCCACAGCGCCGCTCTCGTTCTCTTTTGAGAAGCCGAACAGGTCCGAGAAGGTCAGAGCAGTCCGATATTCACCTCCTTTGGAGGGACCCTTCTCTTAGTCCGGGTGCTCCATTTTTCCTTAGCCCTGAGCTGTTTTATTTCCCTCTCAACACCAACAAGGCTATGAATCTGCAGCTGGTCCAGGGGAGCTGATTCTTCCCCGGTCAAGTTGCCTCTCTCTTGGAGTCGACTTTTTCTCCGTTTCCACCGTTCCTTTTTGTGGATCCCTTCCCCCCCACCTTCCCTAGAAGCGGTACCTACCATGGGCTCAATTTTTAACGCACGGACCCGTCGCTTTAGCTATTAACATTTTTTTCGGCCCCCGTTTTCTGGACCGGATTTATGACCATCATTTCCCCCTAGAGCCCTTCCCACCCCCTTAAGGTCAGTTCTTTTTTTCCTTGAACAGACTCCTCTCTCTTTTCTTTGTTGGGGCTCTCTTTAATTGAAACTTCTTTCCCTCTGAGCGCAACCATCGCAATCCACGAGCACTGGTCCTTATTTTGGTTGATAGACCCCTTCCCCGTTCATTAATCATCTTTGAATTGGACTTGTCGCCGAGGTTATGAGAGATTTTTTGCCCGCTTAGACATGATCTTTTTTAATACTTCCCCCCCTTTGTAAGCAAATGTGTCCCTGACTCCTGTTGCGACCCCTTCTTCCACTTTTCCCCTATAAGTCCCCCAAACTTTTTCTCAGAGGACACTCCCCCCGGCGCCTCCTTGACAGGATTCTGTCCCCTTTCTGTTGGTGTTTTCGCAGCTGAAGAATGCACCGAACTCTTCCCCCCAGTCCTTTCTCCCTCAGTTTTTCTTCGTCCTCCAGAAGCTTTTACTTTTTTATGCGACCTTCTTTCCTTCTCCCAACCGCTCCTTCCTCCTCCATTTTTCCAATCCAAGGCCTTGGTCCTTTGAGAAGATCTGCCAGAAGTTTTTCCACGATTTTACCCTCGGAATTAACGGTCCCCCAGAACTCCTCAACTTTTTTTCCCTTTAGACGAACCCCCCTGGTTCCTTCCTGCTCCCCATTCGCCAACCAAACGCAAACAATAGCCCTTTTTCTTCCCCACCCCCTTCCGCCAATCCTTTCCTTTCGTTCCCGTTCTTTTCCTGTCCCCTTACGGAACGTGCGTCGTCTCTATTGACCCCCCGCCCTTGATGTTCCTCTTCCCGGGAGTCTTTTCTCTCCCTTGGCGTCTGGAACTCCACACAGCATGTTTTTTCTCCATCGACTTAACGCTCAAATTCCCCATGCGTGCCCCTCCGCGATACGAAGCCCCTCTTTTGGCGACGACGCTTCCCCGTTTTTCCTAGTATCCAACTTTTCCCCCCTTTCCAGAGTTAACCTCCCTCCCCCCTGAAACTTCTTGTCTTGGGCACGTCTTCCCCTCAAGTCTTCCCCAACCTTTCCAACCTTCTTGAATCCCCCCCTTAAATAGGGCCGCGTTTTGCAAAACCCCCCTTCCCCCTTCTACTAAACGTGCTCTTTTGACAGCTCCTCTGCAGCACTCCTTTGTCAACGGGCCCCTTCTTTCCCCTTCCCTTTTGTTCCCTGTCTTTTTCTTTGTAAGTACCGCCTTTCCACCAAGTCTGAGTCACCAGGTATTGTTTCCCTCAGAAGATTTTCAGACTTCTGGCAAAGAATGTCCTCCCCTTGCCCAGCTTCTGGTCTGAAGACTAGGACTTCGCCAATTTCATTCCGTCCTCAGTAATGCGGTTTATGATACCCTTTCATTCCCCTCAATCTCCCTATTTTTGAGTTCCTTTTCCAACCCCATAGGTCTCGTTATTTTTCTTCTTTTCTGGAGATGTTGATGGTTTTTCAGTCCAGTTTAAGCATCTGATGACGTCTCTGTATCTATTGAGCTCCCTATATTCTTGTTTTTTTCTTTTTTTCTTGACTCCCTTCCTTTCCATTGACATCCCCCCGCCCAAGCTGCCTCAACGACACTAATCCGTGCTTTGCCTCCAACAACTCCCCGAACCCCCCAAATCCCCCCTCTAAATCTCCCCGTTTTCTTCTCCAAGGCATACTGCTTTTTCCCCCAATTTCTCCCCCTTCCGTATGAGGGCTTCTTTTCGGAGTGTGCCCTGCCGTACCTCTTCTTCAATGTACATTTTTCCGAATTTTCTTGCCCTCTGTTCAGATTCAGAGTTCCTTTCTTCACCTGCTTTCCCCCAAACCCCCTCCCATTGTTTTGTCTTTTTTTTTCTGGGTTTTCCTTCTATTGCGACTCTCATTCCCGTCCCCCTCCGTCTTCTTCCCCGTTTATTACCCCGTGGTCCCGAGTTTCTAGTAAGGTCCTTCACACTAACTTGAAACTATTTTTTCTTTCTTCCTTCTTTGACGATTATTTTTCTTCTTAGGACTCCTCTGGACCCCCCCCCCCTTTTGATGCCCTCCTATTTCCTCCTGAACAAGAATAACAACTTTGGAGGAGTCGACCCTTCCTTTTCCCACCTGGGGAGTTTTAAAGCGACACCTTTTAGCTTCCCCCCCCCCCCATTTTCGAGCTATGAAGTTAATTTTCCCTCTGGGACTTTAGACAGTTGTTTCTGTTCGCTAATTGCTTTTTTGTTTTAGCTGCCCCCGTGTCCCAACGATTCTGAATAGTAACCTCCTCTTCCTTTCTCCCCCCCTTTCTTCGAGCCCCTCTGCCATTCACGTAGTCCGTCAACATAACCCACCCCCTTTCTTACCATCTCACTTTTTCAATGATTTGAGACCTGGAATCTTCTCCGGCATGCTATTTTTGTCCTCGAGGGGTCAATTTTTCGGCCTGCTCTCCGGAGTTGTTTTCGCTACCCCCCTTTTGGATTATTTTTTATTGGATTCCTTCCGATGTCTTGCGCGCCACCTTTTTTTCTAGGTCAATTAACACGGCCTTTCCATCCCAGTTTTGGGCTTGGTCCTTCCGAAGCCGGTAGTTTATTTTTCTCCGAAAAGGTCTCTCCCAGTTCCTCCCGTTGTCCCCTCTCTTTTTTTCATCAGCTATCTCTTTTCCGGTTTACCTCCTCTGTTTTACGTTTTGCTGTTTCGGCCACCTTTTTTCTAAAACCCCCCTCAAGGCCCAGCGGCTTTTCGTTTAGTCCAGTTCATTTTCTTTTCGATTCCCTCTTTTTCCCCTTTAGCTGGACGCTTTCTTTCCAACCTTTTTCCTTGAGATTCCTTTGCCCCCACCTTTCGGCGCGGTCCCCTGGATCCTTTTTCTCACATCGTCTTTCCTTTTCTGTTTTTTGTTGTTTGCTGTAGTGTCTCAAGGCGCTCCCGTTCGCCAAGGTTACGATATTTTCGCGTTCATGCCTCTCCAACTCATTTCACTTAGCGACGGTCCCCTCCGTTCGCTTTGCGAATTCCCCTTTTTTTTTCCAGTGCTTCATCTATCCTTTTTGTTGTTGAGTCTCTTTTTCTATGGTTCCCCTTCCCTAGAATCCCTTTCTCCTTGAATCCCCATGATTTGTTGAGTTATTCTCGGTCAGCGTGGCCTGTGCAACGTCGTCTTCCCATGGGTTTCTGAGTCCCCCCCTTTCTTTCGTCCTGCACCCATCTTTTCTTCTCTTATACCTTTTACCCTAGGAATCGTTTCAGCCTTCCTGGAGCCCTCTCAACTTTTTTTCTACGTTTCTCCGCTTCGACGATACATCTCCAGGTCCCCCCCCCTTCCCTGTCAGGGAATCCAGTAAGAATTCACCCCGAGCTCCTCTGGGCCCCCTTTGTGTTTTCGACCATCGATCAACGCCTTTCGGACCCCCCCCACCTTTCCCCCTGATGACGAATTCCGGACTTTTCTTCTCCAGACCTTGTTCAAACGCCTCGATTCTTTCGTGTGTTAGAAATTTTGAAGTCGTCCTTTTACGGCTTTTTCGGCGCTCCCCCCGGCATTGGTAAATTTTCCCTGAAAGGTTGGTTTTTTTTCGACACACGCTCTGACCTAGTCTTCGCATCGACCCCCAGCCCTTTCCCCCAACGGCCCGTCGAACCCCTCCGGTTATCCCGAGAGACTGAAAGTGACCCCTTTAACCACACACCTATGCACAACTTTTTCGTCCCCCCCTTGAAACTCCCCCCCCCTTCGTCTCCGCTACCGTGACTTTTAATAGTCAATTGTATTCATTATACTGTTCCTTTCTCTCTGGCTGCCCTTCCAGTCTGATCTTTTTTTGGATTTTTCCTCTCTTGCGTTGAAAACCCAGCCTTTTGTCAAGGGAACACCTCGTTCAATGCCCTCCAACCTTTCATCACAGGACCTCTCTATCTACTCCCCTTTTTTCGACTCCCCTTCCTTTAGTTTTCTCTCTCTCACCCTGTTTCTCAGAAGTAAAAGATCACTCTTTTTTTTACCGCCCACTAATGTCTTGTACACTTGAAATAAGTTCCAAGTCCCCTTCCATGGCCTCCCCCCCCCTTCCAGAGGAAGAAGGGTTGCTCCCACTTCCACTAAGCACTCTCCCCTCACCGTTCTTTGTGCCAGATTCTTTTTCTAAAAAAAATATGCCTTCTTTTTCTAAATTTCCTTTCCCTGGAAAACGATGCGCACTTTGCGACTTGCCGCATCATCACTCAACAAGATTCCCTGAAGGGTTTCCACTTGCGTACGGTTGGTCCTTCTCCTAGTACCCTCCCCCTCTTAGAGCTCTCCCTTTCGTGGACAAAGGAGGAATTCTCCGCCTCAAGTCAACGAGCATTTAAGGCTTCACTTTTCCTACCCTTCCTCCCAGAATCTTTGTAAGGTTTTTGTGTAATTGCTTCCAACCCTTATATCACCTGTTTCTTCCCCGTTTGTGTTGTTTTGGGTTTTCTTGGGATGTTGCTCCTCCCTTTAGGTCCCGTTTACGCTAATTGAGAAGTAGCCCTTATGAGCTTGGGCTTGGCCTTAAACTTTACAATCGTCTGTGTTTTCTTGACAAGTCCGCCATTGTCCCTCAAGTCTCCTTTAGCTGCGCTAACTCTCTTGCCTGGCTACACCCCCATGATCCCGTCCAAAAACCCCTGACCAAAAACCTTTTTAAAGGTCCCTTTCTCCGGTACCCCCCCCCCTCTTCTCCTTTCTGGACGGGAATGCTTCGTTCTTATCATGAGGCCACGCCGTCCTTCTTAGGTGACCGCGAGTCCAGCCTTTCAGCCCCGCTAGTTGCGTCCTTTTTCTGTCCTCCCCCTAGTTTTCCCCACTCTCTTCTATTTAATAACTAGTACTGTTTCTATCCCCTTTTGGCTCGCGCCGTAGCTACCTCTTCCGGAATTTTTCCCGTTTTAGGTTTTTCTTCTTTCTTGTTTTATCTACTTCATTTTCCTCAAACTTAAACTCTTCATTTTCTTCCTTCTAGTGGGACTATTCTCGTTCCCCCTTCGACCTGGCGTCCCCCCATATGGGTTGACCCCCCCCTTTTGGACATTTTTTTTTCTGTCCCCCCCCCCCTTTTTTTTGTAGTGAGAGTCCTTTATGCCCTTACCCTGTTTTATCTTGCCCCCCGACCCAAAAGGAAACTTCTTTTTTTCTCAAGACTTTCTTCGCTCTTTTTGGGAATTTTTTATCACCATTGTGATGCCTGGTGTTCCCATGGGTTAAATTGAGTGCGCCCCTTTTCACTCTTTCTCCAAGCCTAGTCACAACCTTTTGAAGCCCTGTTATTTTCCCGCTTAGTTCTTCCTCAGGTGCCAGGCGTCAAGTTGTTAACACTGACTAGCAGGCGCGGAGACATCTTCCTTTTTTCCCTTTACTTTTCCCCGTTATGCTTTTTTTTTGGTTTTTTTTTGGGTTTTTCAATTTCCTAGGAAGTATCTTTCCCTTTGCCCCAAGCCCTGGTTCAACCCTATCGCCTTCGTTTCTTTCCTGATGCGAGTTTTTTTTTCTAGAGTTTCTTCCCCCCACTTCCTTTTCTCGTTAAATTTACCAATCTTCTTTTCGATAACCTCCCGTTTTCACCTACCGCCCCCCCGTCTTTTTTTGATCTCCCTCAAGAACTTCCCTTTCAAGGTCCCTTCTTCCCAACTCTTTTGGCGTTTCAGCTACTCCGACGCCATTCCGTTTTGATTTCTCCCTAGGTTTGTGCTGTCCCCCCCCCTATGTCCCTCTTTGTCGAAAACCCATAAAGGAACATCTTTTTCGGCTTGATTCCTGTTTTGTACCTCTTTCAGTTGTTCCTTGTCCTTTTTTAGACGCTCTCTCTTTTGCAACAGTTTTCGATTAGGTGATCCTGCCCCCCCAATCGTGCCTGTTTTTTAATGACCCTTTAGTTCTAATGGCGCCCCTCAACTTCTTCCCTCCCTCTCTTTTCAAATAGTAGAGGGGAAAAGGCCCCCCCCTATTAAAATTTTCCTTACCGATTTTCCCCAACTTAATTTGCTCTCGGAATCCCCCTTTCTCTGGCGCTCTCAGCTGAACTTTAGGAAAGTGATTTCTTCCCTCCCCCCCCCTCTTTGTGAGTAGATGAAATTTTCTTGTTAAGCTTCCCCCAGTCCCCCTCCGTCGCGTCCTTTCCATTGGGTGATATTCCCCCAAACGGTCAAAGTTTTTTCCGACAAAGCTGAGTTCCTTCCTTTTAGTCCCTCATGGAGTTTTGAGTGCGTTTTCCTGTAACTCCGATGTCATGCTATTCTCTTTCCCCCTCCTTTTTCCTGTTTTTTCCATCCCCTCCTCTCCCCGCAGTCCTCTGAGGTTGTTCCCTCGTTCGACCCTTCCTATCCCCCTCTTTTTATTTCCCAAGATTGGGACTCTCTTCCTTCCTTCTTAATGCCAGCGACGAATGATGCTGATGTTTTAGACCTTCGGTCACCAGTCTCCCTCCTGATTGACGTCCTTCCCACGGGACTCGTCGTGGAGTACGCCTCCGATCCCCTTTTCTTTACCTTCTCTCATTTCTCCCCCCAGACTCAGGTCCGCTCTTTTTAGCGAACCCGGCCTTGGTAAATTGACGATCCTCTCCCAGAGGTTGTGTTCGCCTCGACACACCTCTTCTTACAGCGGACTCGGTCGCCCCCTCGATTCCCCCCCCAAGTTCCCTCCTTGCGCCGGCCCCAGTTTGAGAAACTCCCATTTAATATCCTTCTCGACTGCACCCCCCTGAAACCCCAAGTACTTATTCCCTTTCTGCCAAAGAAAACCTCCTCTATCTAGGCCGAGCTGGTTTTTTTCCTCCTTGCTGTCTTCGTTTTCTCTGTCTCTTGCTCGTTGCCCTTCAACCTGATGCTATCTTCCAGGGAGGTCGTTTGGTTCGAGGACGGAACAACAAGCCTCCCCCTACGGGAACTTTTCCTCCCCCTGCACCAACCCGGTCTTTATTTTTGAAACGCTTCCCTTTGAATCCCCCGTAGCTGTCTCTACGCTTCACAGTTAGTCCTTTCTTTTCTCCCTCTTAAGGGGCAAGTACACTACTTCACCCAGGACCTGATGTATTTGTGTCAAGACACCCGGAAATCCTTTTCGGGTCACCTTTTTTTTCCCACATTTTTGCCCCAGGCCATTACCTTTTTTTACAAACTTTCTTCCTCCCCTAGCCACCCTAACCCCAGTTTATTTTGTCCTATCTTGAAGCCCTGCAGACCCGGAGTTTTTTCCGGGCCGCGACCTTTCTTCCTCTGATTTTTTCTTCTCCAGACAGCACCCCTTCCCCATTTACAGGAGGTACGCTTTTACTAGAAGAGGTACGGGTGGGACCTTTTCTCGAGGCCACCCGAATTTTCCCTCTCCCGTCTTTAACTTGTCTTCCCGCCCACGGCGGCTTCTAGTAAAACTTTTCCGGAGGCTCCCGAGCCTTCCCCCTTCCAGTACTTGTTCGATCAGATTGTGCCCCTTTATGCGACACAAACTTCTCAGGGACCATACCCCGTTTCTCTGTTCGCGAATTTTTTGCTGGTTTTTGGGTGGAGGACTTCGTGTTTAGCGGTTTTCAAGGATTAGTTTACGGTTCTCCCCCTCATTGATGCCGCTGCTTAGATGTCAATTTTTCGGATCCCTTTTCTAGTGATCTATCTTTTTTCAAAAGACGACCCTTTCCCCCCCTACAAAGGCAAGAACTAATCGTTTCTCCCCCCCTTCCTACATAGTGCCGCCTCCCCCGGTACCCCCCCCCCCTCCAAAACAGCCCAAATTTCTTTTTTTGCCTCTTTCCAGGCCCTGAAGTTGGAAGCAAGTTACCCCTGAGACGAACATTACCCTTTCTTTTTATTCTTATGTCATGAGCCCCTCCTTTTCCTTTCCCTTTCTTCGTGGACCCCTTTCCCCCAGCAGTTTCTTTCCTCCCCTTCAGTAGTGCTACTTCCCTTTCTGGTCTGTCTTTTCCACCACCCTCCTCTATTATAGTTACTCCCTCTTAGCTTTTGTTTCTTTTTATGTTTTTTTTTTTCCTTCGTCCCCTCTATCCTATTTTTTCCGGTCTTCTTCCCCCCCCCCCCCCTCGGATGCAGGGATGCAAGTGTTTGAAGGAATCAGAGCTGTCACCCCCTACCCCTCCCTTTTCGAGTTGCTTTTTGAGCAAACTTTTTTTTTTTTTACATTGTTCCCCCAAGTCCCCCCCTCTTTGACGGGATGGCCGCATTGGTCCCCCAGAACATCCCCCCCTGGTGGCTGGTTAAGGAGGACTGATTTTTTCCCCTCCATTTCTAGAGATACGCAAACTCCACAAGGTCCTTCTTCTTTTCTCAAGACTAATGTTTGCTAGCTCTGAAGTGACTCTTGCATGGGAATAGACATTTGATTTGCATGCAGGGTCGGGACCTCTCGGTCTTTTTCCAGGTTTGGGTCCCCTCTTTTCCCTCTCTCGCAAGCTTCCTTACAAGCGAATCTTCATCGTCCTCCTCTCAGGATTCAGGCGTCTCCCCCCTCAATACTTACCAGCCTAACGGTCTCCCCTGAATGGAGGAGCTTTTGGGGGTTGGGGGGGGCCCCTCTTACGTTTTTCCCTCCTTCTTTTTCTTTTTTGGTTCTTTGTCACCTCCTCTTTCAACGGTTTTTTTCGTCTCCCCCATCCTCGTTGGGATAGCCTCTTCTGGTGGAGATAGGGCTGCTCTATTTATATGTTTTTCGTCGCACCTCTTTCAATTTTTCCCCCTCCTTTGACTTTCTCTTCCCACTGATGTCTTTCCGAAGCGTAAGTAGAGTTCTGTTAAGCGAAAAGGGTACACAATTCCCCTTCCGACCCCATGATTTTCCCTCCTTTATGTGCTAATCCCTCTCCTTTTTGCTTCTTCGTCATCGGTGTCTCTTATAGTGATCTGTCGTAGAATTCTTTATACCCACCCCAAATTAGTCCCTCCAGGAGGTCATGATTGTTTTTTATGTTTTTGTTTTTGTCCCAACCCTCCTGTAAATAAGGCCTGCTGTTCCCCAAATGTTCTTCGTCCCCGTCCTCTTTATATTCAGGTGCTCCCCCCCCACATTTCTTGATGAAGAGGTAATGCTCTCGCAGTTCCCTCCATCTCCGCACCCTTCCCCTCCATTGATATACATCCCTCCTTCCCCCAAGTTCAAAGGCCACAGTTGATGAAAAGGTCAAACTCTGGCCCTCCCCCCCCCCCCCCAGAATTGAATACCCACTTCTCTTATCGCTGAACCCTTCCTTTTAAAAGTTGATTTCATTTTCTTCATACTACATCCTTTAGAGAGACTCCCCCTTCTGGTCATCCCGACCTTTCCTCCCTTCCGACGAACCCTTTGATTTGTTGGTTGACTTCTCTTCAAGCGTGGACGTTTTCCCCCCCGATTAGTGTTCCTTCGAAGGCTTCCCTCTTTCCTTTTCAACTACGATGTCGCATGCTCTTCTCCCCCCCTTTCGTGGTCATTTACCGCCCCCGCCGTCCTCCTTTGTCCGCACCTGAATTCTCCCCCTTGGACGGAGGTTGCATTTCGACACACCCTCCTCGGTCTCAAACTTCTTCCTTGACATCCTTCAGTTGCCAGCGCCGCCAGTTTTTTTAGCCGCTGGCCTTGAGTTTTGCGACGATAGCCTATGCGAGGTACCCCTCTTACTCCGTTGACGAAACTGCCTTTCTTTGAGTAGCTGAGTCCCATCCGGTTTCAAAGTTCCTTTTTCTTCAAGTCTGGTCTCGCTCCCCCCCCCCGATACGGACCGTCCTGTTTGAAGACATCACTTTAGCGAAATAAACGGCATTTCCCCCTTGCCCCTCTCTTCGAAATTTTAACCTCCCAGTGAATTGGACGCTCGCCCTTCCGATCGCCCCACCCGAACCAAAGAAAGTATTCTCCAGAAAAACTGGCCCCAGGTTTCCGACCCACAACTTTTTGTAAGAGTGCCATTTTGCTTTAGACCAACCCTCCCCTAGAATAACAGTCCTTTACCTAAAGAAAAGAGAGGACAAGTCCCCCCCTGCCACCTTCTTCCCTAATATTTGCCCTAAAGTGAAGTCTTCTCTTCCAGCGATTGGATCTTTCTTCATGCCCCCCCCCTGGAGTCTGTGCTTGGTGGACCCACACCCAGCTGTGGTTCAAGGGAACCCATCGCTTCCCCTCCCTGCATTGCACATCAAACTTTCCTTTTAACCCAGTTTTCCCCAGTCTCTCTTTCGTCTTGGCTTACAGTTTTCCTTTTTTTCCCCCTTTTCCCTTGCTTACGCTTCTCACCCTGGCAGGAAGTTACATCTTTCTCCTCCTAACCCAGCCCCCGTTTCTGTCCTTGTCAGACTTCGTCCTACCATATGGGCCTTCAACGGACCTAGAGGCCGCTGTTGCTAAAAAAATAAGTTTTCCACTAGCATCTCCCCCCGCGCTTTCAATTTATTTTCCCCTCAAACCTTGAACCGGAGTGGTCCCCCCTTAAGAAGACCGGAACCAGGCCGTCCTCGAGCGCAAGTGGTAGAGACGCTCCGCCCTCCAGACACTCAACATCCTTCCCGCGGTGATTAACCCTCCTTTCTTGGTTGGACTCCTCTGCCCAGACTTCCTCTAGCGCTATCCTGTTGAAAAATGTTTGCCGAAACGGCGTCTCTTCTAAGTGCCCTTTTCCCGGTAAAAAGGCCTTCGGACTAACTCCATCCTTCCCGCTACAACTCCAGACGGGGAAGTTTTAAGATGGTGTACTTGCTCCCGTTAGGAGATTTTCACATATACTTTTAGTAGTTTTACAAGTTTTGGTCTCGGGTTTTTTTTTCCCTTTTTGAAGCGCAACGTTTTTCCCTTCTCACGTATCTCTCCTCATGATGACGTCCTTTGTAGATGTAAATGGCGGGGTTTCTTCAAGATATTCTTCCCCTCATCCTCGTTGTTGTTCCATCACGTTTTTCTTCTCCCCTTTCCCCCGGAGAACTCCCCCCTGTAAAGGAACAATCCTTTCCTCCTCTCAACAAGACGACAGTCCCCCAATAGAAAACAAAAAAGCCCCCCTGGAGATAACGAGGGAAGGTTGCTATGGTTATTCCTCCTCCCCTTTGGAAGCAGTACCCAATTTCTGGAGGGTCCTCTCTCGTTTCTCTAGGACCCGCAGTCCCTGTTCCGGCTCTTTTGACTTCTCAATGGGAGAAGTCCTTTCTGGAGTGAAGAAAAGTTCATCCCTAGAGCGAGAGAGTAATTATGGTTCCAATATTTCTCTTGAAAGGACGAATTTTCCTTCGGTTCTCCC
>Ga0179593_1668298_pt1 | contig 12616 bp, 16 predicted proteins | sample CZODoug2_1_08_16_FD_185931 | JGI IMG/M metagenome (GOLD analysis project Ga0179593, IMG submission 185931) | Vadose zone soil fungal communities from Angelo Coast Range Reserve, California, USA - CZODoug2_1_08_16fungal (PacBio error correction) | ecosystem: Environmental > Terrestrial > Soil >... | reverse complement strand
TTCCCCTTCTCCCTTTTTTTCAGAAATGATGGAGAGGGGGGGTAGTCCTATCTCTACTGTGCTTGAGAGGCTGTGATTTTCTCCCTTCTTCTGAGCCGATAGGATGATAATCCCTCTACGACCCTCCCAACCCGCCAGGGGTCGCGGCGAGGTTTCCCGACGAGAGGATAGAATCTGTGTACTCTTTTTACACGAACAATCCCCTCCCCCCGCCCGCCGAAGGGCGCGAAGTTGTTTCCCTCGTACAGAAAAAATGACGAGGTTTCACCCTTGTCCAAAAGCCCCCTTTTCTCGGTGAACCCCCCCTTTCCCCGTGGCAGAAAAAAAGGTTACAGGAGGCATCCGGAATTTCATTTCCCCCTTTCAGTTCTCCCAAGGCAGACTTTCCTTCCCTTTTTTCTTTTCCTCGCCGATTGAATGTGCTTCTTTGGACGATATCGCCCTCCCGAGACTCACCTTTCCCAGGACACAAGGCTCTTTCCCCCTCCTTTCCGTTCGTCTGGTGAGCTCGCGTCTTCCTCCCTCGACCAGAATGAGAGCGGCTGCGCGCCATTACCCTTTCCTTCCAACGTCGTGAAGATCTCTCTTCCCTCTTCCTCCAGGCGAAGTTATATTCTTTTTTTCGACGAAACGGAATCTTTCGCGAGAGGGCTTTTTGCCACCCTCCCTCTCCCGTCGGGCAACCCCTTTTTTCGAACGTCCGAATTGCAAATGAACCCCCTTCTTCAGGGTATAGTAAAGGAGTAGGTCCCGCCTCCTTGGTCCCAGGCCCGTCTTTTTTTTGTAGAGACCGAGGATCTTCCCTTCCTTCTCCGCTTCGTATCCCGCTAAGGCGAGCAAACCTTTGATTTTCCTTCCCTTCCCAAACGAGAAGCGGCCGCTTTCCATCGCCCATGCGACAATTTCACACCTCTTCGCTTTATTGCGCCGGTTGCACCCCGATCCCTTCCTCTCCCCCCCCGCAGAAAAAGAAAGAGTTTCCTATCTCCATAGCTCCCTTCCGTCCGATAGAAGCGTTCTCCTTCCCTCCTTCCGTGGGATAAGGATGATGATTACTCTCCCCCTTTAAATTCTCCGCAGAGCCCACTGTAGCTGGAAAGGACTTCTTTTCCCCCTTTTCTGTTCGAGGTCCGTCACCCCCCCCCCGTAGGAAGAGATTGGAGAACACCTTAGTCCGCTTTCCCCTATGACAGGCTAAGGCGTTCCCCTCAATGCCCCAGTTGAGAGCGCTCCTTCTTCCCTTGGGAAGCGTAAAGCACGCCGGCTCTCGCGTTTCACTGCGGCATATCGCTGTTTCCTCTTTTCGAGAGCGGGATGGAGAAAAACGCCCGCCAAAGCCGAATATGTTTAGAGGGTCAGCAAGGTTTTTTTTTTTTTTGTTTTCTGAGAGGATTCCCCGGGATAGCATTCTCGTTTTTTCCCCCTTTTTTTTCCTCGCCAGAGAAGGAAGGTCCTCTCCGGACAACCAGGGCAGCGCGTTCGGGCCCTTCCTCACGCGAAGATAGAGTCCCCCCCTTTTCTGAGGAAGGGCTGATACGAAGGCACTGCCCCCCTCTTCAGAGCGGAACCCTTTTTTTTTTCCTACGGGGTTTTATTTTCCTTTCCCCCCTCACAAATAGACCCCAAAACGGCCTCCGTTCAGCTCGGAGAAGCTCCTTTCTTCCTTCGAGGATCATTGACTCCCTTTCTCGAATTTTAATAATCATCCTGATCCAGTCTCCTCTATAGGACAGTCTCCCTCATCCCGATATGGAGATCGTTCCCTCTTTCTCCGAAAGAGACTTCCCCCCCGGCGCAAGAAGAGATTCTCCCCCGTTTTACAGGTCAGAATGTTTTTTTCTCCCCCCTTTCTCCCGAGGGAAGCAGAATATTTTTTTTTGCTGCATAGCGGGATAAGATTTCTTCTCCCCCACTCCTTGATGGTCGCATATTTCTTTCCCTTTGTTAAAAAAGAGCTATAATGGGACCCCCTTCGGGTCCTCACCCTTCAGATATTAAAATAAAGCCTCTTTTCCCTCCCCTTTTTTTTCTGAAAACAAAAAGTTAGACTGATTTGCCCCTCTTTCTTTTGGGACAAAAGGGCTGTCTAGACCCTTCTCGAAAAAACCCTCTTGTTACCCCCAACTATAAAATTCTCTTTTCCTTTTTTTTTTTCCCGGGTGATTCGCGATAGTAAAGGAAGTTTTTTCCTTCCCGGTTGTGTCTTTCTCGAAGAAGCCCTTCTTGGTACGAGAGGAAATCTCCTCCCCCGATAGGAACCGAACGGCAGGATCCTCTTTCCTCCGTGTGGTTCCCCTTTTTTTGTCAAGTATAGAGGAGGAGATTATCGGCCCCTCCTTGCGTAGTCCATTAACCTTCTTCTCTGTCGACGGCTCTCTCCCCCCCCCTTTCCCTCTTAGAAGGGGGATTAACTCGAAGGCCCCCACTTTTTCCTGACGGATTGATTACGAATGTTTTCTCTTACTTCCCTGTGTTATGAAAAGTGATTTTTTGTTGAACTTCCCCCCTTTCTTTTTCAAAAGGAAGGAAATGTCGACCTCATTTTGGTGTGGCCCTTCAACGTGAGGACTCTCCTTCCCGGTCTTTTTTTGTTGTACGTATTGTTCTGCTAAAGATGATGGACCCCTTATCCCTCGTAAAGTGAGCCTTTTTTCCCTCGGAAGAAGAGAAAGTAGTTGGCGGGTATCCTTCGAGATCGCTTCCTATAGGCATCAGTCCCCATGGTGTAGTTCTGCCCCCTCATCCTCTGAGGACGACACAAGCCTTTCTCCCTCCCTGGGATTTTCATGAATCTTCTCATTTTCCTCCCCTCTTTTTCTCCTTTTCTCTCTTCCAAAAACATCTCTTTTGCAGCAAGGCCTTCTCCTCTTCTGGTTCGTCATATCGAGGGGCGCTGGCCTCTCCCTCCCGAAAAAATGGTTCTATTACGACTTTCTGCCCCTTCGCGCAGACCTCCCCCCCCGGCGAGGGACTCCTTTTCCCCCCCGAAGAGAGGATTAGATATGGAAACCTTCAGAAGCTTCTTAACTTGACCCAACGACAAAAGGAACGAGAAAGCCTTCCTTCCCGAGTGAGACAAATTCGCGTCCCCCCCCCCTCCTCGGGAAAAGGGAAGGAGGGTGCACACCTCACCCTGGTCGTTCCCTCAAGTGGAAGAAAAAAAAGCCCTCTTCCCTTCCCCTTCCCCTGAGCAATGGTTTTAAAAGGTTCCTTCTCGTTTCCCCCCTCCCCTCTTCCCTTTTGAAAAAGGAGAATAGCATTTCGAGCCTACGGACCGGATGGAAAGATATATGACTCGGGCGAAAAAAGAAAAGTCCCCGGACCCCCCCTCCTTAGAAGTAAGAGATCCGTTCGTATGTTTCCTCGCGGGAATCACATTTTCTCTCCCCCTGCGAAAAGGATGGCTAACGTTGATCCAAAGCACCCTTTCCTCCGTTACGATAGAGATCCGCCCTCATTCTTTTCTTCTGAAAGTTATAAGTTTTTTATTGGTTTTCCCCGTAATATTTTAGCGATCTCCTTGCACGGCGCTTCCCCCTCCCCTTTCGAACTTTTTAGAACGTTCCTTGCACATTCTATTGAAGGGTATAGTAAAGTTTCTCCTTCCCAGGCTAGCGCGGGTTGAATCCCCTCCTCTTTTTCCTATGCAGAGGAAATCCCGTTGATCGTTTTCTACGATATATAACGCTTTCTTCCCATAACCTCATATGAGATTTCCCCCTCCCCCCCCCGGAAGAGGTAATTTCTAAGGAGACCAACCCCCCATCGCGATGTAGAGGCGATTTATTTCCCCCTCTTCCTTTTTCCGGGGGATTTCGGTCACTCCCCCCCGAGTGAACGATAGACCATCGCGGCCCGCGCTATAGAAGCGGTAGATGGAACCCTTTTTTTTTCTCTTTTTCCTTATGAGGATGAAACCTCTTTTTCACGCAAAAAAGGATTTTCCCGAGAGAAGCCTCCTAGATGGAACGGGCCGGATCTTCCCCCCTTTCAAAAGGTGTGCTCCCCTTCATCTAACCCGCTTCGATTGGAGCCCAACCGGGTCCGCTCTTCTTCTTTTTTTTCCGATGAAAGGATAAGGAGTAATCCGCCCCCCTTTTTTTAAAAGCCCCTAGGCGATAGGCCTTTTTTTGTCTCCCGGAAGGCGCGGCCTTCCTTCTCCAGGAGAATGATCGTCTTCTCCTTCCTTTTAGAGAGGGAGGAAGCCCCCCACCCTCCTCCAACAAAGGAGGATCTCCTTTTTTTTTTCGTTAAGAGAGAGGCGTTCTCCTCCGAAGTTTGGTTTTATATTTCACAGATCCCAAGGGTCCTTTTTTTAGCTAAAGCATATTCTTCCCCCCCCCCCGCTCATGAAGGAGACCAGAAAAAGCTCCCCCGTGACACAGGGAAGATTTTCTTTCTGCGGACGAGGCCCTTCCCCCTCGAGAAGCCGTAACTGAGTTTTCCTCCCCTAGCTGTCATCGGCCGAGTTTTTGTGGGCTCCTCCGTCAGAAGGTTGATCTCTGACCTATCACACTAGACCCCCCCCTCCGTTCCAGATAGGCGACTCTCCCCCTTCCCCATTGAATAGTTTTTTTTGCTTCCCTAATTTTAATAAGAATCGTTTTAAGAGATTCATTACACGCGTCTATCTTTGACGTCTTGGAAGCCTTCCTCTTTTCCCTCTTCTTTGCGCGATGGACGAAAGCGATTTTTTCCTCCCCCAAATAAAGCGACTCGCCCCCCAATTCTCGAGTTGTTTCCTTCGCCTTAGCTTACAGCGGCCCTCCCCTCTCAATCGGCCATCGAAGATGAGTTGATAAGTTGCCTCCTAGGGCTAGCGCAACAAAAGAATTTTTTTCTTTTTCTCTTCCCCAAACGGCTGGGATGCCAACCCTCTTCCTCTTGGAAATACTACGTTACTATAACCCCCGAGCATCCCTTTCTGGTCATTGGAAATTTTCACCCCCAGTTCGAAGGATTTGCCGACGTTTTTTCCGGTGCAAAGGTAGGTCTAGCCCTCTCTCTGAAAAATATTCTGTCCTACCCAAATCTTCCGCAGTTTAATACCGCCTTTCTTCTCTTTTTCCGCGATAGTAAGGAAGTTGAATGATCTGAGGGTCTTTTCCTGTGAGCGAAGAAGATTTTCCGTCTTCCCTTTGCTCGAAAGCGGCCCAAGAACGGCCCTTACGGCGAAGTTTTCCTGGGCAAACGTTGCTTCCTGAGAGATGCGATATCTCCCCTCCCTCCCATTCCCTCTGCGAGAGGAAGGAAAAAAGGAAGTAGTAGAAGGGGCGACGCGAAGAGCAGCCCCCCTGTTGATCCACTTTCCGGGATGATAAGAATGTAAATGGTTAGGCCACCCTTCTTTGAGAGAAAATGGGTGCGGTTTCCCCCCTGGAACCCTATATTAAAGTTCAAACTCTCCCCGGGAAGAGAATCGCTGGAAGACCTCCTTTGAAAGTAGAGGTCCACTGGAGATGTTTTTCTGTTTGCCTCCTTTTTTTCCTTTTTCGGTAAGAAACGATGCTGCACTGCCTCCGCGATAGTTCGGCGGACGTTGACTTTTCCGAGACCCGGCGTTTTTTTTGCGCGGCGAGCACGTTCTTTTCTTCATCGAAGAAATGGTGTCCGGGCGAATGCCCCCTCTCCAGCGCACAGCGATAGGATTTTCCCCCTCCGATACCAGCATTTCTTCTCTCTCATGGAATTACTCTCCTCTCTTTCCCTCCCCTTTCTTAAAATTCCATGATAGTTCTTTTTTTTTTTTTCTTTCTTTTTTCGTAATATCGCTGGGCGCTGTGCTTTCCAGAAAAAAGGGGGAGGCTGCTCTACGAAAGTTCTTTCTCTCTCATACCGCCAACCCGCTCGCGGACTCTCTTCCGTCCCGCGGCTAGCTCGGGAATCCTCCCGCTTTTTCACAGACGACCACCGACCCCCTTCCCTCATCTCGAAGTGACCAGAGCTTCTCCCCCCAAAATGAAGAGTGCACAGGAGGACTTTTGCCTTTCCGCGTTCAACAAAAAAGTCCCCTTCCCCTCCCCCCCCCCCCGGTAAAGGAAGGAGCAATCCGTTCCCTTAACTTACCCCTCCTTTTTTTCCGCGTTCTCCCCGGCACGAGGTACTTTTTTTCCCCTTTCCTTCCTCTTTGGAAGGGAGCCTCCGCCTCCTTCTTCCGAGAGAATTGAAACCAGGCAACAGGTAACTTTTGCCCGACTTCGCGTCCGCAAGAATGAAGGTTAGTCTTTTTCCCTTTTTTCTCTCCAAGGTCTCTCGAAAGCCTGCGTCTTTTCTCCAAAGAATCTAAGTACAACGTCCGTTGACATTCGCGATCAGCCCCCTCACTTTTTTTTTCTTATAATTTTCTTTTTACTCAACGGAATATTTTTTCTCCCCTCTCCCCCAAGCATTTGAACGCGAGCCCCGTAGGGCCCCCTCCTTCTTTTCCCCCCTTTTTTTTTCGAAAGTAGCCTTGAATCTCCCCCTCCCTAAGGGTATGAGTAAAGTGAGTATGTTCCCGGCCGCCTGGGTTCAGGTCCTCCCTTTGGTAGAGACGATGCTCTTCCCTTTCCTGCTGTAAGATCGTACCCTTCCCCTTATTTAAAATAATATGCGATTTCCCACACGATGAATCTGGCTCGGTAAGCTTCCCCCCCTCCCAAAAATGCGGACCATTTTTCCCCCCTCTGAGATTTATTCCTGTGCCCACAGACTTTCTTTTCCCTAAAGATGCCCGATCGACTTCTTCAGAGCTGTAGACGTCCTTCGACGCGTTGTCTTTTCATTTCTCCGGATCCGGCTCTTTTTTTTTCCCATGAAATCACGCCCAACTTTTTCGCAGCAGAGAAGACGCTCGTATCTAGCTCAGGAGAGGAACCGTTTTTTCTTGTGTGCGCGGTCCGGAAGAGGCACCCAAAGTAGCCTTTGAGAAAACTATTTTTTCTCTTATCGAGGACCCTATCTTCTAAGAGGCATCCGCCTGACCGCTCTTTCTCTCTCGGAGAGTGAGGAATTCTCTTAAGGGAGAGAGATGCCTTGGTTTGCTTTTTGCTGCGCATGTCAATGATCTTTTTCCTTTCTGCGAAAAAAACGCGCCCCCCGGGAAGATATCTCTTTCCTCTCCTAAGTTTTTGTTCTTTTCTAGAGATTACAGAGGTCCAGGGGTTTTTTCCTTTTCCTCCCCGCTATAGCCAAACTTCCTCATTGACCAGAGCGTCTCTTCTAGTGACACCATTCCCCTTCGCGGCGGACGCTTCCCTTCCCTGCGCGACTAGACCGCTTTTCCTTTTCCCTTTTGATTAGAAGCGGCTCCTGTCATCTCTCTGTCTTCCCCCCTTGGCTCAATCCGTAATACGGTTTTTCTTCCTATCCTATGAAGGACCCCCTCTCCCCCCCCAACGGAAGATAAGGCCGTTCCCTGCTCGGCGATTTTTCTCGGCGGATCTTGACTCTTTTTGTGAGCATTTTAATCATCATAAATTAGTACGGATTCATCTAAACGTCTTCTATTCTTCCAGCGCGGAAAGACGCCCTTTTCCCCCCTTTTCTTGCGAGGATTGCCTCCCCCCGAGAGTGGGCCAAAGGCAGCAATCAAGCGGCCTCGACAAATCCTCTCTTTTCCTTTCCTCCTGTTTGTCGACCCCCTCGATTACCGACGGCCCGCCTCCTTGTGGGCAATCGGCAGATTCTTTTCTCTTTTTATCTTGGAACCTACTCTTATCCGCCAAGTCCAAGCAACAAACTCCCCCTCTCTAAAAACGGATGGTCCCTTCAACCGAGAGATTTTGTCCCCAGGCGGCGGAAATAACTAAGTGTCCTCTCCCCTTTTTCCCTCCCCTGGATGGGTCAGGAGACAATGCTGACCCCTTGGAGAATGATTTGAAAGACTGGGCGACGCCCGGTATGTCTAGACATATCGAGAAAAATATCAATCCACAAAAATCACACTACATCCTTTCCCGCATGAGGGAGCCCCCTCTCCTTCCTTTTATGAGATGAGTTCTTTTCCTTTTCTGCGAAGACGCCCCCCTTCGGTCGAGATTTTATACCTGTGGACTCCCGAGAGCAAAAGAAGAACGTGCTCTCCCTCGAAGTAGTGTGTTCTTCCTTTTCTTTTTGTCAATTTTCTTCTCCTCCCAGAAGGGAGTAGGATGAGCAATCCTCGGCGAGGCCCTGACTCCCCAAAGGAACTTCGTCGCCGGGTATTCTATAACTCTCATTACCAGTGTTTAAAACCCCTTTTTCTGATCAGAATGTACATGTTGGTTCTGCAGCTTTTGTTTTTGCGGGGGGACCCTTTTTCCCCCCTTTCTGGAAGAGAAGTGGCCCCCCAAGCGGCAAAGTCTGGCCTGCGGGCTCCCTTTCGGTAAGACGATTCTAGATTTCTCCTCCTCTCTTTCTTCGGAAGTGACTTATCTTTTTTCTCTTTCTCGGAGAGCTCGATGATAAGCGATCGGCATAAGCCCAAATTCGCTGAGGACCCCTCCTCTCCCCCCCTTCATCCGCTTTCCTCCCACAAGAAGATAAGCATCCCTCTTCTCAGGGAAGTTTACTGCCATCTCCTTCTTTCCTACTCCTCTTTGGTTTTGTTTTTTTTTTTTTGGTGGGTACAGGACCTCCCTTTTTTGCAAGCCCTTTTCTTTTGTCGTCATATAGCTGGGAGCTGTCGCGGCTGGTGAAGCCCTCAACCTACTACGGCTGATAAGCAGAGACTTCTCCTCTTTCTTTCTCTGTTCCTTTCCAGCGTAGCTAACAGACGCGCGGCTCTCTTCTGTAATCTTTCCGAACAGAAGAACACCTCCCACTACCCTTCCCTTTCCATTCCGCGAAGTGACAAAGAGCTGATGCCCTCAATACAATCTGCAGGCGGCTCCCCCCCTCCCCATGGTCGAGTTCCCCCCCTTTTCCGAACAAAAGGTCAGGCTCTGCGCAATGGTTTCCCTCTTCTCCCCCTTTTTCTTTCCAACGGCCGACGAGTTTCTTTCCTCGCCGATTGAATGCGACCACTTATTTTTTCTGGGCAGCTATAGACTCTTTCTTCAAGAACGGTTTCGCCTCGCGTCAAGCGATATGCCTTCGGCTTCCCCAGTTCTATAGAAACGCCCCCTCCCCCCCTCCCTTCTTCTCCCTTCTCCTTAGCGGAGACCTTCCCCGTGAAGGATCGCGATCCCCCCCTCCCTGCTTTTTATAAGGTTTCTTTGTTCCTCCTCCCCGGAATATTTTCGCGATCCAGAACTTTGCACCGCAGGCGCCCCCCTCTGAACTTTGTAGCCCTTCTCCTTTTCCCCTCTCCTATTCTTGAGATATGAAGGGTATAGTACCCTTCCTCCTTATAGAGAGGGTTGGACGCCGTTGTAGATACTATCCTTCCACATTAGTTGTTGATGACAGGTCTTCCCCTTATGAGAGAACCCTGCATCGGATTTTCCCCCCCCCCCTTCCCTCCTGTAAGATAAGGAGACAAAATTTTTTCTTTCCCAATAGAGATGTAGAGGAGATTTATTCGCCGGTGAAAACCTCTTCTTCCCCAAAGGAAAGAGTGAAAGCTCGCCATTCTTCTTCTTCCAGAGTAAGATATTCCTCTCTTCCTAGTAAGAAAGGGATACGTATTCTCTCCCCCCTCCAAAAGGATTCCTTCGAGAAGGATTTTGCGTAGCGATGACCTGTTGGTCGAGGGGTGCTATTTCCCACCAAAAAGTAGGACTGCAAAAAGGGTCCCTGCGATGATCCCTTTTCGACAGGCTCACGGAGTAAGGAAGACCTTTCCCCTCCCCCCTTTCGCGAGAGAGGAGAGTGATTCCTTTTTCCCGGCGAGCGAGGAAATGGTTTACGGCGAATCCCGCTTGACCCCCCCCCCCACTTCAATGAGAGGGGAGATATTCTCCAAAGAGAAAGATGAGATCAGGCCTCCTTACTCCGTGTTTGGGTTGTTTCGAGATCTTTCTTTTTTTTCCTCGGTTTTTAAGAAATCACGCTCTCGCACCCTTAATCTATTCTATTGCGCGTGAAAAAAGTCCCTTCCTTTCCTTTTCTTCCCTCTTCCACTTGAATCAAGCGCCTACTTTTGCTTGGAAGGGAGGGATTACGCCCCGCTTTCTCCCCTTTTTCCTCGCGGAAAATTTGTTCCCCCTTCCCTAAGGGGTAGATGCCCCCAAAATAGAAAAACAACCTGGAAGTCCTTTCCCCCGTTCTTTTCGCCTGCGGATAGGCTGTCCTCCCCTCCCCCTCCCCCTTTTGGCGTAGCATGGTCCTCCCCCTTCTCCCTTCGTATTTCTCTCCGGTACTTCTACCGTCTTCTTCCTTCCCTTTCGATCGGCACTCTTTTTTTCAAGCGAGATCGTGGGCCCGGCCACCTTCGCCCCTCCAAATTAGCTCTATGGTCCGGAATTTTAGCCTCCCCAGAGGGCCCTCTTTTCTACGCGTTGATCAGGTTTGATCGAATAGAGGGATTCCACTCCCCCACACTCTTATGGCCCCTCTCTTTCCACGGATGGGATTAAAACCTCCTTTTTTGACCTAATAAAGGTAATATAAATTCTCTATCAAATTCACTTTTGACTCTTTCTCCCATGCAGAAGGTTCGAACCCCTGTCCTTTCTCCCCTCCAGGGGCGCTTTTATAGCACCATCTAGAGACACAAAATATTCCCCTGTGCCTTTTTCCACTCCACAATTACTCCCCCTCCCCCCCCCTCCTGAGGGGAGGATAGCGATCGTTCCTCTGAGGTGGACGCGAATTCGCCTTTTCTTCTCCGCGGTAGCATTTTCTTTTTTCTCTCTACCCTCCCTCGAGACGAAAAAGACTACCGGACCTGCCCTGAGATTCTCATTTGTTGGTCCGGGCCCCCCTTTCTTGTAAAGTCTCGCTTTCTCCGGGCGTAGGATTGCTCCCATTCAATCGTCTTTCCTCACAAGGACTTTTCCTCTCTTTTCTCTTCCCCCCCTTGTAAAAAAAATTGGCATTCCTTTACATGTGTTTATGAAAACGGCTTTGTTGAACAGGTCCGCGGTTCCCTTCCCCTGTGAACTTCTTTGTTTCCCTTCTTTCCCCTGAATGGGCCTCCTCTCCTAGGGCGAGGTAGTGTGTCGGGGTCGTCTTGTTCGTTCCCTCCCTGATTCAGAGCTAGCCTTTTTTCTCTTCCCTCTTTTCCGAGAGAATAGCATCCTCCGTTTTTCCCCGCGATCGATGATAAGCAGTCTTCCCAGCAGCCCATGGTCTTTTTTTTCCCTTTTCCCTTCCCCCCTCTCCCAGATAGGAAGCCACCCCCCTCTCCCCCCCCAATGAAAACACTCCAGGGATTTTTTGTGTTGAGATAGATGCAGTTCCCCTTTTCCCTTCCTTTTTTTCAGAAAGCCTGGTGTAGTAATATAGATGGGGCGATGGCCGCTTTTTTTTTCCCAACCAATGGATGATTATGCCTCTTCTTCCCCTTTCTCCTTCGAAGAGAAGACCTCCTCTCGGACGAGGACCTTTCTCGTAAGCTTTACCTTCTCGCTCTTGAATAGGGCCCGCATCTTTTCCCTTTCCCAAAGAAGAAACCCGACCCCCCCCCGCGACCGAAGGACCTTGCCACGAGCTTCTCCCCCCCCCCCCTTCGAGTAATCCCCTCGGGAAAAGGGAAGGACGTGTTCCCACAAGACACCCCTGTCTTTTCCCCAAAAAGAACGTGGCAGCCCTCGGATATAAGGACTCACTGCGCCTGGTTTCTTTTCCTACGTTTCCTTTTTGACCCCGTCGCCTCGCTTATCATTTCCTTCCCCCTTTTTTTCCGAATAGACTAAGAGAGACTTTTCCACACGATTCACGTAAGCGATCATGCCGTCTTCTTGGTGAGCGTTTCCCCCTCCCCTCCCTCTCCGCTGCTGAGAGCCCGGCGCATTCCGTCCCCCTCCCCTCCACCTGTCAGTGACAGTACGCGATCCGCCCCCTCGACAGAGAAGTTATAAGTTGATTTTTTTATCTCTTTCTTTGATCGGGCTAGAAAGACCTTTTCCCTCCCTCTTTTCCCAATAAGTAGAACTTTTTCTAAGAAAGATTAATAGGGATGTGCTTTGTAATTTCCTTTTTCCCGCTCCTGAGGTCCCAGGATTCTTCCTCCCCTGCAGTTGTAGAGGCGAGGCAATAAAGGAGTGTTGCTGTCGTGCTTCCCCCCCTTCTTTCTCCCCCCTGATCAAAATCGCGCTTTCCCCCTCTCTTTCTCCCTTTAAGAGAAGGAAGAAACACTTCCACAATAGCGATTGGAGAGGGCGCTTTATTGAGCCCCCCTGCAACACGTCCTTAAGGAAGCGGGCCCCCCTTTTCCCTTTGAGAGAAGACGCCCCTACGTCCGATCGAAGCCTTGTACTGCCGACGTGCTTCCTTTCTCTCAAAATGCTTCCCCTCCCCGTCAATGACTGACGCCGGTTTTCCCTCTCTGTACCAGGGCCTTCTCTTCCCTTTTTTTTTTTTTCTTTTTCTTTCCCTTCCTCCTCTTAATCGAAAAACGATAGGAGGATTGGATTCCCTCTTCCCGATGACAGGATACGGCGTCCTCAGCCCTTCCCAGTTCTTCAGTGGCCGAGTAAGCCCGACGTCTCTTCGGTTGTCAGGAGCATCTCGCTGCTTTTCGAGAGGTTGATGAACCCGAAACCCGTCTTTC
>Ga0179593_1640078_pt1 | contig 12616 bp, 11 predicted proteins | sample CZODoug2_1_08_16_FD_185931 | JGI IMG/M metagenome (GOLD analysis project Ga0179593, IMG submission 185931) | Vadose zone soil fungal communities from Angelo Coast Range Reserve, California, USA - CZODoug2_1_08_16fungal (PacBio error correction) | ecosystem: Environmental > Terrestrial > Soil >... | reverse complement strand
CCCCCTTGGTCTAGGCAATCCCCCCCATTTGCCCTCCAAGCTTGATTGCGAGACACACTTAGTGCAGGAACTTCCAACTACGGGGACACAACTCGCTTGAACCTGATCCCTTCGGGCCCACGTTGAACTCATTCTTCCCCCCCCAGACCAGACCTCAGCGCTTCTCTTGGAGTATGTGGCGGAACCCGACGGATAGCCGGTCCCCTGCGTGTCGTGGAAAAAGCGCTTTGCTCCCTTCCCGGACCCTTTCAGTTTAACTTTCCCCCCTTCACTTTGATTGATTCGTCCACCCCGCAAGCCCAGATCAGTGGTCATTGATGGAGGCATTCCACAATGGCATTTATCAAACCTGACAATCTTCGGCCGTTCCACTGTGTTTTAGATCCGGTCTTCCTTTATCTATTAACGAACGGCAGTCTCGTTCGGCGCCGGCTAAGCTCATTGGCCCCTCTTCCTCCTCATCTTTCGAATATTCGTCAGGCAGCCTCCCCCCGGCAAGGTTGACACTTAGGAAGAGCTTCGGGCACAAGTCCTCCCCGCTTTTTGCCATTTTAACTTTTCAGGCCGCTCCTTACTAAAAAGATCGCCCCCAAATTGCCGAGTTTTTGTGTCCCTACTCGTTTCCCTGAGGGCATCCCGGTGTTTCCGCTTATCAGTCCACGGCCGGCTTTCTTTTTTTTTTGCTTACTGATAAGAAGAGCCATTTAGCCGCGCTCCCCTTTCAGATACTCATTGCCGTTTCTCCCTTACTCCCTTAAGCGAGTTTCCATTCCCCCCCCCCTTCAGACTCTATTTACTCATCCTCCTTTTTCTCTCCTTCGATCTGGTGTTAACCCCCGACCCCCTCAAGGGTCCCTAATCCTTTTCCCCCAGGCCGTTTTCTCCCAGTTCTAGGTTCCCGGTAGCTTCGCACACGGCGCCCGTGGTGACATTTCCTCACGGTTCCTGAACCCCGCTTTCGTGGAAGTGACTTTCCCCTGGTTAACCGGGATGGAAGCTTCGTAGGCGACCGACCACTGGACATTACCTTTTTTGATTGCTAGATTCCCTGTGACCGTAAAAAACTTTGAGCCATTCCCGATACCGCCTCTGGTTGACCGAAATGATCTACGCGGGGTCCATTCCCTTTTGGTTCCCCTCCCCTATGAGCCTATCTCCTGATCTCTCTTGAGATTTTGTCTCCTTCATTCCAAATGCCGATTATGGTTCTTCTTTCCTGGAGGGCCGGTTCACGCTTTCTCGTTCCTCTTGTAGGTTATGATCCCCATGCGCTCTTTTCATATTCATCACAGAGACGAATCAAAAGCCCTATCGGATGGGTGTTGGTAGCACCAAGCCCTGCCAACGTGGGACTCTCGTCCCAGACCTTCTCCCCCCTTTTTGTCCACGGGACGGCCTCCGTATTTTTTTACTCAGCCCCGGGGCGGTGACCCCCACCCTCGAGATGCGGTCAGCCCCTTTTTTCTTTGTAGTGGTGGCATGCGAGTTCGTTGTCACCGGGTAGAGTAAGGTTTTCGGTTCTAGTCGTTGGGAGAGGTTACGTATTTTCGCCGTGAGGCGCAGCACGAAGAGTTGATGGGAACGAATTGATGCCCAAACTACCTTGCTGTCCAGTTCAGTTGCCACTGGTCTTATCGTAGTGAGTTAGCCCGTCTGGCTTCTAGTGTGGACTGTTATGACCCGACCACGTGTGGACCGCTTTGGATCTTTGGTACAGGTGAGTTTTTCTCACGCTTCCGGATAGAAAGAACAGTTGTGCCCTTCGTAGAGTCGCGGGGGCTGAGTCAGTAGGGTGAGCTTCGCCCCTACATATTTCAAGAAGAACTCCCCACTGATTTTATCCATTTGAGCTACTCCGAGCTTTTCTTTGAAAAGGACCCTCCTAGAAAAATTGGGTCAACCCTTTTTTCCCAAGACGAGTCGGAGGTATTCTTGGACTCCAGGAGCTGGGATAGGTTTAAGGACTTTCCTCACCTTCCTTTTGACTGTGGTTTGGGTTAGTGCCCCATGACGGTTCCTTCTTTTGACCTTGGCCGTATTGTAGACGTACCACGGGAAGGGGATTCCCGCCATCTTGAGGGGGGGAACGGAGCCGACTCCCAACCCTTTCCTAAGTTCATGGGGCCACCCGATCCTCGAGCCTGCGTCAAGCGTCCAGTCGGGACGTTTGAAGTCGCGTTTGGATCCCCCGCTCGGGACTCTGTCAGGATCGCCAGCGGCTACAGTTCCCGGTTGTCTGAGTCGACCTCAATTTCGAGGTGGGGTTAGGTGTTGGAGGGAGGTCTACTGGAAGCTGTTGGCGCCTTCGTCTTTGTCTGAGGTGCAGGTTCTGGGGCGCTAGGGATCACTGGCCTCCAAGATTCCCTCGGGAGGCGGAGTTTTCGAAAAAAAGGGGGGGGGGGGGGTGTGGGGGTGTGTTCGATTGGTGGTGGGTTTTTCACCTCCCATGATTCCGATCGTTGTTTTCTGAGTCGGTTCGAGTGCACGAGGGTCAACGATCCCCCTTCTCCCTCATCTTTTTTCCTGGATTTTTCTTTTGTTAGGAGGCATGCGTGTGTTCGCTATATTCAGAGGAGGCGATGTCAGTTGGCTGGTTTTTTAGGGTTCCGGTCTCTTAGGTAGGGTCTCCCTTCTTTTCCGTGACGTTTTGGGCGTATACTTCGTGTAATAGTGTCTCCCCAAAGAGTCAGCAGGGAGGGAGAGATCCGAGTCGATCGTAGCGCGGCGGGTTCGCGTAAGAAAATGTGAGCTATTTCCGTTCTTTCGGTGCCCGGTTGTTGGCTTATTTCGGTTTGAATGAATAATTGGGAGGCAACGTCTTTTTTTTGTTCTTTAGTTGCGATTGTTCGCGGGAAACTTTTTTTCGTCTAGGGAGCACTGAAGGTGGCCCCTCCGCCGCCGGGAGAGCGGAGAAGGCGGATTGTACTATTGTGGTCTCGTTGGTAAGCGCGCGTTTTCTCTCTCGTGGTCTGGGTCCCGTAGAGTCGAAGTACATAGCTCCCGGTGTGGACCCTTCGTCGGGAGGCAGAGAGAAGAGTTGGAGCTAGAGGGCGGGAGCTTCGAGACTGGCCCCCTTCGTTTTTTTGTAGGGGGGAATATTCGAGCTGGTTTCACTTTCGACCTCGGAGGGCGCAGGTGAAGTAATAAGAGCCGTGCCGAAGAATCCATCCTCTTTTCATTAATAAGAATGTTGTTGTTGTTTTTTGGATGATCTTGCGAGCTGTCTTCCACGCCGATGGAGGACCCCAACCCCCCCCTTAAGACCTTGCGTTCGCCCTGAATTCGCCGTGGACCATCTCCTTCCACTCCAAAAACCGCCGTGGAAGGCCCTCTCTCCGCCTTTCTGCGCCCTTTCTCTGACACCGGACGCCGCCCCAACTTTGCGACCAGAGTCTTTGACCCCCCCCTGAATTTTAAGCACCCGAGACAACCTCTCTTCCCCAATCAGCACCGGCGGTCACTGCTGACCCCACCACCGCGCCTCCGGGCGCCGACCCCAGGCGTTTCGTGCATCGCCTCCTTCTTTCTCCCCTCTCCTTGGCATTTAAATCCTCCAACTAACAATAGACTCCCGGCTCCAAATGTTCCCCGACACACGGCCGCAACCGCCCCTTGCCGGCCCTTTTCCCGACGCGAACCCGCCTTCGGTTCGATTTTTTTCCTCCTCAGCTCCGGTTTTTTGGTTCTCCCTCTCGATTATTCCCACGATCTTTCAGGTTTTTTCCCTTTCCCTGCGCCTGGGCCTCGCTAATCGCCGCCGGCACCCTTGCTGTTCAACCCCTTTTTTCAGGACTCGACTCTCGGAAGCATCCTTTCCTCATCGCTTCCACCCGCTGTGCCTCTGCATCACTCGGCTACCCGGCACCCCGTGGCGACGAGTGACACCTGACTCGGACCTCCCCCGATCCTTCGACTCCGAAACGTTTTTTATTGTATTTTTTTTCCCCACTAAACCCAGTTTCCCCCCCTCTCCTCCCTCCGTCCGTTAATTTTTTTGCAATCTTTCTACGGGAGTTCCACTTTGCCGCATGCCCCGCCTCTACCCCCCCCTCCGACGGGCTAACAAAGCTTGAGTCAGGGGTCCACCTTTCGCCTTAAAACCCCCCCCCTTCCTATCTCACTGATTCACGGACGCCGCCGGCTGGCTGGAACCAAGCCAATCCTCCGTCTCCCCTCGCAGGCCGGCGTTTGACCCTGAATGATCTGATCTAAACCCCCTCCTCCAAGCAATTTGGGGCGTAGTCCCCGATTCAAAACGCTCCGGCCCAAAATTTCGTGTACGGGCGACCGGCTTCGATCCGCGAAGGACTTTGGGAACAACCCCCGCCAGTCCCTCCCGACGTCGCACTCTGACCCCAACCCCCAGCGATTTTCCTGAAAGGCGCCCTAGCGATGTCTGGTTCCCGGTTTTTCTTTGCTTACAACGTCCTTTTCCTGACTTTGGGGAAGCCCCTCCTCGCGCGTACCTAGTGCGGAGTCGCGTGAACTGGCCTCCCAAGGCCTGCTCGGCGAATTTTTTCTCATCCGCTTTGGGGCACTTCTCCTGTTTCCGTTCTCGGGCCACAAACCCCCTCCCTCACACAGCTTCCCTGCGGACCTGTAAGTGACATGGTGTCGCAGCCCAGTTCGGGACTTTCGTCGCGGCATCGCCTCCTAACTGTTGCCCTTCACGGAGCCCCCTTACTCCTTGACCCTTCCCCATAATGCCCCCCCTTCTCAAGATATAAGCACAGGTTTTTCACGACCTTTTCTCAACCAGTGGGAAATGCCTTTCCAGTTGCACGTCTCCTTTGGACCCTCTTCAGAACTCTGAGACCTAGGCGGTTCGCATTGAATGATCCCCCTTTGTCCCTTAATTTGCTTAGTCCAAGGGAAGTTGTAGTGTCGGTCGCCACCTCAATCCCCGATTCCTCAACGGGCGGGTGGCAGGCACCAGCAGAAGCCGACAGATCAAACGACCTCGTAAAAAGGGGATTTTCGGATTCCGTTTTTTCACGGGGCAATACTTGGAACGAGAAGATTTAATTCTCTACTAAGGTCTCTCTCACCGTATCCTGTTTTTTTTCCTTTGGTAGGACCCAGAGACGGGGTCACTGGTTACCTGCGTCCTCCCCAGTGGTCGTTGATACCACGCAACCAATTAGTTTCCTGGCACCGCGCCGTTTTTTTTCAACGGAAGGCGCTCTTCACCATTCCCAGTACACGTGGTCACCCCGTTGGGGGTGCGCCTTTTCCATGATTACCGACGGTACTCCCGGGGTAGGGCCCGTCCACTAGGCGATGCCGTTTCTCCCCCCCACGTTCACAGAGGACTGTTTTCAGTTAGTTGGTTCGCCGGATGACATGGCGCCCTTCCGCGGTGGGGCGCGGCCGATTCCGTCTGAGGCCCCGGGACCTCTTCATCTCTTTTCTCTAAGGTGTTTTCTTCTCGACTCTTATCAACGACGGAAACGCTTTTGAACCTTACTGTAGACCATTCCTTATCCCCTCACGATTTCTCAAGCGCCTTTTCAGCCGAGCCAGAACCGACGGCTTTTCCCTAAGCCAGGGCGTTACCGGAGGAACGCCTTTTTCGAAAACCCCGGGGGGAAAACCCCCCTTTATTTGCGGCCAATTCCGTTTAGTTGTACAAAGGTCGAGCAGCAGAAGGGCCCCCTTTCTTCGTGGGGGAGTCCCCCGAGCATTTTCTTTTACGGTTTCATCCCCCCGGGAATCGTTTTCTGAGATGTCCGATCCCCCCTTGACCTCCCGTCGGTTTACAGGAGATTGCCGTAGTTCAGCCTGCCGTCCTGGCCAGGAGATGGACAGTAATCCTTACCCCCCAAATTTACTTCTGAATATTGTAGGTTTGCACTTCGGAGGCTTATGCCTTCCCCATAGCCCAAGAACGTTTAACGATCGATTGGGTGGCCTCCCTGCCAGCTCCGGGGTCAAAGGACTAGGCACCGGGCGTACCAGGCTGCCCGGGGCGGACCGAGATCTCATGACTGTTCGCCGGCAGGGGTACCCCCTTTCAGGTTTTTGCAGAGGGACGAAGTTCCACTGTGAGTCGTTGTTGGGGGCGAATTTTCGCAATTTATGTGGGATCCTCTTTCCCGTGTTGGTAGTAGTTGCTTGCGCGGTGGAAATTTGACGCTGTTGAGGGAGCCTGGAACGAGGGGCGTTCGAGGGCCGGGGCTTTTTTTAACTTGAAAACTTGGGAGTGACCCTGATTTGCTCATTTTTTCCACGTGCTCTTCTTTTTTTTTTCTTTTGTGCAGTCTCCGACTATCGAGATTTCCTCGGACCTTTTCCGTCGATTTCGCTTCGCCTCTTTTCAATTTTCTCCTGGTTCGCTTACCTACCCCCCTGCAACCGATTCAAGCGCACATTACGCGGTGTCTACCGTGTTTCCCCGTGCTTTTTCGTGTATTAGGACCCTCGTCCTCTTCCCCCTGGTCTCCCTAGCGCCAAGTCTTCGGCGTTGTCCCTGTTAGCCCCGCGCTTTTTTTCTTGTGTAAGCTCCTTTTCCCTTATTGCCGATGTGTTCTGGTCCTTCCCTAGTGCGTCGTCTTCTTGCCGGAGATGTAGGTTCCCCTACCGGAAGGTGTGCAGTTGCCAGAGCTGCCGAGTGTTGGAATCGGATACTCCTTTAATGGGTGCCCCTGAGGCGATCGTAGAATTCCTAGTCACTCTCCGTGTCATTGAGTTGAATTGCATTCCTTATGAGTCTTTCACCGAAGGGAAAGCTGCCTCGCCCTTTGGTCGCGTCGAAATGCAAGGTGACGCTCGGGGCCCCTGTTCATGGTGTAGGACAGGTTGTGCCCCCCTTGTTGGTAAGTGTTTTCTATTCCTTGTTCCGTAGTTTTTTTAGGTAAGCAGAGGTGCAGGTTAATGGGCCTCCCCTTTGCGATTTCTAATGGCAGAGGACTCAGATTCGCCTTTTTCATGTCGGAATGAGGTTTCGGGTCGGTGTTGAGTTTTTCCTCGGGACCAGTCGGAGATCGTTTTGTCTCAGGGGTGCGTTTCGAGGGTCACTCCTCTAGAAGAGGCGTTGTCGTGGTTGTGATGTCAGTTCTTTATTTTCTCACCCCCGAGGATCGCGCTGTCTTACCCGTACGAGGCCTGAAACTGGGTTTTTTTCTTCCTTCTCGAGGATTGGCCTTCCCGTTCGAAGTCCCTGGCCTTCTCAGGGACCCTTTTTTAGTTCGTGTTAGAGCAGCTCGTCTCAAAACCCTCATCAGGTTTTTAGTAGATCGCCATCATTCCCGGAATGGGTTAGAGGTCTCCTCAATGTATTTTCCGGTGTTGGACGGGCTCGGTCGTTTTTACCTGGAAGTTGGGTAGACGTCAGGCAGGGTGTCGATGTTTGCTAGTGCCTTCCTTTCCTTTTTCGTCCGTAGAGTTTGAGAAATGTCCGAGACGAGAACGCTATCGTGTTCGGACGTCTGGCGGGGGTCGACTGTTCTATTTGGCTTCTTTTTTTCAGAGCCTAGGCCAGGCTATAGTGGTCGGGGGCGAGTTAGATGTTTCCATTGTCCCGAGTGCGGGTTGCTTTTTTCTTTTTCTTGCAGAGGACCTCGTTTTTTTCCGAGCGAAGACGCGGAGTCGTATACTCCCGTTGGGGGGTCCCCGGCTAGGGGCCTTAGCCCCGAGGCTGTTTCCGTCTGCGCTCCCTCGACCAGTCTGAGGGCAGGTCTCCAGTGTCTGGCAACGCAGCCCACTATCTCCACACATATATCTATTTTCCTCCCCCTCAACCCGCTCTCGAGAGTATTTAGGTCAGCCTGCTCCAAACGCCTATGAGGAGCTCTCTTCGACTGGGCGCGCCGGGCAACTTCGACTTCCTGTCCCCCAAAACCACCCCTGTCCGCTTTCCGATCAGGTCTTCTCCCCGAAGAGAGGTACCCCAACTTCTCTCTTGCAGAACCCCCCTCCTCCTCCCGGCAAAACACCGGAATCATCTGGAACGAGCCCTCGACTCGGGACCGAACCCCAGACCCCCCTATCTACCAAAGTGGTCCCCAAACGGCCAACCTGAACCCTAGATGTCTCTGAAGGTTTCCCCCCGGAGTGCCTTCATCCTAATTACAGTTTAAAATAGACAGGCGTCATTTGGCAGACCCCCCCCCCCCATCACTAAACTGTCCCACCCGTCGCGACCTCCCATTCCCTTCCTCCGACCCTAAGACGACCACAACCGGCCCCGCCGGGCCTAGATAAATGTCAGGGTCCGCCATGCTCCCCGCCCGGTAGGGTCAGAGATCTCTCCAGCGCTCACTTTTTTTGGTTGAATCGCGAGCTATTCCGCCGTTCTTACGCAGCCACTACTAGGGCGGCCGCTCCTAGAACGCCGGCACATCAGCTAAAAAACCTCTTGAGGTCAGAATGTTCTCCCTACTCCTTCTTGTCTCCGAGCTTTTTCCCCCAAAACTGTTTGCCTCATAACTCCATTATTTGCACTTATCTTTTTTCCACCCAGAAGCGCGAAAGCCGGGTTACCTCCCCCCCTGAACAAAGAGGGACAACCTCTACTCCCTTTGTCCTTCGTGGCTCTGACCAAAAGCCAAAACAGCGACCCCATTCTCCCCCGTCGTTTGATTTTCCTCCCCTTTGCTAATCGCCTCCTGTGCCTCCTGCCCCTCTCCCTCCGACCGCCCTCCACGCTTCCGTCAGGAAAACCAGACTTGCCGCCAAACCATGCCCACAAACCTCTCACTACTTTTCTTTCGACCGCCCCCCTTTTGCGGCCCTCCTTTCCCTTCGGTCCTCACCGGCATTAAGCCAGCCCGTTTCCCCTCACGTATTTTTACTAATGTGGCTCGATGACTCGTGGCCTACATTAACGCTTCTCCCATTCAACCCTCGAGGAGATCGGCGTCCGGCCCCCAACAACTTTTTCCTTTTTTCCTGGCAGTCATTCACGCGAGATTTTCCGTCAAGAGTAGGAGACCTCTGCCTTGCAAGACCTTCCCCGAAACCTCTTGTTTTAACCCCCCCAAAGCATAACTTTCTGCCCAAGGTCTCTTCCCCCTCAGATGCGCTGTTACGCTCGGCTCCATTACTGTTCTTGTTATACAACTTTCGACTCTATTTTCCTTTTCCGTATCCGACCCGAGAGTCTCCTGGCCTTTCTGGAGTATCGTCTTTTTTCCCCTTCTCCCGACTCCAGGTCCCCTAATCTAATCTCCTTCTCCCCCTCGAAAGTCCTAATCCTTTCTTGACCTCAGAGTAGGCGATACACCCCCGTCAAACCAACGTCAACCCGCGGTGCCCAGTACTGGTAATCGACGTCCCCGTTCTCTTCTCGCCGAAGAATTCCCTGCATATGCTCGAAGGAGCCCCCCTTTTCCGATCCCCCCCCTTCTACCCAATCGACGGCTCCAAAGTGTCTTTCCCATCAGCCGCAAAACCATCCAACTACGGACGCCTCACAAGTTTTTCCATCTTCCTCTGCCCCTTCTTCGCACCCTCTTCGCTCATGCGTTTTTACTCCGTCCACATTTCCGGCCAGTTCCTAGTCTACAGCCCGGACCCGCACCCCCACCCCCCCCCTGTGATTTGGGTCCGTCCCCCTAAGGCTGGCATACTGTGCTTGTCTCTCGATCCAGAACTCCTACATGGGATTAAAAGCAAATATCACCCCCACATTCTTCTTTTTGAGCCCACCAGCTTCTCACCACTTAGTCCTTCACTCCTTACATTCTCTTTTAAGAGGCACGCTTTCAGGTTCGCCTTCCCTTTCAGCTCGAACTCGGATCGGGGCGAGACCATGATTTGGTCCCGGCAGATTCCCCCCCCCCCTTTTCCTTGCAAGCTAAGGTCCCCTTTTTCGTCAGGTGGTTCGCAGTTTTTCGAAGTCCCTTTATCCCTCCCTACAACTGTTAACGCACAGTGGGTTTGCGCGCTTCCCGCCCCCTACCCTTTTGTCTGGGTGACCAGGACGTCTTCCGTTCCCTCTTATCGCATTTTGACAGCCACCCAGGCCCGGGAAGGCGTTCGAACGTCTTTTGCGAACAGATCCGATTTTGTCCTTCTGGATGTTCATAGGCACTTCTGAGTTCACACACTAATCAGATTTCCTTGTGAGTTACTCTTGACCCTCTTCCCTCCTCACATTCGAGCGTGTCGCCCTTCCCTCTGCCTCCGGCTAGCCGGCCGTGATGTCACACTTGGTAGCCAAAAAGGCACTTTTCCTGATGGGGATTCCAGCCACCCTGGGCGCCCCGGGAAGCCTTGCTCCACCCAAATGGGCGTACCGTTTTTGCTCTTTGATTGCCTTTTCTTTTTCCCCTGCGCAGCACCACCCGTGGCCCAGGGACCTTATGTGTGGGACCACCAGGCCACGCTCTCAAGGTGGAACCCTTGCCCCCCCTTTTCTGTTTCGAATACATTCTCCTTCTCTGAGATTCAGAGATAGCACGCCTTCGATGCGCGTCAGATCCTTCGGAGGGCCGGCCATTTTCTGGCCAGGCTTTCTCCCCCCGCCCATTTCCCCGTCGCTATTTTTTTGCCTTTCATTTGTTGCCTATAACGATTTTTTTCTCCTTCTTCACCCCCCTGCCGGGTGGCGCGACTGATTATTGGGGCTAGGAACTGAAGGGACTTCTCACGGGCCGACCCCTTTGACCCTTCGCTGTTCTTGAGGGCTCGGCATGCCTTCTTTGAGCAATGTGATGACCTTGCCTCGGCGGAAGCTGTTTCTTTGGGGTTTCCGGTGTTCGCAGACTCTTTTGGTCTTTTCCTTTCCTGGCCGCTGGGTTCCCGTCTGAGGTTTATTGGGATTCTAGGTGCAGGAGGAAACATGGTCGCATGTTGCGGGCCTTTACCCAACGTAGAGCCGTGTTCTTCCGGCGGATCTCCCGACGACACTTGGGAGTGAGCCCGTTCTTCGCCCTCCCAGACGGCCGTGTTGATCCTTTTCGTTTCCTTTTGTAATAGAAGTATCAGAGACCCGGGGCACAGACCCCACTCGACGTCGATTTCGACGTATTCCCGCTCCACCGATGCGTCCCGGTAATGGTCTGGATTGGGGACGCTCGTTTAGTTATCCCCCCGAATTGAAGCAGAGCTCGCACCGGACCAACCGTCCGAAAGTCACAAAGCAATCTCCTGCTCAGCCCCTTCCTCAGACCCCCCCCTTTCGCGAATACGAGCGTCGCGGTCGCTTTCGCGCGGACTCCGGGAGCGCGTTGGAACCCTGCGTCCCGGCATGGGCCCCGAGGTTTCCCGATGAACTCCTTTCAGGCTAGTGAGCGGAGACGTAGTTTCGTCCCCTTCATGTCCTTTCAGAGCTACGAGAGGGTTCCTCCCCGACTACTCGGCCGTTGACCCCAAAGTTCCTGTTGCAGAGTTCTTTCCCTCCGCGATTTAAGGCGTAACGTACTTTTGACGGGGTTGGTTTGGACTTGATGAGGATTGGCTTTGTTGCCACTCTCTGTTCCGACCGCCAGCTCCAGGCGGGGTCTGGTAGAATCCCCAGTTGATTTCCTTTGCTGGGGTTTTTTTTTTCGTCCTTTTTGTCTCCTTAAGTTTTTTCTTTTCGAGGGGGAGTAGTTTGATTGGCAGGCTGCAAGCGGGGCTTCGACCGTTAGAGCGGAGTGGACTTTCTCTTCCCTAGACCTGCCGTGTGTAGGGGAGGACCCTCTAGTGGTACAAGGTTTGTGTTAGAGGCCTGCGGGAAGGAGTCTATCTTTTTCTCGGGGGTCCCCGTCCCTTCGATTCTGAGGTTTCAATTTTGAATGCCCTTGTTGCCGCGGCTTTCCTTTTTTTTGGCCCTTCTGAGGAGCCGAAGGGCTTAGTCTCTTAAGGGAATTCCTTTTTTCCGCCTCCCCACGGCCGTGCTCCCTTTTCCAGGCAGAGGATGGTTACGCGGAGTCCAGTCGAAGTGCCTAATTGGCTCATCCTGTTGCAGAGCATGCGTTTCTGCTCCCCCCACCTATCTCATCGGCAGTCTCTCTAGATAGAACTCGAAGGGGGGGTTTTGTAGTTCCTTTTTTTCTTCTTGAGGAATGGTTTCGGTGTGGACGGAGATTCGGGCCCCGGTGGGACTTTGTGGGACTCACCGTCGGCGCAGGGGTGTAGTAGGGGGATGGAGGCGATGTTTCACCTGTTTCTCACTTTTGAATCTGGCGCTTGACCGAGCCGGTTTCGCGGCGGATCTTGATCTTTTTGCGGGTGTTTTTCTTCAGCCTTGCTGGCTTCGTCAGTGGTTGGTTTTGTTTGTCACTCCGGCGGTCGGTTGCCTGGCGGATTCTTGTTTCGCTTAGTTGCTGCTTGTTCCTTCCTGATCTATGCTTCGATCGTCGTCCTGCCCCCCCCCGGCCTACGTGGTGTTGTGTTCGGTTTGAGTCTCTGCTGAAGTCCTTTTTTGCCCAGGAGCAGGTTTCCCTTTCAAGCAACGTCTTGGAGAGCAGATCAGATGCTACATCTATTTCTGGAGATGGGTTTTTATCGCGATGTTCGGTGCCTTACTTCGCCTGTTCATGGGCTGGACTCCCTCGCCGCCCCCTTGTTTAATGCACATCGTAGCTCGGCCCTAACTTTTTTTGTGACATCGGCGCCTTCGTGATCATCATCATTGGGCTGCCGACGACAAACACGCGTGCGTTTTTTTCGATCCTCAGACCTCAGCAGA
>Ga0179593_1567489_pt1 | contig 12616 bp, 12 predicted proteins | sample CZODoug2_1_08_16_FD_185931 | JGI IMG/M metagenome (GOLD analysis project Ga0179593, IMG submission 185931) | Vadose zone soil fungal communities from Angelo Coast Range Reserve, California, USA - CZODoug2_1_08_16fungal (PacBio error correction) | ecosystem: Environmental > Terrestrial > Soil >... | reverse complement strand
TTCCTGGGTTCCTTTACGTTCTAACGAGCTGGTGCCTTCTCGGATATATTGCCTGCTATTCTTTCGGTGGCTTCGTTTCCGTCATCTTTTTGTCCTTCTTTCGGGAATCTGCTCCGGCAGGCGCTGGACTTCGTTTTGAAAGGCTGCACTCTTTGATCCGGGACGCCCCGTCTGCAAGCGACTGTGCCGTTCGCTGATTCAAGAGCTTCAACGCGGACTTCTTAAGAGGCGCATATACACGATTGCGGATGTGATTGAGGGTTCTACCGAATTGTTTCCGGTCTTCTTTTCTCGGTTGGGGCGACAAAAGCGGGGTTTGTCCCCCTCCATGTTTCGAGCGGATAGTTACCTGCACGTTCCAAGAAGTGACGTCACTTATCCCCTTTTCCTGAGTGTCTGGACAAGGACCCGAGTTATGCGAAGCAAATTCAAAACCGTTGGTCCTCTCCCTTCCCTGAACCTGGGTTTGTAGAGGATGATTATTCTCGGTCTCCTCCGCACCTCAGAGTCTTGAAACCGGTGCACCGCTGCGCGCGCCTGGGCGTTGTCCTTCCCGCCTATATGTTTATACCGTCCCCTTTCTCCCCCCCCCTTTTTTCGGATATGGCCATGCGGGTTTCTTACGGCGATTTTCACCGCCCCCTGTCGGCGATCCCCTCCCCCTCCTCTCCCTCTCTCTCAGGCAGACCAACGCCGACGCTCGTGGGCCCCACCCAGAAAACGATTCTCTACACAGATGGACGCTCTCATACTTTTCCCCCCTGTGCGCCTTGATCCCTTCTCATGCGTTAGCGCGATATTTTAGCACGCTGACTGGAAACTCCCTTGCCCTCTACGCCCTGCTGATCTACGCCTACGCTGATGTTCCCTCTGGACTTTGGGTTTTCTGCTGGCAACAGAGCAAATTCAATTGCTGACTTGGTCCGCGAACTCCAGCGTCGACAGGTCCCTTCATGGAACATGACGATCTTTGGGACGACGGCGCGCCACGAGCCCTCATAAGTTGGTCACCCTCCCATGTGAGGGCAGCTTTGGTCTTCGCTGATGTTTGAGCTCTGGAGTTTTTGACTTCCCAACGGACTCTTTTTTCAATACGTTTCAGAACCCTCAAGAGGTTTCACAACGCCCCCAGGTTTTGACCTTTTTCGCCCAGAACATAATTCTAACCTTTCCCCCCCCAGAGACGCCATATGCTGCCGATAATTTACATCTAGTATCTCCTTGCCTTCCTTCCCCCCTCCCGCCATTCTTCGATCCCGACCTTTTCAGTTCCTCGCCACTCCCCAAAACTGTTTTCCTTTCTCCACATAGAGAGCGCATTTCAGTGGTCGTAAATTCCTAAGCTGATTAGAGCCCTTTTTCCCCCTTCCACATGCGCGTGATACCCAGTTGATCGAAATCGATGGAATTCCGCTACCCCCCCTACATCACTCTCTGACCAAGGCCTGACTCCTTATCCGTCGATTAGGGAAACCTTCCGCATCAGTATCCGTCCTAGCTCGTCAGTTGACCCATCAGATTCTTTTTATTTAGGGGGGTGATTTTCAACAGTGAGAAATCCCATAGCGTGCCGTCCCCCCGGTTGAGGCGGTTTATGTCGTGGTATGGAACTTTTCCCCGAAGGCAAGTCACATCCCACGCTCGGCAGTTTCCCCCCCCGCTTCGCACGCTGATGGACATACTTTCCCCAAGTCCCCCCAGCCTTCCCACACCCCAATTCGCTTTCTCTCCCTTTTCGGAAGCAGCGGGTCGCAATCGCCCGGACAGGGTAGTGAAACGTCGGAAGAATCACGCGACCCTGCTTTCTTTCAGGGTTACGCTAAGTCTTCCATGACTGATTTGTGTCAACGGTGCTTTTTTTTTCCGACAGGTTTTTGCTCGCCGCGTTCGCCCGTGCCTTAGCGTTTCCTGTCCCGGCGCGAAGTCTCAGATGTTCTTACTCAGATCAACAGGAACGAAGGTAGTTTGACATCAGAAAGCGGGGACGGAGGGTTGTCGGATGACATAAGAACGCACCTTTATCAGGACAGCCAGCAGTTTGTGCCTGACAGCCCGAGTCCAACTGAATACTCGATCCAACCACCCCGTGCTGACCAGGGATCAAAGAAGGCAGTTTGTTTGATTGTTGCTATGTGCATCTGGAATGATTAATTGCTAGGCTCTTTGTTTTCCCCCAACCCTCTTTCGTTGACAAAACGGCGACCCTAACCTACTTGACAAATACTTCTATTTTGCGAACGTGATCCCTTTCAATGATGGTCTCGCCGGTTTTGCCTAACACTCTTCCCTCCCCTTAGTTTTCGAGGACTTCCGAGTATAGGAGTGGAGCAACGCCCATCACTTCAAGTGGATCCCCATTTTTTTAGCTTTTTTTTTTTCCAACAATCTCCGTAGCAAAACTAAGCTGATTGGAATAATGTCGCTTTTTTTCTCCCGGCTTACTTTTACTCACCGGCTCTGTCACAATTTTGTTGCTTTTTATGAAAGTCCTCTTTCCTTTTCTCCTTTTTTGTTGTTAGATTCACGCGGATCCAACGCCAAACCTGAAATGAGCTTTTAGTTTTAAGCTGCGGCTCCCCCGCGATAAGCACAGATCGGAGTTTAGTTTGCTAGCTTCTTTCCCCTCAAACCCTTCCCTTGTTAATCCGGATGGCTTTCACAAACGGCAGTGATTTTGTTTCCCCCTTTCCCCAACCTCCCCTGGCCTCTCCTTTCAACTACTGGAATGAAATATTTTGTTCGCTCCTCCAACTCCTTCCATTGACGTATCCGTTCTACTGCGGAGAGGGGGCCACGTCTTTCTTTTGTCTTTCCGGCGAGCCGGGTTTTTGGGTAAACGTCGGTACTTACAGTCACCCCTGCCTGCCTAGTCTGTATGGATATCTCAAGAATAAAGAACTACCAGTATCCTACGTGGCGAACGGAACGGGCTTGTCAGACCTCTGGGGTGCCATGTAGCCTGGCCTCTGATTTTCCTTCGTCGAGGGGCTCCCTTAAGCAATAAAAATTAGTCCTTACCTCCCGGGCACGCTCGTCCGTACGATTAATGCCAAGACCATTCCCACCACTCGATGGCTGCATGTTATAGAAAAAGCTATTTTTTGGCTTGCAGGACTAAGGCGGCGCAAACCCTTTTGAACGGGAAAGTAAGACTGAGCTGCTACTTGGGCGCACTCGCGTTAGAGAATCCCCTTTAGAGATCACAAAGGAAAAGTAGGCTCTCGCAGGCCCAAAGAGCTACAGCACAATCTGACCTTCCAATTACTTTTCAACCCCTGCGATTTTAATTATTCACGTCGTTTACAACACGCGAATTGAGCACCCCTTAGTTCGGAACAGACCTTCAAACGGAGAGACAGGGTTTTTTCCCGGAGAGGGGCGAGAAGGGATCTCCCAGCTTTAAAAGCCCAGACGGAGATACGTGCGAACCAGAGTCGAACATGAGAACGGTGGGGGTCCATTCTTGACTATTTCCCAGGCAATAAGTTCCTAATACCACCTGCGACCCTTCAACTCCAAGGGCATCTAAAAGTAAGAATATTTTCTGGCCCTATACGGGGAACGAACTGCTTGATAATATCCACAATCGCCCGTCAGTTAGGTTTTACCTTTACGAGATGGAAGGAGTCTTATCCCCTTCCCTCCAAAAACTTCCGTTCCCCCCCCTCCTACGCTCGGAGCGGAAGCCTAGATTGATTTTTTTCTGAGGGGTAGATTCCCTCGCAGGCCCTATTACCGCGCCCTGTTTCCATACGGATCTCTTAGGATGCAGATTGTTTCCGCCTTTGGACTTTTCGAAATTTCCGAACTGGTGGGAAGAGTCCTCGTCTCTTGGAACGTTTTTTGGGAGTGTAGAGTGCACAATTTGATCTTTCACGCGACCATATAATATTACGGCGCTTCGCTGAGACCCCCCGCTTGTCCATTATCGGACGCCTTGTATCTATCCGTTAAATGGGCCCTTATGAGTCTCCGCCCCCCCTCGCTTTCACATAAAGTTTTTCTTTGAGTTCTGATTTCGGCAAGCACCGATTGTCGTCCTCACCATCTCCCTCAACCTCATCGTTTAATAGTCCACAGCTTCTTACTTTTTTATCCGGCTGTCCAGTAGTTGCCTCGGCTATTAGACCTTCGATTACCCCGTCGGCTGTCATTGTTCTGTTGTATCCCGCGATGATTAGCCCCTGTCGAATTTGTGCTATGTGGTAACAGTCTAAGTCTCAGCATAGTTGCAACGAAGGGATTAAAGCAGTTTAGTTTGAGATGTTTTTGACCCAGCCCCTGCGGTCCGCCCCTAAATAATCCCCCAACTCCCCCACTGCCCCCGCCTTTTTCCCGACCGCAAAGTAGCAAACGCGCATGTAGTCTAGCATAGGCTTTTCACCCCCCTTCGCGCCTTGTAGAGCGACTTGTTTTTTGTCAACCCGAATATCGCAAACCCCGATCGTAGAAAGTTTTCCCTCGTCTTCCTGCCCTTCCCAACTTTTTCGCGCACTTTTTCGACCTCCCCGCTCTTCGTTCCCCTTTTGAAACCCCCCTCCAGCAGAAAACACCGCTGTGGCCCAACCCTTCCTTCAACCACTTTTAATTACGACAGCGACATGACGCATAGTATGAAACACCAGGGGAGTAGGATCACCACCCTTCCCTCTCTGCAGTCTCTTCCACCTTCTCGCCACTGAATTCCAAGTCTCTTCACTATCGCGAATTATAATATAACCCCCAAATTTTTAAGGTAATCACTCTGTCCCCCCCCTGTGCATTTTGCTTCCCCTCTTTCCTTTTTCATGTCCAATAGGTCCCTTTATACGTTAAGGTCCGTTTTAATACGATATTTCCCCCCAGGATTTCCGTCTGAGGGAATAGATGACCAAAAACCCTCACCTTTCATACGCCGACCCCCAAACCTCTCTTCCCAGCCCCTCCGACTCCTCTTTAATGATATGCTCTTAAGACGGATTCCTTTCCCTTGCTCAATCACTTCCGTTCGTCCGCTTCCAAACACTTGCAGCACCCCGGCAAGGATCCCCCCCTCCTACAAAGCAAGTGAAGCATGCAAACCCCTCCTTCCAGTTTTTTCCCCAGTTACCCGACGGCAGCAGCGATCTGAATATAAGGATATTCCTCCCCAAGTGGCTACGCAGCTATAGGTCCCCACCACTTGTGCTCTTCTCCGGAGAAAAATGTCTCCTTCTTTCCTCTCCTCCTCTTCGTGATCTCGCGGTTGTCGCCGTCTTGAACGAGACCACTTTTCTTTTTGGACCATATATGGTTTTTTATATATCCTGTTTTCGTGGCTTCGTTTATCTCCTTTCATCCTTAATACTCCTCTTTGCCCTCCCTTGCTGGAAAAGAGCAGCGTCAGTTCATGGATCTTCACGTTTTTTCTTTTCAATTTGTTGATAGAAATATGGATTCCTTGTCGATTTTGCAAGTTCCCGTCCGTCGGAGACCCCTTCAAGGAGAGATGGCTTTCCGATCTCTTTTTACTCGCCTCTCTATCTTCTTTGTGCTTGAGGGCTCCTGCCTTTTGTGTTTTGGGGTTGTTCTTATTCCGGTGAAGGGGTTGAAGTTGTTACAATTTCCCCCCCCGGCTAAATGTGGCGTCTTAAGTACGCACGGCTAGCATCGTTTCTGCCTTTTTTGGGTTTTTTTCTGGCCGGTTGCTGGACAGGCCTCCTACGCGAATCCCCTCCAAACCTCTTTTTGTTACCTTTGAAAAAGTGGCTCCGGAGATTTTCGACTCGCTTCTTCCCCTCTGCGCTGACGACAACGTACGACGCTGCTGACGAACTTTTCCCTTGACGACAGCCAAGGAGTTTCCACTTTTGTTGTTCCAACCGTCGTTATAGTCCCAGTTTCATTATTCTGTTACAAAGCGCGGGTTTATGAGGCGATCCACCGCGTGATTTCCACCGGGAACGAAACCTGCTCCCGAGCTCCGCGTCGCGGGCCTTTTTTCCCCCCACCGTGTCATAGATCTCGAAGCACTGGTTCACGATTCTGGACCCCTTTTTCCCCCCCGTTCCGGACAAAGCAGGTCTTCCTGCAACGTCCTACGACTTTTCCCGCCTGTTTAGACATTTTCGTTCTGGAGGAATTTTTGTTGAGCGAGGATTTTAAGCACGACGCGCTTTCCACACCATCTCTTTTAAATCCTGCGTCCGATGATAGTTCCACGATTTGCCCTGACCTCGGCCGTGGATTGGAGCAACAGATCCCCCTTCCACTTTTGTGTGGGCCCCCTTCTAGTCACAACCCAATTTCCCGGTTGTGCAGTACCCCTCCGATCACTGGTTTTCCCTCATCTCGAAGAGCCCATCGGCAACCGTGGGCCTTAGCCCCCTATGACTTTATATTTACGTCTTCTCGTTTCTCTATTGGTGACTGACCCTCCAGGACTGAGTGTCCGGACAATTCCCCTGGGACCCCGCCATTTTTGCAAAAATGCGTCTTAGCCCCAATACATCACGCCCCCCCCCCAATTTCCACTGGACAGTGCCCTCATGGCTTAAGATATTTGCCATCGTTTTTTCCTCACGCGACGAGGAAGGAATCTTTATTCGCCTTTCCGTTGATTCTAGGATTCTGTGCCCGACCCCCCCCAACCCCTTTACCTTTCATCGCCGAGAAATGACTAGGCTTTCATTGTTTCCAAACTTCGAGCTTCTCTTGTTGCAGAGCAAGTTCCCTGGGCATCCAGTTTTAGACTACAAGAGGCCTTAGACTTCCTGACCCGGTACGACCCGACACCCTCAATACTAGCCCTTTTCCTGTCTACTATCGCTGTTTATCGGTGAACACTCTTTGAGCAGTTCGTTCCGTCATTCCCCCCTCGTTTTTTAACTATTATTGGTATGGTGGATTCGCCACGAGTGAAGTTAAAAAGTGATAGTGCCATCTGATTGCATCCAGTTGAGTTGGAGAGGCTTCTTCTTTTCTTTTTCCACTGGCAAAAGGCAATCAAGGCCCGACCTGCGGGCAACGCGGCCCCTACCTCTTGAGGATCCTTACAGTCCCCAAAATTTTTCATTGCCAACAAACCCGAGATTTTTCACTGACGGGGTTTTCAAATCTCATCCGCGTTTGAAAGTCTGCGGTTGGCCACGGTCTTGACGGCAGAATGGATCCGCGCTTTGCTTCGAAGGACGCCTCTGGAGAGTTTGTTCGAGCTCACTGTTTTACCTTCTCGTCTTGGATCAGGTAGGAGAGACCTCTTCCTAGGTGACCTGAATCTTTGAAAGTCTTAACCCGTTAACAGGATATTTTAGTTCCGGTCCCCGCGGTGTACTGGAATTCGTCCGGCCCTCTCCGCCTTTCCGAAGTTTTCCTGTGATTCAGCGGGGGATCCCAGAGCAAGAACCGCGGCCCCCCCCAATGGACGAGGGCGCTTGGCGATTGCGGTTTTCCGCGGCGTTGCTGCTTTTCCCCCCAACCCCGAGGCTCCTCCGGAAACCCACGCCCCGTGTACCCATACGGCTAGCTCAGTTTGTTAAGGGATACGCTTCTGATGGGCTGGTGTTCTCCCAAAACGGATGTCCCCCGTAGTTGGTTAATCGCCCTTAGGAAGTGGCTGCCCCACGACCATCACTTCCCTTTGTGAAGGCCGGAATAACAGTCTTTTTTTCGCTGTTTTCCCCAACAAGACAGCAGAAACCCCTCAGACGAGGATTGGCCCCCTTCCTAATCGGTTTGGTTTCGTTTTTTTTCCTTTCCATCCCTCTCCTTTTCAAAATTCTGCTGTTCTGCAGGCGTATCTCTTTTCTTGTCCTTTTGATTGAGAGCACTCGGCCTCCCCCCCCAGCCCAAATTGTTACCGAGCTTAGTTCAAGTCAGCCGGATCCCCTGTAGCCCCCCCACTTCAGCTCTGTCTTTTTGCTACGGTCTCTCTTTTTGAACGACACGCTCCCTGTGTATTCCTTTGATTCCACCACCCTTCCTCCGGTTCTAAACTTCTTGTAACGAGTTCGTCCTTCCCCAACTACCTCTTCGGCTTTGGCGCTTGAATCCTGCGAACCATTACACCCTCCCCACGTAAGCGGGCAATTCTGTGAGACTTTTTGTCCGGCGCGTGTTGCAACATTTTTTCTTAGCCCTAATCATTCAAGCGGGTTCCACCGCAATCGCCCTCCTTATCCCTCCTTTTGTCCGGGCCACGTAGTTTTGAATTATTGTTATGGATTTTTCATCAAGTCTGACCTGCAACCTCTTGTAATTCTTCTTTTCCTTCCCCCCGACTTCGTCGACGCCTCAATACCCCGCTGGCGAGTCCCTCCAATAAGTAGCCCCTGGAAAATAAACTGTTTCTACAGTGACTAAGGTGCAAGCTCTCTCCCATTGCAGATTTCAAAATTAAGGGGATATAGATCCCCCACGAAACTTTCCTTCTGGTAACCATTCTCCCGTACGCGAGTTCCATATCCCGACCTTTTTGCAACCGCAAGCCTTTGACTCTCCTATAGTGACCAACTCCCGGAATATTCTACCTATTTCTTTTGGAGGACTTGCTCGTCTTTCAGCCCAATAGTTTATAATGGTTTTGCAGCGGTTGCCCTGCACTATCTCTTTCGCACTTCCTGCGGGGGCAGCACCCCCGACCCCTCCCCCAGCAAAGGTGCACGCCTCAGGGGGCTCACCTCATGTTACAGAACTTTTCATGAATCTCCCCCCCCCCGACAATGTTGAGATTGTCAAATCTAGAGTTTTGGACGTCCCCTCCTCTGAGACATTTTACCAGACCTCCCTTTAGTCCTTTTCTAGATTGAGTTTGGTCGCCCCGGAGGCCATAGTTTAGATTTATAAAGCGTCTCGCGCTGCACGAGTGGACACTGTCTTCTCTCCGTTCCCGTCTTTCCCGGTGCCTCTTTTTTCATTTATCTGCGCTTCCCGTTTTTGGGTGTTCCTCACTCCCTTCAAAGCTTCATTCAGGATTTCTTTTTCCCTGATGCGCGATTGAGACGCGCTGGACCTATCGGCAGCATTTGTCTGTTTAAATTCTTTTTCTGCGCGAGTCCCTGGATTTTCACCCTGGTTCTGTCGAGTTATGAGTATCGTCCGCCACGATTACGTGAGTACAGTCCCCCCCCCCAAGCTCCCCTCTTCATCAAATTCTCCCCTTTTTTCAGCCCGAACATTTGTTCCGGTGAGTGAAGTGAACCCACGTAGTTCTTTTCTTCCCGCTTTTTTTTTGCCGAGGTCCCAAGGCGGCTTTCATGTCCCACTTGTCTCCTGGTTGTACTAGGCTTTTGGACGGTCGAATTTTTTTCCCCTCATCCTGTGGCCAGCTCAAAGTCCGCTTCAGATCACGGTCTCCCCCCCCGCAACGGATAAAGCCTGCCGCTCGGCTTTCTGTTACAGGGCCCCTTGAGAAAATTCTCGCCTCCCAGATTGCGTATACTTCCCCTTTCCCGAGTGTAGCTAGATGAGCTTTCCCGACCATTCTTTTTTAGCGTCACTACGTTTTTTCCAGAATTTAACACTTTCTCGATCGTTTCGGCGGTGGTCCTTCTTGCGCCCCTGCGGCGCGCGATTGCCCTGTTGAGACATCGTGTGACTCGCCTACAGACACCACCGCAGTGAGCCCTTTCTTCATCCCTTTTTTGTGGGCGCGACTTACGACGGATGAACTCACCCCGGCCCAACACATTTGTCATCGGAGCTCCGCAGAGGTTCTCCCCCTCCCAGATTTTACCTCGGGGGTTTTTTTTGTACTTGCCTCAGAGACTATTCCGATTGGCCAGTGCATCCCTCCCAACCCTTTCAGGTAAGCAAAATGCTCGCCCCCCCCACGTTTGAATTTCTTCTTTTTTCCTTTTCCTCCTCACTCGGTCCCAGGTCTAGTTACGGCACGTCTTGCAGTGCCGTAATATCCGCACGATTTTTCTTCGTTCCCGCTGTCGCCCCCCAAAAACCCCCCCACGCCGTATTCCCCGCCTCCCCCCTTCGGATCCCCCTTTACGCAACCCGCCACCGCCTCTTACTTTTGATTTCCCTATACTTCCTCCCTCCCCTCCCGTGTCTGTAGTAGAGAGGCACAGTCGATTGTTCCCCCTCTTTTTCAAAGTTTCATCCACCCTTTGCACGTGCAGCTGCACTCCTTTAGTCCCTCGATGTTCCCCAAGCCCAGGGAACGAAGGACACCCTCGAAGGATGAACTTCTTCCCTTAAACTCCCCTCAACACCGGCGATAGCAGCGCTATATCCGGGTTTACCCCAAATCCTTTTTTTCCACTTTTCGACAAACCTGCATCTCTTTCCTATCCTCGTTTTTAGTTCTCTCCCGCCGTCGATGCGTCCACAACTTTGAGGGGGACTGGCCGCGATATGTGTTTCGCCCTTTTGATTCATCGCCCTTAATATTAATCCTTCGCTGTGCGTCGTTTCCCTTTTTTTTCGCCTTCTTTTTTCTTATACGGTCTTTCTTGATGACGGTTTTTGCTTGGTAGCTGCCTTGTCCTGGACCTTGTGGCTGAAAGACTGTGCCCGTTCCTAAGAGCTTCTTCACGTTCTTCTTAAAGGGCGAGAATAGTCACTCTTTCGGCGGTGCGCTATTGTGCTTGATTTCATCTCTTGTTGGGTCGTGGTAATGTTGACGGCGTTGCGGGGTTTGGGCACTCCGAGTGACCTCGCTTGCTTCCCCCTCGGTCGCTGTGATAGTTTCCACCGCCGTGCCTTAACCCCGTAGACATTTTTCCCTAGTGATGCCAGGACTCTTTCCGCGTTCTTTTTTCCCACCGCCGGTTGGACGAGTTTCTCCGTCAAAAATGGTGGGTGAGCTTGAGTGAGTTCCGCCCCGAGTTTTGGAGTAAGGAACCTTCTCACTCCCTAAAAAAGGGAAAGCAGCGAGAAACACTGTCATGTCTAAAGCTTCAATCCGGTCATGGGTTGTAAACGCGCAGCTTCCAACATTTCAGTGATATGGGCATTCCACTGCGGTCTATGTTTAAAAATTGCTGGTCGGCAGATTTCACCGCGGCTCCCCGTTTGAACCTGCTTCCGCTCGCAGGTTGGCCCCCACGCGGAAAAAATCCTCTGCTCATATTCCCCGTATTGGGCCGCAAAACGTCATCCAAACCCAGCGAATGGGTCGCAACGAAGCATTCGCTCTCAGCTTGTTAGAGAAGTTATACGTCTTTTGGCGGCATGCGCTGAACGACGCAGCGCCTTTTGGAGAAAACCATCCTCCCATGCATGACCCCCATAGCTGATCTTGACCCCCGACTCCGTGCTGCTTGAAAGCTGCTGGGGTCTCCCCCCCCCTATCAAAAATTCCCCCCCTGCTGTATTCCCCCGCAGCCCTCGGAGCAAACCAGGCATCTGCCCCTGACCATGCAGTGATCCCTGGTCGGACCACGACCTTCGCCATGGATTGTCGACCTGGCACCCGGGGGTTTTTTCACGGAGCACCTTCCAATGTTTTTCATGATTTTCCGATTAGCTGATGTGGAGATATTTTGGCTGTGCCCCCTGCCCGCACCTCTTTTGATTGCCATACGTCCCCCAACTTTCCACGGGACAAGCCTACATTCCTTTAATCTGATAGGCAGAAAAACCCCCCGTTTCGAGATCCACCTATATTGCTTTTGCTACTGTCGCGTTTTCGCCCCCCCCCCCAACCTTTTCTGCTTCAATAAAAGGCCCCCGGTCGATTCGCCCTTGAAGCGTCTAATGTCTGTGAAGCTTTTCCCCCCGACCCACAACGGATAATATCTCTAAATTACTTGCCCTTTCCAGTAGTGTTTCGGACAATGTTTCCTTCAAAGTTTCCCCGCAGTTGATAGAGGCAAGTTCCCTCCCTATCCTACGTTTTACGCTCGCGTTCTTTCCAATGTCTTTCGAAATCAGCTGGCAATGCTGGTTTCGCTGCCAGCCCGCTAATGATATACTTGGTCCCTTCTTTTTAAAGAAGTTGGCGATCGGTTTTTTCCCGTCCCCCCTTCCCTCCGGTTCCCCCCTCATTCCTGAAGTTGTTTGGGATGTGTTCGCAAGTGAAGGTCACCTCGTGAAATGGGAAAAGGGAGTTTGCAACCCAGGAGGAGCGGCATGTTTTTCTTTTTGGAGGCGAGGAGGGGGTCCGGTGTGAGTGAGTCCTATAACTTAAAAGAAGGAAGCAACATTTCTTGAAGCCAGGATAGCTTTTTAGCCTCCCCGATTGATGGACCTTCACCCCAAAGAGCCCAGAAAAACAAACCTGGACTATCTTCCCCTAATGACCGGAGGAATTCGGGATCAGACCAGCTCTCCGATTACTCACCAGGGTCTTCCGATGAATTTCCTTAGAGGAGGCCTCTTCAACAACGGTTGAGCCGGAGATAACACGGTACCCCTCCCCCCCCCCAGCGAATCTGCCCCCACCAATCTTCCCCAGGAGGACACTGAATTTGTTTTTGATTGCTTGATACCTTACGGGAGACGGGGCGAAGCACTAGGTTCCAAAATCAATTCCCCCTTTCCCCTCCCTCCCCAGTTGGGCTAGGGGAAAGACCACTGGCCCATGATCCGGCGGGGAGAGAAGAACTCACTAAGCCCCGTAGCCTGTGAACCTCTAAATTTCCCCTGACATTGGGTACAGGACCAGGAAAAGGACCAGAGAGGGCTCACCTCCCCCGGTCAAAGA
>Ga0179593_1594770_pt1 | contig 12617 bp, 8 predicted proteins | sample CZODoug2_1_08_16_FD_185931 | JGI IMG/M metagenome (GOLD analysis project Ga0179593, IMG submission 185931) | Vadose zone soil fungal communities from Angelo Coast Range Reserve, California, USA - CZODoug2_1_08_16fungal (PacBio error correction) | ecosystem: Environmental > Terrestrial > Soil >... | reverse complement strand
CCCCCTTCGTGTTCTTCCCCCCCCTCCCTTTTTCTTTCCCTTCGCCAAGGATACGGTGGTTCCCCTTTGTGACGCGAATGGAAGAATCATCCTTTGTGGCGTAGCTCCCCTTTTTTTTCCCGGATTCGCTCTTAAATAGGAGTTAGGTCGAACCAACGGCATTGGCAACCATTCTGATCCCCCTCCCTTTTTGACGCGCTCTTTATCGCAGTCGGAAAAGAAGATTGGGCGGCACCACTATGATTTTTTCTTAGCTCGAGCCGCCCTTTTTCCCCTCAAGAAGCTGTATTTTCGAGAGCCGGTATCCCTTGCGGTGATGTTTGCTTCTATTTTCATTTTTTTTTTTCCCCCGATGCGTCCCTTCCGCCCCTGCGTTCGGCTCCCTTTTCCTTCCGGAGACGGGATCGCGCGGGATGGTTCACTCCTTTCTTTGAAGGGACGATCTTGAAGGCATTCGGCTGCCTGGGCTTGACCTTAGCTTCTCTTTTGCGGTCCTTCCTCCTTTTCCATCCTGTTCCGCCACCACTTGAGAGGCCCTTAAGGCACTATTCGAAACCTGCCGCCCCCCAACCCCCCGACCCCAAGAATGTGCCGCGCTAAGTCAGCACTGACCGCGGGTTTTGCCCATCATTGCTTCGTCGACGCTTTTTCGGAGTCCCTCCTTATGAAGCGCTCGAGCTACTGTTGCTATCTGCATAATCACCATCCATGATAAGACGGTGTACTTTCTGTATCCGCCGGATGCAGATTAGCCTTCCTGATATCTTTGTTCTTACAGATGTCTGTGGTTCCTTTCCGAGGGCCTGTCGTAGGAAATGTAAAAGATTTTTCTTTTGTGTTTTTTTTTTTATCTTTTTCTTTTTTTTTTCTTTTTTTTTTTTTTTTTTTTTTTTTTTTTTTTTTTTTTTCCTCATTTTCGAGAATCCTTGCTGGGTAATGAAGATATTATCAGACTCTGTTGATGGTTGTCTATCTTCTCGGTTTTTTGCGTTTTATAACGTGTATCTTCCTCCAAAGAAACTCTACTTCTGTAAAGATTTTCCTTTTTCTACTATCGTTGTTTCCCTAGAGAATTTGCCCTTTCGTTTTCCCCTTACCCTTTCTTCCCTTTTTTCCCGCTTGGTTTCAGAAGCGTTCGTTTGTGGGAACTATCCTGAGAGTCTGGTCGACCGATGGTCCGGTTGTCCGGATTCCCTCTAGATCAGCATGCCATCCTGGGTGAGCTCCTCATCCTTTTCCATTTTTTATAATTTCCCCTCGAGATCCCTCCCTAGACCTGTCACCGTTCTCATGATGGAAACCCCTTTCTCCAGAATCATACGACTGCCTGGATTTTGTTCCGACATATCGTTTAGTCTGCTCTACGGTCCTGTTCATGGGGCATAGCGACGAAAGACCTTGGTTGGCGTCCTTCCTGCGGACTCCCCCCTTCCTTTCCAAGGTCTTTCCCAAAAGTTTTCTCTAGATTCCTAGGGTGTCTTTCTCCCCCAAAGAATTCGATCAATCGTTTTTTTCTTCCGGCTGACAGACGAGTTCTCCCTGGTGGACGTTTTGATTAGAGAGGCTCATCGTTCAATCCGGAGGTCCTTTTCGCCCCTCTTTCGGCTCTTCCATCTTTCTTCTTTCGTCCTCTGAGGGCATCTATCCATGAGAAATCTTTTCTTCCAGCGTCGTTTTGGGAAAATCCTTTCAGTCCCCCCACCCCTAGGCGGCTGCTAAGTATATACGTCTATCTCTTTCCTCCTCCTTCTTTTTTTTCTCTATCTCCAAGGATCTGCAATCCTTTTTTAGGTCTGTAAAACTAGTGTTCCTGCCCGTCTCAACGCCTTGGAAACCGTCCTCCTTCTTTTTCTCCATGCTTCTTACGCATCTCGTTTATTCTGTTACGACAGAAGTCACGTCTCTCCCCCCAAACTTCCTCCGTCGTTGACCGAGGTCCCGCTTGCATATAAGTCCTTTCGGTGTCTCCCTTTTTCCTCCGTGTCGTTACCTGCCGATTTGATCGCATTCTGTTGTGAGAAAGATCTCACCTTTCGATACTCCCCCCTGAACCTTTTTTCCCCTCAAGTTAGTTGATTTGCGTCCATTTCCGCGCGGCCAGAGTGGACGCCACCCCCCTAAGAGCTGTCGGTTTCCTATGAAACCATGATCACAGGATTATCTTCGCCTCCCCTATCTTCTCTCCCAAAAATCTTCAAACGTACCGTATTATTCTTATAGTGTTGTGTTCAGCCACTTGAGACGGTGAGTTTCTAGAACACCTAATTGGCAGACTCTTTTCCGATATTTCTGCCGAGTGAGAAGCTCCCCATTTATTTTGACCTCCTCCATATCCCTCGTATCAGCTTTATTTCACCTTGACATCGGTTCCGCCGACGAGTCGCTCAAAACCAACACGTCTGAAACCCGCGCCCGTTGGACAGCTCCACCACTTCTCCGTTTTTTACTCCTCCTCAACTTCCCCCCCCTATAGTCACACTACATGTAACTTTCAGGAAGGTGAAGAAGCGATTTAGCTTTACCGATGTTTGCTCCCTTTATATGGAGAATTCCCGCAAAAATCCTCTCTCCCTCGATTTTTGCTTCCCCTCCCCTACACCCCCCCCCATGTCAACCAATTTGGTCGTATGGTGATCATTAATTAACCAGCAGCCTCATGTTAACACTCCTAGATCCTTAGGTTCCGAAAGGACATCAGACAAAGGAGAACTACCCGCCTTCCCCCCTCTGATAGTGACCCCCCCTGATAGTCCGTCGCTGCCTTCTAAGGATGCTTCACCTCGGAAAAGTAGGATTTCTCTGGAGATCAATTAGTGCTAGTCCCCCCAGTTTCACTCTCCCCGCGATGGCATTTATTAGGGTACCTCCCCACACTTTTTTTCTTCATGTTTGCAGGCCGCGTGGTCCCAGTGAGGAATTCACGCGTTGAACATTCGTTGGCTTTTCGCTACGATAGGCTCTTCAGGTGCTGACCTTTTCTGTCCTTCTCTGCAAATTTTTCCCGGTAAACTCTTTTCCTGCGGGTTTTGCAATTTGCTCTTCCGCATTCACACAATTGCTCCTGTACCTTCCCGGCAGCCGCCCTCCCTGCGAGAGTTTCCCTCACAATACGTAGATGTCATAACTTCAATAACCCTCTCCGACGATCCGGCTCCTGGCAGGCCGCCCCCCCCCCCCCCCATTCCGACATCACTCTCCGTCTTCTGTTTTTTTTTTCCTGTCGGGACACTTTCACGGACGTGCACATCACGTTCCCAATACAGGAAATACGCTTTTTCAGTTCGTGCCCCCTTCCCGACCCGGCGTGCTCCGTTTCCTCCCCTCTGTCCTTTCGCCCCTCTTATGCCCTCGCATCCTTTATTATATTTTAAGAGAGTACGACAGGATGAGGCAGTCGGTCTGTGTTGCCATGCGGTTGGTTTCGACATTAAACCCTCCCTGAGACGAGCGCCGCCTCTTTAGGTCGGAGAGCTATCTCCTTCCTTTTTCTTCCCCTGCGCGTCCCCCCGTCCCATACCTTTGATCTCGACCATTGCGCCAAATCACGGTCTTTTCCCAATGCCTTATTTCTCTTTCTTCTCGTGTTTTTGTGACCCAACGATTATTCGGCTGGGCCTGAAGTGATTGGCTCCAATGGTTAGCGCGGCCCTTTCTTTCTTTTTTTTCCCCTTGCGCCCTTCTCTCTCGTGGCTTTCCTTTTTATTCTTGCGACCGCAAGGAGGAGGCGCTCGTCTTCATCGACCACTCGAAACATCGCCAGCTGATCCCGACCGCTCATCCTGTCGGACTTGTCTTTTCCTTTTCCTTAACTCCCCGTTATTTCCCTCCTTGGACTTTTTTCCAACTCCCTTTTCCTTTTTCTGAGATACTGCCCCGCGTTCGGACCGCCCGTTTCGAGAGAGTCTTCCCCTGTGTGTTGTCCTTTCCGTCAGATTTCCGCTTGACGAACTATCGTCCTGGTGATTCCTTTCCCTTTCCCCTTTGCCATCGGGATGTCCGAGTGAGGGCTTTTATGCAGTGACATAGGGACTGCTTTCGGGATCTCGCGCCTTCCTTTTTTGCCGGGCGGTTTCCGTTGCCTTCTCTCTACCCTTCTTTCGTTCTAACCTCGTCCTCGCGGGGCAGACTTTTTCTGTCCCACCTGAGAGCTCTATCGGAGCGAACCCGCCAAAAGCGTTCAGCGTTTCATCAGAATGACCGCGTTTTTGAACATCATTCGAGACCAATCTGTCAGTTTTCCCCCCTCTCCCTGAAGCCTCCCTTGAGCGCTGTTTTCTAGTCCTGCATGATATATCTCCCACCCCAATTAGCCCGACTTTGACGATGGGACGGCCTGTGCGCATTACAGCGACGCCGTCATTTTGGTCTTCTGTTTCTACTGGCCTCTCCCCGGATGTCTTTTCAGCCTTGTTTCTTTTCCAACTCACAAGCTAGCAGTGTTCGCTCGAGGCTGCCCCTGAAGGATCTCTTCCCTCCTAATGGTTTCACTTTTGTTCGATCTATTCGTAGCTGTCAGCTGCTTTCCCTTTATCCTTCTGAAGCACCTTTTCTTCCCTTCCTGTCCCAAGAACATTCTGCCACCGTCGACCGATTAATTCTCTCGATTTGTGTCGGAATCCCTGGGCTCTGTCCTTCACCAAAACGGAGAACATTGCGCCAAGGCCGGGTTCCTCTCTTTTGTGTTGGCCATAGACGGACGCGTCGGCTTCCCCGACCGATTTTACTTTTACGCCGGCTGATTACGCCCCTCTTGGAGCGCCTCCCCTTTTCATTTTCTCCCTTTTCTTTCAAGCTCGGTTTACAATATCGGAACTGACGAGCGTAGCTCTTTTCCTTCGAGACACTAACCCGGAGGCTCCCCTTCTTCGCCAAATCATAATCATCGCGGCGATGGATATGTTGTTTTTCCGAAAATCTCGTTTTCGTTCGTGTCTCTTGTTTTCTCCTTTTCTTTCCTCTAACTTTCCGGCGCTTCTGCCTCGTAATGTGTCAAATCCAGCTCACGGAAGTCCTGACGGTATTTTTGATCCCGCTCGGGCTATGTTTGATTTCCTTTCTCCAAAGAATTCGATCCCCCATCAGCATTCGTTACTGCTTTTACTCCTTCGGTATCAGTTTCCTAGGTTAATCCGACGGATGCCTTGTCCATGTGCGGTGATTGATTCGTACTTTTTTCTGTCGTACATGAAATAATACACTAGGATGCGTAAGCCTCCTACCCACATCTCTTTTCCCCCCCTCCCTGTATTTTTTCCCCATTCTTTGCGCCCCCATCCCTGTCTGATTGCAACAGTATATCAGGAATCGCTTTTTTCTACTACTGTGTGTTTCTCTAGATATCAGGATTCTGTGAGCAAAATCAGCCTAGGATTTCGGCAAAGAGTGTCCCTCCGTCCCCTGGCGCCGCATCTTTTCCGTATATCTTCTTAACGAAGTCTCTTTGTATTATTTCATTAAGACCCCCCCAGACCGATTCCTAGCAGAGTTTGACCCAACAACGTGCAAGTTGAATCCCTTCCACAGCTTTTTTCTCCCCCCACTCCCCGGAGGACCCCTCGCGATCGGTCGCGAATGCTCTGGTCCCCTACTTATTTTTGTCAATTCTTTTCCTACACAATATTCGATCGCGGCAAATACGGAAACCTTGTTCCCTCCGCCTCTTCCTTGAGCTATCCCTTTTCCTCCCCCGCGTATTGACTTTTGTCCCCTCCCCACATAAGATGTGTAGACTTCCATTGCTCCGTCATGGTAGATAGAAGTCTTTCCCACGACCCCCTTTTTTTCCCCGACGAGGTCGGTATGATTCGGATAAAGTGTTGTTCCTCCGGAGACGGTGCGTCTCAGGCCTGACCATATCTTTTACGCTCGTCCCTTTCTCCTTTTCTAAGCCTATGAATTCTTTCCCCCCCAAGTTATTGGAACTAGGCTCGCGTATCAGCCGGCCTTGGAATCGTGTTCCCCCTCCTCTTTCGCGATTTTTCCCCCCCCAAAAACACTCTCTTTCCCCCCCGCCGCCCTCCCAAATTGTATTACCTAATTCGGGACCAACCGATAGTCCATAATCATCGGTCTCCTTGAAGCCATTATCGTTTCTTGGGTAAGCAGTGCTTTACCGTTTATCGCTGCCGGCCCCTCCCACCCCCCCCTATATCAATGTCTGCCCGCCCTAAAGACCTGATCGAACCAACCATGCAACCTTTAGATCTTTCAAACCCGTCCCCAGCATCGTCCTGATAACAAACTGCTAGCTAGGAGGTTTCCGACCGTTCCCCCAGTCTACCCGGCGCCATTTCCAGCTTCCTTCAAAATCCTCCTTTTTTAGGGCGTCGCTGTAATGCGCAGCCTCTGATAGTCTTCGAGAATTGATTTTCTCTTAGATGCCATCCGGAGAGCAAGTCTCTTCCTTCTCCTCTTCCGGTTCGGTTTTCCCTTCCTCAGTTTCCTCTTTTCCTGGCCCGACTCTTCAGTGCGGACTTCAAAGCTTCCTTCTTGTTTGGTGGTCGTTCTTCTTGCGAGCTTCCCTCACTAGAATAGCGGCCGTGCTGCCCGCAACTTGTCTGTCTGCCGTTTCCCTGATTTCCTCCCTTTCGGCGGACAATAAAAAAGTACCGGTGCACGTTCCTCCCCTTGAAGACGATTCTCGCGAGCGTGCCCCATCCGTCTATGAACATCACGTCCTCCCCTCCCTCCTCGATACCTTCTTCGTACATGCGCCCTTTTTCCTTCGTACAGATATTCGCTCGTAACGTTACGGCCACAGTATATGGGATGCGCCCCAATAAACGTCCCCCCGGAATAAAGGCTCTCGTCTACGATAAGCTTCGTGTGTTTCACGGATTGCTTCACGTTTGGCCGCCAAATCTCCCCCTCCCTCCCTCCTGGTTATTCCATAGATCATTTCTTATTTTATCCGAGCGTCAGCATTTCTTGCAGTTCGGGATTCCAGCTTGGGTTTTTCAATTCCGTTTTTTTTTTTTCTGCACCTCTTTTCTCGCTCCCTCTATTCCTTCGTTCTCGCTCTTTCCCTCTCGAGGATGATTCAGAAAATTGACGTCGTCCAATGCCCCATTCGATCTCGTCCCATTGCGCCATCACGTTCGGTTGGCATGCACGAGATAATCGTTGGATCTCTCTCCTCCTACTACGGTGTTGTTTTGCCGTCCAACGACTCCTTCCCTTCCCTTCGTCGTTCGTGAGATCTTCCTTTTTCTTTTTTTTTTGCCGCGTCGCAATATTTATGACACGAATTATCTCGCTTTTGATTATCTCTTCTACCTTTCCCTTCAATTAGTCGGTTCTTCGTCAAATCGGGTTACGTCCCCAAAACAGGCATTGTCACCCCTCCTCCCTTCAATACCCTGTTCTGACGCGTTTCCCCCTTCTACGAGTAATTCCGCCAGTAGGAGATGAATTTTCAACAACCCCCACCTGTATTTTTTTATTGAGCTACTTGAGCCCTCTGTTCTTCCTCCCTAAGTCTTTTTGGTGTCTTTAGATCCTCTGCGACTTTTTCCCTTCCTTTTTCCGCCTGGACCGATACGATTCGATGACGATATTTTTTTGGTAGATTGGTATTCCCCCCCCCCCCCCCCCACCCACCCCCCCACACAATGCAGAGCGGGACGGTGAGGACTGATGCAGTGTCCCTCCCTCTTGATTGAGGTTCTCGGCTCGCGAAGGCATTCAGTTAATGGTCCTGTTAACCTTTAGAGCTCCCCTTTTCTTTTTACCTTTTCTCCACCGCGCTTCCTCCCTCCTTCTCGGCATTAAACCGGCCGCCATTCGACACCTGAGTGTTCGAAGCTCTCTTCCCCTGCCCAACAAGTTGTGCCGCGCGCGTGATTGAAATGAAAGCGGAGTTGTCTCATCATTCTTCCCCAGACTTTGCAGACTCTTTCCTCCCCTCGAGAGTTAGACATTGTTGCTCTTTTTTTTGCTTCCTCTATCCCAAAACACCAATTATCCTACGGCCGAGGGATCGAGCGGAATGCGCATCTCGACGACTTTCATGTCCTTTTTTTTTTTCGCTTCCCCTTTCTCGGTTTCCTTTTCGACCCTCCTTTTCCCTGTAGTTACCTCCCCTTCTGGGGTTGGTTTGTTGGTTTGTTGTGGGTTTGGGCGCTGTCTGTTTTTTTTTTGGGTTTTGGGTTTGGGGTGGGGTTTGGGTGGGGGGATAGCAGTTGTTCGAGAATCAGTTCTGCTTGTTTCATGACGTTTAGACTCCCTTTTTCTTTTAGACTTCAGCGCTCTCCTCTCTTTTGCGTTGCTAGAGAGAAACGTGGCAGCAGAGGACTGACCACCTGAACCACCTCCTTCTGCACCGTCAACGTATTAATATTTCTCCTCTATCGGTGTTCCCGACTTTTCACTGCCATCCGTCCCCTGTCTTTTTTGCACCGTCTCCCAGAGTTTTTTGTGGTAAATCGCGATTGTTTCGACGACTGTTACTTTTCCCTACGACGTGTCCTCGATGATCCAGCATTCCACTCCTTTGGGGCGGCCAGATTTGCTTCTCCCTTTCTCCCCCTCTTCAGTCTTCTTTCTTTCTTTGTCAGTTTCCCCCCCTCCCAGGTAACGGCTGTAACAACTTATCCATCACCGGACTGCATCGTTTGGCGATGGTATTCTTGTTTCTACAATCTCGTCTGCTCTACGGCCTGCATGATTCTGTTTAAGCCTCTCCCCTCCTCTTCTTTTCCGGCCTTTCACCTTTCCTTTTTCGTAAAACACTCACCGGAGCTTGCTTTTTTCCCCTCCGTATTGGATTCCGCGATGCTTTCCCTATGGTCTCCATCGTTCTCAAACTAATTCGATCTGCATTCGCGTACTGGCTTCTCGTCTACGGATTTTCTCTTTCCTCGTTGCAATCCCCGGGTTGCCTTGACTTTAGGTGGCTCTTTTCGTCATTTTTCTGCTTTCGCCGAAATAATAAACGAGATGCCTCATATGTCTGTTTTATGACTCCCCCCCCCTGGCGCTTTGCCGCACCTCTTTTCTTAATTAAACCTATATAGGATATCTCTCTATTTCATCCTCCTTTTAGATAGGTCTTCTGGTGATTGCCCCAATCCGCTCTTTGGTCGTGCAAAGAATGTGTTTCCTCTCACGAGGTTCCATTTTATCCATCGCTTCCCCCTCTCCCTTTCTTCTTTTTATTTCATGTAAGACAGATTTTCCTTCAGACGATCAGATCCCCAAAAAAGTGTTGGCACCCGTAGATTGGCCACGCTTGCAGCCATGCATATTCCTTTGTTTTCCTTTTTCCAGCGTTTTCATTTCCGCTAACGTTCTTGGATGAAAGATCACCATAGGCCCCCTTGCGGATCCCAAAACCGGTTCAATTTTTCCCCGGCCGCCTTCCGTGCTTCTTCCACACCCGGTGTTTGATTCGACCGTGTGCGCCATATGTTTTCGAATGCCTGATCAGCCTGCGTGAGAGCAGCAAACGGATTTGTTCGGCACGACTATACATTCTCCGACCAGTTCCTTTCTGCTGCCAGTTTACCTGTGCGTTTTTCAGTCACCTGATGGCGGTAGTCATGCCGACTGATCCCGCTTGTCTGCTCACCATGAATAGAGGCCTCCACAGTTCTTTTCTTTCTATCTTTTTCCCGGAACCCTTTTCTTTATCGACGCGCGATTTCACAAAAAAACCCCCGCTTTCCCAAGCCATTTGCCAGCGAACCCCATTTTTATCCCGGTCCCTTGCAACCCGTGCAAATTACGGGAAACCCACGCGATTTAGAAATTCTCCTTTGTATTTTTCCTCCCTTTTTTCCGTCGCTTTTTTCCTGGAGGACTAACGCCCAAATCTCGATCTCCATCCCACATCACTGAAATAGATCGAACCCAATGACCCCCCCCCCCTGTATGATAAGCCTCATACCAGAATCTCGTTTTCCCCCTTGAGATCTTTTTTTTTTGACAGGTTTTTTTCATTCGACCCGGCGTCATCTGTAAGCGCCTCGGGCCGAGATGATCAAACCTCATGAGGTCGTCGCTGTAATGGCCTCCTCTCTGGATCCCCTCCCCCCCCCGCACCCCTTTCCCTTTTCTTTTTTTCGATTTCTCCCTCTTTTTCCAACAAGTCGCTTTCTCTTGACTTTTATTAGGGTGCCGACATTCCCGGCAACATATGGGCTGAATAAGACATGATTTGCCGCCTGCCGCGTTTCCGTGCTTCACGCGCGCGGCACATCTTGTTGATTGTCCCGCTACGATGCTAGCTCCTTAATAGATTTTTTTTTTCAACCTTTTTTCTTGGTTTTTTTTTTTCCCTTTTCTCCGGGAGCCAGGAGAGGACCGCATCAATGTTCTCCGCTCCCGGCAAAGTACTCCCGGCAGACTCGCCTTACACCTCTCCACCGCCTTCTCCCCCTCCATTTCCCAGGCTATTGACAGTACATGCCGAAGTTAGCTTATAGCCTATCTCGCTTTTGAAATCTGACGTCCCGCAACTCACGTCTAATACAGGCTCTCTTTTCGTTCAGTTCGGGCTTTTTTAACAGTTCCTTCCTCCTCAGCCTTTTCTTTTCCAGCCCAATCTTGCTGTTAAGTTCCCCGGAATTGAGTTCTTCATCTCGTGACCCTTTATGTTTCTTTCGGGTCAGCTTGGCTGATGGTTTTCTTGACGGTTTTGTTCGACATTTTTTACCAGTTTTTCTCACCTTTGTTTCCGCGTTCCTCTTCCCTTAGTCTGATCTTTTTTCCCCTCCATATGCGCCGTACCGACCCCCACATTGTCCCCTTGACCATTTGCGCCAATCCCCTCGGATGTTGGCCCATGCCGAGATAATTTTCTCCTCTTTTCCTCCCCTCCTGAAGCGAGCCCCTTCAACATTTCCCCTTCCTGTGGTAGAGACCCCCTTCTTTTCCCCTTGGCCGGTGGTTACGCGAATATGCTATGGCACGTCATTTCTCTTTCTTTGAGTTTCATCAGTTTGAGTTCCGAACTTCATGTTTAAGGCTTCCATTCGCTCGTCTTCACATCGGGTTCCGTGTCGACCAAAAAGTCATGGCACCCCAAGTTTTTTCCCTCCCTTCCCTTAGGTCCCCTCTCCCTCCTCAATGATCTTTGAATTCGCACAGTAGGAAGCTGAACACTATCTTTTTCGAATCCCCCTTCATATTGATTCTCCCCCCGTGATCAAGCCGGTCGTCCCCGAAGCTGATCGTCTTCTCTCGGCTTATGGACCCTTTTCTTTTTAACTTCCATCAAAGATACTCTCAGTATTGGATACTCGTCGGCATGACTGCCCACGAGCTATCGCGGCGGGTTAGTGTTGAAGTGCAATCGCTTTATTGATTCTCGAAGGCATTCCCTCTTCTGTTTCCTTTGACTTTTTCTCTGAAAATGATGGCGGGTCCGCTCCTATGCTACTCCTTTCACGCGCCTTTTTTGCGCCAGCAATTTTTCGCGTTCAAGGGCCGCTATTAGCCACCTGTTTCTAGCAATAGGCGCGAACCCCTCCCCATGTTTTCAGTTCCCCGAGGCTTGTCTGCCCATAATGTTTGCCGAGACCCCCATGGTGTTTTTTTTTTTTTTGGTGGTTGTTCCCCCCGTCCTTGCGGCTCCTTCTCCCCAGATTCCTCCTGACTGTCCTTTTTTTCGAAGGCGCCCCTTCCAAAAACCAATTATCTTTTTTGGCCGATTTTTATCCTTAGCGGCTGCGCATTTACAGCGATGCCCTATCCTTGATGTTTCCATTTTAAGTTCAGAGTTTCTTTTTTCACCTGTCCCTGTTAGGACAGTTGGGAGTAATAAGCCGATGCTGCCTGGGTAATTACTTTTATCTCCGTCCTCATTGGATATGGTTGTCGATTATCTCGCGTTCCTCCCCCTCTTGTCTTGAGATTTTGCAGACCTTTCTCAGAGTTTCGCTCCAAAGAAAATCTCCTTATGCTTTGATTACTAGCGTTTGGTAACCTACCGGGTTTTCCCATAGAATTTGCTAATCTCACTTTTTTTGACCCTTTTTCTTTCCCGCCTGGTGGTTATCTCCCTTTTTTTGTTTTTTGGACAGCGACGCGTCGCGGGCGACCCCTGGTCGATATGCGGCTTTCTCCCTAGGATCCAGTCCGCCTCCTCTGTGGGGCTGGGGGGTCTGTTTTTTTCTCTCTCCTACTCCCTCCCCGCGCGTCCCCCTCTATTGGGTCAGGCGTCTACACCAGCACCGTCTCAAGGCTGTCCCAAATCATAGCTTCTCTAGGCGCTGTTTATGTTTGTCGTGCTCCCATCTCGTTTCGTCTGGCTCACGGCACCCCACCCCCCCATGCGGAATGGGGCATATTCGACGACAGCTCTTATGTTTCACGGCTATTTGACTCGAAGGGGTCGTCAAATCACGGAAGCTTGCGGCTTGGAACCCCGTTCCCGTTTTGTCCGATCGGGCCCTTTACAACCCTTGCATTCGGTACCTTTTTTTTTCAGTAGAAGGCTTCCCATGCAGGACTACGGCTATAGTTTTCTTTGACGTAGGCCTTTCGTTGTTTGTGCTCTGCGAGGGCATTACTTCGTCCATGTGCCCTTCCCTTTTCCGTAAGTCTCGATGCGCGTCCCCTCTTCTTTGAGCGGGCCGGAAACAGTTTCTTTGCGACCTTTTGCATACCATATACGG
>Ga0179593_1457080_pt1 | contig 12617 bp, 15 predicted proteins | sample CZODoug2_1_08_16_FD_185931 | JGI IMG/M metagenome (GOLD analysis project Ga0179593, IMG submission 185931) | Vadose zone soil fungal communities from Angelo Coast Range Reserve, California, USA - CZODoug2_1_08_16fungal (PacBio error correction) | ecosystem: Environmental > Terrestrial > Soil >... | reverse complement strand
CTCTGTGCCTTTCCGCAAAGAGATCCCTGACTCCGCTTCTTTTCCATATCTCTCCGGTCCCTGTTTCTTTCCTTTGAAGTTCCCATTCCGATTATCGTTAATCATCCGCCCGCGTTGTGCCCCCTGACTCCCATCCCCCCCATGCTCAGTCCCTTTTAATACTATCTCTGTGTGTTGTTTTTTGTTATTCTTCATTCCTTTAGTGTTTTAGACTCTGTACCCACCCCTTACCAGACTATACCCTTCTCTGATATCAAATCAAATTTTTAGACTGGTGAAAGTAGCTGGTTGCCCTTCAGGTTTTTTTTGCTCAGTCACGATCGCAAGGTAAATTCCCAAAGTCTTTTCTCCTCCTGAGTCCCCCCCTCGGATTCCAACGAATCGAAAGTCGTGTCAACATTACCCCAGAAGTATTCGAACTCACTGGCCCACGATTCCGTGCAACCACGGCTCCCGTCAAAGGAAATTTTCGAACAGGCCCCCAGTTCTCATCCTTTAATATTTTTTTCTTTCCGGTTGCTCCCTTCTCACGTTGGGATCTCTTAAAAGGGCTCCCATCCTTGGTCCGACCTATACGTCATCTCAACTCTTTGAAGGCGCGCTGCAAATTGTCAGGCTTGGTTCCTTATAGGTGGAAGCTCTGGACCCACCGCAAACTTTGTTTCCAAGAAGCGGCCCCTCTCCTGAGTTGCCTTTCGCCTCCAATGATGATGACCCTGAAGCGTTTCCTTCCTGTCTATCTGTGAGGGTGGAGGCTACTGTCTTGTTTCCCTATGCTCCTGTTCTTCCTTTCTGTCAGGATCACAGGCCGCCGAGATCGGTGGTTTCCTATGGAATTGATCTTTTTCTGTCCAACGCCACCCTTGACTTCCCAGAAGGACACGGTCCCCCGTCTAAGGCGCAGGGTCCACCACGAGGCAAATACAAGTCTCGTACGAATCAAATGTGAAACCAACTATGGCAACTTCAAAGCTTTCTTCCTTATCTGTTTTCTCTCTTTTCTATTTGCTTGCATTAAATTCAACGAATTCCCGTCGGGATGGTCTGCCCCCTATGCATAGAAGTCCTCTCCCCTACCCCTCTTTCACCTATTCCCGTATCTTTTCCCTTTAGTCAGACGTCATTTGTGCGCCCCAATATAGCACTTTCTTCCCCTTCAAATATGTCTCCTTACCTTTTTCTGATCCTGTTTTCTCTTCTTGTCTCGTGCGTTTTCAAATCCCCCTCAAACTCCTCAGTTCAGCTTGCAGCGGTTAGGAGAATCCTGTCTTTCTTCCCAGCGTCGGATTTGTTGTTCTCCAGAAAACTAGTCAGAGGATGCTAGAGCTCCCCCCCCTTGGTCTCGAGTTTTACCTCGATCATACTGATTTGGGGTTAACATTGTTACGCCCGGGATTTCCTTTTTTTTTCCGGATTTCGCGTTCTTTCTTTCACTTTTTCATGAAGCATCAATACCCAATCCGACATGCCATCAAAAGGGTTCAGCTTTACCAAGAGTCACGACACCTTCTCTTGTCCCACCTACCCACTTCTTAGGAATTTTATACCTCCCCGTAATGTGTCTCCATTTGTAATCGAGTGCTATCTCCTTATCTTCGCTGTTCCGTGTGCCGACTACTGAAGGAATTTTTCTATCCCGCAATGTCCAGTCTTACTCTCTTTCCATTCGTTCTGTTCTACGTGATGGTTATTCTTGAAAGGCTTTTCACTCAGCCGGCCTGCTTTGCCTTCATCTCTCCAAATACTCAATTTATTCCCTGTCCCCCTGGGGTCCAATCCCTTCATGTAGTCTTTCTTTTCTCCCTCCGCAGAGCTCTTTAAAACCTTGCAGATCCTTGAAGCTCTCCAGACCCCTAGTATGAAGTTTCTTTCACTAACGTTCCCCTCAATTTTAATCGTCTTACGTTTGCCACGTTCCGGCAGAAGTGTCTCTGGCTGAGTACCGTCCTTCCCCCTACTGAACCCTCCTTCGGCGTTTAACGCCTCAGTCAACTGAACGAAAGCTACCCCTCAAAACGACCCGCCCTACGGCGCGCACGTGCCCAAGGATTGTTTCCTGCTGCTTGACAAGCCCCTCGAAAACACCCTCCGTCCCTCCCGACAAGTTTCAAGAAGTACAATTTCAGTGTTTGACATTCCTCGCCCCTTTCATCTTCTCCGACATTAATCTCTATCGTAGCGATGACCGACATTTCCGTAATATGCTCTTGGTCCCCTTTGGTTCCTGTCTTCTTTTTCGTACACTACGAAAGGTCCAATTTCTTTTTCCTCAGCCCAACAGCCATCGTTCCCACACCCCCTTACAAGGCTCCCTTTTACCCTTTTTTTACTCCCGCCGTAGTTTTGAATGCTTTTGTCGGGCCTTTTCTCCTCCCCCCACTCCCATACCCTTCTTCTTTTCTTCGTCAATCCCCTCCCACCACCCCTCTTCGTGTTTTCCCAATACTAGTTCGTGCAACACGTTCTCTTACACCCCGGCTACCCCCTCCTCATTATAGCTTCGAGAGGCTGATGTTTTTTTTGCTTTATCGTCTGTCAACCCTCCCTTCTGGTAACCGTCTCCTTTTTTTCCTCCTGTGGATAAATTTTCAGCACGCGGTTCCTCCGCTTGATAATAGTGAAGTTTCCCTTGGTTGTCCTATTGATGTTCGGCACCCTCCCTTTCCAATTCCTTTGCACGCTGTGAAAAACCCCAAGTCAAGTTCTAGCCCCCTTCCCTTTCCTCACCTCCCTGCGCGCTACTCGTCTTCCGGATTCTCCTACAAGTCGATTTGAAGACACTCGTTGTTCTAATTACTAGCTATTCCTTTCATAGCATGACTAACCTTCCCTCTTCGTTTCCCTCCTGTCTTTTCCTCTCCCCCTTGTTGGACTTTTTTTCTCTTGGCTGACCCTCAGAATGTCCAACCCCCTTTTGCCCCCCTGGGTCCTTACTCAGCAAGAACGTACAATAGATCTCTCCTAGAACCCCCGATTCCCCTTTTCAAAGTCCTTTGATCACTCCCGTCGAACCGCACGAGAGTCACTGGGTCACATAACAATAGCTCAGACTTCCCTTCCTATTTGTGCCCTCTCCCTGTAATTTAAGAATTTTGCGCAAGATGGTTTGCTTGCTCTCCCTGCTTCTTTGGCACATCGCACCCCCCCCCCCCTCTCGAACCCTTCCCATTTTTCCCCCAAGCCGTTCCATTTGTGATTGACCACCCATTTGTGAAGACAAGTGTCGGGCATTATCAATTTAAATACAGTAGACTACCCTTTTCCTATAAAATTCCCCCATATTTTTATCCAACGACCAAGGTTGTAGGCGCCATTTTTTGTTTAGTGTTGGGGGGGTTTGTGTGTTCAGATATCCTTGCCCTTTCCCCCCCTGTCTTCTTCTTCTGCTACTATGACTTTCCACCACAGTCGGTCCCCAATTTTAATCCCTGGGATTGTATCTTTCTTTTTTTCCCTCCTTCCCTCCTTCGTCGCATTAGCGCGCTACTTAAACAGCATTCCACGAGGAATGAGAGTCGTTTCTCACTCTCTTCCTTTGCGGTTCGCCTTTTACCTATGTTCACTGTGTTCCCGCCTTTTAGAACGCCTGTGATCCCCTCTCCGTATTCCTTTCCCCCCGAAGTCGCCCCTCTCCTCCATCCTCTTGTCCCCTCCTTTCTGAAATTCCCTAGAAGACATTGGCGAATTTATCTGTTGACACTGATCTCATTTTCTTTTCCTTCTTCTCCTCTGCGTTCAGTCCCCATAAACTCCGTTGACATGTGCGTCCAACTACTCCCCCTCCCCTATTCCCCCCCTTCCCCTATCAAAAATCATTAGATATTCTTTTTTCGAACCCCCATTTCGGCCATAGTCTGATCCTCCTTAAAAATTCCCTCTAATTTTTCACAAAACCTTGCAGTTACAAGCCAATAGGCTAACCCCTATTGGTTCCCCCCCCCCTTTTCCATTGTTCCCTGCTTTACAGGAAACTAAAGGAACCGGAAGGCAACCCCCCAGCCCTTCAGACTTTTTCCCCCCCCCCTCTCCCCTCCATGCGCATGATTGCATTTTCCCTTCCTTCTTTGAAGCGACTTCTGTATACTCATTCCTTTCCTTCCCCTCCTTTTGTCTGTGTCCCCTCTCCCTTTAGTGTTTTCCATTTAATCTTGCAATCAGTTCAATACCGCCCCTTAACAGTCCCCCCCCCCCCACCTGAACTTCCTCGGTTCCTTTTGCCCAACCCATTTACAAATCGTTTTAGTAGCCTCCGCGACCATCCCTGCGGTTTCGGCCCCCTTTTCCCTCACTTCCTTTACCTCGTATCAACCGCCGAGTAAGGTTTGTGGCCGCCTCCCGAGACAATTCACCACTCTTTCTTTCTCTCGTTCAAACATCATAGTATCAGAATGATCCTCTAAGCAGAACTAAGCCAACCCCTTCTCCCAAGTTACATTTGAAAGACCAAGGAGTTTGCCACCTCACTACTTCCATCCTATTCCCTTCCATTTCTCCCTTTTGATGTATCAACCTCCCCCCCCCCCCAACTTAAAGAACAGGCCCCTATGACTGGCTAGGTGGGTTCCTCTCCCCTGGTATCCCTCCTTTTACGACCTTTCCCCTTGTGCCGGAACCAATAAAGGTGGCTCCCTGCTACCTTATAATGGTGTCATCTGAAAGACTTGCCTGTCTTCTATGTCTACGGCCTCCCCATTTCACCCCCTTTTGTTTTTCTCCTCCGCTAAGTTGGTTTCGCCTTTATTCGCAGCACTTTAGCGGTGACAAAGCCTCACAAGGATCCACGAATTCTCCCTTTGTTCTATTTTTGGTCTTTTCCTCTCCCCCCCCCCCCCTTTAGATGGCGCAACAAAAAAGTTGGCGCTAGCTGCTCCCCACCGTTCCATGCCCCTCCCTCCCCCTCCCTGACTTTTTCTTTCCCCTTTCCCTTCCGTAGCATCACTTTGAATTCTTCACCATTGCTCCAGCTGTACTTCGAACACAACGTGTTCCTCTATGGCGTGCCTTTCTCACTTCCCCCCTGGATCTCCCTCCCCCCCCCCCCTCTTAAATGAGAATTTTGCCGTTTCTCTTAAATGAGGTCGATCTCCGCCCTTTCTCGCCCCAGGACTCCCCACCTTCTTTCTTCTTCGAGTCCCCTATATTTTTCTCCCGGCCATAGTCTTGTTTACCTTGACTATCTACCTTGGCGTTCCCTCACTCCTCCAATTTCATCCCTCTTCGCTTTCTTTCTCTTTTTTTTCCCCAACGTCTACCCTCCCCTCCCTTCCTGACCAGCCAAATGGTGTTCCTGACGTGACATACAACTCTTTCTCTATTCCCTTTTCCATCCTTCATGCCATTGTGACAGCTTCTGCTACCCTTTCCCCCCAATTGCCTTTCCCCGCCCTCCTCCGCCTCTACGAAAACCCTATCTCTCTTGTTGTGTTTCGACCACCTACCCCTTTCAGCTCCCCCCTTTATTTTTGCTCCTTAATCTTTTTAGCCCTCCCTCTTTCACCCCTCTTTCCTTGAATTCTGTCAAGTTCGGGACCCTCACGTTCCAAATTCCTCACACCGTGGAGCGTCACTTTTTTAAGGCTGCTTTTCGCGTTTCTTCCTCTCCGCCCCGCTTCTTCCTCTTAACTCCCTGTAGCCATTAGTCCCTTCTTGGTCCCCTCCTAGCCCTTTACCATCTCTCAAGGCGCCACTACTGCCACTTTTACTTTGCGACACCACCAATCTTCCCTGAAGTTCTCGGAGGACAGACGTCTGCCCTTCCCATGGCCTGACCGTCCCATCGGCCTCCGTTTCATACTCCTATTCCTTCCTCTTAACATGACTATTGTCAGGCCGATTCTTTTTCACTGGATGGTAACGCACACTAAACTTCGTCACAACTGAATTTTCCCCTTTCCTTTATGTGATCCGTCTCCCACTTCCCTTACCAGGTAAACATGTTTGGTTTTTTTTTTTTTTTGCCGCAATCCAAGATTGCATTGGATCTCTTTAAACGCGTTCGCTTCCCCCTCACCCTTTTCCCTTCCCTTTTTTCCTGTGTTTCGATCAAAAGGCCTTCCTCAAAGTCTCTTTTTGGGCCTGCCTTTCTGTTCCACAAGCCCGTTTCCCTAGGGACCTTTCCCTTCTCCGTGGCCCCCGGTTACCCCCAGAGTTTTTTTCCAATATCCCGTTTCTTATCAACCTCAAGTGTTAAAATACCCCTTCCCCCCTTTCTCTCTCCTTTCCCCTCTCTCCGGGAGTCCCAGGCAGCTTATCCGACCTGGCACAAACGCAATTTGGAATTGCTTTTCTCCCGTCTCTTCCCCGATACGTGATCAGCTCAGTTCCTATCCCCCCAGAGCTACATCAGCATTCGACTCAGCTCATTACTCCTTTCATTTGGTTTCTTCCCTCCCCTAACCCAATAACATTTAATTCACATTGACTGGTATTTTCCAACGTTTTATTTTGTTCTTCTGAGAAATTATCTTTCCGTTATTTGTTTCTTTTTGTCTTCGATAGTCCTTTTTCAAACCGCGTCCACGAGTATTACTGTTTTTTCTTTGTATTCTTCTCCTTCGTATATTCTTTAGCAAAGTTATCTATCCTTGTCGTTTTCCCCTTGCGTTCTCCCCCGTTCGTTTTGGCTTCTTCTTTGCATTCCCCCCCGTTACCAGGGTCATGAGGGGCAATGCCGCCGCTATGGGGTTCCCATTTGATTTTCTGATTCCATGCTTTCTGACTCGTTAAGGCAAGTAAAAGATTAAAGGGACAATCAGGTCCTGAGTCAACGGACCTTCTTTTGAACTCAGGTCTTCTTTTTCCCATCCCCCTATCTTATTGTACTTGAGTCTTCTTGTTCCATTTGCAGAATAGTTGGCTGTTCATCCTGAAGGAGCATGGACCCACTAGTGTAGCGACTTTTCTGTGACTGGGGTTTTTAGGCACCCAGTCGACTTACCAAGTTTTTTGCTCAACGGACGGTCCCCCTTTCTTGATGTTTGGAATTTCAGAACTGGTTTTAGTTTACTTTTCCCTCCTCTCAGCATTGGTCTCTCTTTTCGCCACGCCGTCTCCACCCCTCCTTACGATGGTGTCCTAGCAATTTCCTGTCCCCTTGTCTTTATTTAACCCGCAGCGCTTGAATCTTCCAACTTTACTTCTTAGTTTCTAGTCTTAATAGTGGACAATAGATTCCTCCCACCGCTTCCTTTTCTTGCAGAGTTAGAGTATTCCGAAAAACAGGCGGTGCTGATGTTCCCATGGCCGTACATTTTGCTCCCTTAATTGTAAAATATTATTCTTTCTTCCCTACCACGCTTCACAGAACATCCTACGTTCACGTTCCCCTCCACCCCCCCTACCCTCCCAAGGAGATTGGTCTTGCCACTCTTCCTGATTCTCGCAGTTCCAATTCCTGCCTCTTTTCCCTCGCACCCCCCTCCTTCCCCCATCGACATCCAACCCCCAAGATGCTGTAACGGCTTCCGATCCAGAAGTTTCCTCTAACTTTTACAGCGTCTACTAGCTTCCAATGGACAGGCAGTTCCATCTGCTTTACCCCTTGATTCTTTAGCTTATAGGTAAACCGGTTTTACTCTTCTGTGTCACTCAACTTTTTGCGCATTAAGTTTTCCAACATCCCCTCGATTCCTTTCTTTCCCAGGCCTCCATTTGATACTCCCCTCCCCATCCGCATGTTCCACTTCCTGAAGCACTCGTTTTTAAACATTGTCCGTCTCCCCTTAGGTGCGTTGTTCCTTTCCTCCCCAAAATACCATCTTTACAATAGTAACAACCCTGCCCCCCACCTTTCTTTTTTGTCACTGCCCAACCACCTTCTTCCTTTACCCTTCTTCTCGATCCCCCACAGAGTATCCTATAGGATTTCTATGTTTCCGAGTCCCTCCCTCTTTAAACTTCCGCTCTTTCACGTTCCGAAGGTTCTTACGGTTGTGTCGATTTCCGCCATCGTCCGCTGCCTACTATTTTCCCTCCCGTTTCGAAAGGGAACTCCTCCGGTCGACATTCTCAACCTCTCTTGTGACTCTCCCGAGTGCGTCTACCGACTGGCCCACAAAAAGTTTTCAGGGAATTTTGCAGCGTTCTGTTCGCGCCCTTTCCCCTCTACACCCCTCTATCGTCAGGAACTGAGACATTGCGTTCTTTTTTCTTTCGCTCCTGGGGTCCCTTCCGAATTTAGCTAGTCAAGAATTCTTTTCCCTCCCGATATTCCTCCTTCTTCTCCCCGCTGTCCCCTTCCTTTTTGTAAACACCTAGCCGATCTGTACTTGGATTTCGGTATCCTTTCCCTGTTTTGATTGTAGATTTGTCCCTCCAAGCTTTCCCCCAACCTCCTGACCCAACTTTTGTGCGGTCGTGGTGTCTACCGCCCCATCTATAAAGTTTCCTTCTCTTTGAACCCCCCTCTTTTCTAGCTAGATGTCTTTTGAGGTCCTGCGGCCGATTTCTGACCTTGGATCTCTAAGCAGTAAAACCCCCAGTTTACACATCTTTTCCCCCTGGTTTAGATCCCTCCTCGCCCATCACCAGCCCCCAGCAATTCTTATCGTCTATGCTGCGTTTTTCCCGTGCCGTTAATTCGTTTCCCCCCCCCGTCCGCCCCTTCTTGACGGAGCGTTCGTTTTCCCTGAAACGCCTCTCGTTTTTTTCTGTGACTAAGCCCTACCCCCCCAATTACTGCCCCCCTTTCACACAGCCCTTCTTTCCTGCTTTTGATTTTTAAGGACTTTGAAAGTGAGTCTTCCCCGGCCGAACGAACCACCAGCCCCATTTGCTCAATCCCCCAATTATTTTTTTCTCAGTCCCCCCTCCTCGCACAAGTGGTTCAGGACTGATCATTGTTCTTTTTTGATATTCCTGCGGTGTAGGCATTGCACCTGGAGGATTCTCCCCGATGATGCCTTTTTTCATCCCCTTTGTTCCTTAATTCTCATATGCGCCGTCCTCGAGCTTGGGTTTCCTATTGTGAGGATGAGAGAGTTTGTTTAGCTGCTTTGGTTCACATTTCCCTCCACCTTGGATTGCAGGCGTTTGCCTTTAAGGAGGTGCCCCCAAGTAAGTATTTCTTGTTTTGCATCTAATCTTCTCGTTTTTTCACTCCTGGACGACCAGCTTCACTTTCTTTTTAAATCTACTACGATTCACCACTCGACGCTATTTCATTCTTTTCTTTTCCCAGCGTTCTTCCCTTTTTGAAACGTCCAATTCCTGTCAACCATTATGAATGGGTGAATGCCCCGATGGCTCTTACTCCTAAGGCCCCCCCTCCCGAGGCTTTTCCAAAGGAACAAGAGTATGTTGAATAAAAAAGCAGAAATGTCTTTCCCCACCTCCTCCTCTCAAATCGTTGTGAGCAATGTCATTCCTTCATAAATTTCATGCAATCCTTCCGAAGCTGACACCTTCCTCCAGGGATTTTGTTGACACACCACAAATACGTCCCCTACCTTTCTAGCTTGTTCCCACCCTTCTGCTATGATTCCTTTTCCCTCCCAATTCTTACGTCCTCACGAATATTAACAGCACCCCCCCTATCTTCCCCCCCTGGCCGACCCCCCCTGTCCTAAATAATGTCCTTCTCAGAAAGCGTCCTTCACCTATTTCGGTTGCACCAAATTAGGTATGAACCCCCCCATTCATTCTGATACCCCAATATTTCCCCCTTGACAATTGTAAGCTTTGCCCAGCGCCTTATTGTTGAGGCATTCTGCAAAGCAATTTCCTCAGTTTTCCCCCCCCCCTTCCTTTCTTCCCCCAGTTTCCACCCCCCCCTCAAGAATATACGTGGCTCCCCGTGACTTGAAAACACTCGGTTCCTCGTTGTAACTTCCGACCCTTCCCTCTATTTCCTTTTCAGAACAGCGTATACGCCGATAGTAGACTGATTTTGACCGCTGTCATTGTTTGTCACATTTTTTCCTCCTTTTAGACTCCCTTTTCACGGTACTCTCCCACATCCCGTAGAAAGAGGCCAAATTTTACAAGTTGCCCCCCCTCCCCTCGTATCAACTAGTACTACGTCATCATCCTTTAATCTTCCCGGTCTACTGAGTATATAACAAACCTTGCCTTTACCCATCCATATCATCTCAATGTCTTTGGCGATTGACCTGTAGAGTCTTTTCTTAGTTCCAAGGTCTTGCTCCTTTAATTACCTACTTTGAAGTGTTGAAGGGATGAGGACCTTTTCGCATGTCTCCCTCCTTTCCTACAATCTTTTATGGATCTCAAGAATGACCCTTATACTCTTCCTACGATGACTTCTGCTAGGTCCATTCGTTCCTTAGACACCATGTTCTCCCCCTTCCATTGCTTGCCCCCTTTTTGTATAGCGTCAAAATGGAAAAGCTTTAAAAGGCCCCTTCACTTTTGCTCTCTTGATGCTCTTTTTCTGTTGATAATTCCCCTCTCTTCCTACCCTCCTGGGAAGTCCTCTTTAGTGATCGCCCCAGATACTCCGCCACACAGATTTTGCATCTTTCCCTAACCACCATGTTAGTTTTCTGCAGGGCCCCCCCCCCCTTTTTCACCCTCCCTCTTTCTCCTTAACTCTCTGCCCCCGCTTCTTTTAAAGCGTTTCTGGTTGACTTTTTCTCCACCCAGCCCATGAGCCCCTCCCTTGCTCGAGATTTGTCACCCCCCCCCCCCCCTCCTTCATTCACAAACATTAGAGCACTTGCTTTGAGATAACGGTAGGTTTTTTTATTATAGTTCATGGACCTCGCCCCCCCACAGCGCTCCCCCCACTCCTATGTCATCCGCTCGCGCACAAGTAGAGACATTCTGTTGCCCCATTCCTTAGTATTTGGAGCCATCCAGGGTGATACCTCGCCTTCCGAAAGTCCGTACCTCTTCTTATGTTAATTTTCCTCCCAGATCCCGCCCGTGATAAATTCCTGGCCTTTTTTTTTTACTGGATCCCCGACGGTGTCTTACGTGTACATTATATCAACGCTTCTCGATTCCTTTCCCGAACTTCCCCCTTCCTCCTCCTCCTCCGGGTGTGTAAAAAGATTTCTTGAGTACCTTTCCCTGCCCGCTTGAGAAGGCATTGAGAACTTAGTTTCATGTGGATTTGCTTTTCCTTTCCTTTTTTTTGTTTTTTTCTCTCTGGTCTGACCCTCTCAGATAATCTTTTTTTCTTGAGTATGAAACTGCCCATTTTTCCCGGTCGCCCGAACCGCTTTTGACACCCTTCCTTTCCTCTTTTTCCTCTCCCTTCTTTAACCGATTTGAGAACGACTTTTTTCAAAGACAAGGCAACGGAAGACGGGGTCCCGCGATCCCTTTTCCCCCCTCCCTTTCATGCGAATTCCCTGTCTGCGTGATTCTTCTGTCATCCCTTCGTCATACTACTTCCTTGTTCGTCACTAACCTCTGGACTCCCATTTATCATACTGGTTCCCCCTTAGTCACTTTGGGTCAAGGGCCCCCCCCCCCCCCCCCAATCGGCCCGGTTACAGTGCGCCCCCCCCCTACTGGTTCCTCCGGCTCTCGAGCAGTCCTCAATACCAGGCAGCTTGGTTCGGCGAGCTGAACTTTTTTTAAGCGTCTTCATCACTGCGATTAATATTCACTTCACTTTCCCCCCTCCGAACTGGACTACCTTCTCTTCCTCTTCATTCTTTGTTCTTTTTGGCGTTTTCTTTTTCCTCTCTTCCACTTTGATAATTTTCGGAACCGTTGACCAGGTTTCTCTCACCAGTCTTACCCCCCTTTTTACTCCGTTTTTTCTTTCTAGGTAAGTTGAGCAATTCTGTTTTAAAGTGAAGTTCGTTTTCCCCCGCACATGTTCCCTTTGCTGGAAGGTGTCTTTTACCCACATACTCTTCCTTTTCTTCCTTTTTGGTCAGGATAATGGGCGCTGATCTGCCCCTCCTTAAAGTTTTTTTTCACTTTGCATATATTCAACCTCTCCTTCCTCAAAGTGCTTCCCCCCGCTAACTTTTCCCCCGTGACATGCCCTTTTTCCCTCTGAGCTTTCACCTTCCCTTTATGTCGTCCGCCGCCACAGTCACTTTTGTCCTTTTTTTGAATCGTGAACCTTCTTGACTATGGAGACCAGTTCTTGTCGTCCTAGGACGAATGTCCTATTTTAACCCAAAGTCCCCTTTGTCCCTCCCACATATCCCACGTTTCGCGCTCGCCCACCCTCACATGATATGAAATTTTCCCCATGCCTAATGGGTCCCTTTCCCCCCCCCCTCCTCTCCCCCCTTTCTTTCTCGTTTCTTTTTCTTCGCGCCTTCCAGAATGAACCCGCCACTCTTACCTACAATATATTATAGGACGTATCTTTCTTCTCACATTTGCTGCCCAGTCACGTCCTTTGGCTTTCTTGCCTTCCTCCTTTGCAGATCCCGGAACTTCAGATTTCTTTCTCTTCTCCATCTTTTTTCCTTTTTCCCCCCTCTTTTCCCCTCTTTCTCTTTCCCCCCCATATTTTTCCCTTTCCCCTTCTTTTTCCTCTTCTTTAATTTTCTTATCAACCAGATTGTGTGCGTCTCCCTTCCTACCCCTCCCCCCCTGGTGTCTTTTTTAGCCCTATGGTTCTCTGAAGACCTCATCAAGTCTTGCGCTAAACATACACCCTGTCTCTCTAAGAACTTAGCCGTTCC
>Ga0179593_1352098_pt1 | contig 12617 bp, 9 predicted proteins | sample CZODoug2_1_08_16_FD_185931 | JGI IMG/M metagenome (GOLD analysis project Ga0179593, IMG submission 185931) | Vadose zone soil fungal communities from Angelo Coast Range Reserve, California, USA - CZODoug2_1_08_16fungal (PacBio error correction) | ecosystem: Environmental > Terrestrial > Soil >... | reverse complement strand
CCTGACGTTGTCTCGGAACCGGGCGAACGTCTCCCCCCCTTACGGCAACTTACCTCGCGAGGCCCTCCGTCGAGTGGGCTCTATGACGTCTACACATCAAGACCTTCGCCACTTCTTTATTCCGAGAGGTTGCAAGACCACTAGCCCACCCTTTTTTGAGTGGGACTTTTTAGATCCTTTTCGAAGGACTGGTGCTGTACCTCTAGGTTGAATAACGCAAGTTGGACCTTCATTGACCCTCGCCTTGAATGCTGCTACCTCAACGGCGCCTTCTGATCACTTTCGCAAACCAGACACTCCCTTCTTTTTGGCGTTGCGACCCTCCTAATGTGGTCGCACTCGGACTTTTCCCTACGCGCAGCCCTTGAAATCGCCCTACGTCTCTGGAATACCCCTATATCCGCACCTCCCCCCCCATAGTCGGACGCCACCAACCACTCAGGAGGCCCCGGCCCCTTTCTGTCCTACGTAGTTCCTTTTTAGCCTCATCCTCTTCCGCTCGGTTCTTTGCCTAAGGAAAAGTTCTGTTTTGCGGGTCCGTCGCCCATATATCCCCTTGCGCGGTGGACCTGGCGTGGATACTTTCTTGATGCGTGGGTCCGATAAATTTCCCTCCTCGCCAAGGTACGTGACCGATGTTCCAATATCCCCCCCTTTGATCTAATAGGACTCCGAAAGCGTGCTCTGGTGGAATCTTAGTCAGCTGAAGAGCTGAACCAATGAAAGAATTATTCTGGAGCGATCATGTGGCTCTCTCTCCTTCGACCCCCCCCGTCGAAAAGGTCGTTTACCTAAACCTTACCCCCCCCCACCCCATTCGGGACGGCGCGTAAAAATCGACTTCTAGCACCCGAGTTGGCTGGCGGATCAAACTTTTCCTCTCACTGCTTGATTCGGACTTCGATTCAGAGATCTTTTCTTGATTCGGCTACTTCGGCCTTTCCCCTCTCCCTCCCACATTTTGCCGAACACGGTCTGCACGCCTGAACAAGATCACTCCCTCCACTGGGTCGTTCTTTTTTAGCTTGATTTTGTCGTCGTTTTTAATTAGGAGCCGAATTCATGGTAATCATGAAGCTGGAGGTCCAGCCCTTGAAAGCCTCTCCTCATAGCCCGGCTTCGCACTTCAGGCGACTCTTTCCACCGTTAATGGCATCCCCAGAGCATAAAGCGCCTAGATTCTCATTTGAAAGTTCAAAAATTTTTTAATGAATTGCGGCGTCGAATTACTATCTATTGTCCTTTGCTCATTCATCAACTTCCCTCACTTATTAAAAGCCGACGGGAGCGCCCCCCAGTGTCTTATGTTTATCAACTATAGTTGGACACCATCCTTTCCTTAAAGCCGGACTCGGTGCCTGAGGGCTCGGATTGCCCCTTCGCTTCTCTGAAATAGCTTCCAGACCTTCCTTCCGTTCCCGCCCCCCCCTTCGTATTCCGTCTCGTCGTAATTTATTGTGAGGTCATCTTAAGAATTTGAACGTCGGAGGACTTCCTGCCCCCCCCCCCCTTTTACCTGGTATTCCCCACAAACCCCATGTTTTTCCATCTACGCTGATCGGTTGATTATACCGATCGTCAACCTCTTCCCTCCCTGCGACCTTCTTGTCGGCAAGGTTCGCCCACCGTTAGCCGGCGTTCCTTGCGTCTTAACGCTCTATCAACCTTTGTAAAGGCTACTAGGATATTTTGCTTTAGATGTCTGGTGTTTTTCTTTCCCTCCCGCCGTCTTAGAAGTACCTGAGCCGTGCCCCCCCCAGGCCACTCTCCCCCCTCGATCGTCTTCTCAGTTCCTGCTTTGATCCCCACAGAAATCCTTCAATCACGACCTCAAAGATATACCCCAGACTACATGGTATAACCCCCCCCGAGAACTTTTCCTTTGTGGAATCGAACTAGTTCTGATTTAAGTTCGCCTTGTTAGGGCCAAACTTCGATACACATTCCCCCCCTGCATCCCCATCTCAAGCGTTGCCCGCGAACCCCCTGCGACTTTGATCTATTTCCATCTAATTGATCTTTGCCAGTGGATGTTCCTCGTAGTTCGATCTTTCTCATCCCCTCCCCTTCCCTTTTTTTTGTTTTCTGCCGAGATTCCCCAACCTTCTCCCCACCGTGAATGACCGTTTAATCCTCCTTTAGAGCCCCCATATATAACGCGCGGTTCGCGTCTCTAGTTTCTTTCCTCCCCCTGCGACCTGAGTTCCTTGTATAGCCATTTGACCCGAATGCTAATATCAGCCCAATTACGCCAACTCTTTGTCCCCCTCACATGATATTTCTTTTTCCCCATGCTTATGATACCTGATTGAGGTTATCGCGGCCCGTTTCCCATTTTAGGTCCCCTATCCGTTGCACTTCTCTCTCTCTCGTTTTGAGGTGGCCCGCGCGTGGACTCCGACTTTGGTTCGGCAAATCTTCCCTCCCTGCCCGTCGTTCCCAAGCCTCTACGTCCAGCTTGGACCTCTGCTATTCTGCGTTCTCCAAGGCCGTCTGGTCTTATTTTTCTAGTGGCCCAAACCTTGCGACCCCATGATGTCGTATTTCAAGCGTTGTCGAGTCGTTCTCAACCGTTCATTAGGAGGGTTCCACACAGGTTTTCCCCTTTACCGTGACGTGAATGCCTCATCCCGTTCTCCGATTCGACCTACGATTGACCTCAACATACTACCGACTTGTGCAGCCAGATAGCAGTTTTTATGAAAGGGAGTTCATGGACTAGTTACAGAAGAATTGCGACTCATTTTTTTCCCGCCGAAAGAAATGGCACAAGGAGGCCGGTATACTCGTTATGGTCTGTGAAAACCTCTTTTCTCCCCTACAACAAGCGTTACCTCGCTCGGAGCCCCCCCGCGAGGCAAGGGACTTAGATTATCACGCCTTCTCTTTTCTCATGCCCCCATAGTCGCTTTTATAAGACTCGGAACTTTTTCCCCTGCAAACGATCATAGTCTTGCTGAGATTTGTTGGTTTCTTTCCTGTTGTTTTGGGTGGTGGAAGCAGGGACCCTTTTCCCCTCTCCTGGGACGATTTCCGATGACGATTTCTGCATTATGATGTCTTTAGCGTCCCCGGGGCCTCTCGAAAGAAATTTCCCAGACCCTCAAGGGACCCCCAAGACTCTGCCGAAGGCCGTAAAAACCATGCATAGTCCTCTCCCGTTGTCTGTCTGATGTCTTACGGTCGTATTCGCTCCCCGCGGCAATTCGTAGGAATCACTTTCATTAACACAGAACCCTCCTCCCGCATGCCCGTCCCCCCCACATCTAACTCCCCCTCTTTCGGCCTCGATGCGCTCGGTTACCCGGCCATCCATACAGTTTTTTTCGAATGACTCCTCAAGTGGCCTGGACCCCCTTCCCCTACACAGGCTGGCTTGGACTTAGAGTTGTTCCGGTTGACAGTATCTCTCAACCTTTCTCCGGCAACTGAAAATAAGGATTGGCCTTTCGGCCCTACCTACTGCTCCCCCTCCCTATCCGCCCCGCCTGGTTTCGGAGGCGATATAAGATCCCCTATCGTAGCCCGTTCCTCCCTCACCCCTTCCCGTAGAGACCCCTGTTTTTTGAACCCAACCTAATCTTTCCCCCGCTCTGCAAGAAGTTCTCCCCCGGCGCCACCTCTGATTATTGCGGCGCACCGCTCTCCACTGCCTTTTCCTCCCCCTTCCCAAACCTCCGCCCGCGCCTTCCAGGTTGTATAAAGCACGGACGTCGCCGAACTTACTGGTCCCGCAGATTGGGATATTTTTGAGGACCCCTTTTTGATTGTGTTAGAATTTTCCGTCGTCTACTGTAGACCCTATCAGCTACCATTGGATTTCCTTCCAGGTGTCGCATACCAAAGAGTGTAGGAGAGTCGAGTTGATACCCGCCCAGATTCTTCCCCCCCGTCCCCCCGCAAGATTGTTATTGGTTTTGTTTTTTTACTTGTGTAGAATGTTTCAGCCGTCCGGATCTTCCGTTTGGTAGAAAAAGGAATGTCCGAGTTTCCTTTCTTTTTTTCCCCCTCTGTAGGTTTGGACCTACCTTCTCCCATCGCCCCTGCCCTGGATGACGTCTCTCCCTGAAAACCTCAGACCCTCGGTTTCTTTCCCCTTTCTACCGCCGTTTTCTTCCGTTCATTGATGTTGGTGGTCGAGCTTGTTCCTCTGCTCCATATAGCGCCTCCCTGGCGGCGACGATTCGTCCTTTTTCTCCGTTGCGCTCCTTCGAGACCCCTTCCGGATCTCTCTCTTTCCCTTCCTCCTGGTTTTTGTCTCTTTTTCCGGCTGGTTTCTCGGGAATATCGGCGTCCCCGGAATGAAGGCCCTCGCGCCTCCCTTAGGCCTTCCCTATGATGGTCTAGCTAGCAATTCCAATCCCCGGCGACACCTGCACCGTAGCAAGGTGACCCGCACCATAGGATTTTCCTTGTGGCCGCCGACGTTTTTGCTGCTTTCTTCTTGCCGGCCCACCCTCCTTTTTAAAGGAAGTCCGCCCCCTTATTGCCAGGCCTTTCTTCTAACATCCCCTCTTTTAAGCTTCTCCTCCCTTGTATCAACAACCCACCCTCGTGATGTGCCGGGCAGGCCTAATTTGTCGGTTAGCCCCCCCCTCCGAGCGGTTTTTAGTTCCAAAGATCAGGATTTCCCCTGCACTCCTTAGGCGACTTCTAACCGTGACGACCTCCCCCAACCCAGCTCAAAAAGCTGGCCTTAACCAAGAACATAGTCCGGAATCCTCCATAGGCGACGTTATTGTTTATCAAGGCTTTATTTGATCTCCCCTTCGGCGGTTTTGCCTTCATTACCAGGGAGGGCTGCGCCGGTGTGCGCAACTCTATCTTGGCTCGGTTGTCAGCGTGCGGTCCAGGTCTGCTTCGGGCCCGCCTTTTTTTTTCCTCGTCATCAGACTTCGGTGACTATGCCCCTGCTCCCTACCAAAAGAGTGTCATTTTATAGGATCCGCCTTTTTTCAAGACCCCTCCTTTGCGACCCTGGCGTAAGCGTTAGTGAGTCAGAAATGACCTCCCGTTCTCCCCTCTTACCTGGTACTAGATCGTGTTCCCCTCCCAGACGATGGTCTAATCTTCCATCTGTCGGGATGTGCAGGTCCCCTGGATTCGAAACCTTTTCGGGATGGTCCGTGCTGGGGACCCTCTCCGCGAAGATCCGTATTCCCGAATAGGACGCTGGATCGTGGATGTTCTTTCGGCGACGGCGGGTGAGTCTTTTCCCGCTGGATTTAGCGTTTTTTTTTGTGCAGTTTGCCTCTCCAGTGCCTCGCGCCCTCCCCGATAATAGAATCTCACCCGGTATATTGGATTTTTTTTTCTTCTCCGGTCCCTGCGCATCGGTCTTGGTCTGACACGCTGTCGTTCTAGTCGGGGGTGTGCCCCCCACAAGACGTAAACCCCAATCCTCCGAGGAATCTTTCTTAGCCATCGTCCAAGGCTTACTCGTCCCCCCCCCGTTTTCCTTTCTACCTTCACCCGAGATCTATCGTTGTCCCTTTGCACAAATGCTCTCGTGCCTCCGTAGTGACGCATTGCATTTCTCCAGATTCCTTTTCTTCATCGACCTATCAATTAAGCAGTTCTTCACCCCGCCAGCCCTGCTGCCCCTCGGATTGTCTTATAACTATCCCCGTTTGCCCCACCGTTTTCCCCAGCCCGGCCGACTTTTTTGCCATGAGGGCGCTGTGGCCAGCGAGGCACCCTCTTCCCCGTGAATTCATCCCGAGTCTTGCCAAGCGCTCCGCGAGGCCTTTCGTAGTATGTTGGCTAGCTATTTTCGCAGTCGCGGCTTATCATGTCCAATAGTGGTATTGTAAAAACCTTTGAAGAATCAGCGTTTTGCCTTCCCTGTCCTCTCGTAAAATATTGCCGCTGACGTAGCCTTGTCGTCATGTAAACCGCATTCCCTGAAGGGCCTTGCGAGGAACTTCTAGTCCACATCGCCCCCCATGGTCGTAGGTGACTATGCTTTCGCCGTCGGGCTTAGAATGTTGTCTAAGTCTGATTCTCAGTACACGCGTTTCCCCCCCCCCCATCCACCGGACCTAACGATATCGATCTGCCGTTCCTTATAACTCACAAATTTTCACGGCCGGGCTCCTAAAAAGACGAGTATAAGAATACCTGTATTAAACATCCCCCTCATGCCCCTGTGTTCCCGACCCCCCCATTTAGGATTTTCTGCAAATGTTTTTCTTGTCTCACACGCGTACAGTTCTCATGCCAGAAATCACGACCGCTCTTTTGATATCTTTGCCTTCAATTGATGATTGTTCTACAAATTCCATAGTTTGATGAGTATAGATATTTCTCTCTCTCTTTCTCCTTATTGTGTTGTGAGTTTCTATGACGCCCCATCTCTATCCATCCGATTCCCTTTTAATTGCCTCCCCTTTCGATGAAATTTGCAAAATTTTTATCCCCTCTCCCCTTTTCTTCGCCGATTTAGTTATTGCGTCCTGTACTTTTCTCGAATTTTTCCCACAAGCGGATCCACCCTTCGCCCAATCCGAAAATCTTTTTGCTCCCCCCCCACCAAATGACATTACTTTTAGGTGTGCCTCCATTTCTCTGATTAACTATTGCTTTGTTTGGTAAATACTGCCGTCAATTCTTTTTTTATCAAGTCCAGTCCCGGTGAAGCTCTCATCGCGATTTTTTATGGGATTGTCCGAGGTACTCTTTTCCTCAGCTGGTGAGCCCCAAAGCCATTTCTACCGTACGACCCCGATGGAGAAATTTTTTTTTTTTCATATCACCTCCCTTCCCCCCAGCTCTTTAGAGTTGCTCTTTTAATCCCGTCTGTGGCCTGGAAACGACCCTACACTCTGTCGTCTGTCTCCCTCCAAGAGTTTAACTCGCGATATCATCCTATGAGTCTTCGTGCTTCCCCAAAATTGGTTTTGACGACCGGCGACTTTCCCCCCCTGCAGTCTCCGGACTTTTTCGAAAATCTGGATTCGCCCGACCCACTCGACGGCCCCCGCGACGACTTTTCTGTCAAGCGGATTTTACTAATGGGTTCTTGCAAGAGACTTGAGAGACATCTCCCCGAAACCCTCCGGCACCCTTTGTAGTTCCTTGATGCCAAACGATTTTTTCCTTCCGCGCACCGTCATAGCGCCGTTGGGGGTCGATGCGGACGTTTTTCGAGGGCCCCCTCCATCGCGTGGCGTTAACACAATATCAGCACGCATGCCGAGAATTGGTTCACTTAAAACCCCGCTATCTTTTGGAGCGGTTTATATTTCCCCCCTTTTGGGACACCTATCTCGGGACTCATTTTCTGAATCCTCTCTTTCCTTATGATTATCTTTCACGGTTTCAGCCCGAACGCCCCTCCTTCCCACGCAGGATTTACCGATGCGCGCCGAAGGCCCTACAAACCAAATGACCCCAGCTCCGCCCTCTACCCGGTGCTCGTCTCTTACTGGTGTCCCGGGCCGCGTTTCCATGACTTCTTGCATTCTGCAAATCCCGCGTTGAAACTAAGAAAACTCGTCGACGCCCCGACCCCTCCCCAGCTCTAAGCTATTAAGATGAATCATTCTCTTCTCTCTGCGCGTTCCATCTTTCCAAAACTCTTTTTTTCGTAGCCGAGAAATCTTTCGATCCCTTTTTTTCAGCCCCTGCGTTCCCGCCCAGGATGCTTCTTCTCCCTTGGCGTGTCTTTTCTGGACCTGCAACCACATTCGTTACCGCAATCCGGCTCGCTTGGCATCTCGCTGGACGCCGCTTTATGCGCCAGCGGGCTGAATTGCGAGCTCTCTCCTGTTGGTAGGAGAAAGCAGCCGGGTAAAATGCCCCAGTAGATGACGTTCAGAAAAACCGGTCGTCCTAGACTCAACGAAAGACCGGCGAACCACTTTCCAATATCCCCCAGCTGCCGACGTTGCCTTCAACCCCTCGCCGCAAACGCCCTTTCCTTGAAATGGCCAAAAATCCGCCGTCCCTCCTTCCTCGCTTTGATCCAAAGTTCCCGACGTCGCCGATCTTTTTGGCAACGTATTGCTTTTTTCCGTTTTCCGCCGCTGGTTTCCCCTAGATTTTCTGGATGTTTCTTCTTTTTGCCGATCCCGCGATGCTTTTTTACTTTCCCCTCCCCAGACTTTCGCGCCAGAGATGAGTCCTTCACAAGTTGCCCAGCAAGATATGCGCCATCCCACCATCCTATGTCTTGTATCTCCTTTTTTTTACTTTGTTCAGAGACGAGCTTTCCTCGTTGTTTGATTCTCCCTCCGTCATGGCAGAGTTTTTTTCCCGTCTTATTTGGGCTGTGGCCCGCAAGTCACATCTCCAGAACCTGGCTTCTCGTTCATAAAATGGAAAGAAGATTGGAGATTCTTGGCCTCCTATGAAGAGTGTCGATTGTGGTGGGCATTGAAGTGCTCTACCCTATTTCCTCCTACTCTATTTCCCTTTGTGCAGATGCCTATCTCTTCTCCAGTTTCTCTATCATTTTCTCCCCAATAAGTGTTGTTGTTTAGCCCATCCTTCCTTGTCTCTTTTATATCTTTCGTCAACTTTGAATTTCAAGATGCTCATAAGCGAGCTTCAGTTTTTTTTCCCTCTTCTCGGCAAGTTCAAAATCAAAGTCCCTCGAAACATCTTTCGTATCGCAATTGACCAGCTCATTCGTTTTTCTTTAGACTTACCCGACAGACTGTAATGTTTCCCCCCCTCGGCTCTGGTAAAGACAGACAGGACTCCTTTCCCTTCCATGAATGGCGTCTAAAGGTAAGATCCTTTTTTGCCCCCTGTAACACTGCCCCCCCCCGACATTTATCAGTCTATGAATATGCGGTTCTAACTTCCGAGTGCGCGACCCCTATCCCTTGTCACCGTACCTCGAAGGTCCTTCCGTTCGCTAGGGCTACCAGTCTTACTTTTTTTTGCTCCGCCAAACACACCCTCCTCCGTCCCCAAGACTAAATATCGGGAATCCAGTCCCTCTTCCCGTGTGATGGAGCTCTCCTGATCCCTCTCTTCTTCTGTTTTTCATTGAAGGACCCTTTATCGGCTCGGTGATTTCACTATCTGCGCGGTGGTGAAGATTTTTCTTTGTCTCCGGGTTGCTTCGAGGGCACGCTCGGTTTTTTTTCTTTCTCGTTTTTCAGTGACTGTACGATTTCTCCTACCCAATCTTTTATTCCTCTGGAATTTCCACCGCGTGATCCCTTTCTTGATCAGCGAAGCTTTATTCATGACACTTACCTTGCCGTATTGAGAGATTCCCTGGTAGAGAAGTTTTGCCTCCCCCCTACTCTTTCCTATCCCCATTTCTGTAGAGACCCCCATCTCTTTCTTTCCACCCCGCAGTGGATTGGATGGGTTTCCCTTTTCGTCTTCCATTTCGATGCCGATTATCGCTCTGTGATTTTGGTCGTCCGACGTTTTTTTTACGTTTTTCACGGAGTTATCAAAGCATTTCGTGCCTTCCACTGGCGCGACCGCCGCCATAAAAACTCGTCAAAATGTTTTTATCTTCTATTTTTTTGTTCGGTGACTGGACGTCTCCTCGGTCCCGCCTGCGGGAACCGATAGTATTCCGTGTTCGTCTAAAGCCCCTCCTCCCTTTCCGTACCATTTCCCGCGTTTCGCCCCCAATCTTCCCCTCTCTCCACCTTCATGTTCCGCGAAATTATTCTCCAACGTGACCCAAGTCCTATCTTTTGACTTTCTTTACCCCGATTGCAATTCCCCCCCTTTATCTAGTGCCATCCATCTACGCTCACGCCTTTCTTCCACCCTCCTTAGAAGATCCAGGTCGGTTTTTTTCTTTTACTAAGTTTTTGCACTCCCAGGTTTCCCTACCTAAATTCCGGTTCAAGCTGAGACGGTGTTCTGTATAAATTTTCTCCCCTCCACCCCTAGGCCCATCGTCCCTGCCCGGACATACATGTCAGCACTTCATCTTCTCTTATCTTTTTAGGTCTTTTCGTATTCTAATCTAATTTCTAAAGTCGGTATACGAGAAATTTTGACACTTCGTCCGTTCTTTTTCCCCCAAACATGGTGTGCCGCACGTAAGTTTTCTTTTATTATCCCACTCAACCTGAGAACGCGACCGCCTTTACTGAAGGTTTACGCCCTCAGCCATTACTAGGACTTTCTCTGAACTCGCCCTTCTTAACTCTGCTGGTTGTGAATATTCTTTTCGACCTTTCTTTTTTTTTTTTTCGCCGGCTTTGCCTAAGCCTTTCATTCCGAAGTAAACCGTTTCGTTCCCTCCCTGACCACCTAGATCCCTATTGAAAGCTTTCCTTGCTAACGTTACCCCGTTTTCCCCTTCCTTTTCGGCGCTACTCAAACGTAGTATCGCACAGGCTCACCCCTTCCTTCTCCTTTCCCGGGGTCCTCAACTCTTTTCCTTCCTGTTTCCGCCCTTGTTCGGACAAAGTTGTTTATAACCCCGTCTCAGGCCGCAATACAGAGCTCTCCTCCCCGTTATCTCTTTGACCTCTCCATTGCTTTTTTTTTTTTTTTGCCACTTTTCTACTTGTGATGGTATATTCCTGTTCTGATATATTATACTAACCTTTGTTTATTCTACGCCCTATCTCTACGTCATTCCTTTTTCCCAGAAGCTTGCAAACTCCCCTTTTCTTTGCAGCGCTGAGAGGGTTATTGCTCCCCTTTCCCTTTATCTCTTTTTTCGACACGGAAACGTTTTATTAACCCTATCAGCCAAAACCGAAATAGGTCCTCCCACCCCCCTTCCCTTCTTCAATGGTATTTTTAATACCCGTATTATGTACTCTGCTTTTTCTCTCGAAGAGTGAAATCCCTGGTTCCCATTGCCAGCTTAACTTTTCCGTCTCTCTTCTATTTCTGGATGGCAACCTCCTAGTTTGTTACTCCCCTCAACAAGGACGGTGCCGGCCCCCCCCCATCTGGACGACGACTAAGGATAACTATCACCTACGTCCCTCTTCCTTGACGAGTTTCTAAGTCCCCTCTCCCGGCCTAGTCTGGCTGCTTTGGGCGTCCCAACCTAGACCCCGTCTTTTCTCGTCTCGGCCGCTGTTACCTCTTTCTACAACTTTCCGCTTCGGATTGCACACGTTTTTTTGTCCCTACCTGAAGCATTCATTGTCTCTGCTTCTCAATGTATTCTTCCTCTCCCCTGACCCATACGTTTTCCGGCATCTCGACCTGACTTGGATACCGGGATTCCTTTTCCTACTCGTTCTCAGAGCTTCCCTTCTTACCCATCCGGCTCTGGCACCTTTCCGGATTGTGCTTGCCTCTGGTTCAAACGAGATTATCCTCACATCCTAGGGACCGTTTTGCCCTTCTGTTGCGGGTGACAATCCCTTCGTACTTCGTTCTCGTGGCTTCATGCATCCCCCTAGGATTTATGCAAGCTTCTCTGCTTAGAGGAATTTTGTTCAAGGGAAACGCTTCCCGATCTGCGTTTCTTCTCTTCTCTTACTTTGGTTTTCCAAGGTGACAGATTTGCCGACTCCCCCCCTGATCTGAGGATTGCTTGTCCCGGTTTAGACTCGGAACGCCATTCTACCGCAACGCGGGCCCTGAACTCAGAATTTTATCCACAAAAAAAAAACGCCCAGCCTCTCCCCTGGTTCTGGCTTGCTCTGGTCTTTCTGCTCGTCGGTTTTTGACTTCCGGCCCACTCCTTTAGACCTGCGATTTAAGGAATTCACCCCTAAGCTCGCCCCTACCGCATCCACCTAGACATTCTCCGATCTCTTCCCCTTTCCCATGTTCGCGGACAGCGTTCCCATTCGGTCCATCCCCTCGGTTCGAGCCTACCCTCCTCCTAACCCCCCGGATGTACCCTTACTCTGCCGTGTGAGATGTAGGTACCCAGAGATACTGACCCCCATTTAGTCTCCATCCATCCTGGATGGAATTCGTGTTGAGACGATTAGCTGACCCCGCCTCCCCTACTCCCTGAGGTGTCCGGAGAAGGTCCCGATTTTTATTACTCCCACGCTGTTGTAGGTTCCCCCATCGTTCTCTCCCCACTGCACGTCCATAGTGACGGGTGCCACCAGCTTTCTTCCTCCAATCCTCTGAACCTCCCCTCCTTACAAACGCAGATCCGTTTCTGGTGTCCAACGCCCCAGCAACCGACCCTTTTAATGAATTCCCCCCTCCCGCTCTTCCTTTTATATAATCCCCCGAAGTCGCCGAAAAGGCGATTTGGGAAGACTCTTCTTCTTTTCCTTCCTCTGTTTTGCTTTTCTGTAGCTCGTTCCTGATCGCGGCGCAGATAAATTTTCGCCGTACCTCTGTTATCAGCAACCCTCCCCCCCCCTGAGTGCGACGATATTGTCATTTCTGCCCCCCCCCAGACCGCTTCTTTGGTTCACTGAATTGTCTTCTTATGGTTTCCTCTAGCTCTTCCTCGTTCGTCGCCTAACTCGGACGTTTTTTCACTTTTATTGACGGGTCAGTTGCACAAGCGAAACCTCCCAATACAGGTCTCCTCTCGACACTTGAAAAACCCAGCTCTTTCGAGGTTTGCGCTCGACCGTTTTTCCATTTGATGGGGTCGAGCTTTGGAATCCTAGCGTACATTTCTTCCTCCTCGCCGTGCGGCTTGGTCCTGGGATTTGTTTTACGTCCGATCTTTCAGATGAAACAGGTTTTTG
>Ga0179593_1339698_pt1 | contig 12617 bp, 14 predicted proteins | sample CZODoug2_1_08_16_FD_185931 | JGI IMG/M metagenome (GOLD analysis project Ga0179593, IMG submission 185931) | Vadose zone soil fungal communities from Angelo Coast Range Reserve, California, USA - CZODoug2_1_08_16fungal (PacBio error correction) | ecosystem: Environmental > Terrestrial > Soil >... | reverse complement strand
CCTGTGTAAGCCCCGCCCTCCTCTTCTCTCCGAAAGATTGTCTTTCCTTCCCGCGCGGACTTCCCTCTTCGGACAGCGGAGCGCGGCTTTTTATAACTCCTTCTGAGGATCACCTCCGACGGATGAACCGGTTTCTGTTTCAATCTCTTTTTCTAGTTTGATTTTGATCGGGACAGTAGAAAAGTTGAGTTCACCTCCCCCTCCTCCTCCCCTTTTGGTCTGTTCGTCTTTTGTTCTTTTTTCCCACTTTCCGCGCTCTTAGCCAGAAGCTGGAACTATATTTTTGTGAGTTGCTTGCCCCCCGCTTGGCTGTCTAATTGGGATTTTCCCTTCCGCCAACTTTGGTATGGAGTCCTCTTTTTTCTTCTCTTTTCACGTCTTCCGGTCTACTCTCGATTCTCTCTTGCCGGTGAAATTGTTGACGTGTCTATGCCCAGCGCGTAGCTGCCCCTTCTCCCACTTGTTCGATGCTTAATCAACCCTCCCTCCCTTCCTTTTACTTCCTCCTTTTCCTTGTTCCTGTTGCGTTTTGAACGCTTGTTCGTGTCCGGTGTTCTTCTTGATAGGTGGCTTCTTCTGCCTTCAGTATTTATGCTTTCCCTTTCCACCTTTTCCCCCTGACCTCCCTCGATTTCCTGTGGGCTTCGCCGCCCGCCCCCGAAAAGTTCCCCCGCCTTCCTTATGCGAACGAGTACGCTGTTTTTCCTTTTTCCCCCCTGGAGCTTTTCTTCCTCCCGTTTTCTCCCCGTTTTTCGACCGCTCTTTTCGTTCGCTTTGCTGAAGGACTCTGCGAACCCTCATTCCCCCTTCCACACCTCAAAAATCCTTTTTTTTTCCTCTCGTCGAATAACTATTTTGGGACCAACTGAAATACGTTAGTTGGACCAAAATAAATACCCAATTTACAATTTTGATGACAAATCAGCTTTTTGTTTTTCCTCTTGCAGGTAGTCCCTCTGTTCCCTGATACCGCCCTCGACCCGCTTACACGCAGTGTTGGTTCCAACACTCCCAGGACCTCCCTCTCCGAGAAGACTCGAAAGCGAAGCAAAAGTACGAACGTAAGCCCCCGATCCTAGTTTGTGGCAACGCAGTGTCTGTTCTCTGCCCCCCCCCATGATCTTCCTCTGCTTCCACCCCTCGGCAGCTTTCGGTCCCCCGACGCCTCGCTTATTGGTTGTAAGAGTCAGGGCCCCCCTCTCGTGTCATCTGACGGTGAACCTCCATAGACCTGACACACGTGATCGGCGGGGTGCTTCGTCGTTCTTCTTCTTTCCAGTCGCGAAGCAAGCGTCGCGACCTGCCTCCGTGTTGACCCGTACAGATCGCTTACTGACGTCGTCCACTTCACTCCCCCATTTTTCCCACATCGCTCTCTTCCTCTCCCCCAGCGGTTAAAGCCCACTTCTAACGAAGTTGAACAGCACACCGGCTAATTTTTTTCGACCCTCTTCCCTTTCTTCCCCTCAACTCTCCTCAGCCCTTGCCATATTGTCGTCGTTCATGCGGGTCGAGACCCCGTCCCTGCGACATGGTTCTGCTCTCGAGAGCGGTTGCTCGAACTTCTTCCAAATCGTCGCGTCGGTCTTGTTCCACACAGAGATACGAACGCCGCTCCACCCTCGGCTCCTCCGCGCTTTCGCTTGTCTGCCTGCTCCCCTCTGGCGACGTTTGAGGACGGTTTTTTTTCCTGTGGCGAATGCCCTTTTAGAGGTTCCTGGTAAGTATTCCCCCTTTTTTTTTTTTCCCAAAGTCCCCGTTTTTGTCAGGATGCCTTCAGGCCCAAAACTGTCCTAACGTACTTCTCCTTATCAATACTTCCCCCATTTGACCCTCCCCCCTCCCAGAGGCCCGCCTCCTCCCACTTCTTCTCTTTTCCCGGTGCGCCGTCCGGAGCATTTTAATCGTTCCCCCGCCCTGTTCCTTAGATCGCCGATGACCGAGTCCATTTTTTTTTTTTCTTTTTGCTCTTCCTTTTTTTCTTTTTTGCTCGTTGATGATTTACGCCCCTGGTCGGCTTGAGTTACCCCCATCTTTCCTAGCGGCCTTGCCCCATCCCGTTTTCTCCGTCCCTCATTTATTCCCCCAATAGGTTCTTTAATCGTTAATCCTACAAATCCCGGTGCATCTTCGGCTCGCTTGCACGCGTAAAACGAATAGCCGATAGTTGGTCAATTGTATTTGGTTTGCGACCTAATCCGTCATGGTCTACGGAACCCCCAATTTGGCGCTGGCAAATTCTTACTGCTTTTCAAGGCCGGTGGACTCTTTCCAAGCCCTTCCCCCCTCTTGGTGGCCGGTTCCCACGCCTATGAAAACGCTTCCGCCCGAATTGGGCAGCCGGCTCGCAGCTCTTTAGTCGGCTCCCCCCTGTTTGTCAACGCCTCTTTTTGCGACCTGCCTTCGTTCTTGAATTCCCGGCTTCATACCAACGTTGGTTTGCGACACCCCCAAAATCCTCGTTTGTCGAGCCGCCGACTTTCCGGTCCTTACCCCAATAACCTCGCACCTGCCATTTTAGAGTTAACCCTATTCCTTGCCCGTATCAAGTCCCCTTTTGCCTTGTCTTTTCAGCGTCGACCAGGTGCAGAGTCCGAATAAGGTGGTTTGTTAATTTTTGCCTTTTTCCCCGTCGATTTAGGCTCCCGTGTCCCACGAGGGCCATTCGCGGATGGTCCTGGACACTACCTTCTTTTACGGCGGTCCGCCATGATTGCTAACCCCTCTAACAAGACCCACCGCCCTCCTCCATTTAGTGATACGCTTTGCTTCTTCCTCCTCTGCCTTGTTTAGCTGCAGTTCTCTCCTTCTATACCCGATCAATCAAACGCCCCGCTCTTTCTATTTCTCTAGACCCTATCTTGACCGAAAGTCTATGCGATGCCGCCGTTTGCCGGGCCTGCAATTTACGAGATTCTCGCAGGACATCTCTCCGAGGGTTTCAGCGGTCTCCTGACTTTTGTCTTTTCGATTGTGGACTATCGCGAAGTTTCCGGCTGCCAAGGAGTTTCCCAATTGGACGGCTTGATGTCGCGTTACGTCCGCTTCTTAGAAAAAGTGCCATACGGCGACGCCCTCCGCTACTCTCGTGAAGAATCCCCTTATTCTCCCCCCTTTTCCCTCTTTTTGTTATGTCTAAATTCTTCATTCACTCCGTTGGTCTTTATTTAGATTCGCCGTCGATTAGGGTTCTCTCTTTTTAGTTGTCGTCGCAGTGAATCACAGTTCCAGTGGTAAGAAGAACCTCCCCCTCGAGTATTTCCCCCTCAACCTCCCCATCCGCCCCACAGTGCGACGGATTAGGATCGCGTCGAGTTTTAGGGCTCTATAGAGGAGTCAAGGATCCCCGGCAAGAGGGGACTCTTTAGGCGGTCAGATATTTTAGCGAACTCGACCTAAGCCGGTTTCTCTGTTCAGATAGGTAGAGCATGCGGTTTCACGTCTCCTCCCCTATCCCCCAACCATGAGATATCGCAGTTGCCCTCCCATTTAATGACCCCTTTCCGTACGGATTGTGGTTTGAGGGTGTCGGCGCGCGGTTCCCTCACCGCTGGCCACCTGCCCTCCTATGGAATCAACTCGACCCCCTTCCCGATGACTGATCCTTCAATTAAACACACACCACCTGATTTTTTATTTCCTGCCAACAGCTCCCTGCTTTCGAAACTTGGTTCCCCTCCCTTGCTCTTGTGGTTATTCCATGCACGGTGACGATAGGGAGAAGGTTCAGGTCTGGTTGACGTAAATGCCCCCCCCCCCTGGAAGTGTCCTTATGCGCGGCACCCTCGTTACTGTCCTTTGTTTTCTCCCCACCACTTTTGTTCTTTTCCCCTTGCAACATCTGCCTTTGTCATGGTTAGTTTCGGGTTACCTTCAGGTTTTTCTTTATGACGCCCTCTTTTTCTTCGATGGCGAAGTCCGGATTTTTCATTGGCTGCGAGTGCCCCGATCGTTCGATGCGTTTTGTTCGCAGGGTTATCTGGGGGAGAAGCTCTGGTCAAAGCCATGGTTCTGCCGATAAGTTGACCTTTACGTTTCTTTTCCTTCTCACACCAGCGACACTTTCCCCACCGATGATGATGTTGATTGGTTCGGCATTTTTTTTTACCCGTCGAAGAGAAGATATGCGACTTGCGGTTCCGATGTTGCTCTGACCTACTTTCCTTAACCATTGGATGCGAAATTCCCCCCCCCCTTTGATTTGTTACCAAGTCTTCTCCCCCAGTTATCTTGTGCTACCTTGCCCCGTTTGTTCCTTTTTTTTTTCACCTAAAGTTCCCTTCCTTCGTTTGTTACAATTTTGTTCCACGCCTAACCATTGCGCCTTCCTTGCTGCCCAGATTCTTACATTTAAACCCAGAGTCCAATGCGCCGTTGCTGGCCCTCCCTTTCTCCTCCTGGAGAGGGGACTCCCTTCTCCTTTTCTTCCGTCTTTGCGCCGGCGATTTTATGGGTGAGAACGTCTATGACCTTTATACTTTTTGTCGTCATGCCTATACTGACGCATTTTTCTAAGTTTTTCACCTCGGAAAGGAGCCCTTCTTTTCCAGTTTTTCTCATTTCATGGCAACGTCGAAACCCTTTCCTTTTGTACTTCCGGTTCGTTACGATCGAGACTTCCCCTCGTCGGCCTTTTCTGTATAGGAGTTAGAGAGATTGGAGTGCGTTTCGATTGTGAATCCTCTGCTTAACCCGGCGCTTTGTATTTGTTTTCTCCTCCTTTTGCACTCCAACCCATTGAACGGTTTCTTTTTTTTTTTGCCTTCACCCCTCATATGCGATTTTTCAGATTCATTTTTTTCACATTTCTTATGGCGATAAGGGCCCACGCTGGGCTTGCGCGGCGCCCTTCTCCTTTTTTTGCGGAGCGGCGCATCGTGTCGAAGTGGTTCTCCTTTTTTTGTCCCCTCCCCGATGGTCGGAACTTTCTGCTTGTACGCTCCTTGCATTGACTTTTCGTTTGAGCCCCCCTTCTTCGTGCGAGCTTGCTGATTTCTCATTTCTATTTTTTTTTTAAAGATTTTGACCGCGAGATCGAGCTTTGTATTTCTTTTTCTGCCGGAAAGTGCCCGCTTCCGGCCTGCGCTGAAATCCTCCGGTCCCCCTCAGGCTGTTTCTCCCCCCCCAACACTAAACTTGTCTAATTGGTGACGCCCTAATTTAAGGTGTTTTTCCTTCAAAATTTTTTTTCGGCGTTTCCAACTAATCGGCTCGCGGGCGTAAGTATACTCCCTTTGTTTTCTTCCCCTTTCCCCTTTCCCCCTTGTGCCTTCCTTTATGATTTGCTTTCAATTGCTGTTCAAGCTCTCGGTCGGTCGCACCTCTCCTTCCCCTCTTAAACGAGGGAAGGGTTTCCGCCATTCCCCCAAATGGAGAGTGGTTTCCCTTTTTAACGGACTTTCCCCTCATCCCTTATAAACCCTCCATCACTCGGCTATTAGTGTGGTCCCATGCTTTTTTAGGAATCCTTGAGCCGCGAACGAGCTGAGCGAGGTCTTTCGGTCGCCCTCCCTCTTTCGAATCCTCCCTCCCTTTGACCCCGTACAACCGCGGGACTTCGTTAGCCATGTCTCAACAGTAGTTGCATTTTTTTTTCATACCTTTCGAGATCAGGGCGGGCGATTCGGTGTGCTTTTCTTTTCGCTTTCATATTCGCTTCCTTCCTCATATCAGCCTATTCGTTTCCAGTTTCCGGCCCGGTCCTTCTCTGTGTCACTCCCGGCCCAGGAACCTTGTGATCTTACCCGTCACATCTTGGCGTGTCAATTTGCAGCTCTTCCCCCCAAAGTGGCCTTTCCGCCCGTCCTCTGCTCAAAGTCGATCCGCGTTTTTTCTACTCACTCCAGGATAACTACCTGTACCGCCGCTTACACTTTGACCTCAAACGGCCCGATCTTCCCTTTGGGTCGCCTTGCCCTCCGATCCTCGAGCAAGCGGGCCGCGGTGCTTTTTCCCGTCAAGATCCTTTTCCAGGCCATGGTTAGGAGCGCTGGGTTCAATCTGGTTTCCCGCCAGATCCTTGACCGTCCCCCTTTTCTTTGTACGTTCAACGCTGTTTCTGGTACCCCTGCCTTTTACAAGAGCCAACAACCTCCGAAGACTATCTGATCATCTGGTCGTCCCCCCTTTTATCCTCGGTCTGGTATCGAGATCGTGTCCGAGTATCGCCGGCATTGGCTCTTTCTAGGAGCTTCTTCTCTTTTCTGTCCTATGTGAGCCATTCCGTGTCAAGGTAGGATCGTTTTCTTCTTCTTCCTTCTGCTCTCTTTCCTCCTACTTTTTTTCTTCTAGATCCGCTTCCTCCCGAGCCTTTTCTATCGAATGACCCCTGAGGCTCCTCCGTCTCCAGTCAGAATATCCCGAGTTACTTTTAAAGGTCCCTTTCCTTCACTCCGCTGCCTCTTCTCTCTTTCCCCGTCTCTCGTTCGCACGCTGTACTCTGATATTTTGCTGTAGCTGTTTCGGGGTGAAGAAAGCGTTGCGTTAAACTCCCCCCCTTTTACATTGGGGCTTCTTGTTGCGTGACACAATCTCACAGCGGCTCCCTCCCCTCCGATGGCAGTTCGGGGGTGGGGTGTTTTCTTTCTCAACGGCTGCCCCGTTCTGTTGCTGATAGGGTTTTCTTGCCGGCCGCCAACGCTTTTTTTCAATTCCTCTTCGTCTCTTTTCCCGGCGTGACCCAGCCGATACTTATTCTTGACCGGAGTAGCGCTTTGGAACGTATCTCTTTCATGACCCTGCTTCGATCAGTTTTTTAGTCCCTTTTTTGTGCCGTCGCCTTTCCTATAAGCCAGACCTTTTTTTTCCGTACTTTTCCCGTTGCGTTGGTCCCCCCGCTTACGTCCCGGTCGAGATAGGGTGGAGCTCGTCAGCGGTTTTTGACCGTGTGTCTTTTCCACTTTCTACTCCGTCGCCCGCCCGTGGATCAGCTCCGGTTCGTCAAACAATAGATGCAATGATTGAATTCCTTCCCCTCCTCAAGGAGCGAGGGGTATCGGTCCCCCAATGTAGGGTGGAGGTCTCGTTCGCAACCGCGAAACACTCGCTCTATCTCGTTCGCTTATGGCATTTTCCTCCCTTCCGGGTACCCTCCACAAACCTCCTTTCATTTTGTCCGTGAATAACGATTAATGGAACATTCCGCCTTGACAACCTAAGACAATGTCCAATTTTTTTGCTTGCGTTCGACCAAGTACATGTGGCATCTTTCGTGGGTACCCTCCTCCTCTTGGACCGATTCACCCGCCCGCTCCAGCTGACGCGCCGTGCTGGCACCTCATCACTGTTCCTCAAATCGCTTCGACCTAAAGCGCCCCTCCATTTTTTAAGATTGAGTGCGCGAGCCTAGATTGGGGGAAACGTCAGCTTTTTGTAGTTTCACCACTCTTTTTTCTTCCGCTTCGGTTTGACCCCCCCCACTTCGGCGCTTCGTTTTGGTACCGCCCTTGCTTAGGAAATTTCTTCAGCGTCATTTTTATTTTTCTCTAGTCACACCTCCTAAGACGCCTTGCGCGATCTGTTTTGTTCTCTCTTCCCGTGTCCGGATTATGAAAACTAGCCTCAGTCACGCCGTGAGCTTGTTGTCCACGCAGTCGTCACGCCCCTGACTTCCGTACAAATGCCGGCCACTCGGGGTCCCGCCCAGAGAAGGACTCGTACCCCCTCGGTCCCTTTTCAATAACGCTTCCTCGCCCCCTCTCCCAACACCCGGCTAATGCTCCGATCCGGCAGCGTACCCATTACCCCACTGGCGCATAGAAATTGCCCATCAATATTTTTCGCGGTCTCAGGGCGGATCGATTGACCCACCTTCTTATCCCATTATTTCGCGCGTCCCTCTTTGAAGTTCCGGAAAGGGGTGACTTTCCGATCGACGTCCCACCTCGCGAAGAACGCGAATTCTCCGCTTATCATTCCCCCCCTTGGTTTTTTCAGTTTTTTTGCTTCTCTTGCCAGCATGTGCTCCGTGCGGGAGGGCGCCATGTCACCTAGAGCACCGTCCTGCGATCTCATTCCCAGTAACTCGGTGCGTAAGGATGCTTGAGCCCACATGATCAACTAAGATTCTTCCTTTCGTCCTCCCCTTCATCAAACGAGATGTCCCCCCGTACTTTTAACCTCTTTTCCCCTTGAGCATCAATTCCCCCAAGTCCCATTTCGTTTAAGATTTCCCGATTCGGCAGGGTCCTTGATTGCCCCCTACGTGCTCCTTTGTAAGAGGTTTCTTTACGCACGGCGGCATGGTGCCACCTCGCTTCTGAGCGTTTCTTGGCTATCCCCATCAGTTGTAATGGGCTCACTTTCGGGCCCCAATTTATTTGAGGTCAGCATCGAACCCCTGGAATCATCTTATACTTCCTCTCTCCGACAATGAAGAACGAATAGCATCTGATCATTTTGTCGGCGTTTGTTGCGAGTCCCCGCCTCGAGATGTTCTGAGAAAGACTTTTTCGTGGACCATTCCTCCATCTTCACGATTCCGATTGCTCTTTTTTGAGACAACTATCCGCTGTTTCGTACTTGTCACAAATCGTCTCCCACCCCTCTGTCCCCCGACGACTAAGGCCATGTCGACTGGTTTTTTCTGTCAGCTCCCTTAGCCCTTCTTCACGGTAAACGCCTGCGGCCATGCCCCCGGAGTTACCCTCTCGATGCGAACGTTTTTTGGACCCCAGGACCGGCCGCGTTGGCGTCCTAATTCCCCGACTTTTCCGGATATACCACAGATCCCCGGCAGCTTCGAACTACTCGTCCTTCTTGCCCTGATATCAACCCGCATTGCGGCCAAGTTTTCGTTTTTGTTGGCCTGTCAGCAGGTGGTGGTTTGTTTTAATGCAGCCTCCGGCATCTGGGAGGAGAGTTTTTGAATCCCGTCTGGTCGAGGGACTTCGTATTCTTCTCCCCGCTGCGTTTTTCCACGATGACCGCCGGACATTTGTGCCGTGACACCGCTGGTGGGCTTCTCTGAGCATTTTTTTCTTCTTCGTGCTCGACTGTTCTCCTACACGATTATCACATGACCCCGCCAACCGGAGGGTGTCGCGGCGCCCTATATGACCCCCTCCTCTTTCGGATTTTCAGATTCCGCGCCTTGGCGTTGCCCTTTACCAGCAGCCGCGATGAGCGTTCGACGAGTCTGCACCCTCTTTCCAGCGTCGCAATGCTGGTCGGGTTGGGTTTTTCATATGCGAGTTGCGTGACGTGACAGGGACCCATTCCACCCGGTTTTTTGATGTCTTTTTGCGCGCTAAGCTCCACGGCCTATCTCGACCTGCTTCTCCCTACATCCCCGTTTAATGACGACACAGCTTTCCTCAGACGTTTGTTGCGAGCTATTTGGGGCATGGCACTCCTTTCTTAGCTTTTATTTTTTCCGAGATAGTTTCGTGGTCTGCAGGCCTCCTCCTAGGGCGAGCCCCGCTATTCACCCCGTTACCCCCAATGGGACGTCCTTTTTTTTTTTTTGCCTTTCCCCGCCAACTCGCGAATTGTCCAACCCTCCAAGTCACTACAGAGCCTTTTGTGCCCGAGTTCCTTCGCTCGTCGTCGCGTTCGAGGGCGTATCTTGCTTCGGTAGCCTTCCTTCACAAGGCCTTCATCCCCCTTTATCCTTTGCGGCATATATCGGCTTTCAATCTCACGCAGGCCGGGTGCAGGGTTGTTTCAGAATCGTGTGTAGATCCCTTTTGATCTCCCTCCATGCCCCAATTGCTTGGAGAGACTTCCACTCGTACTGCAATGTCGTATGGCCGTGCGGTGTCTTTGAGCGACTTTTTTTTACTTACCTTTCCTTCTTCCCCCCCCGAAAAGTCTGGAATTCACTTCACTTCTCCTCTCTGACTCTCTTATAACATAAAAACAACCCCCCCTTCTCTGACATTCCTAACACTTCCCCCCGGACGGCAACTTGTGGACTGTCTCTTGCTGGTTGACCGGGACCTATGATTTTTGAACTCTCGGGAGACGGCCTGCTAGGGGTAAATCCGTACCTTTTTCCTTTATTGCGGCAACTCCTGTCATGGGTTTTCAAACCACCGTTTTCCGATCGCCCCTGTGGATTCCTTCTCCGTGTGGTCCCCTTTCCGCCTCTCCTTGGTCCGGCCACCTTTTCCCTGAAGACGCAAGCTCGAGTCGCTGGCCCATTAGTCGGCGTTTACGTTGTGGGCCCGTTTCCGATCTTTGGAACACCTGCAACCCCTTCGCTGCGTTTTTTTTTTCTCCCAGCGGTCCCCTAATGGGGCGGTTCATTTGACCTTCGGTACACGCCATGGTTTTTCTCCTTACCTTTTCCTCTCGTTGGAGACACCACCGACGTACACCATGACCTGATTTTGCTTCTTCATGCTCTCTTTTACTGGCTTCACCTGCGCCGGAGTCGTCGACTCTGATTCCGCCTTTCCAGGAGATGCTCCCTCTTTGACCTTACTATTTTTCCGTACTTTCCCCTTTCAGTACAAAAACGTTCTGTTATCGCCAGTCCGCGCCTCTCCCGCATTTTGCTGCTTCGTCCCCTTGCGACTCGCGTAACTCTCCCGCGTCAAAGCGATCCGTTCTTTCCGCTACTTACCCTTGACAAGTAGTCCTCATGGACTTAGTTTACACCTCCCTTTTACCCCCCCCCTTTCCCCCCATAATTCGGCGCAACGTCCCTCTGTCAGATTTTCTAGGCGGGTTATCTTTTTCTGATATGTCACGTGGCGTACCTTGCCATGTGGCCTCCCTACCCCTGTAAATTTTTTAGCATCCTTACGCACGGGACCCCCCTTGACTGTAAAAGAGGATTTTTTCCTCGCCGGTGCCGTGTGTCTTATTTACTGTCCCCCCCTTCGAACGACTTAAACGTCGTCACATTTGTCTGCGGTTGCAGTACAGACAAGCCTTGGAAGCGCGCGGAATTGAGCGGCGTTTTTCTTCTTTATTTTTTTAGATTTTGAACCTACGAGCGTTCAGATTTTTTTAGTGTCAGGACTATCACTTCTTTTTCCCCTCGGATGGCCTTAGACATGCCGCTGGTACCCTCCCTCAAGTGAATTTCTCCCCCCGCCCCAATATTAATGGAACTCTTATGGCTCTTGGGTCTGGCCCCTTCGTTGATAAGGCTCATTGAGCCTTTGGGTGGAGCGTCCTGCGCTCGTCTTCTTTTTTAATTTGCAAAGCTTGGGCATATTTTCTCTGCAATGTCTTGGTCCCCTTTTTCTTTCTTTCACGATAGGCGGCGTGCCGCTGTCCGGTTTTTCGCTTTTGCGATGGCCGCTTTTTTCCATACAGCCGAACCCTGAAGATGCTCCCCAGATCTCTCCGGGGTGGTTTTCTGCTTCACGTTGATTTCGATTAATCTTACATCAGCCGTAATCCAGCTACGGGTTCGTCCAAAAAGTAAAATTCCTCAGTTTGGTGCTAAGAGCCACCTCGTCCGGACGCGCCCCACTTCACTGCTTCTTTTTGCCAATCCCTCGGCTCGAGTTGTCGTTCCCTTACTCGACTTCTTTCTTTCTCTTTCAGTTCCCCCATTTAGGCGGAAGTGATGCGTGTTTCCCAACTGAAGGTCTCTCTAGGGCGGTATCTCGGTAAAAGCGTTCTCCAGGCCCCCCCCCCGATACCACGATTGCACCGGTTCTCTTCTCCCCTTCCCCCCAAAAATGGAAATTGTCTTATGTTTCCCCGGCCTTAACGGATCTATTTTACCCACCGGCATTCCCTTCACTGACACCCTCAATATGGATTTTTGTTTTGAGGTGTGAACTGCCTGTTTTTTAGTGCGGGGCGTGCCCTCCCCCCGCTACGAGACGATAGATTATTTCCCTTTCTGGTTTGCTAACGCTCTGACCCAATCCGACCCTGGACCGATTCCAACACGATTGTTTCGCATGACAGGAAACGTTCGGTATCTCTTCGGGGGGACATTCGGCTGCTAGCCCCGGGCGTGGCTCGTGCTGCCCGTCTTTGTCCTTCTTTCCCGCTCTATTCCGTGTCCTTCCTTCCTGATCTGGAATCCGTTCTCTCCCCTCCCTCCGGCCAATTCCCCCCTTTTTTGGTTTCACCATCCAACGTCCGACCATTCACTTTGTAACCTTCCTTTCCTGGTTGTCACCTGAAGCAGACGGCACCCAACCAAGTGACGAGGGACAGCAAGGATCTTGTCTTCCCTCACATGGCCTTTCCTCGTCACCATAGAACTTCCGATATCCAGGCTCTCTCGCCGGTCGGCCCCCCTTGATACACGTATGAAGTACCTAACTACTTGCCTCCGAGTTCCTACGCCCTTTTTGACGCGAATGCCGCGAGAAGCAACCTGTCGGTGACGTCCGTCTGAGTTCCCCCCCCCTTCCTCTGGCGCGGCGCTTATGGTGTTTTTGCTCTGTTCAGTCACCCTCGACCGCCTCCCAACTTTGTTTTGATTTTTGGTCAGTTGACGCAACGCGTCTTTTTTCCTGAGACAAAACTCTTTCCCTAGACTTCGAGTAAAGCGTGCCAAAACCCCGGTCAGCGCGGAGCGTTTGATACGAGATTTTTTTACTCTTGAATTCCTCGCCGCTCCTTTGGCAATCTCTTACTTTGCTTTTCGGAGGTTCTCATCAATGCGGTAAATTGGCTCTGATGAGTTTCAGTCAGCGTCT
>Ga0179593_1328422_pt1 | contig 12617 bp, 15 predicted proteins | sample CZODoug2_1_08_16_FD_185931 | JGI IMG/M metagenome (GOLD analysis project Ga0179593, IMG submission 185931) | Vadose zone soil fungal communities from Angelo Coast Range Reserve, California, USA - CZODoug2_1_08_16fungal (PacBio error correction) | ecosystem: Environmental > Terrestrial > Soil >... | reverse complement strand
GGGTTAAATCCCTTCTTCTAGAAATCCCCGGCGGTCCGGCCGAACTGACCAATGTCATCCCTTCCTGCGATATGCCGTTCCTCCCCTCTTCTCCCCCCTTCCGCTTCAATCATTGGAGGATTCAATTTTATGCTGAGGTTTTTGCATCCCCTCCTTCCGCGCCGCGGCGGCGAGCCGCAGGATCGCTGCATCGGTCCCCTCCTGGCATAGGCACGCCGGAAGAGCTTGCGTTCGAATTCGAACTTTATTCTCCTCGCCTTGACGTGTTTCATCCAAGTCTAGCGTTCGCGTTTCGAGGTTCCCCCTCCCTCCTTATATTCATTCTCGGATGCGTTCTATTTTCCAAATCGAACTCGCGAGACACTCTTTCCCCTTAATATTGGGCGTCTTTTCCCTAGTCTCCTTCTGCCCCAGATGGGCTTTGTTTTCTGGTAGCTATTCTGACCGCGGTCCCTCTCTTTCCTTTTCGTCCAGCGCGAGAGATTTTGCCTCCCTCCCCGTCGGTGTTGTACCGCGGAGGAGACCGGAAGTCAATGCTACCCCTTTTTTCTTATCTTTGACTGCTTACGGCCTTTGGCCTGCCTCACTCCCTCTTTTTCCACTTATTAGGTCTCGCTCCAGTCGTTTTTCCCTGCTGGAGATTGCTCGCTGTTGACCAATCTCGAGTGATGTCATCGGTTCCTCTCTCTACTTCTACGAACTCCGCTCTTTTGCCAGGTTTTCGCGCTTTTCGCACAGATTTCTCTTCCCTTGCCTCTGTGGGGTGATGAGTTATGCGGGTGCAGAAGCCGCGGATTCATCGAGGCCGAGTGTCTTCTGGAGGCATTTACTCTTCCTCCGGGGTAATGGCAGGATTGGCACTATATTTTCCTTCTTCCCTCTTCCGTATGATTCCATCGAAACGATCCTTCAGTTTTCCCTACGAAGACGGCAAATTGTGCTAGCCTCCCTTCCGAGGGCGCAGAGCATTCCCTCTCTTCCTCGGTGAGTCTTGATTTCTTCGGCTCCTTTTTGGACTCCCTTCTTCTCCTTCCCTTAAGGAAGGCATAAACCCTTTGCTCCCCGCTTTCACTCCTGGGGAAAAAAAAAACAGTGCATCACCTTGGGCGAGTAGACCGGCCCCCTTATTTTCTACGGCTTCCCTGTTTAATTTTTTTTTTTTCGGTCTGAACAGTTCTTTTCCCTCTTTATCCTTTTTACCGCGGTAGATCGGTCGACGTGCGGCCTTCCGTTCCAGATCCCTCAGATATCGGTTTCCCGCGTTTTTTTGGCTGATGCCCTGACGACGATTGCTTACTTCCCATTCCCCTTCTCCCTCTTTTCTTCGCAATTTTCGAAGCTGAAGGAGCGCTTCTGTCCCATGCTGCGCGTGATTGCGAGGGAGTTTGGGCGCGAAACCTGTATCCTCCTTTTCTTCCCGGTCCCATCCAGACTGTTTTTCCACCCCTCTGCTCTCCTTTTCGGTGCGTCAGGGGTCTTACCCATGTCGTTAGCAATTTCGGATCGAAGCGGATGCCGCCAAGTTGTTCCCCCCCTTGTCCCAATGCTTCTCCTGTGAAATGTACCCCCGGGTCCCGAGTGCGGCATTGAGCCGTCTAAGTGGACGCGTCTAAGTATACCTTCTTTCCCCTCTTGACGGAGTCTTTACCTTTGATTTCCTTCCCCGCTGAACCTGAGCGTCGAACCTCTTTCACACTTTCACCTACGCAAGGGTGTAGGTGATGGGACGAGGAGCGCTGACTTCCCCGATCCCCACCCCCTTTTTAGTGATTCATAGCGACACGATACTCCCCCCTTTTTGCGTGGTGCAGCCCTCCGATTACTACTTGGGTCTCGTCTGGGAACTCGATGGCCTTTCATGCTTTGGTTTCTCCTCGAGCTTCTTTTTTTCGCGTTATGGTTCTTTACGCGGGCTCCCCTTTTTCTGCTTCCCTTTAAAGGTTTCCCCTGATTGTGGCGCACATCACCGACGCCTCCCTCCTTCCGCCTTGATAATCTGTCCACTAGTTGACGGATTCAAGGTCCCGCTACTCTTCTTCCCGTTCGCAGTTCTGTGCCCAAAGAGTTTTCCAATGTTTATCCATCCGCCCGAACCATGCTTACCAACGAGCCCGATTTTATCTTCAATAGTGGACCTCCTTCTTTTGACCTTCCCCGGACTTTTTTTTTCCGTGTTGATTGGGGCGTGACCCGCGGGTTTGCGCAACGTAGGAAGGGGGACCGCGAATACATCGATTTTTCCTCCTTTTTTTTAAGTTTTGCTTCTTTGCGTCACCCAACCTCTCTCCCCTTTTCAAAACTATCCTTGTTAACGTTCATGGAATCGAAAATGGGTGTTCTTGATGATGTACCTATCTTTCGGTAAGCCTCTCCCCCCCACTCCTTTCTAAGCTGTCTAATCTTACTGCGACTCGCTGTTTCGAGGGGAATGGAACTCTCCACCGAATTTTGATCTTCTCCGGCAGTGCGCAACCCCAACGTGCGCTCTTGTATATCCCTCTCTGTCTTTTCATCATTCATAGTGCGCAGCGCGAATCGACTCCTATGCTACCTGTAGGAACACCCTCTTCTCCCTTTCTGTCCCAATGGCGTTGAGCCCGACTTTTTTCTGGCGTACGTTTCGACGGCGCGATCGGCGATTTTCTTTTTCTCCGGCGTCTTGCCGACCTCCCACCGGCCTTCACTCCTTTCCCCCCTTTTGTGTTTTCACGGCTTCTTTCCCAATTATGCGATGAGGCTCCTCGTGGGTTTCGAGCATTCGTCGCGTCTTGAACCTTCCCTTCTTTTTCCCTTGCTATTGAACAGCTTTGCTTCGTCCCTCCCCGGCATTGGGGAAGCTGCTCGTCGAGAACTCGTCGATATCACTGCGCCCGGATCTCTTTCTTTTTTTTCCCCCTTTCTCTCTCTTTCTCCTTTTAGAGTATACCCCCCCTCAGGTTTTCCCGTTTTTTCGCAGTGCTGCTCTCCCCCTCTCTCCTTCCGACGATCAGCCTTCAACGTTTGGTCTCGATAGGTTTTCGCATACTCTATTGCGTTCCGCCCCCTTTTTTTTTTTTGCAATCTTCGATAGGGTGAATCGAACGAGCACGCAATCCACCGGCTTCCTCTCGCCTAGATTGAAATAAAGCAGCCAACCCTTCCTTTGCAGCTTGATTGTTGAATACTCTTCATCCCTCGCGTCTTCTCTTCCGCGCCGTCTGTCCGTAGACCCCTATATCCTGCAAGTCAGCCGGTCGCCTCTTTGGTTCAGATGGGAGCCGCTTTTTTTTTTTGGTTTTGTTTCCACAATGATTCCCACTCTTTTGGTCGATCGCCGTTCGCACGCTTTTCTGCTTGACGAGATTGTACTAAAATCGTTTTTTTCCCCCTTGTGCGCACGCGAAGTGCCTTCTTTCATTGCTTTTTTCTTTCCCTTTCTCCCCCCCACAGGCTGTCGTTTTTCTTCTTGAAACATTGCGATCCTTTTTCGCAGAGTTTATCTGCGTCCCCCCCTATTCAAGCGGCTTGATCTCTCCCCCCCATGACCACCTCGATTTCGAGTTAATACGTCCACATCGTCCGTTCCCTTTTTTCCTGCGCTAGTCGAAAGGTTTATCCCACGCGTTTTTTTCTGATGACGGAAAAGGCCCCTCTCGTCGTCCACCCCCGTGCAAGGGTGGTTTTGTCCGCCCGGTTGCTTTTCCCTCTCCCCCCTCCCCACGGCGGCACGGAGTGTCGACATTCCCACCGGATGTGAGCTCCCCCGATGGGCATCCCCGTATCCCTCTCGGAGCCGTTTTTGTTAGCATGGCGTTTTGTTTTTCTTTGAGCTCCTTGCACCAGCCGTCGGCAGCCCGACTGCTTATGTGCAGCAGCGATCTCTCTTTTGACCATTTTCCCATTCCGCCTAATCCCTAGGAAGGCTTCATCGTCTTGTCTCTTCGGTGATGTTCCCCAATTCTGTACGATTTCGATGAACAGGATTCGCGCTTTTTCCCCCCCCTGTGCCGACTCTTAATGTCTTAGCATGTCCCCCTCCCTGCTGAATTCCTTGGGCACATAGAGTTCCCATCGAGCCTACCCTAGTAATGAGAGGTCTTTCCCCCCCAGACCCATCTCTGGTTTTACGACCTTTGTATTCTTCTTCTGGTCTGGGCGTGAAGCTTTTTTCAGCATTCCTTGGTCCCCCAAAACAGAGGCCCCAGCGGAGTTGCCATTTGCGTGGATGAGCAAGCTTTTCGCGCCCTGTCTCCGATGTGCGATAGCAATTGGAACATAATGCTTAGTCTCCCGCTCCTCCTACCCGATCCGTTACTTATAGATGACGTCTCATTTTGCCTTTTCATCCCTGGCAGTTGAGCCCTGGTGACAATTTTCCCGGGCGCAACGGCGACGTCGTTGTTCCCCCTTTTTTCCCCCCTTTTCAGAGACCTTTCTCCCTAATATTGCGACGACGACTGTAATACGATCGGGTCAGCACCTCCTTCTTTTTTTTTCCCCGCCTCCGGGGTTCTTTAGTTTGCCAATCTTCTTCGTATTCAAGCCCCTTTTCCCCCATCTTTCGCGCGCTCCAGACTCCCTCCCGAATCACCCGCCTTGACGCTCATTGATTAGGCTTCTTGCTTTTCGAGCTGTCCCCCTCTTGGCGCCATCTTCCCCTTTTCTTTACCTCACTCGACGAGATATCGCCGTTGCGGAACGGCATGTTTCTCGCACGTCGACTTCCCAAGATCGACAGGCGCGGAGCTATCAACTCGCCGACCGGTTTATTGTTTGCCGATGGAATTCGTTCCTTCCCACTCCAATTCTTTGCCCGCGTTAGCGCACTCGGCGTTTTCGGGGCCCGCAAAACGAATTGCTGCACTTTTCCTTTCCTTTCTTTCTCCATCGTTGAACCCCTCGAATTGCCTACATTCTCCCTTTTTTTCCTCTCCCCGCCTGAAGGACAATCGGGTCCAGTCCCTCGGCTCCCCAGACTTTTTTCGAAATGAGCCCCTTTTTCTTCTTCCTTTTGAATTATGTCCGCAAGCCACCTTCTCTTTCTTTCGCGCGCCCTAAAACCTTTTTCCGAATTCTGCCTGAACGTTTACGGCCGATCGTTAGGCAAGTATAGGTCCCCGACGTGCCCCCCCCCCGTCCCGGCTTTGGTACGCGGTCCGTGCAATCTAACCTTCTTCTTCTTTCCGGCCGGGCACTTGATCGTGATCTGTGCGCCGCGGGCCAGCGATGAGTGGCAAGCGCTGCGTTTCTCTTCTCTTTTTACTCGTATCGAATGGCTCTAACGATTTCCTCCTCCTTCTCTTTCTCTATACATGATCGTCCCTGGGCCACGAGTTGGACGAGACCGAAGACAGTCGACATTGCGTTTCAAGCTCATTTCCTTTCTTCTTGTCCCTCACTCCCTGTCGCGAGGTTCGTCCGGGTTCCTATTTACAAAGGACGTGTAGCGCGCGAGTGCGCATGTTTTGCTGGAAGAAGATGGAAGACGATCGCCGCATGCCACGTCGTTGAAGTGTCTCTTCTTTTTCCCCCGAACCACACGCCCATCTTGCGTCCCCCTTCAAGCAAGAGGTTTTCTGATTTTTACCACTTCACTCTGTGCGCGCTGGAGGTTATGTCCCCGCTAGTTATTTTTTTATTGTCCCGATCAAATTCCCCGAGTACCTCGCGCCGGCGCTCGCATGGAGAGCAACGAAGCTTGGCTACTGGCCCCCCCCCCCCCCCCAGTGAGGAACGGTCGCGCAGCTGTTGCTCTTACGTCTTTCTTTTTCGGGACCATGCAGACCTCACCGCCTGGCTCTCCCGCGCGCTCCGAGTCGGTGCTGCGAGGAGACGATTTTCGGCGGAATCGTTCCTCTCGTTTCGCCTCCTCCGGAATACGTGATAGGATGTAGAGTTTGTTTGTCTGCATCACTTCTTCGTCTTTTAGGCCTAGAAGTTTTCTCGCATGTATTCCTCAACCTTTTCTCCTAAGCGGTTGTTTGTTGTCTCTCTCCCTCACAGAGGATTTTTCAGTCTTTCCGCCAACTGACCAATGAATAACTGATGGATTTTTCCGATTCTCAAGTCCGGCTTCTTCTTTGGTGCGACGCTCGGCAGGGGTCCCTGAAAATCGTCTTTTACTAGTTCGAACGCACTAACTTCTTCTCCCTTTTGAGCCCCCCATGCATTAGTGCTTTCACCACTCTCCTTCCCTCGTTTGCTCAATAGCTGACTTTCTCTTGCGCGACTTATTCGCCGCTCCGGAGCCGTCGGCGTGCTCATCCAACCGCGGTCGCTGACTTCTCCTCGCCGGCTGATATTTTCATGCGGGAGTTTTAGCGTCACTCGACATTACCCATGCGCGAGTCGTAATCGTGTCGGGTCATCGATGCCAGTTCGCTCTCACCAGCCAAGAGGGATCGATCTTTGGAGCGTTCTTCCAGAGGTTAGCGGTTTTAAGACAGCCTGCGTCGCATTCTCTCTCGCTCGCTACCCCTAATTGTACCGCTCCTCCCGGAGTACAGGACAGGCCACATCGCTTCTATTTTTTAGATCTTTCCCCTCCTCCTTTCCGCAGTGTTTTCCAAGCCTTTCCCAGGATACGTACTAGGTCCATTCTTTTTGGCAGGGATGGCTCGTTAACCTGCGCCAATATCGACGATCGGAGGCATTACAGCCCTTTTCCCTTCCCGCTAATTTTTTAAATTTCCTTCCACCGGGCGCCCGCGCCGGCTTCTCTAAGGATATCATACAGTGCCCCATCACGGTGTGTGCAGTCGACAGAGTCTTGAGTGCCTCTAGCTCCCCTCTCATAGTGTGTGTTTCTGTGACCATCTCTCTTCCTCGTCATTTGCTTGACCGCGATGCCTGCGAGCACTAGTTTGTTCAGGGACGTAAACGGCACCCGATATGCCCGGTGCTGTTTCATCTCCCTCCCCCCTACGCCGGTCCGAATCTTTCCTTGTTCGAAACACCTATCTTTTGTGAGTCGATGGTAGTGATGCTCCTTTTTTCTTTCTTCCCCCGATGTGCGGACTCGGACTGAACTTGTTTGCTGGATCCCTGACGGTTACAGAGGCCGGCAAGATACATGAAAGTCGTTTAAGCGTCGAATCGGAAAGCTCGTCCCGCAGATACGATCTACCCCTTAACGGCGACAACATAAAACGTGGGCGAGTAGTGGTGAAATCTCTGAGTCTCGAAGAACAGGTTGAGTCATTTGGCCTTCAGGCCTCATAACTCCCCAATGGCAGCCTGCGGTAGAGAGGCCCAGATCTAAATTTAAGGGGGAGCTTGCCAGCAGGAAAATCGGGAATGAACGAAGTGGGTCATATGAGGAAAAGAGGGGAACCCCCTGCCTTGATCTGAAGTGAAGTCGTGACGTGCGGCGGAGAACATTAACTTGGCCCCCACACGCCCGGAAGATACAGCCTGCGACACCGCGTGCCGGAATGATGTGTATAGTCGTAAAATCTGTGCGGAGAAGCCCGTTCCTCTTCCTTAAAATTGTACCCTGGTAACGCGACGAGTTACATCCGCTGGACCGAGCTCATGTTTAAAACGAGGCCCTTTGCGTTCGGCGCGCGTCAAGCAAGGATGCGCGAATGAGAGCGCTTGGCGCACCGTAATACGCTCGTGTATATCAGGCGAGGAGCGGGAATCGTATAGGGGGATGACAGAGCGGGCGACGACCCGATTTTGACGCTTCTCCAAGTGGTGCAGGACCAAGCCGTTAGGCCGTCTATTCGAAAGAACTGCTGAGCCCCCCTTCACCTTGCAGCACACCCAACCCGGTTTGAAAGAGGTCGGATTGACCCATTCGTCGTTGCCAACTTGATTAAGGCGCCCGTATCTCCCTCTCCCTATCTTCTGATCAAAACAGTTCCTCCGACCTGTGAGAACATTAACCAGGGGATCCCCTGGTCGGCATTGCTTTCGTATCACCGTGATGCTCACGATATATGCTCTCCCTATAGTATTTTTCAGTGCGATTCTGACCCCTATAACCAGCCAAACTTCCCCTTTCAATTAGCACATCATGAGTTTACCTCGCCACTGCTGGTACCCAAGCACTCCCTTACCTTGGTTCCTTGCTTTATATTCATCTCGGCGGTTTGACTTTTCCCCGTCCCGATCCCCCACCACGACCGTTGATGCCACTTCCCTCAGTCCGTTGAACTCGTGTGTCCCCGGTGCGCCGGCGCGCACCCGACTGATGGAGCTACTCTGCATGTAGACAAACTACCTGGCCCCCACATCCTGTGTTCTGGGTTTCTCGGAGAGCTCCCTTCCCTTGTTATTTTGATTCTTCCCCCTTTTTCTTTTGCCCCACGACGATGGAAGTCCCTATTCGACAATACCGTCATTGGGTGCCACTAAAACCGATCGCGAAGGACCCGTCTTCACGCCTAATTCATCAAAGGTTACCCCCTGAAGAGGTCTCATACCTGCCTTTTTTTTTCTGCTGCCGGCTTAAGCAGTTTGGGTTTCTCAGATCTGGTGACAATGCAAGTCACTTCCCGACCCACCATGCTATCACCCCATCATCCCCCTGACTCTTTTGGTGGCCCTCATCCTTCGCTCAACGTTACGGCTTCTTCCCCCATGTGGATGGACGGGGGATTTTATTACCGCTCTGCCGCCGCACACGTAGCCCATTTTGTACGGCACCTACCGACTCCCCTGATGCCGTTCCTAGACGTCCCTCCCTTTCTCGATTCGTCCTCTGACCCTCCCCCCGAGCTGTTTAATCAAACGTTCACTGTTCCGGTGTTCCGGCGCCTTTGACCTTCGACAATCGGACTACGGTTCCATAAATCCGTGATTTCCACTCGCTCGTTGGTCCGTTTCTTTCGTCTAGCAGCGCCTTCTAACTGCGCGACTTTCCGTGTCTCTGCGCTAAGGACCGGGATTCAGCACGCAAGCGTTCTGTTCCCCCCTTACCGCTTTCTTTTCGCCTATTATTCTCGATTTCCTTCCCCCCCCCCCACACACGTGCGCAGCGGCGTGACCATCAATGAGATCCCATGTTCTGCCGGCACCGCTGCCCCCCTCATCTGCCCCCCTCCCGCCTTTTTTCTTTCTGATTTGATTTTGATAATCCTGCTTCTTGCTGATCGCGGATCTGCTCGCCGCTTGCGATTTGATGACGGCGGATTTATCGAAGAACAGACACTGCACGTCGTTTACCCCTAACTTGGGTTGCTTTCTTTCGTTATTTCATAACTCTCTCAGGGAAGGGTCCGGTTATGTGTTTCGGTGCGTCGTGGAATCAGTCTTGCACCCGATCAGCGTCGCTGTTCCACGGTTGTTAGCGGCGAAAAATACGCGTCTACCCCTCCCTTCTTTTAACCCCCAAGGCCCCTATTGAAGCTTTCCGTCATCTCCACTATCGACTCTCACCCTCAGATTCCGGCGGTTTTGTTCGATATTCTCTCGGGCATCCTTTGTTGTGATTGAGTGATGAAGGGTTCAGTTTCTGGAGAGGATCTTTTCGCGACTAACTTCTCTAACTTAATGGGGCCGCTCAAGTGATAAGAACTACCGAAAGGTTCGTCGAAGATCAGTTTCTACCCCTCCAACTTTACCCGTGTTTTTTGTTTTCTACTCGTTCTTGTATACCTCCAACCGTTTCCCCCCCTGTAGGGTGCCCCTATCCCCAACACTCCGCATCGAACCGACCGGGCGCCTTTCATCCCTCTCTGCGATTTTCCCACCCCTTCACCCGAAACCCCACACCTCCTGGGATCGGTGCAGGACGTGTATTTTTTTCCATTCACCGTCTGCGGAATCCCACCCAGCGGGCGAGCAATGGCTCCCCGTCGAGGTTCCGGCCTAACAAGTTTGATATCCACCTATCCTCTGCCTCTTTGTTCTCGCCTAGTTTCCCTTTTTCGATTTAGGGCTCCCTCGCGCGGTTCCATCATTGTACAGCCCCAGTGATGGTCATTCCTGCTGCTGCAAAGCTTTCGCCGGTGATGAGATTTTGTCTAAACCACGATCATTTGCTTAGTCCTCCGGTCGACTGGGCTCCCCGATTCCACTCGGCTTGACGAACCCGGTCGTCACCCGTCCGTGTTAGCAAATCGGGTTAACCTATCACAACTTCCTTAGATAGCCCGCGTATCCTCTTTTTGGTATCTCGGCCAAACGACCTACAGCGGACTTCGTTTTATCCGCGTACGATTGCGATCCCAATTTTTCCGCTCCTACCCTCTCCCCCCCAGTGAGTCTTGTTTTAGGGGTACCGTTCAGCCACCTCGAGTTGGTTTTAACCTTATGAACGGGGCATGAAGGAATTCCCGTTATTCGGTCTCGTCGTCTTCGTCCCCACCGTTGGTGCTACGGGTGCGCCGAGCGGCACGTTTCAAATCCCCTCGCCCGTCTATCACCCCTATTTTTGTAAAGGTCCCTCCTTCGTTTAAGCCACGATGGATCCCCCTGTTCCTCGCTCGTTGTGATAGAGCATGTCGGTCGATATTTTGAGTCACCAGCCGCTTGAGCATCCCGCCTTCCTTCTGCCGATCCTCTCCTTTTCCCTCTTGCAGATGACACCCTAAGGATTGGCACCCTTTTTTCCCTTTTTTTCCGGCCAACGGCGTTTGTCGTGTATGTCGTTCCCCAATTCCTTACGCCTTTCGAATGTCCTGTTCCCCCGATAGTCTTTTCTGATCCCCCAACGTTATAGTCTCTTCTTCATACATGACCTGCCATGCATCAGTGGGCAATATTTTCCCCTCGAGCTCACCGTAGGTCAGCGAGCGTTTTTTTTCCCTCCTTCACCACTTCCGTGATGGTTTTTGACTTTTGAGAAGTTGCGTTTTTCCCCTTCTTGGTCGGAGGCGATTTCCAGATCCCCGCCTTTGCGCGGTCCAATCACCCCAGGAACCATTGCGGATTTACCATTTTTTCGCACGCCCCCTTTCTTTTTTCCAGTTTTTCCTCCTTTTGCATTTCGGTGCTTCAGCGCCCTCGTACTCAGGACCGCCCCTCTTTCCCTCTTTCTCAGCTCCACCTTGTTTTTCCTGCGCCTTTTTTGCGACACTTTTGTAACTCATTCCCCTTTGTCACACGGCGACGTCTTTTTGCACATGGTTCAGCACGGGCGGCATTCCGAGCCTGGCCGAAAATTTTCGCCCTTCTCCTTGCTAAACTCTCGGCCAGCGGGTGTTCGTCGCGCTTTACCCCTTCTTCGGCCCCATGCTGTACCGGGCCTGCACCCCGGGGGGGCCCGTTCCCTTTTCCCTTTGATTTCTGAATACCTGTTTCTAATTTACTAGCGTGTCTTCCGATGTGCCGCGCTCCGTCATAGATGACCCGGCAAATGCTGTCGCGACAAGAAGCCCAGGCTTTTACGACCTCCCCGCCCTCCCTTCCCTTTGTCTTACCAGGTTCGCCGCCTTAGTCCCAACACGTTTCGTCGCGTTCCCCCCTCCGACCCGTTCGAGCCGCCCGCCGATGCTGCCTCGGAGGGCCGGCCGCCCGAACCATTTTTCTCGATGTGCCTTCCTCTTTCTTTGGCTCTTCTTTTTTCAGCCCACAGATTTTTGCTTTTTTGCTGGGATGCTTGTCCTGCGAGCCCCGGTCGCGTGGCGAATTCTCCCGCAATCTCACGTCAAGATTAATGTTCCCTTAGGACTAACACGTGCCGGGTTTTTTTTAATGCGCTCAATTTGTCTTTGAAGTAGCTGAAATTTACTATTTTTCGTATTTGGCCGGCCTGGAACAAAACGTAGTGCTCCATCATTCGGGGAACGTTTCACGTCCTTGCCGGCTTCGGGTCCACCAGGCCTTCCCCCTTCCCAGTATTTTTTGAGTCCAGCGTTGGATCCCGCCAGATCACCGGTTTAGCGTCGTTGAAGGTCACTTGATGATAGATGTCCCTGTCCTCAGTTTTTATTTTGAGCGCCCTGTTATTATCGTCTTTGTCGTTCTCTTCCCGTGAGTGCCCCTTCGAAGTTTTTTCGATCTTATCAAGCGAGTTCTGCGGGCCAAAGCTTTGATCTTCTCACCCCGAGCGTTTCCCCAATGAGTAAGCGTATGCCAGTTAGATAAAGAGCCTCATCCGAGACGGTGGCCTGTAAGGTTCGTTCGAGGCCTCTCTGCCGTGTTCCTCTGATTTCTTTGCACTTAATGTTGATGTTGCATGGACGACACCGGCCTGCATGCCAAGTCGTTTCGCTTGGAAGATGCTTGATCCAGAATCCCCCCATCCCCCCCTCCTCTTCCTATCCAAAGCCTCTTTCGATCCCCTTCCGCAGCACACTTTACTCTTTCTCCGCTGTTGCGGTCGTGCACACTCCCTTCTTCCCTTCCCCAGGAATTGGCTTCAAGGCCTAGAGATCTTACCGTCGCGCTTCCGGCTCATTGGATGAGCCCCGTTGGCGGCTCCCGGGCGCGGCCTAAATCAGGAGACAGGCGAACTCCACGGCCTTCCCTCCCCTTTCCGTATTCAGGTTGGTTTTGATTCGACCGAAAAAGAAAGGGATCTCCGTCCGCCTTTTTTCAGTTCCTTTGTGCGAACTCACGATTCAGCGGATCTTTTCCTGACCGATCTGCAGAAGAAGCTTCATTCCGTTATAAGAGCCTTCCTCCAGCATCAATTAATTGTCTTTCGGACCGGCCTTGTGCCTTTTCTTCGCCTTTATTTGACGCAT
>Ga0179593_1587852_pt1 | contig 12618 bp, 14 predicted proteins | sample CZODoug2_1_08_16_FD_185931 | JGI IMG/M metagenome (GOLD analysis project Ga0179593, IMG submission 185931) | Vadose zone soil fungal communities from Angelo Coast Range Reserve, California, USA - CZODoug2_1_08_16fungal (PacBio error correction) | ecosystem: Environmental > Terrestrial > Soil >... | reverse complement strand
TCTCGACACTTTTCTTTTTTTTTTCCTATTTTCTGGGGGAAGTTTTTTTATTCGTGAGATCCTTTCTGCCTTTGAACGTTGTCTCTTCCCCCCTCCAACCCGCCTTCTTCCCGAGTTTTCTTTCCCCTGGTGTAGTCTTGGCACCGTTTCGAGTTTTGGGCTTTACTTCTTCTTCTTAGGTCCTTCCATGGAGTTTTTCCGCTCTTCTTGACTCTGTCGAGGACTTACCGGGCCTTAGTAGTTTTTTAAGGAAAATTTTCGAATCTCCTGTCCTAGATCCGTTCCCCCCCTTGGTCCCTAATCGGTCTTCCCCTTTCCAACCCCCATTCCAGGCAGAGTCTCTGGAGACCTCTCCCCCCCCTCTTTTTTGATAATGGCCAGATTCGTCTTTCTCCGAGTTCTCTTCGATCCCTTTTTTCCACCCCCGTCTCGTCCCCGCGCGGGCTCCTTTTGTTTCAAGTTTCCCCGGGCAAATCATTAATCCCTCTTTTGCGACCTCGTGCAGAGCCCCACCATGGCGTCACCCCCCCCCTTTTGCTGTCTTTCCCCCGGACATCAACAAGCCATAGCTTTTACATTGCTTTCCACACCGCCTCGCTTGCAGTTCTCCTCGTTTGGCCTTGCCTTCCGATACTATTTTCCTGAGATTGAGGAGCCCCGTGCTGATGATAAGAATTTTAGTCGAACGCTGCCAAAAGGCCTCCCCCGCCCCCTACTCCCCTTTTCGGAGGAAAAAGTGATGTCCCCCTGCGATGATAGGGGCCCCCCAAATAGCTTCTTTTCGGCTCTTTTTTCAGTCTAGATCTGTGATCCCTTTGGCTTGAGGAAGTCCTGAACTTGGCCTCTAGATGAAATCGGGTTGCGTTAGGTTTAAGATTTGGATTTTTGCCCTGTGCCCCTGTGGCTTGCATTATCCACAACTTTCTTGGGAGCTTTTTCCCCCTTTTTCTCCGCGTCTTAGTAATCTCCCTCCTACTCCTTCTCTGCCACTTTTACCCGACGGAAAAGCATTTTGGTACTTCGTCAAGACGGTTTCCCCTTCTCACTCTTCCCTGGACCGTTGACTTGCTTTGAATTTAAAGGCGTTCCCAATTCTTTGGGTTCACGTGTCTTTTTTCGCGTCCCTGTTTGTGCGATGCGATTTTATCTCACGCCCCCTAACCTTTTTTGGAGGTATTTTTATCTCAATGACTTTATAAAGTTGAGGCGTTTTTCAGACAATTCGGGTCCTTGCTTTTAGATACCCCCCCCTCCCTTAGCCCCTGAGCTCATCGCCGTAATCTTCATCTCTAAGAGGGCGCACTCCCCTCTCAGATTGGCGCCCGCCCCTGAACCCCCCCTTTCCGTTTGCACATACCAGGTTTTCCCTGTTGCGAAAGGTTTTTTTTTTTTGGGGTCCTTAAGTTCCCTCGTACGTCGCTCCCCCGCCGGGGATCTTTTTTCAACCTCTTGTAACCCTTCCTCTAATTTTCCTCGGAATCTTCCTTCTGATTCTCGAGACCCTTGCACCCCCTGGTTTCTAGATTAACGTTTTCTGAAGTTTACCAGCCCCCCTCTTTAGCGGAGTTCCTTTCTCCTACCGCAGCGGCCCGGTTCTCCGATGGTCTTTTATTTTTTCCTCCGCAGCGTCCCTGTTTATGAGACAGATGACAAATTTCTTTTTTTGTTAGTTGAATATCCCTTTTTTTGACCAAGGCGAATTTCTTAGGATTCCTCGTCCCTCTTGAGTCCACTTTTATGTCACTTTCCCGGGCGTGAGTGTTCGGTCCTGTCTTCCGTTTTCTGCTTTTTCTCTGACCCCCTTCACTTGTAAGGAGCGCTTTCCCTTCTCAGGGAGTCCCCTCTCAAGAGCTCGGCACTTCCTGTGATGGAAGGGCTCGTTTTGGGACTCCCACTTTTCTTTCGGTCCCTCTTCCAGCGCCGGCGGCGAGAGAATTTTTTTGCTCTTCTATCCCTATTCGAGAGCTCTTGTTCTTCTGCGCCTCGAGGCGCGGTCCTTTTTTCCGAGGACGGGTCCCTCCCCACCAATGCACTTTGCCTTTTGCTCGGGGAGCGCCCTCCTTTGATCGCCTCCTTCCTCAGTCTGGGAATCTGACTTGAGCAATCCCATTATTATTTTCCCCTTGTTTTGTTTATCAGATGATTGATAACCCCCCCCCACCCCCCTCGCTCCCCCCTTTGCTTCTTCCGACGCCGAGCAGGTCCTCCTAAATGCTTCCCCGTCCTCCCCTTTCGTTTATGACCCGTCCTCTTTTTGTGAAGACGCGCATCCTGTCTGAGTCCCCTGAGGATGGCGAGATTCCCCCAACATTCTTCGTTCCTCTGCTAGCACGATGACCCTCCCTGCAAAATTGTTTCCCCCCTCTCTGCCTCCCCCTCCCTCCTCCAGACAGCTCGAGGGGCGATTTTTCCTTTAGTGCGCGAGCTTTCGAATTTTTTCAATGTTCGCCCTAGAAGAAAATAGTCTACACTACCTCACGCCCTTTGGTTCCCCAATGTGACGAAGCCTGCTTTCTTTTCCTTTATCCTTTTCAGTTTTTGAACCCTTTTCGACCCCTCCTATGGAATCTGGTCCCTTTCCCCTGCTTCGTTCCTTGAGTATCCCCCCCCCCCCCCTTTTTTCTAGGAAAATCCTCTCCTCTCTCCCCCGCCGCCCCCTGTCTTCTTTTGGCTTTTTCCGCCCAGACCCTCCCCCCCCCTAGAGATTCCTGCCGTTTTGACCCTCTTTTTTCCGTCGCCTCCTCGAAGGCCCATCCTTTTCTGTGAATCATTTCTCCCATTGTTTCCTCCTTTTAAAAAGATCCCCCATCTTCCCGCGACCTTGCGCGTTCTCCCCTGTCGCAACAAATTGAACCCTTTGGCCCCCCTCTCCTTTCTTTTCCAATTTTGTCCCTTTCCGCTGGATCGCCCCTTTGCGCCCTCACACTCTGCGCATTTTTCCTTTGATGACAGGCTCTTTAAATTTTTTTTTTCCTCCTGAAAAGTCATTGTCCTCCAGCGGCCTCGGCCCCCATGTCAATGAGGTAGCTAATCCCTGCCGGATCTTTTTGCGTTTTACATTCTTCCCCCTCGTCCATTTTCTCTGCTCGCCACCTCCCCCCTCCAAAGAATGTAAGTTTCTCTCCGGACCTTCGAACTCTTCCTGCCTACTGTACTCTTCGCGTTCGCCTGTCTGGATTCATTTCCCCTTGTTTCAACCCGCGATTACCCGTTTTTCCTTTGGGAAAGCTTGGCTCTTTGAGCTGCTGTCAGACTTCCCTTTCCCTCCCCCTCCCTTTTTTTCGAAAGCAACTTTTCCGTCCCCCCTCTCTACCCCCTCGCTGCCCCCTGTAGATAGACTCCCCCGGAAGGCCATCCCCGCTCCCGTAATCCCTCACTGCCCAAAGATCGCAGAGCGATTTTTTTTTTCCCTGCATTTCTCCTCCCCTCACTTTCCCTCGGTCCATGGAAGTCTTGGTTTGCGCTGCGCTTTTGATCCTCGACTACCCTTCTTTTCGTCAGCGGTGCTCCTTTTCTCATCCTTTTCTCTCTACGACTCCCTTCCTGAACCCGCCAACAAGGTCCCCTCTCTTCTTGCCCTGGTCTTTTTTTGGGGTGAAAGCACTTCCCTTATTTTTTCTGTGCTTGATTTACTCAGAAAAGGTTTGCCTCATCCTTGATTTGTTCCCTTTGCTCCCCCGTATTTTTTCTTCCCTCTCTTTCGAGTTTGCCGATCCCTTGAGCCAGTTTTGCCCCTTCAGCAGCGCGGCCCATCCGACTTTTCAGAATTTCTAGCCCGAATTTTTCGTAGAATATGGCCAGTTCCATCCCCTTTTTCCATTCCGTCGACGCCTATCTCTGCTGGCAGTGTTTTTTTCCTCCGTCCTCCCCCGGTCAATCGCGAGTTTTTACTAATCTACGATTATTGCGATTAACAACCAGCTTTCCTTCTACCGAAGCCACGATCTCTTTATTCCGTGCACCTTTACGCAAGGGCGCGGATTCCTCAAGGTAGCAATCCCCCCAGCCGTCTTCCCCAAGTCCCTACGCTCTTGCCCAGTCCCTCCAGCATGTGACTCAATTCCTTAGCCCCCCCCCGGTTCCGGTCTTTTTTTTTAAGAGACACTTTCCCCTCACCTTCCCTCTCGAAGCATTCCCCTCTCCTCCTTTCCCTTTTCACTCAGGCGATCTATCGGAATATCTCCTTCCTCTCTTTTTTCTGATCTTGAAGTTCTATCCTTGAGTTTCTTCCCACATCTTTTTGGAGGGGCTCGTTCGGACTAGTGGATGGCACCCGGTTTGTTGTTTCTGTCACTCTTGTCCAAAGACTTCCCTTTTGGTCTCTGTTCTCCCTGATGAGTACTTTCTTGGCTGAGCTCTTTTTCCTTTGTCCCTTGCATTCTGCCTCTGTGGAAATTGGCTTCCTTCCTCCATTGGACTGCGGTTTTCTCGGCCCCCCTTTTTTCCCGTTGGGATTCTCCTTTTCAAGGCAGCTTGGTTGCCGAAAGATAATTCCTTTTTTTTCTAGTCCTCCGAGCCCGCTTACGTTTACTAGAGTTCTTCCCCCCTTACGCTCTTATGACGGGAGAAGAGACCTCTTCACCTCTCTGTCGTTTCTAAAGTTTTGACCCGTTTTTTTGAGTCCCCCCCTCCCCTCGTTATCTTGTCGCCTCAATGCTTCTTTGGCATTTTCCGTGTTTTCCCTTTGTCCCCGGGCTCCTTAAACTTCCCCCTCTATAAGCCCGCCCTTCTTTGGAGACAGCCCCCCCCTCCTTTGGTGTTTCACCAAACCCTTTTTTTAAATATAGAGACCCCCACCCCCTCCCATTCACCAGTGCTTTCCCCCCCTTACGTGTACAGTGTAGAGCTTTTTCGTTTTTTCCCGGCCTTTTCATCTCCTTTCCTTAGATTTCCTCCCGGAGTGTTCTTTTGGGCGCCCCTATGACGAAGGGTCTCAAGTCTTGCTCCACAACTCTCATCCCTCACCTTTCTCCCTCAGTGACGGGGCCCCCTTTCCAAAGTGATGTCGATTTCTTTCTGGGCCCTGCGCAATCGCTGAGTTTCCTTTACTTTCTTCTTTGTGTCCGTTCTGAGTCATTCATTTTGGACAGTCGTCTCTCCTTGGGTTCGCTTCAGGGAGGGTTTCTTTTTTCTTATTTCCTTTCCCCCCCTCGTTGCGTTATTGCCGTTTCCTAACAAAAAATTGGGATTCCTAGGTCCACGATTGATCTGTCACCCCTCCACTTTCTGCTTAGTCCAGTTTCCCCCCAGGGCCGTCCCCCAGAGAATTTTTCCCTGGTTTCTTAAGGTTGTCGGTCCGACCCTCCCCGCTGCTTCGGTTTACCCCAAGTCATCTGCGGGAGCCTTCCGGAGCTTACAGTCTTTTTTTTAACGGCGATTTTGACTTCCTCCCTGATTCCTAACGACAACCCCCCCCCACTCCTTTCAGTTGCTGATTAGCTATCTAATTTCTCCCGTTGCCTCTGTTCTGCAATTCTTTCTTCGCCCTTACCCAATTCCGTTCCGGCCGGCCCCCTCCAGGAAGGCATGTCTTGTAGCGAAGCGTGCCCGCCTCTTTCGATCCCACAGATTTTTTCTTTGGAAAATTGTCCTCTTCCAAAAAAAACCAACACCCCCCCCACCCTCCGTCCAGTATTTGTTTGCCCCTCACTTTTCAGTCAGGGAGTTATGAGTCCCCTCCTCTTTCAGGGATTCCTTTTTTTCCCCCCCCCCTGGGAGGACCCATGGCGTCCGATTCCTCTTCATCCGTCGAGTTCTTCTGGTGAGATGTGACTCGATTGTCAACTTCCCCCCTTTTCTATAACGTTTTCTTTCCCTCTTCGGAAACCCCGTCCCGTCCGTCACGCCTAGTCAGGCGGCTTTGTAGCAGGCCAGCGGTCGGTTGGTCTTTTTCTCTAACCGTGGGTTTCCCCCCAGCTTCCACAGATGCCCCCCTTCTGGTGTCGTTTTATCTGGTCTTTCAACCCCTGAGGTCTTGCGTCTCGGATTCGCTCCCCCCCAAATTGGGGACGGGTGAGGCGGGCGTTTCTTCTTGAGGAGGCCCTTCTGAGAGGACGCGATCCCTCATCGGGAGTCCTTTGTGTCAGAGATTCGTCTCTTTATCAGGAGGCCCAACTCTACTTAGACTTTCTTCGCTCCTATGGAATCTTCCTCCCCAATTTTCATTTCGGTCCTGCTCTAGCTTCGGCGGTCCCTATCTCGAGCTTTTTTTGGTGTTGGTGGCCTCCGCATCCGTCTTCCTTTCTTTCCTGTCTGCGGCGTCCATTCATTTACGTTCGGATTTTTCTCACTGAGGAATTTGACCGCACGTCCCCTAAGCTCAACTTCGGGGAGTCACTTCCTGAGTTTTGAGCTCCCCTGAGTTTTGAATTTTGAAGAGACCTGCGGTAGAGTGCTCCTCCTCTTTCCCTTACTTCTACGTTTTTTTGTTGTTTCCTGCTAGATATATGATTTGACTCCAGCAATAAGCATTCGTTCTTTTACTCGGCTGGCTCACGTTTTTACATGTGCCTAGCCCAGACCTTTTCTCCGGTCGTCTTTTTCGCTTCAATTCCGTACTCCCTGATCCTTATCAGAAGCCGCGACCTCTATCCGATCGTTAGCCCCCTCAGTCCATCATGCGTTAAATGCTGGAGCAAGGTAACAAACACCACCTATCCCCCCCGGCAGTAGTCTAGAGACCTATGCGCCATTCAATTTTTTTCTTCTACCCCCTTAAAATACATCTCTCAGAAGAGAACCCTTTAGAGAGTTCCTGATCTTAATCTCCCCTAATCCTAAATAGCTCCTGCCCGACGTTTGAATCGCTTCCCTCCCGTACGTCTCCCCCTGTCCCTCCCTTTCCAATTAACCCATTACCTTTGAGAGATCAAGGAATTTTCATTCCTTGACGTTTTCACCCTCTCCCAATGAACAAGCACTTTGGACTCTGTCGACAGCCCTTTCCTTTCCGAAACCCCCAACGGTACACCCATACTTTTCCCCCCGCACTTTTGTGCTCCAATCTCCTTCTCTAGAGCCTTTTTTTTCTAGTTTTTTCCCTTCTTCTCCCAAAGTTCTCCCCCCCATCAGCAGTTTTGGCACGCTTATCAGCCTCTCCCTACTGTCCTTACTCTTCAGTTTCTCGCGTTTTTCAAGCATTTTTAACCCGATCCCTTTACGGCGATTCTAGACCTGCCCTTTTCGAACCAACTTCCCTGGGATGGACCCCTTTATCTTTTTTTTTTCCCCCAGCCGCTGGACTCTAACTTTCCTTTTCTTCTCTCCAACCCCTCGCTGACGGCTGTGACCTCTTCTACGGCCCCGGGTGTATCTTCCTCCTCCCAATTTTGCCCTGGTCGACGGACATTCTGACCTCCCGCTTAACGAAACGGTTTCTTCGTTTTTGTTAACTCCATCTCCTCTCCCCCCCAGCATTTCAACTCCTTTCCAATTTTTTTTACTCCTTCCCCCCCGGTACCATTCGCCCCCCCCTCCTTTGTCACATGACCTCCTCTCCGTCTTTTTCCCGAATTTGGATACCAATCAATTTTTCCCCCTGCTTCCCGGTTTTGAACCGGTAATGAGGCGGGGAATTGTCATGAATCTCCTTCCCCGCCTTCTTTCTCTCCCCAAGAAATTGGTGGGATTCTTCCTCAATGTTCTCCTTTACAAAACTTCTCGAAACCTACCGCTGTACCATGTCATGTCCTACGTCCCCTTTGACTCGGCATTCACGCTCCCCCCCAGTAATCCTCAAATCTCGGCCTTTATTTTTTTCCCATCAGAATCGCATCGACCTCCTTTCCAGTAAATGGAGATCTAGCGCGCTGCTGTTTGCTCAGCTTTCTCTCCCTTCGAGCAGCAGCGGGTTGGGCTCTGATCGCGATATACTCCTTACTTTCCGCACAACTCCCCTCCTTTTCTTTTATTCCACTGCGGCGGTCCTCCTTTACGCGCTGGTTTTGTCTTTTCCTTTATCGAATCGCCAGGCCACTCATCATGTGTTCTCCTGGTGGCTGCTTTTTTTCTTTTTTCCTTTCGTGCTTCTCTAGCGCCTGCCAGAGTGAACTTCTGGCAACCCCCCTTGAAAAAGATCGACCAATGCCTGTCTGCGAACTACCGAATGGTCCCCCTATGGTCCTTTTTAACCAGATGTTAAATATTTCGTCAGATATATGAGACGGACTTTTTTAATCCTGCCTTTTTCTCCCCTTCCAGTACAGCCGACGATCTCCTTTCCCTGCCTTGCACACTCCTTCTCCTTCTGACTTTTTTTTTTTCTCCTACCCACTTATTCCGCACTTGAGGGAATTCCCCCTTTCGAACCGAATTTCCCTTCCAGTATTAAAGCCCCCCGCGGCGCCCGCCCCCTACTCGCATTTTTTTTTGAAGACCTGGCTCCCCTTTACGTCCTTTCTTTTTCCAGATTTTCAAAACGTCCCCCGGCACATTCCTACGAAGTCGAGCCCTCGTCCCTCCCAGCGTTCAGCACCCCTCTGTATCTCGGAATCTCTTCTGGGTTGTTCAGATCTTTCCTCGAGAAATCTCTTGCACCTCTTTTCCCGCTTGAGGGGCTCCTCCTGTACGAGAGGACTGTCCTTTTCCTGGAACGGTTTCGTATTTAAACCCAACTCAGCAAAAATCTTCTTGTGCGAAGCGCTCCTCGGAGTATTCCTGGGGCTCTGAGGGCGTGATTCGGATGACTCGTCCCACTTTCTTTTGACATTCCGCTTTTTTCTTTTATTTACTCTCGGAATTTTTTCCGACTCTTCGGATTCGGTATTCAGCTTTGTGCAATCTCATCCTAGAGGAGATCTTTATTTCTGGACGGGTAATCGGCTATTCAAAAACTTTCCTCCTATCTTTTTAGAAAGAAGGGCTTTCCCAACCAGATTCTCGATAAGGCCCCCCTCTAGAGACGCCCTTTTGAGATCTTCGCTTTTACCGTCATTTTGGAAGCTCTGGCTTTTAGTGCAATTTAAAGGGAATCAGTCCCTTAGCGAGATCCACGGAGGCTCTCCCCTTCCCCCGGCCCCTAGAGTCCCCCTGTGTTTCAACTTTTTGATTCCGTCTTATCAAGGTCACCCTTTCCAAGCCCTTCTTCCACAACAACCGCCTACATTGTTCCCGCCGGGGCTGGAAGTTTGTGCGTCTTTCACTAGATTCTCGACCCGGAAAGGATGGTTTACATGTCTTTTCCCCGGTCGCCCTTATTTGCCTTTTTTTTTCGAAGGGTAGTCTCCTCTAAAAGCGCATCCGCGCCCCTTTCTTTTCAGTTTTTTCGGCCCCCCCCCCAAACTTTGATAAGATGCCGCTGTCTTGTCCACACCCCAACTCGGCACTCTTGTGGCGGGCTGAGATTATGGTTTTTTTGAGCGTTTTCCTTCCCCAGTGTTCCTTCTGTTCCTGAAATGGGTTTTCTTTAAGGGGTCTCTTTTTTTGACCTGTCGTCTCGTTTGCTTGTAATCCACCCATATTGGGATGGACTTTTCTTGAGGCGAGTCATCATGCCCGCAGGCTCCCCCCAAGGGCTGCTCTTGACGGGATCCCCCGAGAATTGTGAATTGTTTCCCCTCCCTCCCTTCGGCTTTTTCGGCCTCTTATTTTTCTTGTCCCGGCGGAAGACTTTCCGGCGCTTTGTCCCTTAACGGCCGTTGCGTCTTTGCTTCCTGGCCTCGGGTTGTCACGCCCACCCTTTCAAAAGAGCCCCCTTCGGGATTATTCTCGCCCCTTTCTCACTTTCTCGGCGCTGATCTGCAAGTCGGTGATTTCTCCCCCCCACAGTCCCGTTTCCTCTCCTTCGTTCCTCAGAAGGGCGTCCTTCAGAGTGTTCCGAAGCTGGGGCCTCAGCCATTGCGATCTCTTGGAGCATCTCCCCCCCTATCTTGAAATCCCCTTCCCTTTGTTGCGCCCCTTTCCTTCAGGTCGCTTCTCTTGCCCCGAGCGAGGATCTTTGTCAACTTGTGGGCTAGTGTGCTTCCTCGTCCTCTTGTCTTCCGGAGCAGAAAGCTTTTGTTTTTTTTCAAATGTCTTCCCTAACGTTTTTCTAGGTTGGAAAACCACCTTCCCAGGCGCGGAGCGTCTTCTTTTTTGCTGCTTCCCTGTTCAGACCCCTCTTCTTTCACCTTTGTGGAGAAGCATCGTCCTTCTCCAGATGGCCCCATCGTTTGGTTTTTAATAGCGCTGGTTCAAAACCTCCGGTTGATGCTAAGTATTCGCGCAATTTCGTAAAATTGGGGGAATTCCCTTGGTTTTGTATGATTGTCCTAGGGATGCTCTCCCCCCGTCACAAAGGAGCGTTTCCACTTGAGCGCGCTCCGCTTTCTCATTGTTCTGCGCCCCTCTCTCTCGCGCGGTTTTTTGCGGGATGAGTCCTCGAACCCTTTCCCACTCTTTCGTCCCGTGGGCCGATCGACTTTTTTTGGGGGGGAAGCCTTCGATTGACGAGTAGGCTATCCCTTTGCCGAATTCGATACTGTCGGGCTCGTCGAGCTGAGGACGCGGTTCAACGAGAATCAGAAGTCCTTTTTTTTCGACAATTTTCCCGCTATTGATCTCGAGCTGAAGAAGAATGCCGTTCCGTCCTCCTGTGAGCAAGCAGCTCACTCCTCCTCCTTTGTTTTTTTCGGAGAGATGATTGTCTTGCTTCCGGCAGTTTTAAGTCGCTATCATCCTAGGATTTGAGTCTAACAGACTCGTAGGATTAGCGTTTTCTCCCTTTCCTCCTTCCCAAGCCTCGCCATAGAATTCTCCCCCGAGCGCCTCCTCCCCTAGGATGCCCACCCCTCAACATTCTCTAGGCGCCGTTCCGTTCCTCGACGATGCCCTACCCATTTTCTCGACTTAACGGCCATCCTGCGGCAGACTTTCTTTTGACTAGCAGGACGAGGGTACCTCCTTCCGAAAGCGCTCCGAACGCTCTCTCCAGTTGTTAAATTGTCGACTCGCAGACCGAGGAGACAAATCCCCCCATCTTTAAGGCCCCAAATTTAACGAAGACTTTCTCGACGCGACATTCCTTTTCTATCCCTAGCCGTTTTTCACAGCCTCCTGAACACGACAAGCTATTGGCAATCTCTCAGCCCTTTCCGCTTCCTCCCACGGTGAGATCAACACCTTGTCTCGACCGCCCGCTGGCTTTGCCATTTAACCATCAGCCTTATTGTGATTTTTGGGGGTTTCACCCTTCCAGAAAAACGTCTCTTTTCCTGTTTAGTTTACAACCGCTTCGAGCTCCTCCTTCCCAAAGGAACTCTTCCGCGTCTCCCCTGATCGCATGGTTCCCTTTTGAACAAGCCCCTGCTTTCGCGCGCCCCGCAGCCGCCTGTTCACTTCGCCGTTGGTTTGCCCTCTGGCTCTGCGTTTTCTCGGCTCCCTTTGGGCGCCAAGCTATCGCCCCTGTTTTTGCCCCTCGCCACCTTTTATTTGCTGGATGATCGCTTTTAAATGATCAGTGCCCGAATCCCGAACACGACAGATCCCTCGGTTCTTTGAGAAATGATTCTCCTCCCGCCACTGGGCTCTTTTGCTTTCTGTGACATTCTCAAGCGCCTCTTTTCAGAATGCCCTTCTTTTTTTTCCCCGACGTTCCACCACTCTAATTTACAGCCCTTCCGCTCCTTTCCAAACCGACTCTCGCGGGCCGGCTGGCTGAAGCCAATTCAAAATTCTTTTTCGCGATGCCCTTACCCGATTGGAGCATGGGTAGAAGAGCATCCCTCCTTCCTTCCGCCGAATCCCACTCCCTTTTTTCTTCCTGCAAGCACGCTTCGCCCATTCAATCAGCCAACGACCCGAGAAACCCCCTCATGGTCAGCCCCCCCTTGACAGGGACGGCATCTTCACAGAGTCCATTACCTTCAGCCGGCCAACTCTCGCCTCCCTCGATTTGGCCCCCGGTCCGAATCGACAACTTCTGCAGTAACTGGAGGGGGCGCGATTTGCGCTTTTCAGCATCCCTGCCTACAGCAGCGGGGCCCGCTCTCCCTAATCCTTTCCGCTCCGCCCGATGCGGTTTCCTAGCCACTGCCCGCTATGTCCTTTCCCGCGGCGGTGTGGTCCCAGTTTGGGCCGTTTGGTTGTGGTCGGGTCCGCCCTCGAATCAGCCCAGGTTTTCCCATTGGACGCTTTGCTGGTGGCCTGTCAGCGCGTTTCCTTCTCTCGCCCGTCCGTTTGCCTATTCCATTTCGACAGGCAGGGAAAAGGTCAGCGCTTCGCTTGGGTCTGCGCCAATTTCCTCCCCGAATGTTCCCCCTCGAATCTGTAAGGTATCTCAACGCCCTGAGGTGGACATCTTCTTTAAGTAAGATCTCTGCGCGCGGTTTAAGACGCCTCATCCCGCCTCCCAAACGCTCTTCCTCTCGATTCTCCGTCTTGCCCAAGCGGCTATCCGGTAATACTTCGAGAGTCCCTTTTTGTCTATACCTCTAAGGGCGATGCTTTCAGCCATGTACAGAAGTTCTTTCTTCACGCCCTTTGAGCCCGGTTCCAATACTCAGACATTTGACTCCCTCTCTTCCCCAAGTCCGGTCTTTTCGAGATATATTCTCGACACCCCCTTCCAGACCGCTTTCTCCGACTAAGTCGAGCCCTGTTTGACTCCCCTTCGTTTTTTTCAGCACTCAGGCGATGTCTCGG